>OFFF01002134.1_pt1 | contig 11511 bp, 14 predicted proteins | sample 1521301 | NCBI WGS metagenome assembly OFFF01 (sample SAMEA3504101, study PRJEB24116) | mouse gut metagenome | biome: mouse gut; feature: mouse-associated habitat; material: faeces | place: Denmark | collected 2011
CTCCATGGCTACAAAGAGATCCCCGGGGCAGACCTCCCGGGAGTCGTAGCGCACCCCGGTGATCTCCCGGTCCAGATTTGCCCGCGACGCCGCAATCTCTACATCCTTTAACAGCTCGCGCAGCTTCATCTTATGCAACCTGCTCTTTCGTCATTCATAAAAGTGGAAGTTCTCAGTCCGCCGTGGTGGAGGTCTGGCCCATCTGGACGGTGACTACCGTACCCTGGGCCGTCTGAGTATCCGGCGGCAGGGACTGGGAGATGGCCTTCACGCCGCTCTCCCCCGCAGCGCCGGTGGATTTGAGGATCAGCCCCGCGTTCACCAGGGCCCGGTTCACCTCCGCCGGGGTCATGCCCACCACATTGGGCACAACAGCCAGCTCCGTGGATTTCTCCTCCCCCATGTACAGGATGATTTCGGCGTTGGCGGGCACGATAGCCCCGCCGGCAGGGGTCTGGTCCGTAACCTCGGCCCCCTCCCCCACCGTCCGGTAGTTGGCAAAGCCGTACTCCGCCAGCTTAGCGGCGGCGGACGCCTCGTCCTCCTCCGCCTTCTCCGACAGCAGGACCTCCGGGAAGCGGGACAGCAGAGAGACGGAGATATCATCGGACAGCCCATACTCCTCCGCAAGCTGCTTCAGGGCGGCATAGTAGCCGTCGGCCAGTGGCTTGTTCACAGACACCTGCACCTTTCCGGCTCCGGAGCTGTCCAATGTGACAAAGACATCCACCTTCCCCCGGGAAATCATGCTCTGCACCCGGGTCTTGATAGCGTCCTCCGCAAAGAGATACAGCCGGGGGATGCGGACGTTACAGTCCAAATAGCGGTTGTTCACGGAGCGCAGTTCCACCGTGACGGTACAGCCGCCGAAGGCATCCTCCGCCCGGCCGTATCCAGTCATACTTTTAACCATATCGTTCACTCTCCTTTTTCAAGGTACATGTTTTTCCACTGCCCGCGGCCTTCCCGCTCAGGCAAGGTGAATCCAAACTCCATTCAGCGGCCCTTCCTCCTGGCCAGGCGTGCCCGCAGGCGGGCGATCAGCTGGGACAGCCCGACGTCATAGGCCGCGAAAATCAAATTTCCCGCCCCGTAGCAGAGCAGGGTGTTGTCTTTCAGCCACTGGGGCGTTTGGGGCAGAAACAGCCCCTGAAAGACGAACCAGAACAGCGTCAGCGCGAGGTTGAAGCAGGACAGCTTCAGCCCCCACTCCAGCCCCGGCCGGTTCAGCGACTCGATCCTCCCTTTCGCCACGGGGTAGACCCCCAGGAAGGCCAGATACAGCGCCGCCACCCCCTTGTCGGGCAGCAAAAACAGGCCCAGCAGGGCGGAGGATGCCCAGCACAGATAGCCGGCGGCCCGTCCGGCGTACAGGGTGGCCGCCACGGGGAACAGCCCCGCCGCGGCGGTGAGCCCGATCCGTCCGGAGGGCGCGGCGCAGGCCAGCCACAGCACCGCCAGGCTGCCCGCCGCCAGCACGCCGCCCATGGCGGCGTAGGACGCCTGGCTCCGCTCCGGTCCGGCCATTCAGCAATGCCCTCCCCCGCACAGGCAGTTGAGGCACATCATTGTGGTGCAGCAGTCCATGGCGTCCATCCCGGCGGAGTAGCCCGCGGGGCGGTAGCCGCCCATGCCCCCCCGCTGCATCACGGCCAGGGCCTGGCGGTACTCCATGTTGTTGGGCTCCATCTGGACCGCCCGGCTGTAATTTTGAATGGCTTCATCCAGCCAGCCCTTGCGGTAGGCGATGCTGCCCGACAGGAAATACCACTCCCCGTCCTTCTGGCTCGACTCGTAGAGCAGCTGTTCCGCCTGATTCAGGTCGCCCGCGTTGATCAGGTTGCGCACCCGGATATACAGCGGATTCGAGGAAGCGGCGGACCAGCCCTGCTGATATCCATAGCCGCCGGAGGAGCCATAACCCCCCGAGGAGCCCCCGCCGGAGCGCTGCTTGGTGATGGTGTCGTAGGCCTCGTTGATTTCCTTCATCTTCTCCTCAGCCAGGTCGGCCAGGGGATTGTTCTGATAGTTGTCCGGATGGTACTTCCGGGCCAGCTCGCGGTAGGCTTTTTTCACCTCGTCGTCGCTGGCGTTCTGGCTCACTCCAAGAACACTATAGGGATCTCTCATCTGTCGTTTCTCCAAATCTTTTTATTTCGGAACCGCTGAATCAATGCCCATCCTCCCGGCGGGAGCGGCCTACCGCGCGGCGCTGAAAATCCAGGGCTTGCCCATATGCCTAAGCGGCGGTCTTTTTCCGCCAATCCGCGCGCGCCGGCTGAATTCAGCGCATCCTCTGTTTTTTTATCTCTTTCCAGGTCCCGTCAAACACGGCCCTCTGCGTCAAAGGCAGGCCCAGATACACAATATTTTCCAGCAGGGCGGTCCGGCACCCGAACTCCCCCAGCTGGAGGGCCGCGCCCATCAGCTCCAGGGAGTGGCTCATGGTCCGCTTCAAGGACTCGTCGTCCCCCGAGGGGCCGTAGCGGGCGGCCGCCGGGTTGTACCGCCCCCGGGCCATGTCCTCCTCCAGATCTTCCCGGGCGTCGGCCAGATAGATCCATCTGCCCAGATGGTACAGCATTTGCGACAGCACCCGGCCCCGCTCCCCACCGCCGGGGGCGGCGGACTGGAGCAGTCGGGCGAAGGCGTCCGCCGTCCGGTCCAGGGAGGGGCAGTTTTCCTTTTCTAAAAGGGCCAGCTCCTTCAAACAGCGCTCCGCCGTCTGGTCGAACTCCGGCCGGAGCCGGGCGGCCTTTCGGTAGGCCGGCCGGAACACCCAGGACATAGCCCGGACGGCCAGCCGCTTTCCAAAGCCCTCGTCCCCCAGGTCGTCCTGGAGCTTCCACCAGGCCAGCACCACGCTCTCGTCCGCCGCCAGCTCCAGGGCGGGGCTGTCGGGGCACATGGGCAGCTTCCGCAGAGGGTTGGCGTGGCAGCGGCCTTTGCAGGGGGTAAAGCCCTCCTCCGGCTCCCACAGCAGCAGGGCCAGAAAGGTGAAGTCGAAATTGAGGAGCATCGGGGCCGCCAGCCCGTACCGCCGCCTCAGGCATCGGCACAGGCCGCAGTAGGTGGCCCGGTACAGGTCGAAGTCCCTGCATTTCAGCTCCGGACGGAAGGGGCGCACATAGCCGAACATGCCGCCCCCTCAGCGCAGCCGCTTCAGGATGGAAAACTCCGGGGCCTTGCTTCTGGCGATGGCCCGGTCCATCAGCAGGGCGGGGACAAAGCCCGCCGCCAGCCCCAGCGCGGCCGTCGCCATGGCGGCCAGCTCGCTGAGGTGCAGCAGATTCGCCCCCAGGGCGTAGCCCAGCCCCAGCCCCACGCAGGGCAGGAGGAACACCGCCACCGACGGGCTGATATTGTGCCCGCCGGCTGGCTCCACCTCCACAAAATCCCCGGGCTTGGCCCCGATGGAGTTGGCGGCCAGGGCCAAAATCTCCTGGGGGGGCTTGGCGGAGCAGCCGGCGCAGGCGCCGTCGCAGTGCAGGCCGCACTCCATCTGCCGCAAAAGGGAGACTTCGGCCACCCCCTCCCCAACTATTTTCTTGACAATCGCGTTTTGAACCATGACAATGCCTCGCTCATATACAAAATCAGCTCAGTTTTACCACAATGGAGTAGTCGCCCACCACGCCTACCGTGTCCACGCTGTTCAGATAGACCCGGGCGGGCACCTGCTGGGTGCCCAGGGTGCTGATGTTGGACAGGTCGGCCACCACCCGGATCTGGCTGGCGTCGATGCCGGCCAGGTCCTCCGCCCGGCCCCGGATGGTCACGGCCAGGCTCTGGGTGACCACCTCGGCGGTGAGGCCGCCGGGGGGCGGGGTGGTGGTGATGTTCCGGGCGGCGAAGACGGCGGTGCTCAGCCCCTGGACGGTGACCTTGACCTCGGCGGAGTCCAGGCCGCTCTCATTGGCCAGGCTGGGGTCCAGCACAATAGGGAAGGTGATGGACTTGGAGTCCCTGATCTCAGACAGGCTCACCCTGCCCAGGGATATCTCCTCCAGCCCCTCCAGGTCGGCCTCCGCCCCGGAAACCACAATCGTGCCCGGTTCGATGTCCACCTGGGCGTCGTCCTCGGTGGCGCCGCCGCCGGGCAGCACATTGACGGTCAGCTTGACCTCCTTTGTCACCACCACCGGGACCACCACATAGGCTGTATCAGCGCTGAGGGTGGCCTCCAGGTCCGTAAGGGGATTGCCCTCCTGGTCCAGAAGGGTCAGGGGCAGCTCGCCGGCAAAGCGCTCGTCCAATTCGCTGTCCTCCAGAATGGCCGCAACCCGGTCCACCTGGTTGACCTGCTCCACCGGCCCGCTGACCAGCACGGACTCCGGCTCAATGGCGGGCGTACCCATCTGGTAGTTTTCGGCCACCCGGCCGTTCAGCTGGAATTCCACGTCGAAGGCCTTGCTGTACAGCTTGCCCACCGTCACGGTGATGGCGGCGGGGGACTGCTCCTGAATGATGACGTCGTCCACATTAAAATTCGTGGGGAGGGTGGGCTTCCACTCCAGCTTGTTCTCCCCCTCCACGCAGCGGGAGACGTCCAGCCGCACATAGATATTGGCGCTGTAGCGGCGCAGGTTGTTCAATACGCTGGTGGGCGCCTCCACCTTGATCTCCACCCGCTCGGTGGACAAGCCGGCGATCGTCAGCCCCTGGCTGGTCAGCACGCTGGTGCCCGCGGTTTCGACCCGCACGTTATGGAAGACGGTCGTCCCCGTGGGGTCCTCCACCGCCCGGACGTAGAGCCAGAACGCGAAGGCGATGAGGACGGAGAGGAGCATGCAAATCCACCGTTTTCCCAGCAGCCGTCCCATCATAACCCGTCATCCTCCTCTTTTCTGCCGCCGGTCAGCAGCCCCAGCAGGGGGAGCTGGCCGCTCTTTTTCTCCTCCTCCTTGTCGTTGAGCAGCTCATTGCGCAGCAGGCGCTCCAGAGTCTCCGGGGCCAGATGCCGCTTGAGCATCCCGCCCACCGCCACCGAGATGGAGCCCGTCTCCTCAGAGACGATGGCCACCACGGCGTCGCAGTGCTCGCTCATGCCGATGCCCGCCCGGTGGCGCATCCCCAGGTCCCGGCTCAGGTTCACGTTGCCCGACAGGGGGAGCATGCAGCCCGCCCCCACAATCCGGCCCTTCCGGACGATCACGGCGCCGTCGTGGAGGGGGGCCTTGTTCCAAAAGATGTTTTTCAAAAGCTCACTGGACACGCCGCAGTCCAGGGCGGTGCCCGTCTTGACCTCGTCGTCCAGCAGGTCCTGCCGCTCAAAGACCATCAGCGCCCCCACCTTGTCCCGGGACAGGTCCCCGTAGGCCTCCACCGTCTGGTCGATGGCCGTTTCCAGCTCCTCCCCCGCCTCCTTGGCGGAGGTGAAGACCAGGCCCAGCCGGCCGCTGCCCATCCGCTCCAAAAAGCGGCGGATCTCCGGCTGAAACAGCACCACCAGCACCACGATGCCCTGGATTACCAGCTTATCCAGCAGGAAGCTGGTGGCGGTGAGCTTGAAGAAGGAGGACAGGGCCATAGCGGCCATCAGAAGCAGCAGGCCCCACATCACCCGGCCGGAGCTGGTTTTCCCCAGCATCCACAGCAGCTTGTAGACGATAAAGGACAAAATCGCGATGTCAACCACGTCGGCCAGCTGAATCTGGAGCAGCGGAAAGGTGGACTGAAAGAACATCTGAAAGCCATGGAACAGCTCCGCCACAGGACTCACCTCATTTCCAAAGTTGAGGAAGCAAACTATTTCATCTTGCTATTATACGATATTTCAACCCGCTTGGCAACCAAAAAGATTCATTCCCGGACGAAAATTTTGCGGCGCTCCAACGGTGTTGAATCCTGCCGGTGAAAACGCGGGCTTCCCCTGGCCACAGCGCCCTCAAACCGGCAGCCGCCGGGTCCCGGAGGGCGGATGTTCTCTGGCCAGGGGAGGCCCCACCACTTTTTAGATTGTTAATGCGGATTCTCAAAGGTCCTGGAGGGCCTGGAGGAACTGGTCCACCTCCTGCCTGGTGTTGAAGGCGGAGACGCTGGCCCGGAGGGTGCCCGTCTCCAGGGTGCCCGCCGTCTCGTGGGCCAGGGGGGCGCAGTGCAGGCCGGCCCGCAGGGCAATGCCCCGGCTGCCCAGCTGCTCCCCCACCTCCTCGCAGTCCCGGCCCCGCAGCCGGAAGGAGAGCACCCCGGCCTGGGCGGCCGGGTCCCGGGCGAGAAAGGCCTCCGCCCCGGGAATGGCCCGCAGGCCCTCCCCCATGTGGCGGATCAGCCTGCCCTCCCCGGCGGCGATGGGCCCAACCCCCCGGCGCTCCAGAAAGCGCAGGCCCTCCAGCAGGCCGGCGATCCCGGCGATATTGTGGGTGCCCGCTTCCAGGCGGTCGGGGAGGAAGCCGGGCATGGCCTGCCTCTTGGACTCGCTGCCCGTGCCCCCCTCCAGCAGGGGGGCGGGGTCCGCGCCGCACAGCAGAAGCCCGGTCCCCTGGGGGCCGTACAGCCCCTTGTGGCCCGGCATGGCGGCGAAGGCCGCCCCCAGGGCTTCAAAGTCCAGGGGCAGGCAGCCGGCGGACTGGGAGGCGTCCACAATCAGGGGCACTTCCCGCTCCCGGCACAGGGCGGCGATCTCCTCAATAGGCAGGATAAAGCCGAAGACGTTGGACACATGGGTGCATACCGCCAGGCCGGCGCCCTGGTCCAGCTCCCGGCGGAAGGACTCCAGAGCGGCCCTCTGGTCAAAGAGGGGGCTTCGGGCCACCCTCAGCCGCACATCCATGGCGTACAGGGGCCGGGTCACGGCGTTGTGCTCATAGCCGGAGATTACCACCCGGCTCCCCGGACGGGCCAGGGTCTTGATGGCGATGTTCAGGCCGTGGGTGGCGTTGAAGGTGAACACCACCCGCTCCGGGTCCCCCACATGGAACAGCCGGGCCGCCGCCTCCCGGCAGGTGAAGGCCCGCTCGGCCGCGTCCATGGCGGGCTGATGCCCTCCCCGGCCGGGGCTGGCCAGGTGGTTGATGGCCCAGGCGGAAGCGGTGGCCACCGAGGCCGGCTTTTGCATCGTGGTGGCGGCACTGTCCAGATAGATCACAGCGCCACCTCCTGATAGCTCCCGTCCCCCGCGGTGATATAGATCCGCTTGGGCGCCAGCCCCACCTGGCGCAGAATGCGCAGGGAGTCGGGCAGGTTCCGCTGGGAAATCTTGACCGAATGGCTGCACCCCTCCCCCGCGATGCTTTTGGGGGAGCGGAGCACCCGGGCGGTAATGCCCGCCCGCTCCAGCGCCGCGGCGGTGCGCTGGGCGTAGGTCAGCGAACGGCATACAATTAAATAATAGAGCATGGCATGGTTCCTTTCCTGGGGCGCGCCCGCCCCGCAGAAATTGCCGGAAGGGAAACTTCCGTTCCCCCCTCGCAACCAGTCTATGCGCCGCCCCTCTTTTGTGCCCCTCCGCACCACCGCCCCTCCTCCCCCATACAATGGGAGTAGAAACTCACCGCCCTCCCTGGGCGGTTCTGGAGGTTGTTATGAAACACGAATTAAACATCTGGGTGGTGGGCGGCGACCTGCGGCAGGCCAAACTGGCCCAGCTCCTGGCCGAGGACGGCCACACCGTCCATACTTACGCCCTGGGCCCGCCCCAGGCGGACATCCCCGGCCTGGCCGCCGAGTCCGCCCTGGCCCGGGCGGATATGGCCGACTGCGTCGTCCTCCCCCTCACGATCAGCAACGGGGCCGGCCTGCTCAACGCCCCCCTTGCTTCGTCCGCCTACCCCCTCGCCCCCATTTTAGACCAGCTCTCCCCCCATTCGTTCCTCTGCGGCGGACGGGTCGATGAGGAGTCGGCGGAGCTGGCCCGGCGGCGGGGCCTGGCCATCCACGACTATTTCGCCCGGGAGGAGCTGGCGGTAGCCAACGCCGTCCCCACGGCGGAGGGGGCCGTCCAGCTGGCCATGGAGCACCTGCCCATCACCATCCACGGCTCCAAGGTGCTGGTCATCGGCTTTGGACGGGTGGGCCGGCTCACCGCCCAGCGCTTCCAGGCCCTGGGGGCCAGCGTGAGCGTGGCCGTCCGGAAGTATGGCCAGCTGGCCTGGGCCCAGGCCATGGGCTTCGGCGGGGAGCACCTCGCCCAGCTGGAGGGCTGGCTGTGCGGCTACGACCTGATCGTCAACACCGTCCCCGCCCGGGTGCTGGGCCGGGAGGCCCTGGAGGACGTCAAGCCCGACTGCCTGATCCTGGATCTGGCCTCCAAGCCCGGAGGCGTGGACCTGGCCGCGGCGGGCGAGCTGGGGCTCACCGTGGTCTGGGCCCTGTCCCTCCCTGGCAAGGTGGCCCCCGTCACCGCCGGCGCGGCCATCCGGAACACCATCTATAATATGCTGCGGGAAATTGGAATGTAATGGGCTGTTTGGGTCGGTCTTTGGCCGGCCCTCCCCGTTTTTGATAGAAAGGAAGATTTTTCATTGGAAGACAAAACTGTCGGATTCGCGGTATGCGGCTCCTTCTGCACCCACGATAAAGCTATGGAGGCCCTGGAACAGGTGAAAGCCCGGTTCGCCAAAGTGGTCCCCATCGTCTCCCAGGCAGTGGCCGACACCGATACCCGCTTCGGCCGCGCCCACGACCTGATGCGGGAGATGGAGCGCATCTGCGACTGCCGGGTAATCTCCACCGTCCAGGCGGCGGAGCCCATCGGGCCCAAGCAGCTGCTGGACCTGCTGATTATCTGTCCCTGCACTGGAAACACCCTGGGCAAGCTGGCCGCTGGAGTCACCGACACCAGCGTCACCATGGCCGCCAAAGCCCACCTGCGCAACTGCCGGCCCCTGCTCATCGCCCCCTCCACCAACGACGGCCTGGCCGCCTCCGCCGCCAGCATCGGCGCCCTCCTCCCACGGAAATACATCTACTTTGTCCCCTTTGGACAGGACGACTTCGAGAAAAAACCCACCTCCCTGGTGGCCGACTTCTCCCTGGTGGCCGACGCCGCCCAGGCCGCCCTGGAGGGCAGACAGCTCCAGCCCATTCTGCTGAGGGCATAATCCTATTTTCAGAACCTGGCCAAAAAGCAGGCCATTTTATGTTAGGCACCGTTTGAAAAATGGAAATATGCACAGCGGATGCCGCAAAAGCTCGTTCACTTCCGCGTCACTCCACACACTGAAAGGATGGCCTTGGGATGGGAACATCTCTGAAAGTTTGAGATAGACAATCCCTGCCTTTTCAGCGCGGGCCGCGCCACGGGGCCGGGGCAGAGCCTCCGGCCCAGGCGTTGGTGTCTCGTGGTTCCCTCCCTCACCCTTTCCCGCGGCAGCTTTTCCGGACATTTTGGAGCTGTTGACAGTGTAGAAATTAAACGGAAATTGTTGCTTTGAGGTATACCTCCGATTTTCCTAAAAACAGAATACAATGTAGTAAAATCGCGCTCGTTCTTCACTTGGACAATTTAGAACCTGTATTCACAATCTCAAACGACCGTCTGGACGGGCCTTTTGCCGCCTTGCGGCGTTAAGAAATCCTGAAATCCACAAAGCTATACAATCAAGGTACAATGACTTTCTACGCCCATGAAAACGTTGAAAACTTGGGCGTGTACATATTCAGTTGTTCATTTACAAGAGCATTGATTTGTGGTAAAATTATTATCAATGATGTTGTAAGTGTATAACCACAAAAGGAGATAGAAATGAAAACCACCGATATCAACAAAGTTATGCTTTTCCAGCATCTCGCTGTATACTCGTTCAATGTTCTGAATCGCCAACACTGCCCGGTTGTTCTCGTACTCCGGGTGCTCTTTACAGTAGCGCTCATAGAAGTCAATCTCGGAAAGTGTTTCAATGAAATCCTCCTGTGTATGGGGGATGTTGTCCTGCAAAAGCTCCCGGTTGAAGCGCAGGATTACCTTGTAGGACACTTTCTCGGTCTTGAAGTTTACAAGGCAGCCCGTGTACTCCCGGTTTTCAAGGATATGTTTTTTTCAAGCGTCAATTCCCGCTGCATAAACAAATCTTCATTTGCTGTCAGACGGTCATTGATTAGTTTGTCAAAATAGATGTGCGAGGGATTGAACGCATACCCCGGCGTGTCCAATCGTGATATTGTCAAAAGCTCCTGCACCATTTTCTCCAAGTTATCCGTGACTTCCAGAGATTGTGCAAGGTATGTTTCCCTGTCCTTATAGCGTCCCACCTGATAGAGCATACCTTGTAGCTGGCCTTTGATAATGGTAATAGGTGTTTTTAATTCGTGGGAAGCTGCCGAAAAAAACTCCACCCGCTGCCGTTCAAGCTGCCGCTCCATATCAATATCCGCTTGCAGCTTTTGATTTGCACGCTGTAGCTCCGACAAGGCGGACAATAGTTTTCTCGACAGGTCATTTAAGCTGTCAGCGAGGACGCCTATTTCGTCTGTGCGCCGGACAGTACATAGGCCGCTGAAATCCAATGCCGCCATTTGTTTTGATATTCTGCTAATTTTTTTAATGGGTGTTGTCATGTAAATGGTATAGAAAAAGGCCGCGATGATGGAAACAACAATAATCACAACGCTCAAAACAGGAATTGCTTTTTGAAGTGCCTCCACCACCTGACTTTCCTTTTCTGTATTTTTAGAAAAGAATACTATATACTCCTCTGTGCTGTCCGTAAAAGTCAACCGACACCATTGTGAAGTGTCATTTTTGTTAAACTGCCTGAGTTCTTCGCTGTTGCTTGGAAAAAGGCAGAAAACAAACTCGTCATCATTTTTTTCAACAATCTGATTGCAATAATCCTCAATAACAAATAATGCTTCCTCATTTGTAAAATGGGAAATATCCTCAACAAAGTAAGGCAATTCCTCATTTATCGCAGAAAAATCATGCGTATATATGTATGGGGCGAATTGGGTTATGCAGAAGTATGTTATAGAGCAGCAGACCACCATTAGGACGGCAGTAATCATAAAAACTTTTGCAGACAGGCTGTTTCTAATTTTCTTTATCAATTCTATATCCCACCCCTCTAATTGTTTCTATGTAGTCTGCGGCACCGAGCTTTTTCCGCAGGTTCTTGATGTGTTTGATGAATGGGTATGAAGTTGTCAAAGGTCAAACCCATTCGCCGCACAAACGAGGAACAGGTGAAGGGCTTTCCATCGCCTTTCACCTAATGCACTTAAAAGAGGGGGGTGTAGGGGTTGAAAATGAAAAAAATCTCAAAATATTTTTTCAGAGTGTAAAACAGGAGGGCCGTCAACGCTGACAGCCCTCCCATGAAGTTATTTGACCTCGTTGAAGTATGTACGGAGCTTGTCCATCGCTCGGCGGATGCTCTCGTCCACCGATGTGAAATGCACCCCCTCGTCACTGGCGATCTTCCGCAGGGACACCCCGGCAAAGAAGTGCCGGACAAAGCGTTCTTTCTGCTTTACCGTCAGCCTGCCGCACCTGAAGAGCTTGTCCACCGCCAGCTTGACACGGCGGCGGTCATCGGACATAATGAAGCTGTCGTCCAGGGATGGGGCGGGATG
>OFFF01002135.1_pt1 | contig 11502 bp, 7 predicted proteins | sample 1521301 | NCBI WGS metagenome assembly OFFF01 (sample SAMEA3504101, study PRJEB24116) | mouse gut metagenome | biome: mouse gut; feature: mouse-associated habitat; material: faeces | place: Denmark | collected 2011
GCAGCGGAGGCCCGCATCTTCGCTGACGCTTCGTGCGGGCGCTCCGCAGGCTGCGACCACTGCGTTACGATATAATTAAGTCTGACACTGCCTTTCGCTGACGCTCCGTGCGGCCACTCCGCAGGCTGCTACCCGGCGTCGCAAACCGCCGGGACCGAAAGTTGAGCAGACTGCTGCACGACCCGAAGACTCGCGGCGACGGGAAGCTGCGCCGGCTGCCGCCCGGCATCGCAAACCGCCGGGACCGCAAGTTGCGGCCCGCCATTTTCAGGCCCTTTTTCCCGTTTCGGAGGCGCCGCGGCCGCCGCCGCGCAGCAAAATGTAAGCGCACTTGCATTTGCGCACGATTTTTCGTATCTTTGCATCGTATATACCCAACCCAAAACACGACTGCAATGTTCAGAACCTATATGCGGCTGCTCGGTTTCGCCCGCCCGATTTCGCGCTATGCCGTACCCTACTTTTTCTACGCCGTATTCTACGCCCTGTTCAACACGATCAACTTCGTGCTGATTATCCCCATACTCTCCACGCTGTTCGACCCCGACTACCGGTTCGAACCCGTGTACGAGCTCCCGGCGCGCTTCGGCATCGACCAGCAGACTTTCTCGCAGACCATCGACTACCTCTACACCCGCATCTTCGGCACGGAATTCCGGATATTCAACATCCTCGTGCTGCTGGCCGCGACGGTCATGCTGACGAGCCTGCTGAGCAACACGTTCCGCTACCTGAGCGCCTGGACCATCGAGAACCTGCGCACGCGTTCGCTCCAGCAGATGCGCAACCGCATGTTCGACAAGGTGATCGGCATGAACGTAGGCTACCTGAGCGACCAGCGCAAGGGCGACATCATGTCGCGCATCACGCAGGACGTGATGATCGTGCAGTTCTGCATCACCAACACGCTCCAGGTCGCTTTCCGCGAGCCGCTGCTCATCATCGGCTACCTGGTGGCCATGTTCATGATTTCGTGGGAGCTGTCGATCTTCTCGATCGTCTTCCTGCCCCTCGTGGCGCTGCTCATCGGCAGCATCGTCAAGCGGCTGCGCCACCCCGCGCGCACCAGCCAGGAGCGCATGGGCGACATGGTGAGCAGCCTCGACGAGTCGCTCTCGGGCATCAAGGTCATCAAGAGCTACAACGCCACGGATTACATCCGCGGGAAGTTCCACGCGCTGAACGCCGACTTCTCGCGTCTCCAGCTCTCGATGGTGCGACGCCAGCAACTGGCGTCGCCCATGAGCGAATTCCTGGGCATCTCGGCCGCGGGCGTCATCCTCGTCTTCGGCGGCATGCTCGTAGTGCGCGGCTCGCTCGACGCCGGCGGCTTCGTCGCTTTCCTGGCCATGTTCTCGCAGATCACGCGCCCCGTGCGCTCGTTCATCGACCAGTTCGCCACCATCAACCAGGGCATCGCCGCCGGCGAACGCATCTTCGCCGTGCTCGACGCGCAGCCCGAAATCGAGGACCGGCCCGACGCGAAAACCCTCGACGGCCTGCACGACCGCATCGAGCTGCGCGACGTGCACTTCACCTACGATGGCGCACGCGAGGTGATCGGCGGCATCACGCTCGACATCCGGCGCGGCGAAACCGTGGCGCTCGTGGGTCCCTCGGGCGGCGGCAAATCGACGCTCAGCGAGCTGATACCCCGGTTCTACGACCCCACGTCGGGCGACATACTCATCGACGGCGTGTCGATCCGCGAATACACGCAGGAGAGCCTGCGCGCCCACATGAGCGTCGTGGCGCAGAACACGGTGCTCTTCAACGACACCATCGAGAACAACATCGCCCTGGGCCGTCCGGGCGCCACGCACGACGAGATCGTCGCCGCGGCGCGCATCGCCAACGCCCACGAATTCATCACCGAGACGCCCCGCGGCTACGACACCAACATCGGCGACTGCGGCTCGAAGCTCTCGGGCGGCCAGCGCCAGCGACTCTCCATCGCGCGCGCCGTGCTCAAGAATCCCGAAATCCTCATCCTCGACGAGGCCACCTCGGCCCTCGACACCGAGAGCGAGAAGCTGGTGCAGGACGCGCTGAACGCACTCCTGGAGGGTCGCACCTCGATCGTCATCGCCCACCGGCTCTCCACGATCCGCAATGCGGACAAAATCGCGGTCATCGAGCACGGGCGCATCGCCGAGCAGGGCACACACGCCGAGCTGATGGCCCGCAACGGCATCTACGCCAAGCTGATCGAGATGCAGTCGTTCGACTGACCCGGCGGCACGCATCCGGCGCCCGCCGGAGCGGAGCGGCCGGAGGTTTACGGAAAACAAAAAATAACAGACATACGACCATGAAATTCAAGGAGTACAAAGGGCTCGACCTGGCCGCCACGGCCGACGAAGTGCTGAAACAGTGGGACGCGCACGACACGTTCCGCAAGAGCATCACCACCCGCGAGGGACATCCCTCCTTCGTGTTCTACGAAGGGCCCCCCTCGGCCAACGGACTGCCGGGCATCCACCACGTCATGGCCCGCACGATCAAGGACGTGATCTGCCGCTACCGCACGCAGCGCGGCTTCCTCGTGCACCGCAAGGCGGGATGGGACACGCACGGCCTGCCCGTGGAGCTGGGCGTGGAGAAGAAACTCGGCATCACCAAGGAGGACATCGGCCGCACGATCTCCATCGAGGAGTACAACCGCACGTGCCGCGAAGCCGTCATGGAGTTCACGGGCGTATGGGAGGACCTCACGCGCCGCATGGGCTACTGGGTGAACATGGAGGATCCGTACGTCACCTACGACAACAAGTACATCGAGACCCTCTGGTGGCTGCTGCGCCAGCTCTACGACAAGGGGCTCCTCTACAAGGGCTACACCATCCAGCCCTACTCGCCCGCTGCGGGAACGGGCCTCTCGACCCACGAGCTGAACCAGCCCGGATGCTACCGCGACGTGAAGGACACCACCTGCACGGCGCAGTTCCGCGTCGTGCGCGACGCCCGGAGCGAAGCCCTCTTCGCCGCGGGCCCCGCCGAGAGCGACGCGCTGCCCGCAGCCGATCCGGCCGACACCTTCCTCCTGGCATGGACCACAACCCCCTGGACGCTGCCCTCGAACACGGCGCTGGCCGTGGGTCCGGCCATCCGTTACGTGAAGCTCAAGTGCCTCAACCCCTACACGCAGCAGCCGCAGTACGTCATCCTGGCCGAAAACCTCGTGAACTCCTACTTCGGCGGCAAGAAAGACCCCGCCTACGAACCGACGGGGCTCGCATGGACGGGCCGCGAACTGGCCGACATGGGCATCCGCTACGAGCAGCTGCTGCCGTGGGTGAAACCCGTGGAGGGCGACGACGCCGGCGGCTGGCACGACGCCTCGCAGCAGGCGTTCCGCGTGATCGCGGGCGACTACGTGACCACCGAGGACGGTACGGGCATCGTGCACATCGCCCCGACGTTCGGTGCGGACGACGCCCGCGTGGCCCGCGCCGCAGGCATCCCGTCGCTCTTCATGATCAACCGCAAGGGCGAGACACGCCCCATGGTGGACCTCACGGGCAAATTCTACCTCACCGAGGAGCTCGACGAAGGCTTCGTGCGCGAATGCGTCGCACCCGAATATGCCGAATACGCCGGCCGCTGGGTGAAGAACGCCTACGATCCGCAGTTCAACGCCGACGGCAAGTACGACGAGCAGGCCGCCGCCGCGGCCGAGACGCTCGACCTCTACATCAGCCTCCGCCTCAAGGGCGAGGGCAAGGCGTTCCGGATCGAGAAGCACGTGCACAACTATCCCCACTGCTGGCGCACGGACAAGCCGGTGCTCTACTACCCCCTCGACTCGTGGTTCATCCGCACCACGGCGCTCAAGGAGCGCATGATCGAGCTGAACGGCACGATCCGCTGGAAGCCCGAATCGACGGGCACGGGACGCTTCGGCAAGTGGCTCGAAAACCTCAACGACTGGAACCTCTCGCGCTCGCGATTCTGGGGCACGCCGCTGCCGATCTGGGCCACGGAGGACCGCTCGGAGCTCAAGTGCATCGGTTCGGTGGCCGAGCTGATCGCCGAAATCGAGAAATCGGTGGCTGCAGGATTCATGAAGGAGAATCCGTACAAGGACTTCGTGCCGGGCGACATGTCGGCCGAGAACTACGCCACGGACCGCATCGACCTGCACCGCCCCTATGTCGATTCGATCGTGCTCGTGTCGTCGAAGGGCGAGCCGATGAAGCGCGAAAGCGACCTGATCGACGTGTGGTTCGACTCGGGAGCCATGCCCTACGCCCAGGTGCACTATCCGTTCGAGCACAGCGGGGAGTTCCCCGGGGTCTTCCCCGCCGACTTCATCGCCGAAGGCGTCGATCAGACCCGCGGCTGGTTCTTCACGCTGCACGCCATCGCCTCGATGCTCTTCGATTCGGTGGCATTCCGCAACATCATATCGAACGGCCTGGTGCTCGACAAGAACGGCAACAAGATGTCGAAACGCCTGGGCAATGCCGTCGATCCGTTCGAGGTGCTCGCCACCTACGGCGCCGACGCCACGCGCTGGTACATGATCTCCAACTCGCAGCCGTGGGACAACCTCAAGTTCGACAAGGACGGCGTGGACGAGGTGCGCCGCAAGTTCTTCGGCACGCTCTACAACACCTACTCCTTCTTCGCGCTCTACGCCAACGTGGACGGATTCACGGGTCGCGAAGCCGAGGTGCCGATGGAGCGGCGGCCCGAAATCGACCGCTGGATCGTCTCGCTGCTCCACACCCTCGTGGGCGACGTGACCCGCGCGCTCGAAAACTACGACCCGACGCCCGCCGCGCGCGCCATCCAGGAGTTCGTGGGCGAGAACCTCTCGAACTGGTACGTGCGCCTCAACCGCAAGCGCTTCTGGGGCGGCGGCATGACCGAGGACAAGCTCGCGGCCTACCAGACGCTCTACACCTGTCTGGAGACCGTGGCGATGCTCGCGGCGCCCTTCGCACCCTTCATCTGCGACCGCATCTTCTGCGACCTGAACGCCGTGAGCGGACGCCGCAGCGACGAGTCGGTGCACCTCTCGACCTTCCCCGAGGCCGACGCGTCACTCATCGACAAGGAGCTGGAGGAGATGATGTCGCTCGCGCAGCGCATCTCGTCGATGGTGCTCGCCCTGCGCCGCAAGGTGAACATCAAGGTGCGCCAGCCGCTGACCAAGATACTCGTGCCGGTGCTCGACACACGCACCCGCGCCCGCATCGAGGCGGCAAGCGTCCTGATCATGAACGAGGTGAACGTGAAGCAGGTGGAACTCATCGACGAGACGGCCGGCATCATCACCAAACGCATCAAGCCCAACTTCAAGACCCTCGGTCCGAAGTACGGCAAGCAGATGAAGCAGATCGCGGCCCTCACGGCCACGTTCACCCAGGAGCAGATCGCAGCCATCGAGTCGGCGCCCGAAACGGTGCTCGACCTGGGCACGGAGCGCATCGCGGTGACCCCCGCGGACTTCGAAATTGCGCCCGAGGAGATGCCCGGATGGCTGATGGCGTCGGAAGGCGCCCTGACCGTGGCGCTCGACATCACCGTGACCGACGAACTGCGCGCCGAAGGCGTGGCACGCGAGTTGATCAACCGCATCCAGAACATCCGCAAGGAGTCGGGATTCGAGGTCACCGACCGCATCCGCGTGGAAATCGAACGCACCGACCTGACGGCCGAAGCCCTCGACCGCTGGGCGGGCTACATCGCACAGCAGACGCTGGCCGACGCAGTGACGGGCTCGGACGCACCCCGCGGCACGACGGTCGTGGAATCGGAGGTGGACGAGCAGCCGCTGCGCATCGGCGTGACGCGGGTCTGACCGTTTTTACCATCGAAAATTTGGTACTTACGGAAAAAGTGCTTATTTTTACATAAACGACTAAAAGTACTGAATCATGGCAGAGGAGAGAACGAGATACAGCGACGCCGAACTGGAAGAGTTCAAGGAACTGATCCTGAAGAAACTGGAAAATGCGAAGGCGGACTACGAACTGCTTCGTTCCACCATCACCCATACGGCCGACAACGACACCGAGGACACGTCGCCGACATTCAAGGTGCTGGAGGAGGGGGCCACGACCCTTTCGAAGGAGGAGAGCGGACGTCTGGCCGCACACCAGATGAAGTTCATCCGCAACCTCGAAATGGCGCTCGTGCGCATCGAGAACAAGACCTACGGCATCTGCAAGACCACGGGGAAACTGATCCCCAAGGAGCGTCTGATGAAGGTGCCGCACGCCACCGAATGCATCGAGGCCAAAGAGGCCCGCAAGTGATCCGCATCGGCCGGAGCCCTCTTCGGAAGGCTCCGGCCGGTCGTTTCGGACCTACCCGGATTTTCGCAGCGGTGGCGCCGTGCGGCGGGGATTTGTCCGGCACATGCTTCCATTGCGGTCCTTTTGGCGGCGGGTCTTTATCCGGCACCTGCGCATGCTTCGGGACACACTCCTCAGCGGCAGGTCTTCATCCGGCACCTGCGCCCGCTTCGAGGCACACTCCTCAGCGGCAGGTCTTCATCCGGCACCTGCGCATGCTTCGGGGCACACTCCTCAGCGGCAGGTCTTCATCCGGCACCTGCGCCTGCTTCGAGGCACACTCCTCAGCGGACCCTTATTGCCGCGAGTCGCAAGGCGGGGTCTGGCTGCCGCGGCAGAGTACCTTTCCGAACGTGAAGCGGATGCGGTCGCGGAGGCTGGAGACGGTCGGGGCGTAAGTCGGCACCCTGCCTGCGGGATTGCCCGGGTCCGCCCGAAAAATGCGGGAACCATGCCCTTGCGGCAGAATGGCAGGGAAGCAAGCGGCAACGAGTGCGGTCGCGGCTTGTGTGTCTTGTTGCAAAGCCGAGGATTTCCGCCCGAACGGATGTCGCGCAGAGAAACCGGATGGGAAGTACCCCCGAACGCCGTTGCGGCCGGATGCCTTGTCAGGGTTTCGAAGCAGCCAATAGTTATGCGGCTGAATGGCATCCGACCGGCAACACCTCGCTCCGCAAGTCTTGCCGCGGCGCTGTTCTGCGCTTTCATCCCGCACCCGCCCCCTTTTCCTCCACGTTCCATCCCGACGACCTCGCGCGGCCAGCTTTTTCGAACCGATTTTTCGTATCCGCCCCGGAGCACACCGCCCGGAATGTGCGGCAGCACCGAACGCAGACGACGACCGGTTCGCGATGCAATCCCGCCCGCCTCTCCCTCAACCCCGCAATCGGACGGGAAAGGACGCCCGCACAGAGCCGGAATGATAAACCGGCCCCGGGTAAGGGAGGCTCTACATACCCAGACCGACGAACCGGCACCGGGTAAAGGCGGCTCCAAATAGCCGGAACGTACACCCGCGCCGGAAAAAGGGGGTTTCACGGGAACGGAACGACGAATCCGTGTCCGGACCGAGGTTTGCAGCGCTCGGAATAGCACGGCGAAGCCATTTCATACGAAAAACCGACTCAAAAACGTTCGAATCACAAGATGATTGCCCGCTTCCGCATACTGTTGCTTGCACTCGCACTCTGTGCGGGACCGGCATCGGTGTGCGGAGCCTTTCCTACGGCCCCCATACCCCACTCCGCCACAGCAAAAACCGCACGACAGACCGCCGCGAGCACCTCCGCACGGGCAACCGCCCCCGCAATGCCCCGAGCCTCAACCGCACAGCCGGCCGGAGCGCTCCTCTCCGCGCGGGCGACCGACACCGCAGCGCACCATCCCGCCGAGCAAGCCGCCTCAACCGCACAGCCGCCTGCCGAGCATCCCTCCGCGCGGACAACCGACACCGCAGCGCACCGCACGGCCGCACGGCCGGAGCTGCAAAGGGCGCCGCAAGTTCCCCCGCCGGATCGTGCGGGAGCAGACGGCTCGCGGCTGCCCCACCTCGACGGCATACGCTCCGCAGACCGCCGCGCGCAGCGTCTGCCCCGACGCGACGCTGCGCAGGACAGCATCAACATCCTGAGCGAAAACAACCTCCGACTCTACGACAGCATCGAGGCCAAGAGCCGCCGCAGGGCCGTGCCGCGCATGCTCTACCAGCTCCTCTTCAGGCGCTCCTCGATCGACACCACGGCCAGCGGACGCGTGATCGACGAGAGCCGCCTCTACGCGCCCTATGCGGGCCGCACCGTGGGAAGCATCTACGTCCGACGGGCACAGGTCTTCGATCCGGACGGCAACTGGTTCGAACGCGCGGGCAACAACACCCATGCGCTCACGCACGAGCGGGTCGTGCGGCGCGACCTGCTGTTCCGCACCGGCGACCGTGTGGACCCCGCGCTCCTGGTCCGCAACAAGCAGCTGCTGCGCTCGCGCGACTACCTCTCCGATGCGGCCATCGAGCTGATACCCGATCCGCAGGACACCTCCGTGGTACACGTCGTGGTGCGCACGCGCGACAGCTGGACCATCAGTGCCGACGCCTCGTTCCGGGGGCGCGGACACACGATGTTCGGAGTCTACGACGCCAACATCCTCGGCACGGGCAACAAATTGCAGCTGAACACCTATTTCGATCGCCGCGACTTCGGATTCGGCGGGTGCATCGTCGAGTACGAGATCCCCAACCTGCTGGGAACATTCTACACGGCGGACTTCTCGGCGGGCCGCAACTTCTACGAATCGGAGCTGCGCGTGGGGCTGCACAAGGAGTTCATCCGCCCCACCGACTACGAAGTCGGCGCGGAGTACAACCGCCTGAAGGAGGAGCGCTACTTCGTCGATCGCGACACCACGGGGCTGGTGCGCGTGGAGGCGATCGACGCATGGGTCGGACGCTCGCGCTACCTGCCCTCCATCGCATCGAGCATCTTCCTCACGGGGCGTTACTTCCGTGCGCGCCACGGCCGGCGCCCCGAGGTGACGCCCACGCACAACCCCCTCTTCCACGACACGGACGACCTGCTCGTGGGGCTGGGTCTCTACCGCGAGAAGTTCTACTCCGCGAACCTCGTGCACGGCTTCGGCATCCGCGAGTACCTCGCCGCGGGATACCGCGCCGAGCTCACCGGCGGCTACTCGTGGGGTGAATTCGACGACCGGATCTATGTGGGTGCGAGGATCATGGGCGGCGGCTTCACGCGTCCGGGCTACCTGTCGGGCTCGGCATCCGTCGGCAGCTACATCGACCCCGCGACCGGAGTCTGGAGCCGCAGCGCCGCGGACATCGACCTGCGGTGGTTCTCGAACCTCTTCATCTTCCGCCGCAACCGCATCCGTCAGTTCCTGGCGCTCAACTACACCCAGGGCTGGAACCGCGGCACGGGCAGTGACGAGACCGTGCGCTTCACCACCGAAAACGGCCTTCGGGCGCTGCGCGAGCACCTCGTGGGCACGAACCGTGCGGTCCTCAACACCGAGACCGTACTTTTCACCCCGTTTCAGCCGCTGGGCTTCCGCTTCGCGTTCTTCGGCTTCGCCGACTTCGGGCTGCTGGGCGACCACGCCAACCCCTTCCGCAACGAGTTCTCCGCCTCGTTCGGCGTGGGGCTGCGCATCCGCAACGAGCGGTTGATCTTCCACGCCATACAGATACAGCTCGGCATCGCCGTCGGAAAGCGCGGATGGCTCGACAGCCGCTATTTCCGCATCTCGAACCAACCCCGCATGGAGGATTTCCGCTTCCTGCCGCAAAAACCCGAAACCGCGGGATTCGAGTAGCACGCCCCCGCACGAGAACGTCCGCCATGCGGCGGGCCGCCTGAAACACCCTCAGCCCCTCAGCGCGTACCGTGCACCGCGCACGCCTCGCGCCGGGTATCGAAAAGCTGGAATTTCACGCCGAACGACAGACTCAGCATGTCGCGGGTACGGAGCGTGCGGTTGTTCCAGCGGCTGAGCACATAGAGGTCGCAGGTGCTGCATTCGCAGCAGAACGTGACGGCACGCAGCAGCCGGTCGGAGCGACGGTCGTTCACACGGCAGGTGACGCGCGGCCCGAGAAACACGTAGCTGCGCAGACGGGTAGAGAAGAAATAGTACCCTTTCGGATAGCGTTCGGGCTGGCGCACCCAAAACCGGTCGCTCAGCAGCGTGGAGAAGTAAAAACCGCAGGCGAGCGGCTCGACCGACGCACGCGATGCTCCACGGCACGAACGTCTCGCGGAGGGTCAGCGTGATCTTCGCCTTATCCGAATGATAGGCCGGCACCACCCCCACGAGCAGCTCGGTCTCCCACTGCCCCCGCCGGCCGTAGTCCCACCCCATGCCGGCCGAGGCGATGCCGATGCTTCCGGCATACTGCAACCGCAGGTGCGTGGGTGCCACCCGCTCCCACGACGCATAACCCCGATGGATGCGGCGGTCGAGCGGGCGGCGGCCCGGCACCGGATACGCGGAAAGTCCCGGTTCCGCGGCACCGACCGGAGGACGCCGGACGCCGGACGCGCCGTCGTGCAATCCGGACAATCCGACGGCACCGGCGACGCCGGGCACACTACGACCGGACCATGTACTGTCGGCGACGCCGGACGCACCGTCGGGTCCGGCCGGGCAGGCTGCGACCGTAGTATCGGCCGGCACGGGCAGCAGGGCGGCGACCTCCCCGGTGCCGCACGGCCGGGCCGCGAGGCTGTGCACGGCACAGAGGGCCGCGAACCACACACAACCGCTAAAAATCGACCGTTTCATACGCATGTCCCTGTTCGTCTACGGTAAATACGAGGTACTGTCTCTTTTCGATGCTCGACACGGCATACCACATCACTCCGTCGCCGAACAGGTCCAGGGCCGCCATGTGGTGGCCGTGGCCGAAGAGGCAGCACTCCAGGCCGGGGAACTGATTCAGGTACCACTCGAACACGCGCGCGACATTGTTGTTGAACTGGAACTCGCCGGGCTGCACGTGCATGGCGAAGACCGTGCGTCCGACCCCGGACGGGAAGTGCTCCAGCTCGCGCCCGATGAATCCGAAGTCGGGCACCGGACGCGAATAGTCGAACTCCATGGCGTTCGTATTGAGGCACACGAAGCGCACGGGGCCTGCGGTGAAGGCGAAGTCGGGAGGTCCGAAGACCTCGGCGAAGACCTCCTCGCCCGTGCCGAGGCAATCGTGGTTGCCCAGCAGACACACGTAGGGCACGCGCAGCCCCTCCAGGATGTCGCGCTGCCAGAGGAACTCCTTCGTGGCGCCGAAATCGGAGAGGTCGCCGCAATGGATCACGAAGTCGATCCCCTCCAGGCGGTTGATCGACGCCACGGCATCGCGCGTATGGTCGTACCAGCGCTGGGTGTCGCTGACGAGCGCGAAGCGGATGCTGCGGCGGCCGGCACACGCCTCGTCGATCCGCCGGGCATTCGCGGCGTTGATGCCCGTGCGGCCCGTGATGCGCGTGTCGTAGGGATGGTATTCCACCAGGTCGCATCCGCCCGCAAAGAGAAGCACGGCGGCGACCGTTGCGAAAATAGCGTTCGGTCCGTTCATTTCCGGCAAAAATAGGCACCGAACGGTCGTCCGGAAAGACGCGGAAGGGCGGGGAGTTGTCGGATCGGTCGGCAGCGGACAGCGTCGGACAGCGTCGGACAGCGTCGG
>OFFF01002137.1_pt1 | contig 11493 bp, 10 predicted proteins | sample 1521301 | NCBI WGS metagenome assembly OFFF01 (sample SAMEA3504101, study PRJEB24116) | mouse gut metagenome | biome: mouse gut; feature: mouse-associated habitat; material: faeces | place: Denmark | collected 2011
AATAGCCTTTGCGGACAATGCGGTTTTACTAACATTTTTTATTATTTTTTCTCTATAGCAGTTTTGAAAATCTCCCGGATGGCAGGAAATGTCAACACAAATCGTCGGACAGTGTGTGAACTTTCGGACACATTTTATGAACCGCAGCAAATCTGCCGCTCCTTCTTCGATTTCCTGACTTTTCCTTCTGGCTCTGTTCTGTTGATTTCACCCTGAGACGATATACAGAAGATACTTCTTTATAATATTGGAAAACTGTGAATGAAAATGAGTAAACACCTAATTCTTCATAAAAAAGAAATGAAGCAGCATCTTAGGTAGCTTAAAAAAAGACATTCTGTCAAGACTAAAGCACTTTATTCAGAAAAAAGAGACTGCTAAACACAGTCCCTCTTTTTTTACTTATCTTGCTTCTTCTCCCGCAGAAATATACAGCGGAATATCCACCGCGCGATCGGTCCCGCGATAAATAACTGTACCGGAAGCGCCATCATAAAATTCCTGCAATATGTCATCAGATAATCCGGGACAAATTGGCTGGTAAACCCGCAGCCATGGTAAACTCCCAGAATACTCGCAAGCGCCACCTGCAATACAACCGTAAATATCTGGATCGCGAAGATAACGGCAATCTGACGGTCACCGTATTGTACAACACGGAACGCGAAATATTTCGCAACGCGGCTCGAGATAAAATACGCACACAGAAAAATAATAACAAACTCAATCCACATTCCTTTCAGCGCGATCAAAAATGTGGCATTTGTAAAGCTTTCCATGGCCAGCACCGTATTATACAGTGTCATGATATAGACCATGATCCATGCGGTAACAGCAGTAAATATAACCGATTGAAATTTTGTTTCAGGCATTTTTCATTCCTCCATTATAGGCGGTTCTACTCAAATTGAACTGCCTGTCCGGTTTTCGCGGATTCCCGGATTGCTTCCATCAAAGCCAGCACTCTTCTTACCTCCGGTATTTTTACAAGAAATTCTTCTTCCCCCCGGTAAGCGCGTACATAGTTTTCAAAATAATTTCTGTGGTTCGTCGTAACCTCCGGAAGCCCCTCCGTAACAATCAGCCCTTCCCTTGGCTTTCCAAATGACCTGGTCGGTCCTGCCGCCGTCATCGTACGGGAGCCGCCTGCATTCTGCAGAAGGCCTGTCGTGCGGACAATCCTTCCGGTTGGGTGGAATCCATCCACATACGCGCTTCCCTGATTCCCGCCGATGAACCAGTGGCGTTCAAACCAGTTTGCCTGATCCTTCAGATAATACGTCCCAAGTTCAATTTCCGCCTGCACGCCATTCTCAAACCGAAGCTGGATATTAAAGAAATCGTCTACTTCAAAGTTGATCACATTTTTTACGGTCGCGTATACGGAAGTAATCTTTGAGTCGATCATCCACAAAACCTGATCGATCAAATGTACACCCCAGTCAAACAGCATGCCGCCACCTTCTGAAATATATACGTGCCAGTCATGCATGTTACCGTTAAATCCGTACAATTGATTCTTGATCGTATACACATCGCCCAATGTACCTTTGTCGTAAATTTCCTTGACAGTACGGAAATCCGGGTCAAAACGTCTCTGATGATGGATGGTAAATTTTACTCCGCATTCATTTACGATGCGCACCATTTCATCCAGTTCCGCTACGGACATTGCGGCTGGTTTCTCGCAGATAATGTCTTTTCCTGCCCTTGCGGCTTTGGCAACCAGATCCAGATGCTGATTGTTGTTCGCCACGATCAGGACTACCTGAATCTCCGGATTTGCAAGCAGTTCTTCCACAGACTGGTATCGGATGATCCCTTCCTTCACGTCCTCAAGCTGTGTCAGATCCCGGTCCGTAATCCCTACGACCTGGATATCTTCCATCTGTGTCAGCATGGTCTCATGCTCATGCCCCATAAATCCATGACCGATCAACCCAATTCTGATCTCTTCCATATTTTAAGTCTCCTATACGATCAGCAGTCTTCTCTCATTTACATGATGCCCAAATTCCGGCATATACATCTTGCTCTCTTCATCCGGGTCCAGCGCGTCCTGCATGATCGGCGGCATATAGGATGAGGTAAAACAGAATCCGAACTTCAGGTCATGGTAGCCCTGTCCAAGTCCTCCCGCCTTTTTCACTTTGATCACCGCCGGCTCCGTCACCGCCCAGTGCGTCTCCATATCGGACTTCATTTCCTCAAAGGAAAAATCCTTTCCATGGATATGCCAAACGATCTCTTCTCTTTCAAACCGCTCTCCGTCTACAAAGAGCGTTCCGGGCCGTAACTGGCTTAGGAAAATCCCTCTGTAATAGGGAAGCCTGACCTTAAACTGGAATCCCGTAACCGCTCCGTCCTCTTTTACATTTCTAAAACCAACCGACTGAATTACTTCTTTTTCAAGCATAGCTTCACCTCCTAGTCTCCCAGACAATCTTTCAGCAGAATATGATGTTTTCTCAGTGTCTGGCCTACCTCATATCCCAGATCATATTTGTCGCGTCCTTCATACTCACTCAGCAAATAACCGTCCCATCCCTGCTGCTTCATGATCTCGATTATTTCTCTGTAGGGAATGGTGGTCTCTTCAAAGTCATCGCTCATGTTGTTGAATTTTGCATGACAGCAGTAAATGTAAGGAAGCAGCGGAATGATCTCTTCCGGTTTGCTGGCCACAAAGCCCGGCTGTCTGCGCTCCCCTTCCCGATAAACATTTCGGAATACGCCGAAGTCAATATTGAGCCCGAAATATTTTGTTCCGGTTTTCTCAATAAATTCCACATAATCATGGACCAGCTTGTTGCTCAGATTGGTCGGAGCGTGGATCTCCGGGCACATTTTAATGTTGCATTCCTCCGCTGTCGGGAGCGCCATCTGAATGATCTCGCGCCAGTTTTTTACCGGTGAGAGGTCGCCCGAGATGACCGGCATCTTTGCCCTCATGACCGTAAAGCCAAGCCTATGGGCCAAACGCAGATCCCGCTCCAGCATTTTGCAGGATTCCTCTGTCGTCAGATCCCGGTCGCCCAGCACGTGGGAGTCGATCCAGTTTCCATACTCTACCGGCACGATCTCATATTTGTCCAGCAGCCGGAACCATTCCTCCACCCATTCATCCGACGGATACGGGTATCCCTCGATGTGTGTATTTGCCAGGATTTCCAGGCCGTGGGCACCCATGTCGTACATGTCCTCCAGACAGTCCTCCAGATTTTTGCTGATCCCAAATTCGGCCGAATAACTGTATAATGCAATCCCTCTTTTTGGTCCTTTTTTATCATACTGATACATTTAACCATCTCCTATCTTCATGAACTATTCCAGCGGCTGACCGCAGCCCCTTCCGATCTGCGGACAATCCGCTGTTATGCTGCTTCTGCTTATAATGCGATCTCATGTCCCTCTGCCGCTGCCTTGTAGATCGTATCCAGAATCTGGGTCACTACAAATGCCTGCTCCGGTTTTACGAGGGGTTCTTTGTCTTCGATGATCGCTTCCAGCCACTGCTTACACTCTTTGTCCGCCGGTGATCCGCCGCCCTTTCCTTCGAAAAACGCGATCGCGCCGGTATCTGAGATATGTTCCTCGGTCAGGATTCCGCCTGTGGTTTCATTGATCACCAGGTCATACGCCTTGCCGCTCATGCCTCCGACCATCTCCGCGCCGGCCTTTGTTCCGCACAGCGTTGTGGCTGCTTCACGGGAATCCTTCACGTTCAATGCCCAGGCAGACTCCAGGAAGATGGTTGCGCCGTTTTCCATTTTCACATATCCAAATGCGGAATCCTCCACCTCATAGGTTTTTGTATCCCATGGCCCGAACATATTTCCCTCGGTGGCTTCCGGAAGGTGTCCCAATTTTTCAAATACAGACCCGGTCACTGTTTTGGGGCTGTAGTTGTCCATACACCACAATGTGATATCCAGCGCATGTGTTCCAATATCAATCAGCGGCCCGCCGCCCTGCTTGGACTTATCCGGAAATACGCCCCAGGTGGGAACTGCCCTTCTTCTCACTGCGTGGGCCTTTGCGAAATAAATATCTCCCAGCTTTCCTTCCTCGCAGATCCGTTTTAACGCCTGCGCGTCCGTACGGAACCGGTTCTGGTATCCGATGGTAAACTTCTTTCCGGACTTCTTCCATGCGTCCATCATCTTCTGCGCGTCCTCGGTGGTCGCCGCCATCGGCTTTTCACACATCACATGCTTTCCCGCTTCAAAAGCCGCCACCGTGATCGGGCAGTGCGCCACGTTGGGCGTACATACATGTACAACGTCGATTGACTCATCCTTCAGTAATTCCTGATAATCGGTGTAAACCTTTGCTCCCTCCGCGCCGTATTTTTCCGCGGCTTTCCGGGCGCGCTCCTCGATGATATCGCAGAATGCCGTGATCTCGCACTTGTCCGCCTGATTCGTCAGCGCCGGAAAATGTTTCTGATTTGCGATTCCTCCGCATCCCACTACTGCTACCTGCAATTTTCCGTTTTTCATTTCTTCCTCTCCTTTTTTATTTTTTTTATTTTTTCCAATGATTTTCATACGATGAACCAATTTTCTCACCATATGAACTGCCGTTCCTATTCTGCCATGTTACGGGCCGTAATTTTTTCTCTGATCTCATCTGCTTCTTTGTCCGTCATCTTCCAGAAGATCAGCGGAAGCAGACCTGCAATGATGAAGAAGATTCCGGGAACCAGATTGGCCGCCATGTTGATTCCGTGCTGTGCCGAAGCTGTAATATCCGCTCCCGCAGCATAGCCAAACGCAGCCATAAGCATAACTCCGATGGACCCGCCGAAGGCATTTCCCACCTTGGTCGCAAGTCCGTAAAATGCATACGCTACGCCGTCCGAGCGGACGCCTGTCTTTAAGTCCTGATAGTCAATGGAATCCGCAACCATGGACAATGTGGACGGGAAGCCGAATCCGGGAATCGTAAATAATACGTGTCCGAAGATCACCATGCCGATATTTTCAAAAGGCGTCATAAAGATGATCAGCAGGCCGATTCCTTTTCCAACCAGGCTGGCAACCAGTACGTTCCTCTTTCCGTGGGCGCCGAAGTGACGGATCAAAAACGGCGCGATTGCATTTCCGACGATGCTTCCGATGGAGGGCAGCGTCATAAGCAGCGCCATCAGCGTAAAGTTTCCGAGACAGTCTCTTACATAAAATGCCATGATTCCGATACGGCCCATATTTCCTGTCATCTGGAAAAGCATGGTCAGCACGATAATCATCAGATATTTATTTGAAAAGATAAGCCCCAGGTTCTTGACGATGGAAACCTTTTCCGCGCTTGTTTTCGGCATGATCACTTCTTTTGAGTTCTTAAATACGATAAAGAACATCGGCAGAGAGATCAGCGCAAAAAGAATTGCCGCGATCGTATAGCTCTTTCCGGAAATCGTTTCCGCGCTTCCCGAGATTTTCACCAGGATGATGGAGGACGCAAAGTTGATCGTCATCATACCAACCTGCATTCCGATTCCCCTGATGGAATTTAACTTGTTGCGGTCGCTGTCCTGTGTAGTCATAACTCCCGCCATGGCTCCGTAAGGAATGTTGACCAATGTATACAGCATTCCGGCTCCGATGTAGGTAAATGCCGCCCACACAATGCCGGCTGTCCCGTTGCCGAAAGGCGCCGTAAATGTTAAAACGCTGAACAGTCCGAGGAACGGCGCGCCGAAAAGAATATACGGCCTGAAACGCCCCCATTTTGTATGGGTTCTTTCCGCGATTCCTCCCATCATCGGATCATTAACCGCATCCCAGATCTTTGCGGCCATCAAAATTGTTGAAACGGCCAGAGGTGCAAGTCCCACCACATCCATGTAATACACTGTAAGGTAAGTCCCGACAAAGCTCCAGACCAACTGGCTGGCCAGATCCCCCAGCCCATAACTGAAAATACTTTTCTTCGAAAGTCTTTCCATGATTCCACTTCCTTTCCTTTTGTTTTTTGATATGGTAAGTATAAATCAGAAAACACGGATCTGCTTTCCGCGTAGGAGCCAGATTTCTCTCGATTTTTTGACATTTTTTTCCCGACGAAAAAATCAGGTTAAAAAAACGGCTCTCATTTTTTTAACCTGATTTTTATAGATTGTTAATATTCACTGATGTAGATCATTCTCATTTCATGGGGTTCCATCTCAACCTGGAAGCAAATCCTCCGGTCCTCGCTCCTCACATGCCGGATATAGATTTTGGGGATGCAGATATTTTTCAGATATTGGATCTCTTCCTTCCCCAGCTCTTCCTGGTTGCTGAGGAGCTGCCACTCGTTCTGTATGCTCCCGCTGCTGCTGTTGATCACCTCTTCCTTAATCATGTACTCCTTGTTGTCATCCAATTCCTCAACTGTAAACTCGACCCGCTCTTTTTCTTCGCTCTGGAAGATCTTCGACAGGTTAAAATGTTCATTCTCTTTCTTCATATAATAATAGTAGCTGTATTCCCGATGGTTGAAGCACAGGCAGACGATCCTCTGTGTGGAATCCCTTGTCACGATATAGTTATTGCCGATCTTCAAAACATGTCCCCCCAGCTTGTTTAAGAACTCGAATGCATAAAATGAAGGCTTTTTGATCCCGTCCTTCGTCAAAAGGCCCCCTCCGCCGTATATCAGCTTCCTGGAATCGTAAAAAATATCCACCGCATCGGAGCCATGCCAGAATCCGATCATATCCGCCGTTTTCCAGATACTCAGAATAAATTTGATGATGTATGTCCCTCTTGCGCAGCTATCCTGCACAATATTCCGGTTGGACAGGCTGTTCGACCACTCCGATATGCACATTTGATAGGTCTGACCTTCCTCTTCCAGTATCCCCCGGATTTTTTCTATAAACTGCCTTGCGTACAGGTAGTCGCTGCCTGATTGAAATGTCCGTTCTCCCATCATCTGGTGGGTGGAATCCACAAAAATTTTTATGGTAAATATTTCCGGAAATATGCCCCTTGCCGACAGCTCATGAACCGCCTCCCGAAACTGTTCTTCGTCAATCCCTCCATGGGGATTGATCCCGGCAATCCTGCTGCTGCCCAGATTCGACTTCACAATCCTCCACCCCGCCTCATAGGCGTCCAGATATCTGTAGTCCTGGCTGTAATAGGGCTCCTTGTTCCAGGGAAATTCAAAAATCCACTGGCTGAGCACATGCTTATCATATCTGCGGACCAGATGCTTCATCAAATGCTCCAGAAGATTTTTCCATTCCTCGATCGTCTTCAGATTATACTGCATGTTCACCGAATATAGCTCGTTGTCATGTCCGGCCATAATCACCCGGTTGCGTTTTCCAAGATCCAGGAAAAGCGGAATCTTATTCTGTACAAAAAAATCAAAAATCCGATCCAGCGATTCAAAGTTAAAATTCTCCCCTGAAAAATCCGTGGTAATCATAAATTTTTCCGAAAACAGATTCCAGATCCGGATATACCGGATGCTTAAGACCTCCCTGAGAAACAAGATATGCTCCTGTATCGCCGCTTCGCAGACCACAGAGGCTTCTCCGATGTCGATGATCTTATTGGGATTCATCCACGGTATATACCCCCGCCGGACATTGATCGTAACCTCCTTGACCGCAGAATCCTGTATTCTTTTTTCAATCCGGTCATACAGGCTTTTTCGCACTTCCTCCACCTTTTCGATTTTCATTGCGTCATTTTTCACAGATTCCTCTATCTGTTTTCTGTATTCGGAAGGGGTGATTCCATACTTTTTCTTAAAATATCGGTTCAATACGGAAGGGGTCGAAAATCCGCTGTCCATGGCGATATTGGTAATGGAGGCGTCTGTTCCCCGAAGCTCCAGCGCAGCGTTCTCTATTCTGACTTCATTCAGGTAATTGATAAAATTCTGTCCCGTTTTCTTTTTAAAATAGCGGGAAAGATAGGTCTCCGACACCTGAAAATGCGCTGCCACATCCGTCAGGCTCAATGGTTCGTAGTAGTAATGATTGATATAATTCAGAATCCGGTCAATCTTTTCACTCATGTGCTCCTTCAGATAGATTTTCAGGCTGTCCTTGTCCATCCTGTAGTCCGCGATCAGCTTGTGTATGATCTGAAAAAGAAGGCTTGCGATCTCGCTCAGATCCGCATGTTCCATATTCAAATATCGGAGCAGCAGCGTTTCGATCAAGATCCGCAGATCCCTGTCGTCGCGGGATGTATATAATACGGAATTGCAGCAGAAAATAAAATACTCCTCCCGGATCAGTTTTCGGAATGTCCGATAAGGTATCAGTATCCGAAATGCAATCGTATTGCGGGCGCTGCTGTACGCATGCGGCTGGTTCGAATTTATCACCGCGATGTCATCCTTTCCCAGCCGATAAGTCTCCCCTTCCTTTACAGCCGTTTCCCCCTCAACAATATACAGAATCTCTATGTCCTGGTGGAAATGTGTATCCTCATCTGACAGATACAGCAATTCCATGCTACAGTCCTGTATGTTCTCCTGTCTCATCTTTTACGTCCTTTCTCTGGTTTTTCAAAATATTTTAACATAATTTCATTATAAGTCCTCTTTCAACTTTTTACTTTTCATCAGACAGTAATTTCTTAGCAATAATTTTCATATTTGGACGCATAAAAAAAAGAAGTGCAATATTCGGCATGCCATTATTGCACTTCTTTTTTTCTCTTCATATTTAATTGACACCGCTTTGGCCTGCAGGCTCTATCAACCTTTCTTTCTCAAAGATCCACATCAGCATCTTCCCGTGGACAGCGGCCAGCAGCGAGCCCCCGGCCAGCACGCCCACACAGAATACCGGCGTCCACAGAAGCCCTGCTGCCAGGAAGAGTCCGGTCATGAACAAAAGGTAGATGGACTGGGGCAGATACTTGAACAGCAGCAGGATCCCATTACGGTATGCCAATCCTGCCGTTGTCTCCATCCTCGCGGCAAGGGGGAACAGATAGACCACCAATACAATCCATAATCCTGACAGGACACAGACCAGTACCCTCATGCCGTCGGCAAAGCTTCCCTCCACATTTCTCCAGAACATATCGTCCAGCCAAAGTACCGATGCCACGGCCAGAAGCGGGATCCAGAGCTTCATGGACAGGCGCAGCTTACTCCGGAATACCGCAAGGAAATCCCGGAATACATATCCTTCCTCATCCTTCATGATCCGTACCGCCGTAACATGAAGCGCGCAAAGCGCCGCGCCCCCTGTCACCAGCGGAAGGGAAAATAAAATCCACAGGATGTTCAATTTTATCAGGTTCACTGCCTTCTCTGCGATCCGAAATAATCTGTTCTCAAAATAGAATCCCCCTGCCATGTCTTTCCCTCCGATTTTTTTATCTGAGCACTCTACCTATCCCTTGATTCCCGTGGATGCGATGCCCTCTACATAATATTTCTGCAGGAAGATGAACATCAGCAGCATCGGAATCGCGGAGATTGTCAGGGACGCCATGATGGGCCCGTAATTGATCGGCTTCGATCCAAAGAAGGTCTGGATCGCCAGCTGTATGGTCCGCTTCTCCTCTCCCGTAACCACAAGCAAAGGCCACATGAAATCATTCCAGTGAGCAACAAAATCCAGAATAAAAATGGTGGCGTATACGGTTCCCGAGATCGGCATGACCACCTGGAAAAATGTCCTGACCGGGCCGCATCCGTCGATAGATGCTGCTTCTAAGAGCTCATCCGGAATATCCAGGAAGAACTGGCGGAACATATAGATGCTGAAACATTTTGCCACAAACGGCACGATCAGAGACGCCCAGGAGTTGATCCAGCCCAGGTCGGCCATCTCCCTGTACATGGGGAGCATGATCGCTTCCGCCGGAAATACCATCAGACTGATCACAAGTGTCAGTAAGAGGTTCTTCCCTTTGAACTCAAATTTTGCCAGCGCGTATCCGCAGATCGAATTTACGAGCAGATCCAGCAGGATGATCACCAGCACATAGAACAGGCTGTTCCCGATGAATTTCCACATATTGATCCTCTGGAATACTTCCACGTAATTATTCAGGGATGCTTCTGTCGGAATAAACGTAGACAGAGAATTCAGCCCTTTAAAAATCTGCGCCTCCGGCTTCAGGGAGGAGGAGATCATCCAGATCAGCGGCGATACAAATATCAATGCGATCAAAGTATTTCCGATATAAAATGCGGCATTTCCAAATGTTTTTTTCTTCGTCATAGTATTCACTCCTCTCCGGCCTATTCGGCTTTAATGATCTTCTTCATTCCAAGTGACAGGCTGATCACGATGACAAAGAACACAGCCGCCACCGCGCAGGCATATCCGAAGTTCCGCTTCTGGAAGCCCTGCTCATAGATATAATATACCAGTGTCCTGGTAGAATTCTGCGGCCCGCCCTTGGTCATAACGTAAGGCTGCGTGAACAGCTTCATTGCCTGGATGACCGTGATCATAACGACGTACTGGATCACATTTTTCAGTCCCGGAAGCGTGACATAGAAAAAGCTCGCGATCTTTCCAGCTCCGTCTATAGAAGCCGCCTCGTACTGCTCCGCGGAGATTCCCTGGAGCCCGGCAAGGAAGATCATCATCTGATATCCGGCTCCCTGCCATGCGGACATGAATATGATCGAGTTCATCGCTGTCTTCGGATCGTTCAGGAATCCGCACGGCTCCAGTCCCAGATTGACCAGCAGCGCATTCAGAAGGCCGCTGTCCGGGCTGGAATTGTACATCACGGTCCAGAGGATCGCAACGACTACCATAGAGGTCACCTGCGGACTGAAATACGCCGCGCGGAAGATGGACACGCCCCTCCTCCGGGAAGAGATCAGGAGTGCCAGCGCTAACGCCAGTACCGTCTGAAAAGGAACAACCAAAATCGTAAAATAGAGTGTATTTTTCACCGCGATCCAGAAATCCTTGTCCCGAAACAGCTCCGCAAAGTTGTTGAATCCGCAGAAAACGATCCGGTCCGGACGCATAATGTTATAATCTGTGAACGCATATCGAATCGTCTGTAAAGACGGATAGATCAAAAACGCCGCCAGCAGGACAACTGCCGGAAGGATAAATATGTAAGCCGCTTTTCTCTCACTGGCCTTATTGACTGTCTTTTGCATAGCCAATCCTCCTTTTCTTCGTCAATTATTTAGGTAAAAATCAAGTAAATGAGTAACTATCCCCGCAAAACAAAGCATTTCCCCGCATTTCTTGAGGATTGCAACCCCTATTTACTACTTATTTACTACTGGGGAATGAGCCTTGATACGGTAAAATACCAAGAAATGCAAAGTTACAGCTTTGACCGAACTTCCCTTTAACGGTATAATGAAGCCAAGAAAGGACGGTGGACGGCATGAGGGAAAAGACAACTCATCTATATGTAGACAGCAGGGAGAAATCATTACTTTTACATAGCCTTGTGGAGCTGAAAAACCAGCTCATACAGCAGGGCAGATACGGGGACTGCGTTGACGAGCTTATCTTCAAGGTAGCCAATGCCCCGATAAAGAAAG
>OFFF01002144.1_pt1 | contig 11479 bp, 8 predicted proteins | sample 1521301 | NCBI WGS metagenome assembly OFFF01 (sample SAMEA3504101, study PRJEB24116) | mouse gut metagenome | biome: mouse gut; feature: mouse-associated habitat; material: faeces | place: Denmark | collected 2011
TGCTTCCGCCCCCAGGCCCAGGTAATCCTGCATAGGGATAACCGCCGTATCCGCCACGCTGGATAAAGCCGCCCGTATAAACTCCCAATGGATTTCTTTCGTAGACCTTATGTTCAGATAACGCTTCGCAAAAGCTCTATCCCTTCTGTTTAATGTACCATACCATCCTACCGTTGTGTCATTGTCATGGGTTCCTGTATACACCACCGCATTGCTATTGTATTTATGGGTCAGATAATCGCTGTCCTCGCTGTCATCAAAGGCAAACTGCAGCACTTTCATCCCCGGATAGCCTGTCTTTTTTACCAGTTTTAAGACGCTGGGGGTCAGATATCCCAGATCCTCCGCAATCACCGGTTTCTTTCCCACTTTTTCTTTCATTGTTTTAAAAATATCATAGCCCGGCCCTTTTTCCCAATGGCCAAACTCCGCCGTGTCATCTCCATAAGGGATAAAATAATACTCGTCAAATCCCCGGAAATGATCAATCCGCACCACATCATACAAACGGTAACAATAGGCAATCCGGCGCATCCACCATTCGTATCCGGTTTCCTTATGGTATTCCCAACGATACAGCGGATTCCCCCATAACTGCCCTGTGGCCGAAAATGCATCCGGAGGGCATCCGGCTACGCCTATAGGCCTGCATTCTTCATCCAGCTGGAACAGTTCCGGCGCCGCCCACGTGTCCGCACTGTCCAGGGCCACATAAATGGGAATGTCCCCGATAATCTGTATTCCTTTCTTATTGGCATATGCCTTTAATGCCAGCCACTGCTTGGCAAAAAGGTACTGCTGGAACTGGTAAAATTCTATTTCCTCTTTATATTTTTCTTTGTAAGCCTCCACTGCCTCCGGCTTCCGTACACGGATATCCTCTTCCCATTCCGTCCAGCTCCTCGCACCGAAAGAATTCTTCACCGCCATATACAGCCCATAATCTTCCAGCCAGAACCGATTTTCCTCCTGAAAACGGTGAAAATCCTCCTCTTTTCCGATACCACTCCGCTCATAGGCCTTCCTTAAAATCCGAAATCGCGACAGATAAATTTTCTCATAATCCACATACCCGTTATCTCCGCCAAAATCGCACTCCTCGCACTCTTCCTTCGTCAGCCAGCCCTTCTCTGCCAAATCCTCCAAGGCAATGTAATAAGGATTTCCTGCAAAAGTGGAAAATGACTGGTAGGGAGAATCCCCATACCCGGTAGGCCCCAATGGAAGGATCTGCCAAAAACCCTGCCCTGCTCTCTCCAGAAAATCCACGAACTCATATGCCTCTTTTGAAAACGTACCGATTCCATATTTTGAAGGCAAACTGGAAACCGGTAATAAAATGCCGCTTTTCCTCATATTAATTTACATTCCTTTCCTCAGTCTGCGATATTTGTAACTGTAAGGCATAAATATAGTATACACATACCTTCGGGATTAGGCAAATGAATTTTCTGTGTGTTCAAGAAAATTCGTAACAGTTCAGCCTGCCATTTTGTGCAATTCATCCAAAATCCCATCTTCATTCTTATGAAAAATATAGAAAATATAATTTTCCCTTGCATTTTTGCTCCTATGGAAATATAATGAAACCGTAGCTTGAAAACGTTACCGGTAACATTCCCGGTAACGTTTCTGAAAACAAATATTTTAAGGAGGATATTTTATGAAAAGAAAATTATTATCCGTAATCCTGTCATCTGCTATGATCGCAGCTTTACTCACAGGCTGTGGCGGTGGAAGCAGCACACCGGATACTGCCGCCGATGCAGGCAGCGAGACTACCGAAGGTGCAACTGAAGAAAACACGGAAAGCGCAGAAGAAGCTGCCGATACGACCGAAGAATCGACAGAGGAAGCTGCCGTTCCTGCCGGAGACGGCTCCGTTTACCTGTTGAACTTCAAACCGGAATCTGACCAGCAGTGGAAAGATTTAGCTGCTATTTACACCGAGCAGACTGGGGTAGAGGTAAATGTGCTGACTGCTGCAGAGGGAACCTACAGCACCACGATGCAGGCCGAGATGGCAAAGGACGAAGCTCCTACTATTTTCAACATCGGTAACGTAACCGCAGCACAGACTTGGAATGATTATACATATGATCTTTCCGGTACCGCATTATATGACCATCTGTCCGATAAATCCTTAGTGATTAACTATGACGGAAAAGTAGCCGCTATTGCAAACTGCTACGAATGCTATGGTATCATTTATAACAAGACAATCCTTAACGATTATTGCTCCTTGGAAGGCGCTGTCATTTCTTCCGTAGATGACATCAAAGATTTTGCTACATTAAAAGCAGTTGCCGAAGACATCAACAGCCGCGTAGACGAAATCAATGATGCACTGGGAACCAACCTGACAGGTGCTTTCTCCTCCGCAGGCTTAGACGGCGGTTCTTCCTGGAGATTCTCCGGACACCTTGCAGGCGTTGCCCTCTACTATGAATTCCTGGATGCAGGCTGTGACTTAGTTGCCGGCCAGGGTACCATCGAAGGCAAATATCTGGATAACTTCAAAAACGTATGGGATATGTATGTAGGCACCTCTTCCGCAGACCCTAAGACTCTGGAAGGCGGCACATACAATGCAGAAATGGAATTCGGTATGGGCGAAGCAGTATTCTTCCAGAACGGTAACTGGGAATATGCACCGCTCGTTAACCCGGACAACGGCTATGAAGTAACCGATGAAGATTTGGGTATGATGCCCATTTATTTCGGCGTAGACGATGCAAACCAGGGTCTGTGCGTAGGTACGGAAAACTACTGGGCTGTTAATGCAAAAGCTTCCGAAGAAGATATCGCTGCTACTTTGGCATTCCTGGAATGGGTTATCACCTCCGATGAAGGGCGCGATGCGATTACAAACGGAATGGGCCTTTCCGCTCCGTTCGATACCTTTACCGGTGAATTTGAATCCGAAAACGCATTTGTAAGAGATAACAACACTTACATGGCAGACGGCAAGACGGCTGTTGCATGGAGCTTCAACGCTACTCCTAACGTAGATGACTGGAGGGCCGACGTAGTTTCCGCACTTACCGCTTACACCAATGGCTCCGGACAATGGGATGCTGTAAAGACAGCTTTCGTTGACGGCTGGGCTACACAGTGGCAGTTAGCTGAAGAAGCTAAATAAGAAATTTAAAAAAGAATCTATCTGGGAGCGGGTAATCATTTGCTCGCTCCTTTTTTAGAAGAAAGTGAGGGATTTATGGAAAAAGCAATTAAAAGATATTTTCCAATATTCGTACTTCCGACTATGATTGCATTTATTATCGGTTTTATTGCCCCTTTCGCATACGGTATCTTTTTATCCTTCTGTAAATTTACTACTGTAGTTGACTGGGAGTGGGTCGGGTTTAGCAACTATACGAGAATCTTTTTTGTAAATGGGAAATTGGATACCACATTTTTACATTCCCTGTGGTATACTACATTATTCACCGCAGTATCCGTACTTATTATCAATGTAGTATCTTTTTCCATTGCCATGGCATTGACAAAGGGCATCAAAGGCACCAATGTATTCCGTACCGTCTTTTTCATGCCTAACCTGATCGGCGGTATTGTACTGAGCTATATCTGGCTGATGTTATTTAACAGTGTGCTTGCCCATTTTTCCAAAACCATTGTTTCCACCCAGTGGTACGCTTTCTGGGGATTGATTATTGTAGTATGCTGGCAGCAAATCGGTTATATGATGATTATCTATGTGGCAGGTATTCAGAATATCCCGGGGGATTTAATCGAAGCGGCTAAAATAGACGGAGCCAACAACCTGCAGCTGCTTAAAAATGTCACACTTCCCATGCTGATGCCCACCATTACTGTCTGCACATTTTTGACCCTTACCAACGGCTTTAAGCTGTTCGACCAGAACTTAGCCTTAACCGGCGGTAACCCGGGCAAAATGTCACAGCTGTTAGCCCTGAATATCTATGATACCATGTACGGAACTACCGGATGGCAAGGTGTAGGCCAGGCGAAAGCTGTTATCTTCTTTATCTTGGTAGCACTGATTTCCCTGGCACAGAATAAAATATCCACAAGCAAGGAGGTACAAGGCTAATGGCAAAAAATAATGAATCCGTAAGTACTGTAAGACGTGCAAAACATGGCGGCCTGCTCACATTTTTCTTTGCCATTGTGAGTATCATTTGGATTGCACCCCTCTTTTTAGTACTGATGAACTCCTTTAAAAAGAAAGCCTTTATTTTCCGGAATCCTTTTTCCATCAGCGCAAACTCATTGTCTGACGGCTGGGATTCTTATGTAAAAGGTATCGAACGGGCGATGCACGGATGGAAGAACTATGCGACTGCAGTAAAACTGACAGATTTCTTCCATGCCTTTGGGTACTCCCTGTTCATTACTGTAGCTTCTGTAATCATAATTATTATCTGCACCTCCATGTGCGCATGGTACATTACAAGGGTTCACAATTTGGCCACAAAGACAATTTATGTACTTTGCCTTTTTTCCATGATTGTGCCTTTCCAGATGGTAATGTTTACGTTATCTAAATTTGCGAATATGCTGAAGCTGAGCAACCCTTTGGGTATTGTTATCGTATACTTGGGGTTTGGTGCCGGGCTGGCCGTATTTATGTTTACCGGGTTTGTCAAGGGGATTTCCATAGAGATTGAAGAAGCGGCCATGATAGACGGCTGTACGCCCATTCAGACCTTTTTCCGCATAGTATTCCCTATTTTAAAGCCGACGACTGTTACCGTCGCTATCCTACAGGCTATGTGGATTTGGAATGACTATCTGCTTCCCAGCCTTGTACTGAATATTAACAAGTATAAAACCCTTCCTATCGCCATCCAGTATTTGAAGCAAAGCCATGGGCAGCTGGACTGGGGCGCTATGATGGCAGTGCTGGTGCTCGCTATCATCCCTATTGTTATTTTCTACATGGTCTGCCAAAAATATATTATTGAAGGTGTCCTCGCCGGTGCTGTAAAAGGTTAATCTGCCCCTTTCATACAACAAATACAGGAACACAAGGAAATCATATATGGTTACAATAAAGGATATTGCAAAAGAATCCGGCTACTCCGTCAGCACAGTTTCCCGTGTACTCAACCACAGGAATGACGTGAGCCCGGATGCAAAGAAAAAGATAGAAGAAATTGTTGAAAAATACCATTTCGTGCCAAACAACAATGCGAAGCATTTAAAACAAACCAATTCGGAGTCCATCGGCGTGCTGGTGAAAGGTATTTCCAATATGCTTTTTGCCAGCATCGTGGAGGAAATTCAGCGGACGGTGGAAAAAACCCGGTATACGGTTATCGTCTCTTATCTGGATGAAGACGATAATGAGGTGGAGCAGGCACTCCTGCTCTGCCGGGAGAGGAAACCTTTAGGCCTGCTGTTCTTGGGGGGCAACCCGGAATATTTCGAGCAAGACTTTTCCCGGGTAGATGTTCCCTGTGTCATGGTATCCACCCAGTCCGAACGGATGCACTTTGACAATTTGTCCAGCGTGTCCACGGATGACGTTGAAGCCGCCCACTGTGCGGTGGACGCCCTATTTAAAGCCAACCACAGGCAAATCGGCATCCTTGGAGGAAATATCGAAACTTCTTTTACAAGCCATCAGCGCTTTGTAGGATGCGCAGAGAGTTTCCAAAGCCACGGCGTAGCCTTCGATGCCGGCCGCTGTTATGAGAGCGTGCGGTTTTCCTTTGACAGCGCATACCGGGGGATGAAGCGCCTGCTGGCCAAGTTCCCCGAAGTAACGGCAATATTTGCCATGTCAGATGTGATGGCCATCGGGGCTATCCGGGCTCTGATTGATATGGGATACAAAGTTCCGGAAGATATCTCCGTCATCGGGTTCGACGGCACCATGCTGGCGGAATACTCCCATCCCAGGCTCACTACCATCAAGCAGCAGTATAAAGTACTGGCCACCAGAAGCATTGAAATTTTATTCGGGCAGATTGAATTGAACCGGAAGCCGGTTCATGAACTGATTCCCTTTGAACTGATACAAGGGGAGAGCGTGAATGCGGTTGGGGAGTAATTATGAATGCTTGTGCCTGATGGCACATGTTCCTATCATACAAAATATCTTCTATAGAAATCATCGAAAAGGGGCTATCGGTTAATACCGATTTTAGCCCCTTTTTCGTCATTCCTTATTTCAGCTTCCAGATATCCCTGTTGTACTCCTCAATCGTCCTGTCGGAGGAGAAGAAGCCGGCTTTTGCAATATTCACAAGCATCATCTTCTTCCATTTCTGCCTGTCTTCATAATCTTTGAATACCCTGTCTTTTGTCTCTATATAATCTTCCAGATCCAGCAATGTCATAAACCAGTCTTTATTCAAGATTTCCTTATAAAGCCTTTCCAGATTCTCTTTATGGCCTACTTTAAGCGCTTCCTTGCCCACAATAAAGTCCACTGCCTCTTTAATCACCGGGCTCTTGTCATAATATTTCTTGGATTTATAATCCGCAGCCGCATAATGGGCAATGACCGTCTCCGATTTTTCGCCGAAAATATAAATATTATCATCGCCTACCAGTTCATGGATTTCCACATTTGCCCCATCGGAGGTTCCCAGCGTAACGGCGCCGTTCAGCATAAATTTCATGTTGCCTGTTCCGGAAGCTTCCTTGGAAGCCAAGGAAATCTGCTCGGAAACATCGCAGGCCGGAATCAGCTTTTCCGCATAGCTCACATTATAATTTTCCACCATAAGGATGGTCATATAAGGGCTGACCTCAGGGTCATTGTTAACGATTTCCTGCAGCACGAGAATCAAATGGATAATATCCTGCGCAATAATATAAGCAGGGGCCGCTTTGGCGCCAAAAATGAACGTCAAAGGAGTAGAAGGCTTTTTCCCCCTCTTTATCTCCAAATATTTATGGATAATATAAAGGGCATTCATCTGCTGACGTTTGTACTCATGCAGTCTCTTAATCTGGATATCGAAAATGGAATCCGGATTCAGAGTAACACCCTCCGTCTCCTTTACATAGGCTGCCAGCTCTTTTTTCTTTATTTCCTTAATTTCTGCCAGACTATCCAGCACGCTCTGGTCATCGGCGAACTCTAAGAGTTTTTCCAGTTTATCCGCATCCTTCTTATACCCATCGCCAATTGTCCGGGATAAAAGCCCTGCCAGATCCCGGTTGCAGGACAGAAGCCATCTGCGGAACGTAATGCCGTTTGTCTTATTATTGAATTTTTCCGGATAAATTTTATAAAATGCGTTCAGTTCCGTGTTTTTCAGAATATCCGTATGGATAGCTGCCACACCATTTACCGAAAACCCATAGTGGATATCGATATGGGCCATATGCACCCGGTCATCCTCATCAATAATCTGAACCTTCGGGTCATCGTATTTCTCCCGTACCTTCTTATCCAGTTCTTTAATAATCGGCACCAGCTGGGGAACCACTTTCTCCAAATATTCCAGCGGCCATTTTTCCAGCGCCTCCGCCAAAATTGTATGGTTCGTATAAGCGCATGTCTTGCTGACTACTTCTATCGCTTCGTCTATGGTAAATGCCTTGTCATCTACCAGAATACGGATTAATTCCGGAATCACCATGGTCGGATGTGTGTCATTAATCTGGATAACCGCATGCTCATACATCCTGCGCAAATCGTATTTCTTTTCTTTCATCTCCCGTAAAATAAGCTGTGCTGCGTTGCTTACCATAAAATACTGCTGATAAATACGCAAAAGATTGCCGGCTTCATCGGAATCGTCCGGATAAAGGAATAAAGTCAGGTTTTTCTCAATTTCTTCCTTATCGAAGTCAATCCCCTTTTTCACAATGCTCTCGTCCAGCGATTCAATGTCAAACAGACGCAGCTTATTCACCCCGTTGTCATAGCCTACCACATCAATATCATACAGGCGGGAAACTACTTTTTTCTTCCCGAAATATACATCAAAAGTGATGTCAGTCTTTTTCAACCAGGAACGGTTTTCAATCCATTCATTCTTTTCCGCAGTCTGAAGTCCGTCTTTAAATACCTGCTTAAACAGCCCATAATGGTAGTTCAGCCCAATCCCTTCCCCAGGCAGGCCGAGTGTTGCTATGGAATCCAGGAAGCATGCTGCAAGCCTTCCCAGCCCTCCGTTCCCCAAAGAGGGTTCCGGCTCTATTTCTTCGATTTTTGTAATGTCTTTCCCCTTCTTTTCCAAAATGGATGCCGCTTTATCATAAATCCCCAGGTTAATTAAATTATTGGAAAGCAGCTTTCCGATTAAAAATTCGGCGGAAATATAATATACTTTCTTTTCCCCGTCAATCCTTTCGGAAACCTCCATCAGCCTTTTGGTAAACTCCAGAAGGCAATCATACATTTGCTTATCTTCCAGTTCTTCCAAACCTTTTCCGAACATTTCAGCTGCCAGTTCTTCCAGCTGATGCTCCATGTTTAAAATCAATACATCTGTCTGCATATTCTTTTGATCTGACATTGTTATCCCCATTTCTGCACGGCTGTTTATTCATAACAGAGTTTGTGGATGCCGTGCTGACACAAACTCTGGTTCTTGCCTCAACATTCTATGGTATAGTTTTCCTATCTAATAAGTTATCACGGGAAAACGTTTTCATCAACCGTCAAATTCCACAGTTTTTTCAAAAAAATTTGTGTAATTCTTCCAATTTTACCTAACTTATAAACATCTGATGAAAAAGAATTGGCCCAGCGGCCAATTCCAAAGAATGCTCCGCATTCTTTCCTGGCGACTTACAACGCTGTGGCGTAATTTCCTATAATATGAAAAGCAATTTTCATGTTCTAGCAAATAATATCCAGATACTGCATACGGACGATGCTGTAATCCAAGGTCAGCCGCCTGCCTTCCCCGCCGTTTAGCAGGGAATGGAGTTCTTCCACTGCCGCTTCGGATATCTCCGAAAAGCCTTGTCTGACCGTATTCATCTGTTTCCCGGCATATCCCATCAACGTTATCCCGTCAAAGCCGCATACCGGGCGGAAAATATCCAGTTCCGTCAGCGCCCGGATGGCACCGATTGCCATCAAATCGGAAGCGCATACGATAGCGTCCATTTTCTTCCCGTCTTCAAAAACAATTTCCCTTGCCTTCCGTTCAGAAAAATTCCCCTCCCTGATGAGCAGTTCCAGTTTCAACTCCTCTGCCAGCTTTCGTACCCCTCTTATCCTCTCTTCTGTAACATATCCCTTTTTTTCCCCGGCTATGTATAAAATGCTCTTACATTTGTTGTCCAAAACTGTTTTTTTAGCCACATCATACTGCGCCTTCTCCTGGTCGATGGATATGCAGGAGGTATTTTGATTCACAATGGGGGCATCCACCGCCACAGCTTTGAATATCTGGGATTGGAGCACCGACTGAAGTACCGTATCATTTTTGGACAAACCGTAAATAATAATTCCCCCAATGCTCTGGGAGCCCAGATAACGAATAATTTCCTCTTCCGACTTGCCCTCTAACATGGAAAAGAAAAAAGTATTTACGTCCAGGCCAAGTTTGGCCGCTTTATTAATAGCCCCCGACAAATAGCGCATGTCGATTTCGTCAATAGCCTGCGTTCTGGTATTGAGGTTAATCAGCAGGGCAATCCTTCCCGCCTGCTTTGACGATAGCGCCGCTGCCACCGAATTCGGTAAAAAATGAAGTTCTTTCACCGACTCGTTTACTTTTATTCTCGTCTCCTCACTCACATTAGGATAATGATTCAGCACTTTAGAAACCGTAGATATTGCCACACCTGCGTGTTTCGCCACATCTTTAATCGAAACCATGATGACACGTCCTTCTCTTCTACTCCCAGAATCTCTCCTCACCTGGTTTTTGCAGTGTATCATTTCCCAATTGCGAGAATCCAAAAGTACATTTACTTCATTTCGGTTAGAAATCGTTTTCCATCCTATCCTATACCTTTTTCTGGAAATTGTCAAGTGCTTTGGCTGCCAATATGTTTAATAATCTTGTGGTATATACGGAACAGGAAAAATGTGGACAGCGCCAAAGACATCAGTTCCGCAATAGGGAATGCCCACCATACATAATTCACATTTCCCAGCTTAGAAAGCAGGAAAGCCACCGGGAGCAATACCACCAGCTGTCTCGCGATAGAAACTACCATGCTGTAAACCCCGTTTCCCAACGCCTGGAAAACTGAGCCGCAGATAATGCAAAAGCCGGCCAGCAGAAAACTGATACTGATAATCCGCAGCGCCGGAACACCTATTTCCATCATCCTGTCGGAAGCATTAAACCACTGCAGCAGCACTTGGGGCAAAGTCTGGAATATAAGAAAACCGATTACCATCACCGCCATTGCATAAGCAACGCTTAGCTTAACGGTCTTAATCAGGCGCTCTTTTTTCCCCGCCCCGTAATTGTAGGCCACAATCGGTATCATCCCGTTATTGAGCCCGAAAATAGGCATGAAGATAAAACTTTGCAGCTTAAAGTATACGCCAAATACTGCCGTTGCCGTCGATGTGAAAGAAATCAGAATCAAGTTCATCCCATAAGTCATTAAGGAACCGATAGCCTGCATAATGATGGAAGGCACACCCACCCTGTAAATTGCACCAATCATCTGCAGACTAGGCCTAAAGCCTTTCCAAATCAGCTTAATCTCATGGTTCACCTTCTCGTTAATCACGACCCCCATAATACCGCCTACAATCTGTCCGGCTACGGTTGCCACAGCCGCCCCGGTCACACCCATGGCAGGGAAACCGAGCAGCCCGAAAATCAAAATCGGATCCAAGATAATATTAATAATTGCCCCCGTTCCCTGGGTTATCATCGTGTAGATCGTTTTTCCTGTAGACTGCAGCAGGCGTTCGAATATTATTTGTGCAAAAAGCCCTATGGACGCCACACATACGATGGTCAGGTACTGTTTTCCATAGGCAAGAATTTCCGCATCCGAAGTCTGGCTGCGGTAAAAAGGCATTGTTACAGTCAGCCCGATGATAACAAACAGGATATATGACATCACAGCAAGAAAGACCCCGTTTACCGCCGTCCGATTCGCCTTTTCAAAATTCTTTTCCCCTAATGACTTGGATAAAATCGCATTCACACCTACCCCTGTGCCCGTAGCAGTAGCAATCATCAAACTCTGGATAGGAAAGGCCAGCGATACCGCCGTCAAAGCATTCTCACTGATTTTTGCCACAAAAATACTGTCCACAATATTATATAAGGCCTGCACAAGCATGGATATCATAATTGGCAGCGACATAGACAGCAAAAGTTTATTCACCGGCATCACGCCCATCTTGTTTTCTTTTTGTATTTCCATATTATCCTCCCTTTCTGTGCTGCATTTTGCGCATGTCTAGTTTGTGGATGCTGTGCAGACACAAACTTGGGATTGAAAATTTTCAATCTTTTCCCCTACTTATCCTCATTCATCGGCTCAGCGCCGATCACTCTGGCTGCGGCAGGCTTTTGGCATCTGAGTCAATGACTGCAAAAAA
>OFFF01002162.1_pt1 | contig 11424 bp, 5 predicted proteins | sample 1521301 | NCBI WGS metagenome assembly OFFF01 (sample SAMEA3504101, study PRJEB24116) | mouse gut metagenome | biome: mouse gut; feature: mouse-associated habitat; material: faeces | place: Denmark | collected 2011
GATTCTACTCTTTGCTTTTATGACTCCTTTCGGTGCATTAGCACAGACGATTCAACTGACTGGTCTGGTTACCGATGCTGCCAACGAACCTATTATTGGTGCCAGTGTAGTAGAGAAAGGTACAACCAACGGAGTCATCACAGACTTTGACGGTAACTTTGCATTAAGCGTATCCCCCAAAGCCACTATTATTATTTCTTATGTGGGCTATGCAACACAAGAAGTCCCTGTAAACGGAAAGACCAACATCCGGGTGACTTTGAAAGAAGATACTGAGATGCTGGATGAAGTTGTAGTAGTGGGCTATGGTACCATGAAGAAAAGTGATATGACCGGTGCTATTTCCTCAGTAGATGTAGACGATTTGGTAAAGCGCACCACAACCAACCCTGCAGAAGCATTGCAAGGTAAGATTGCAGGTGTAAACATTATGAAGGCTGGTGGTAATGCCGGTGCAGGTGTGCAGGTTAAAATCCGTGGTGTCAAAACGTTTGGTGACAACCAACCTCTTTATATCATTGATGGTTTTCCCGGTGATATTGAAAATGTGAATCCGCAAGATATTCAGTCAATGGAAGTACTGAAAGATGGTGCAGCCGCTGCCATCTATGGTTCGGTTGCTGCAAATGGTGTCATTATCGTAACTACCAAAAACGGTAAAAAGGGTGACATGAAAATTGATTTCAGCACTTATGTAAGCTTTACAAGCGTAGCCAAAAAGCTGGAACTGCTAAATGCCGAAGAATACAAAAGTGTTCATAAACAAATGTATCAGAACTACATGAACCAGTATCCAGATGATACAGAGGTTACTATGCCCGCATTTGTAAATAAAAACACAGGAATAGATACAGACTGGCAGGATGCCATGCTAAGAGGTGGTGTTTCACAAAACTATATGTTCAGCATCCGTGGCGGTTCTGAAAATGCTCAATATTCACTTTCATATAACCATGCTGACGAAAAAGGTATTTTCTTAGGTAACAATTACCGTCAAGATAATGCACGTTTGAAACTCCACATGAGCAAATATATATTTGATATTGATGCTAACATCGCTTTCAAATTTACGGATAGCAAACAACCCGAATATTCCATTAAAGAAATGTACATGATTTCTCCGCTTGTTCCTATCTATGATGATACAAGAGAGTATGGCTTCGGCTTAAGTGACTTTGACGATCTGCCCAGTAACCGTAATGTTATGGCTGACCAGCATTATGAAAAATCTACCGACAAAAAATATCATACCACAGCCAATGTTGCCTTGACCATGAACTTCACCCCATGGCTGAATTTCAAGACAAGCTATGCATACAGAGGTGAGCACCAACGTCAGACTTATCATACTCCGGCCTATGTTGCCGACCCAAAAGCCAAACGTGACTATCCTTATCATAGCGAAACCACAGGATACTGGGAGGAACATGTATGGGAAAATGTATTAAGTTTTAATAAGACATTTGGAAAACACAACGTCAATGCAATGGCAGGTACTTCCATGACTGCCCGCAAATATACATGGAATTCTGTTGGGGTAGAAGGTAAAACCACTGTTTATAAAGTAGAAGACGGAAAATTGATAACCAGTGAAATTCCGGGCGGATTTCTTGATCCATCTTTCTCAACTGTAGGTGCAGGAGCAGGTGGCACATTTGATGGTAGCGGAACAAAATGGAAATATAACCGCGCCTCTTTCTTCGGCCGACTGAACTATAATTATAATGACCGCTACCTGGTACAGGCAACTGTACGTTATGACGGTTCATCCAAGTTTGGTAAAGACAACCGTTGGGGTTGCTTCCCATCAGTGGCATTAGGCTGGAGAATCAGTCAGGAAGAATTCTTCCCGAAAGACATTGCATTGAATAATTTGAAGTTCCGTGTCAGTTGGGGACGTTTAGGTAATGAAAATGCTTTGGGATATTATGACTTCCTTGCGCTGATTAGTACATACAATGAAATGTATCAAGGATACGTGAAAGGCAACGGTGATAACGCATGGGCAGGAAGCATCGCTCGCGGATTGGAAAACCGTTCTTTGAAATGGGAAACAACGGATACCAAAAATATTGGTTTCGATTTCGGCTTCTTTAACAGCAAATTAACCGGTACATTAAACTACTACTATAACCAAACAGAAGATCTGTTGATAACAAAAGTTCTACCTCCTTCAGCAGGTATGACTAACCCCACCCTGAATGTCGGAAAGATACGCAATACCGGTTTCGAACTTGAATTAAACTGGGGAGATGCTATAAAAGACTTTGATTACAATATCGGTTTCAATATGAGCACCACCAAAAATAAAGTGGTTGAATTGTCAGATGCAGACCAAGTTCTTCAGGGTGAAGGATTGAAATATGGAACGGAGCATTTCCCGACAGAAACCAGAGTGGGCAAACCTATCGGTGCATTCTATCTTTATAGAACAGACGGTATCTTCCAAAGTATGGATGAAGTAAATGCCCATGTAAACAAGGATGGACAATTATTACAGCCTAATGCCCAACCGGGTGATATCCGTTTTAAAGATTTAGATGGTAATGGAAGCATAGACGCCGGTGACAAAGAATACTGTGGCTCAGGTATCCCGACATTGGAAGCGAACTTAAACTTGTCATTCGGCTATAAAGGATTTGATCTTTCAATCGTACTTGGCAGCGCATGGAACTTCAAATTGTATAACGGAAACAAATATTTCTATGAAGGAATGAATTCTAAATCAAATATGCTGAAGTCTACATTGAATGCATGGACTCCTGACAATAGAAATACGGATGTTCCCCGCGCGGTATATCAAGATCCGAACGGCAACATGAAAGAATCAGACAGATTCCTTGAAAACGGTGATTTTGTCCGTCTGCGTCAGGCACAGTTAGGTTATACTTTACCCAAATCACTCATGCAGAAATTCTATATTGAGAAACTGCGTTTCTATGTAAGTGGTGAAAACTTGTTCACTATCACAGGCTATGATGGTATAGATCCTGAATTCTCTCGTGCCAGTGTGTTGAATACCGGTGTTGATAAATTGATTTATCCGTTTACCCGTTCATTCACCGTTGGAGCTCAACTTACATTCTAATCCTTTAAAGTAATAAGAAAATGAAGAAACTATTATACATAGCAAGTATCTGCATTGCAAGTTTATTTAGCGCTTGTGACGATTATCTCACGGTAGAATCTCCTGACCAGTTGACATCAAGCAGTTTTTGGCGTAACCAGTCTGATGCTGAAGCCGGACTTGCCGCCGCATACTCCCAACTTTACCTGATGACTTATTCGGGTGACATGTGGTCTTTCCCGGAAATCAAATGGCCGGTAGAAGCCTATCGTGAAGATATTATCCAATTAGGAAGCGATGCTCTGAATTACCCGAACTGGGTGGAATTAGGCAACTATACCTACACCAATGGTAACTCTCAGTTCAGTTATTACTGGCAATGCTACTATAAAGGCATCAGTTTTGCTAATCAGGTAATTGAAAAAACCGCAGAAATACCCGATGAGAATATAGATGCAGCAACACGCGAACAATTGGTCAATGAAGGCTACTTTATCCGCGCTTATTACCACATGCAACTTTTATTGAACTGGAAAGAAATCATAGTTCGTGATAAATATATCACTGACCCGGCTGAATTAAGCAAGCCCCTTTCTTCCCGTGAGGATGCATGGAATTTCATCATTGAAGACTTGAAACGTGCAACCAGTCTGCCTGCAACACGTGACGCTGATAATGTAGGCCGTGCCACAAGCGGTTCTGCTTATGCATATCTTGGTTTCGCCTATCTGACACGCGCCTATGAAGAGGCAACCAACAAAGACTCTTATCTGGCCAGTGCTATAGAAGCATTCAACCAAGTAAAAGGATATGAACTGGTTAATAATTTCAGCACTATGTTCAGCGGGGATAATAAGAACAGTAAAGAATCGATTTTTGAAATTCAATTCTCTATGAGTTCTGCAAACGGAGCTACTTATCGTACTCAGTTCCATCGATGGATCGGTGTTTCCGAACTTGGGGGATGGGATGAGATTCTTCCCAGTCAAACATTGATTAGTGAATTCAAAAAAGAAGGGGAAACGGCTACTACAGGACGTTATGACTCGCGTATGTATGCAACATTATTTTTTAATTGTGACTATTATAACGATGGTAACGGACGTGTCTATGGCTACGACTATAATGACTGGTTCGACAACAAAGAACGCGTAGCCTTCCGTAAATTCATGCCCTCGACCTATGAAGGTTTAAACCAAAACTATTCTGCAATCAATGTTCCTTTGATGCGTTATGCCAACGTACTGTTAATGAAAGCCGAAGCATTGAATGAACAGGGACATCCCGAACAAGCTATTCCTTTAATCAATGAAGTAAGAAGCGTTCACGGGGATATGCCACCCATGACAGGTACTTCTCAAGAAGCAGTCCGCGCGCAAATTGAACACGAGCGCATGATTGAATTCCCTCTTGAGAACTATCGTTGGTATGATCTCCGCCGTTGGGGCAAACTGTCCTCAGCCCTGCAAGCTGCCGGAAGAACAGGCTTCAATGAAGACAAAAATTCATTCTACCCCACTCCTCTTACAGAGCTGAATGCTAATGATGCCTTAAAATAAGTATTTTCTTTTTTGGTTAGATATAATTAGGCAACAAGGCGGTTTTCGCTACAGTGATACCGCCTTGTAATCTAAAAATGAAGTATCTTTGCCTATAAATAAAACGACATAGATATGTTTACAATTATTGGATTAATGCTCACGGGGATGCTCCTCGGCTTCCTGCTTCGCAAGCAGAAGCTTTCAGGAATACACAAAGTCATCACCGTTCTTATTTGGTTGCTACTCTTTTTATTGGGTATAGATGTAGGCGGCAATCAGAAAATTATCAATGGTCTGCACACTATAGGGTTGGAAGCCATTGTCATCACCTTGGCAGCAGTGCTGGGCAGTGTTACAGCAGCATGGGCTTTATGGTATGTACTTTACAAAAGAAATAAGGAGGGACAAGTATGAAAGGAAGTTTGATTATCGTCGGATTCTTTGTACTGGGAGCTCTTTGTGGGGTATATCACCTTATTCCATACGACTTTACACAAAGTAAGCTAAGTTTCTACGCCTTGTGTGCGTTAATGTTCAGTGTAGGAGTCAGTGTAGGTAATGATCCGCAGACTTTACGTAATTTCCGTTCATTAAACCCCCGCCTGATCTTTCTACCGGTCATGACCATATTGGGAACACTGGCAGGATGCGCAGTGGTCAGTCTGTTTCTCTCGCACCGCTCAGTAACAGACTGTATGGCAGTAGGTGCCGGTTTCGGCTATTACTCTCTATCCAGTATCTTTATTACAGAATATAAAGGTCCGGAGTTGGGAACCATTGCATTATTATCCAATATCACACGTGAGATTATCACTTTGCTTTTTGCCCCGTTGCTAGTACGCTGGTTTGGCAATCTAGCCCCTATTTCTGCCGGAGGAGCCACTACGATGGATACAACATTACCCATCATCACCCGCTATTCCGGTCAAAGTTTCGTAGTGGTTTCTATATTTCACGGCTTTGTAGTAGACTTCAGCGTACCTTTTCTTGTGACTCTTTTCTGTTCTATTTAAAATAACAATAACCATGAAACACTCTCTTCATACTGTTCTTACACTGTTGTTTGTTTGTGCTTCCGCCTGGGGTGAAAATGTGCCCTGGCAGAATCCACAAATAAATGAAATAAACCGTGAACCTGCCCATGCCCATTTCATTCCTTATACGAATGAGGCCAATGCACTGAAACAACAGGCTTTACCTGCCGCCCAGCGTTTTGCAGTAAACCCTGCTACAGAACGCCGCATTTCACTAGACGGAACCTGGAAGTTCTTATTCTCTAAAAACAATGAGGAATGCCCAACAGATTTTTATAAAATGGGGTATAACACCAAACGCTGGAAAGACATACAGGTTCCGGGAAGCTGGGAACTGCAAGGATTTGACTCCCCCATCTATACTGACGTAGCTTACCCCTTCCCTGCCAATCCGCCTCATGTTCCAACCGATTACAATCCGGTAGGAGCATACGTACGTGAATTTACCGTACCGGCCCATTGGAAAGGAATGGATATCTTCCTTGATTTTGAAGGAGTTGAGTCCGCTTTTTATTGCTGGGTAAACGGTAAATTGGCAGGATACAGTGAAGACAGCCGTCTTCCGGCTCATTTCAATATTACTCCGTTCTTAAAAGCCGGAAAGAACAAACTGGCCGTTAAAGTTTTCCGTTATAGTGACGGTTCCTACCTGGAGGATCAGGATTACTGGAAATATAGCGGTATTGAACGCGATGTATATCTCTATGCCCGTCCTCAAAGCCGTGTACAAGACTTCAAACTGGTAGCCGGACTGACAAATGGTTATAAAGACGGAGATTTTAATCTGAATATCACACTCCACAAGCCTCATCCGGGAGGAACCGTGGAAGTGAAGGTTATGAACAAAGGCAATGTAATTTACCAGCATAAAAAGGAAATAACTTCTGCTACAGATACTTTATTCGCTCAGAAACACTTGTTCCCGGCCATATTGCCTTGGAATGCCGAAACACCCAATCTTTATACATTGGTAGTCAGCACCTACGACGCTCAAGGAAAAGCCTTGGAATCATTCACACAGCCTTTCGGTTTCCGTTCTGTGGAAATGCGTAACGGCATGCAACTGATAAATGGGGTAGCCGTATTGTTTAAAGGAGTAAACCGCCATGAACACGATCCGCATCATGGTCGTACCATCACCGTAGAGAGCATGATAAAAGACATTCAGTTGATGAAACAATTCAACCTGAATGCTGTACGCACTTGCCATTACCCCAACCGCTATGAATGGTATGCATTGTGTAACGAATACGGTTTGTATCTGGTAGATGAAGCAAACATTGAAAGCCATGGTATGCAGGCGCATAAAGATGGCACACTGGCTAATAATCCCGATTGGGAAGTACCGTTTATGCAACGCATGAGCCGCATGGTGCTGAGGGACCGCAATATCACTGCCATTGTCACTTGGTCAATGGGAAATGAGTCCGGCTACGGAAAACACTTTGAAACGTTATATGACTGGACCAAGAAGTTTGACCCTACCCGCCCTGTACAATATGAAGGAGGTGGTTATGATGCCAAATCTGACATTTATTGTCCGATGTATGCACGTGTCTGGGCGCTCCGCCGTCATGTAAACCAACGCGACGCACGCCCGATGATTCTATGTGAATATGCCCACGCCATGGGTAACAGTGTAGGTAACCTGCAAGACTATTGGAATTTGATTTATAAATATGACCAGTTGCAAGGTGGTTTCATATGGGACTGGGTAGATGCTACTTTTGATATCAAAGACAAGAACGGAAACAAGATTTGGGCTTACGGAGGCGATATGGGCTTCGTGGGTGTTCCTAATGACTCCAACTTCTGTGCCAACGGATTGGTAGCTGCCGACCGTTCACTTCATCCGCACATCTGGGAAGTGAAAAAAGTATATCAATATATTCATTTTGAGCCGGTTGCCTTTACCACCAAGCAAATTAAAGTGACTAACTGGCATGATTTTATCGGTTTGGAGGATTACAAACTACACTGGACTGTAGAAACAGACGGAAAAGCTGTACAAAGCGGTGAAATGGATTTCCCGGTTATGGCCGCCCGTTCTTCTACCTTCATCACTATCCCGATGAACTTGATTCCTAACGATGGAAAAGAATACTTCCTGAAATTGGAAGCATTTACCAAAAAGGAAGCCCCATTAGTTCCGAAGGGACATCAGGTAGCCATGGAGCAATGGCAACTGAATCCGGAAGGAGAACGGCTGCTGAATGCTACATGGACTGCCCGGGAACTAGTAGACAAAACTGTAAATACCGAACGTACTCCGGATGCCATTACCTTGACAGGAGAGAACTTCCGTATCGCATTCTCTACTGCTGATGGTGAAATGACAGAACTCTTATATAACGGGAAGAATCTGATAAAAGAAGGATTGCAACCCAATTTCTGGCGTGCGTTAACCGACAATGATGTTGCCAACAACCACCTGGAACGTTGCGGCATCTGGAAATTTGCAGGCAAGAACGCCAAGTTACAAAGTATCGACCTGAAAGAAGATTCAAACAAACAACTGGCAACCGTTACTGTAAATTATAAACTGGAAGCACAAGAATCAACTTTGCAGACCGTTTATCAAGTACGACCCAATGGAGCAATCAAAGTAAGTATGCACTTTGTACCCGGCAACAAATCCCTTCCTGAAATACCACGCCTGGGTATGCGTATGATTCTTCCGGCAGAATACGATGTGATGACCTGGTTGGGCCGCGGACCACAAGAAAACTATGCAGACCGCAAGACGGGTTATCCTATCGGGCTCTATACCGCTACAGTATGGGAACAATTCCATCCGTATGTCCGTGCCCAGGAAACCGGCAACAAAACCGATGTACGATGGGTTGCATTGCGTAATAAAGCAGGGGAAGGCCTGTTAATCACAGGTGAGGAACCGCTGAATGTCAGCGCATGGAATTTCCCGTTGGAGGATATTGACTATGTAGCATTCAATACCGAACGCCGTCATGGTGGAAGTATTATGAAGAAAGACATGATATGGTTAAACATCGACCACCGTCATATGGGGGTAGGTGGAGATAATACCTGGGGAGCGCAAGTACATCCGGAATATACCATCACTCCGCACGAATGGCAATACAGCTTTACCATGCAACCTTTGAGCAATCAAGACGATGCCGCTGAAAAAGCGCATAAGAAATGGTTTTAAAATAATAACGAAATGACATGAAATATAAATTTACCAAAATCATTCTTCTCACAGCAGTAGTCGCAGGTCTCACAACGGCCTGCACACCTGCCGGTGAGAACATCCCCACAGGCAAAAGATATGAATTCAATAACATACTGGATATAACCTATACCCCCGATACACTGACACGTTGCGGGGGATGGTTTACAGACGCCGGTTCCTGGATGGGATTTACCCTTCCGCAGAAAGATCACTGGGTGAACGGTTTCTGCGGTCCGTTCAGTCTGGATATGAACCGACGCCAATGGATGGCGCAATCTGCTGTCACGGTAAGATATGCCGATCAGGCGAATGTTATATTTACTCCGGATTCCACTTGTTATTTCCCGGGAGAGTTATATCTTTCGGCAAGTTCAGAGGAAGGTAAAATCATTCAACGCTTGAATTTTTTAGATGCTTCTACCGCATTGCTCCGCATTCACTCCGATGCAGGAAAGGAACTCTCCTTAACTGCCAGCCAATGGGGAAAAGAGATACAAGTCCAAACAGACCAGAATACCGTCATCGCCCGTCATCCCTCCGGTGAGATTGTAGCATTAACTTTTACCCCGGATGTTAGCGTAAAGGGCACTGACAATAATTACCAGGCAAAAATCAATGGCAGCGAACACGACACCTACGTAGCCATTTCTTTCTATACCGGAGAAAAAGAACTTTCTGCCGGATTACAGAAAGCGCAATTGGCTCTAAGCAATCCGCAGGAAGGGCTCAAAGCCAACAAAGAACGCTGGGAAGGTTATCTCACCAAGATTCTGCGCAAAGATATGAAACCTGAGTATGACCGTATCGCCGTGAAAGCAGTTGTTACACTTATCAGCAACTGGCGTACCCACCGTGGCGGATTGCTCCACGAAGGAATTGTTCCGAGTCATGCAGCATACTACTTCGTAGGATTCTGGGCCTGGGACACCTGGCGCTTCTCTGCCGCCCTGGCAAAATTCAATCCTAAACTTGCCAAAGACAACATCCGCGCCATGTTTGACTACCAACCGGACGGCATGATTATAGACTGCATCTACACCGATCCTGCCGAAAACAATGCACGCGACAGCAAACCTCCTCTCGTATCCTGGGCTGTAGACGAAATATTCACCCATACCAATGATACGGCATTCATCAGCGAAATGTATCCGCAATTGATGGCCTATTACAAATGGTGGTACAACAAGCGTGACCATAACCGCAACGGTATGTGTGAATACGGTTCCACCGATGGTACACTGGAAGCGGCAGCATGGGAAAGCGGCATGGATAACGCCATCCGTTTCGATGATGCCAAGATGCTGAAAAATGACGGTGCGGAGGATGCATGGAGCATGGATCAGGAAAGTGTTGACCTGAATGCCTATCTGGCTTTGGAATGCAAGTTATTGAAAAAGTTCGCCGGTATTTTGGGAGTAACTTTCGATGGTCCGGATTACAGCAGCCAGGTAGCCGATTATTTCTTCGACAAAGAAAAAGGTTTCTTCTTCGATCGCCGCTTAAAAGACGGAAGCTTCATACAGGAACCGGGATGCGAAGCATACACCCCCTTATGGACAAAAGTTGCCACGGCCGATCAGGTAAAAGCCATGCTGCCCCTGCTGACCGATACAGCCAAGTTTTCTACATACATTCCCTTCCCCACAGTGGCAGCAGACCATCCGAAGTACAATCCGCGCGGCTACTGGCGTGGTCCTATCTGGTTGGACCAGACTTACTTCGCTATCCGCGGCCTGCGCAATTATGGATATAACAAGATGGCGGATGAATACACCCTCCAGGTATTCGACCGTCTGCAAGGCTTGAAAGAAGGCGCACCGATACATGAAAACTATGGCACACACACCGGTGAATTGTTAAAAGCTCCCCATTTCAGTTGGAGTTCATCACATTTGCTGATGTTATACGATGATTACGGCAAATAAACTCTCTCTTTTTACCTTAATATAAATAATACAATACCAAGGAGGGCTGCACTCGTGATGAATGCGGCCCCCTACTTTTATATCGTATTACCTGTTACCCCCAATACACTCTTTTCAGAAGTGATAAAAATTCTCCAATGAATGAGTAGAATGTTACAGGTGTAAGATTATATATCTTCCGGCTGCAACATGATATATCCTTCAGCCTATACATCCGTATGTGTTCACACTTCACAACAGGAAACTTCAAAACATCTGCCCCTTTTTTAAAAACAACAGGACATATTAAAAAAACATCAAGAGCTTTTATTAATACGTCCTGTTGTTTCTCCTGTTTCTTTATATACACATAGCAAAACACTTATTTTTCCTTCAGAAGTTTCAGCCTCTCCGCAAACGCTTTGTTCATCGGCATTCCGGCTGAAGAATTGATACCTCGAAATCTTTCAGACTGAAAAAAAATTCTTCAGCGTACCCAATGGCCGAAAGGTGAAAAGCACGCAGGTACATGGGGAAAACTCCGAAGATGCCGGAAAGTACACAGCCATAGCTGAAAAAACGTATATGCCGGCTGAAAGAATAAATACCCGGCTGAAGAATTTTAAGAGCCAATCCTTCAGCCGGAAAGCCCATGAACAGGCAGTTTGCGGAGAGGCTGAAACTT
>OFFF01002165.1_pt1 | contig 11415 bp, 5 predicted proteins | sample 1521301 | NCBI WGS metagenome assembly OFFF01 (sample SAMEA3504101, study PRJEB24116) | mouse gut metagenome | biome: mouse gut; feature: mouse-associated habitat; material: faeces | place: Denmark | collected 2011
CCCCCGCCGCAAGTTGCATATCCACCGCGGTTTTGCCCGCGTTTTTGAGTCTTTCGCACACGTTCTTAAACTGCTCGAAAGTCCAGCCGTTGGTTTTGTAGCCGTTCAATTCGTTTTCGGTTATTCCCGCGGCTTTCATAACGTCAAGATTGTAGTAAAAGCCCGCGCTCGATTCCTGTATGGGCAATCCGTATACTTTGTCGTTAAACCTATTTATCGATTCGCCTATGAAATCGTCGGTGTAATCGCCGAGCGCACTCGTCATATCGTACAAAATGCCGCTCTTTGCGTAACCCGCGCACTTGGGCGCGTCGAACGATATTATATCGTACAGCTTGCCGCCGCCCTGCCTGTAAAGGTTGGATATGGTTGCCTCGTATTGGTCCACGCCCGAGGTTTGCGCAACAAAGGTAATTTGAGCCTTGATTTTCTTGCTCTTGTATTCGGCGTTGAACTCGTCAACGCACTTTTGATACGCTTTGCCCTCTTTGGTGGATGAGTCTTTGTGCACCATAATGGTTACGAGCGTGTTGCCGTATTTGTCCGTTCTGCTCTCGAGCTCTTCGCTCTTGCCGCCGCCTCCGCATGCCGCCAAACTTACAACGCAGCAAAGGCATGCAATAAGCGCCGCCGCTTTCGTAAAAAGACCTTTTGTTTTCATTTTATTTGCCTCCTATTTTGTTTTTGATTTTTATTTTGTTGTGTTGCCTATTATCAGCGAGCTTTCGTGCACCGTACGCACGGCAACGGGTTTGCCGTTTATGCGTTCCATGAGAATTTTCACCGCCGACTTTGCCATTTGCTCTATGGGCTGTTGAACGCAAGTCATGCTAAGCCCGCTCCACTGCGTAAAACTGCCGTCGTAAGCTATCATCTGCAAGTTTTCGGGTATGCTTTTGCCCGCTTGCACCGCGGCTTTATACGCGCACTGCGCAGTGCTGTAACCCGACGCAAACACTCCGTCCAAATCGGCGAAACTCTCGAAAAACTTATCGGCGGGTTTGGTTTCGTCGCCGTGCACCGCAACTTCGTTAACTATGTACTCGGTCATGCCGTGCTCCCGCATTGCGTCGCGATACGCCTTTTCGCGCAACAGCACTTCGGACTCTACGAGCGGCTTTGTGCCTATGTACCCTATCTTTTTACAGCCGCGCTCTATGAGATACTCTATTGCGCGTTTAGTTGCCTCGTAGTTGTCGCTCGTAATATACGGCACGTTTTCCGATAAATGCCTGTCTACCGACACTATGGGATAACTGTCGAACCGCTCGGACGCGTGATTGTGATGAGTCACGAATATCGCGCCGTCCACCTCTCTGCGCCCTATTCTGTCCAGTATCTTGTCTTCCCTTTCGGCGTGTTGCTGTGAAGCAACCAAAAGCGTGGAATAACCGAATTTGTCAGCCTCTTGGTCAACGCAATCTATAAACTGCGCGAAAAACGGGTGATTTACTACAGGCACCATAAGCGCGATTACGCCGTTTTTTTGCTCGCGCAGTCTTTTCGCCATGCTGTTGGGCTTGTAGTTAAGCTCTCGCATAGCTCGCATTACGGCTTGTTGCTTATCGTCTTTTACCGATTTTCCGCCGTTGAGCACGCGCGACACCGTTCCTATGCCCACTCCCGCGCACTTTGCCACGTCGGATATTGTAGCCGCCATTTATTTGTTCTCCTCTACGCTTTCTTTTACGCTAACGCCTTTTTTCTTGCGCATAAACATTATTACCGTTACCGCCGCCGCTCCTACCGCAAGCACTATGCCTACGCTAAGCCCGACTATAAGCCCTATGTTTGCGCCGCCGTCCGCCGCGCTTTCCGTAGCCGTTTTATGCGGCACTTCGAGCACGGTAACGGTCACGCTCTGCGAGTCGTTTATTTGCACGGTGTTTTCGCCCTCGACCAAAGCCTCGGGTTTGATTATAAGCATGTAATTCGCGATTTTGTACAAGCTCGGGCCTATCTCCTCGCCGTTCACTTTCACGTAGTCAACTTTGCTGTTGCCCAGCCACAAAGTCGCGCTTATGCCCGAGTCCACGGCGATTGCTTCGAGCTCGGTTCGAGGAACGCTCGGCACGTTCACGTTCGCCGTAAACGTGTACGCAGAGCCGTAAATTATAAACGTGTAATTGCCCGCCTGCGGCAGTAATTCCATATAGCTCTGCTTGATTGTTATCTCGCGCCCCGAACACTCGTACTGCCCCGAAGAAAGCGCGGCGTTGCCGAGAGTTACGTTTATTATCTCCAGCACTTTTTGCTCCGCGCCGCTCTTTATAACCATGTTGCCGCTTCCCGAGTAGTCGTGCTCGCTCTTTTGCACCGTTACCGACGAAAACGCCGCTTTGGTCGCGCATACGTTTAAGCCGAACTTGCCGTTTAAGGGGTCGTTTTCGCGTATATCGCAGTCTATAAGTTTATTGCCGTTGAGATAAACTTTTACGTTCCTGCCCTTCGTTTCGGCGGTAAGCACGAGATTTCTTATATCCGGCTCGCCCGCAGGCACGTTGCCGAGCTCGCCGTTTTGCGACCACAGCTTGACTATTTTGGAGTTGTTGTCGTAGTTTGCTATCAAATAGCTTGAAAGTTTTCCGTTCTCCGCCGCGGCTCTGAACACGAGCGCGGCAGCCGCTCCGCTCCCCAAATCGAAGGATGCGGAATACGTAAAGTCGCCGCCGCTTTCAGAGGCGAGAATAAATCCGTCGCCGCCCGTCTGCTCGCCTATAAGCGCGTTGCCGCTGTAATACCAATTGCCCGAAACAATGCCGTCGGATACGAAAGTAAAATCGCCGTCTACTCTGCCGCTGTGCACGGTAACGGATATCGTTCTGCTGCTTACTCCCGCACTGACTTTTATTTGCGCCTCGCCCGCTTTCAAGCCGGTTATGCGCGCGCCCGTAGCGGTAGGCTCAACCCTTACTATATCCGCGCCTTCCGTAACCTCGTAGCTTATATCTTTGCCCTGCGCATACGCCGTTATAGTTTGAGTCTGTCCGAGTTCCGCGCCCAAATCGAGTTGAGCTGACGAGAGATTTATGAGCGTTTCTTCGCTCTCCGTACGCCATACGGAAGCAATTTCGTTTACGGCCACAGTTGCGCTCGCCGCGTCGTCCGCCGTAAACGCAGCCCTCACGGAATACGGCGACGCGAACGTGAGAATATAAAACGGTACGGTGAAACCGTCGCAATATACTTCCACGCCGCCGTTGTCGCTGAGAATGTAAAAGTCAAGCAAAGTATTGTCTTTGCCCATGCCCGAAGCATACTTGCAAGCATAGTTGGGTTGGGGGAAATTTATTCCCGCGTCCTCAGTGTGCGTGCGGTCCACATAATACCCGTCTTGCGCGTTCCACCCGATTTCGGTATAATGTGCGCCGTCCTCGCTTCCGTTTATTCTGAAATATACGGGATTGCGGTCCGCGTTTTGCACGGTTGCGGTTATCTCGAAACTGTGGCTTTTGATTTCCTCTAAGCCGTTAAGCTGCTTTTTTTCAAAGTTTTCGTCGTTTACGGTTATGGGCGTGGAGGTGAGCGCGTATTTTGCGCCTTGCTTTTTAAGTCCGTAAATTACGGGTATGGTCATGCCGCCGCCGTTCCACACTTTACGCGCAGTTTGCAATACACCGCTTTCTATCGACGCGTCCGCGTTGGGAACGCCCGAAAACCAGCTTATTCCCACCGCTTTGCCCTTGTACGCGCTGTCCGAGCTTTCGTCTATATAGAAAGTCTGCCCCGCATACGAGTCTACGCCGTAATCCATGACTTGCAGATATTCGCCGTTAGTATCCAATCTATTTATTGCGGCGTTAGTGTCGGGGTCTTTCATAACTATGTTGCCGCCCTCGTAAGCGAGATTGCACACAACGTAGTAGCGCGAGGTAAACGTGATTACGGTATGTTGCTCTCCGCCGTCCGCGCCGAGCGTAAACACGTCGGGGCATTCGGGGCGGTAAACGAAATAACTGCCCGCATGTTCCCACTCAACCATGTTTCTCGACTTGAGGAAAAACAGCGTGTTGTCTTCCATATCGGTGAGCACCATTCCCCACCTGTATCCGTCCGCAATGCCCGTTATGCCCGAAATATCGAACACTTTGGGGTCGCGCCACGAGCCGCCGACCACGGGTGCGCCGTTCAAATCTTTGGAAACGGTGTTCGGAATATTGTTGCGCTTGTTCCAAGACAAGCCGCCGTCGGTACTGTACATCACTATCTGATGACGGTTACCGCCGTTGTCGAATCGGGTGTAAAAGCCTATAAGTCCGAGCGGCTCGCCGTCGGCTTTATCGGCGGTTTCGCCGAACCATTTGTACTCGTTGTCTATCTTGTCGCTGTCGCCTTTATGATACACGCGGGCAGACCCCGACCACATCGCGCCTATGCCGTAGTCCGTTGCGCCCTCGGTCGAAAGGTCTCTGTCGGGAACGAGCGCGATAGGCAAAAGCTCCCAATGCACGAGGTCTTTACTGCGTGCGTGCCCCCAATGCATTGCGTCCCAAGTGTTTCCGTAGGGATTGTGCTGAAAATACAAGTGATAGTATCCGTTGTAATATACGAGTCCGTTGGGGTCGTTGTTCCAATGCGCGAATTGCGAAAAATGAAATTGATTGCGGTAGAATTCCCCGTAATATCCGTAGTCGGTTTCGCCGATAAGCGTATCGGCAAAATACCCTTTCGCGTTAAAACAGTTGTAACCCAAAAATCCGCCCTCGTATTCTATGGGCGTTTTGTCGTCGTCCCCGAGCGTAAAGCCGTTAATATTTATAACCTCGGCTTCCTCGCTTCCGTTTTTATACGCAAACCTCCGTATGCCGTCGGCATAAAACTCGGCTGTGCCGTCCGCGTTTACGGCTACTTTCAAATAAACTTTATCTATATTAGCGGTGCGGCTTTGAACGTAGTTGCGTTCGCCCTCGTTCATAATCGCACTGCCCACGTAATATTCTTCTTTAAGTACCTCTACTTTTCGGTTTTCCGCCATATCGTAGAAATACATTAGTTTTACCATATTAGCCGCTCTGTCTACGTTGAAAACAAAGCAACTGTCGTTCTCTTTGCCGCCGAAAACAAGTCCCGCCGCATTGCCGTTCTCGAAATGAGCTACCGAAACAAACGCGAAACTTTCGCCCGCGCCGTAACTCTCCGCCGAAAAAGCAAACTCGTCGCCCGTTCCTTCCAAAGAAACCTGCGCGGCGTGCACCGTTTTATTAAATCCACCCCCCCCCGCAACGGTTAGGGAAATCGCGCACAACGCCAGCAAGATTATTATGTAATACAAACTCGACTTTTTGACTTTTGCCTTCATTTTCCACCTCGATATACAAATTCCGAATGCTTATTCCGCTCTCATCTTTTTCATTACGTCGGCTTTGTCGGGCAACCCCTCGATTGCGCCTTTGCAAAGCGTATTCAATGCTCCGCACACGTTGGCAAAACCGAAAATTTCATTGAGTTTTTGTTTCGTCCAATTCTCTTTGCGCAGTCCGTCGAGTCCGCTGAGCACTCCGCCGTAAAACGCGTCGCCCGCTCCCGTGGTATCTACGGGCGTTACCCTAACCGACGGCACGGTTTCGCTCTCGCCGCCGTATCTCCACATACTGCCTTTGCCGCCCAAACTTACGCACACGAGTTTGTCGGTTAAGCTCTCAACGTATTCCCAACCGAAAATCTCCGCTTCGTCTTCCGAAAATTTGAGAATATCGGCAAATTTCATAACCTGTTTGTATATCTTCACCGCGCTTTCCGTATCGCGATAAATATCCGAACGAAAGTTCACGTCGAAACTTACGAGCTTGCCCTCTTTTCGCGCTCGCTCGCAAAGTTCCGAAGCGGCTTTGCGCCCCGCTTCCTCCGACAACATCAACGACCCGATATGCACAATATCGGACTTTTTCAACATTTCGTCGCTTACCTGCGGCAACAAATAATCCGCCGTATTCTTGCGGTAAAAACTGAAAGAGCGTTCTCCGTCGGCGTTTATATCCACAAACGCAAGAGTGGTATTTGCACTGTTATTCTTATCTATAATCGTATAATCGAAACCGCGCCCGCGAGCGAAACCAATCAAGTACTCGCCTATAACGTCATCTCCCACCGCACCGACAAAACCCACGGCAGACCCGAGCTTTTTTGCGGCGCACGCCACGTTAAAAGGCGCACCGCCGGCTTTGCGTTCATAGCAAAACGCATTGCCGTTATTGCTTCCTATCATATCCGCCAAAATTTCACCGACGCAGAGTATCATTAAAAGTTCCTCATCGATATCAGATTTTTCGCTTTAACGCCAATCGCACGCACGACTTAAATGCAACTACTCATTAAGTGCACGCCGCCGCGCTCCGAATGCAACCACTCCTTTAGTGCTCGCTGCCGCGCTCCGTGTGCGATTTGGAATCGATTCCAACTAAAACAATATTATCACACATTTTTCATCTTGTCAAGACTTTGCGCAAAAATTTTTTCATAATTTTTCAAATTCGAAATGTACTATAGACTAATAGAGTACGTATCGGTAATCGGCTTATCGAAAGTTACGAGTACCGAATACAATAGATTTGGTCTATAAAAACAATCTTAAAAGCGATTTTAAGAAATCGCAAACTCTATGAGCTATTTCCCCTATGGGTTGCCATGAAAGAAGCTGTTTTTGTTCCCGCATAATTTCTTTTTACTTCCCATGCAACTTTTTTGTTTATACCGAATACCCGCTTTAGAAAAAGTTGCAAAAATCATGCTCGAATTGCATAATATTGCGCATATGCGACGATATTGCACAATTTTATGCAATATCGTTTTTTGCCGCCGATTTCCGTAACTTTTCTTACTATTTCCGCTTCCTTGTCATTGCGAGCGAGCAACGCGAGAAGCCCAATCTCCCCACCGCATAGTACTTATATACTCTCTTAGCTTAATCTCCTCGCGTTCTCCGTCATTGCGAGGGCGTTTACGCCCGCGGCAATCCCCTACATGGAACTTGTAAACTCTCTATACATATTTCCAAATTGCCATTATTTTCCTTTTATCCTTATATTCCCTCCTCTCTTTACTCATCACACATCTTCCACATACCGCCTACGCGTTCTCACCCCTTTACACACCACTAAATCAACCCTATGATTAGTTATGATATAATAACTATATATTCACTGTATCGCAATTTCTTGACTGTTGCGGTAAAATATTGTATAATAGTGACAACAAACTTAAGGAGTACATTATGGCAGTGAAGAAAGGCGGTCTCGGCCGCGGATTGAGCGCGTTATTATCGGGCGCGGAAGAAGAATATGAGGGTGCATACGGCGAAACCGAGAGCAGTGAGAAGACCGAAGCGGGCAACACTCCGGTTGAAATCAGCTTGAGCTTGATTGACCCAAATGTAAATCAGCCCCGCAAAACGTTTGACGAAGCGGCAATGAACGAACTTGCCAATTCCATACGCATACACGGCGTGATATCCCCCATTATTTTGGTTCCCAACGGAAACCGCTATATGATTATCGCGGGCGAACGCAGATACCGTGCGGCGAAAAAAGCGGGACTTATGAGCATACCCGGCATTGTTCGTAACTATACGCAACAGCAGGTAAAAGAAATTTCGCTCATAGAGAACTTACAGCGCGAGGACCTTAACCCCATAGAAACCGCCAACGCTATCAAACAGCTTATGGAGGAATACAAATACACGCAAGAAGAGGTTGCCGACCGCATCGGCAAGAGCCGCCCCGCAATTGCGAATACGTTGCGACTCCTCACGTTGAGCCAAGCCGTGATTGATTTGGTTGCCGAAGGGCGCTTAAGTCCGGGACACGCACGTTGCCTTGTGGTGGTTGAAAACCCCGAAGCGCAACTCAAGCTCGCGCAAAACGGTATTGACAACAAAGTATCGGTGCGCGAATTCGAGAAAATGGTTAAAGCGTTCCTTACGCCTAAACAGGAAAAACCCAAACAAGAGCAAAGCATAGAGCTTAAAGACCTTATCGGCAGAATGCAACGCACGTTCGCCACCAAAGTGTCCGCTTTGGGTAACGACCGCCGCGGCAGGATATATATCGATTATTACAACCGCGACGACCTCGACCGCATAGTAGAACTTATAGAGCGACTCGAGAAAGACAAAGCGCAAGACTAAACCGCCACATAACGCAAAAAAATGTTCCACGTGTAACAACGTGGGACTTTTTTTTATTGCTTAAAGTACGCGCAATTAGTTTAGATAGCGTTAGACAGCAATTGCCCATATATAGGTTGAAACAATAATTATAGCAGAAGATATTATACAATTGCCATTGTTTCTATAAGCTCAAGTGTTCAATAGCAATATTCATATTCGGTAATAACCATATACAAGACTATTAAAGGCACTATTTGAATATGCCCGTAAAAGCCACCGCTCATTAGGCTTTATTTGAGTTTGTGGCAATATGGGTTTACTCATAGCAGTAGCTAATGCAAGCAATCGAATATCGGCGGTTGACGAAGGCATCCCGCAATAGGACAAGCCTCAATAAGCGGCTTTCTGCCCAAAAACTTGCCCTGCGCATGCCAAAAATAGGGCAAATTTGCCGTTTGAAATAGCTTGGAAATGTTTCACGTTAAACATGTGAAACATTGCTAATTTCCGTGAAACATTTTTCAACGGCACAAATATATATGTTTTTATCGCTTTATCGGCTCGCAATTGTTTAACGTGAAACCCTATTATATAATTCTGTTTAATTGCAACGCGGGTTAATGCGCAATAGCTTTTATATTACGGAATACAAACAATTCTCGCATAGATAAGAACTACATTCAAAAAACCAACTCCTGAACACAATAGTGCAACTTAATCGTATCAAGCGCCGCAATACAGCGTAAAGCACTTGGGTAATAGAACATTCGCAAATTATTATGTGTTCTCACGCGTGGATTAGTTTAAGGCAAAATATACAACGCACCGTAAACTTTCTAAGCACTTGCGGTTTTTGCCGCTATTATAACTATTTACTATAAATAGACCACTGCATGTTAAAAGAATGCTGCTGATTGTTATTGCATATAAGTGAACGATATCCGCAAAATAGATTACTTTTTACTTGTGGCGTATATCAACCATATATATTACCATAATGGCATTTTGCCACGACCCGACAAAGAGCATTGCTCGCACCGTAACTTGTATTTTACATGCTATACGATTTGTTTATTATAAATATGAAATGAATGGATTTGTAGTAAGCAAAAAACCTATTCAATAAACCTATAGTCATATAATCTCAAAGCGAATAAGCGTAGATTTAATTTCTGTCGAAAAGCAAAAATTGTTTAATGTGAAACATTTTTCGACAAAAAGCCCCTTAATATCTTTCCGATACATAGATATAGTTATTATATAATAACTATATGACTCATGTAGGCTTATTTTTAGCGGACAATTCTACACATGCGTTAAATATTGTTATTATTTAGTAACTCGCTATTTCTATTATGTTTTATGCTCGAGTTCCAAACATGGGACTGTCGGCTGTGGTGGCTTTTAATATGAAAACCGAATATCCGTTCTATACTGTTGAGCAAGCCATTTGTTTGTGCTTCATATAATAAAAACTCAAACACCACTAAAAGTTTGCTAAGCCAACTGTCCCTGCGTTCGGAGAATATATTTGTTATGCTTTTACAATTATTTCTATTTGCCTTAATGCCAACAAGTTACACTTTTTATTAGATGGATTAAATCGGTAAAAATTCGGTAAAAATGTTGCAAATAATGTAAACTCGCATATTTGGCATTTTTTGGTAAAATACGCTCATTTTAGCGTTATGATTTAATAACTAAATTCAGAATGACCGATTTTTGCCCCGACCGAAAACTTGTCCGTTTTATAAGAAAACGCCATATTTAGACACAGGGACGCATAGTATTTGCATTTTGTGCATTTCCTTACTATTTTGAGGGGACACGTGATAATTAAATGATTTGGCGAAAGGCTAACTACCCCGTCATTGCGAGGAGCGTAGCGACGAAGCAATCTCAGTCATGAGGACGGTGTAGTTACTGTACTTGCTCCATGCAGGGGATTGCCACGGGCATAAATGCCCTCGCAATGACATTATGCCGCGAGTTACCCCGTCATTGCGAGGAGCGTGCACAGTGCCTCGCAATGACAGGGGAAACCGTAGGAGATTGCCGCATGAAATCGTTGCGCGGACGAAGGGACGGAGAACGCTTGACATTCCGTTTCCTTTGCTGTATAATTTGCGTATGGCGAGAAAAGCGAGGGTGAAAAGCGAAAGCGGAATGTATCATATCGTGCTAAAAGGCAACGATAAACTTTTGTTTGCCGAAGACGACGATTACCGCCATTTTCTTTTGCTCCTCTCGAAAATATGCGAGCGCGACCTTTTGGAGTGCTACGCCTACTGTCTGTTTTCGGAAACGGCACACCTTGCAGTGAAAGAGGGTTTGCGCCCTATCGGCGAGTCGATAAAGTCGCTCGTGTCGGCGTATGCGGTGCGTTGCAACGAAAAATACGCCAGAGCGGGCAAATTATTTTACGACCGCTATATAAGCGAGCCGATAGAAACCGACGAAGAACTCACCGACGCGGTGCGATTTATTCACGCGTTGCCCAAAGCGCACGGCGAGGACGCAACATATATATATTCGAGTTACGGCAACTACGTGAATAAAAAGGGGCTTAGGAGCGACTCGCTCATGCTTTTATTCGACGACAGCGTGGTGCGCTTTCGGGAAGAAATGGAAATTGCGCCCGAGCACGCTTTTGCCTCGGGCGAAAAGAAAGTTACGCTTTCGGACGCGCAAGTGGTAGCTCTCGTGCGCCGCATGACGGGAAGCATGACGGCAAAAGAAGCCGAGCGGATAACTTTGCCCATACTCGGCGAACTTAGTTACAATCTTTGCCGCGAGGGTGCGAGCATACGGCAACTTTCGCGGGTGTTGCAGGTGAGCAAGAGTGCGGTGGAACGCGCCCTTAAGATACACGCGGAAAATTCGGCAAATTCGGAAGAATAGGTTTCTCATGCAGGGGATTGCTTCGGGGCAAGCCCCTCGCAATGACGGGCAACCATGTCATTGCGAGCGAACGCAGTGAGCGCGGCAATCTCAGGCATAAGGACGAAAAAGTTACGGCACTTGCTCCATGCAGGGGATTGCTTCGGGGCAAGCCCCTCGCAATGACGAGAAAAATTATCTTCCCGCATGATACAGGCACAACAATGGACTTAAATATACAAAACTGTAAGATTTGCCCGAGGGAGTGCGGAGCAAACCGAACGAAAACGCAAGGCGCATGCGGGGCGGACGAACATATGCGCGTTGCCAAAATTATGTTGCACCGTTACGAAGAGCCGCCCATATCGGGCACGAAAGGAAGCGGCGCGATATTTTTTTGCGGCTGTTCTCTGCGTTGCGGATACTGCCAA
>OFFF01002168.1_pt1 | contig 11409 bp, 6 predicted proteins | sample 1521301 | NCBI WGS metagenome assembly OFFF01 (sample SAMEA3504101, study PRJEB24116) | mouse gut metagenome | biome: mouse gut; feature: mouse-associated habitat; material: faeces | place: Denmark | collected 2011
CTACCGCAACAAAGCGGCGGGAGTGGGATTTTCCGTAGGGGCCATGTCCATGGTGGGGATTCCGCTGTTTTCCGGATTCGTCAGCAAGCTGCTCTTCGCGGAGGCGGCGGTGGTGCATCCTACCCACAAAATGATGCCCACGCTGATTGTTCTGGCAGTCAGCACCATCCTGAACGCCATTTATTTCCTGAAAACCGTGGTGCGGATCTACGTGCCGGAGAAGCGGGAGACTGAAGCGGAAAAGGGATATTTTCGGATAAAGGCGGTGCAGCAGAGACTGTACACGCTTACGCTTATTTTATTTATTTTCATCAATCTGGTGCTTGGAATGATGTCGGAGCCGATCATCGGCATCATCGAGAGCGGACTGAATCATTTTGCATAGGAAGGAGACGCATACATGAACTCAAATATTTGGCTGCTTTCGGCAGTGTTTTTGCCGATTGCCTGCGGGGCCGGAGTCCTGTTTTTCCCGGGCCTGAAAAAACGGAACGTGCTGCTGGGCGTATCCTTTCTTTCCCTGGTGCTCTCCATGCTCTCTGCCCTCGCCGTGATTGCGGGGGAAGGGGTGGAACTGCATCTTCTGCGGTTCGGAGGCAGCCTGGAGGTGTATTTTCACGTGGATCCGCTGGGAAGGGTATTTGCCGCGGTGATCACGGTGGTGTGGCTGATGGCGGGGATTTTTTCCTGCGAGTATATGAAGCATGAACAGGAAGAAAAACGGTATTTCGGATTCTATGTGCTGGTGTACGGCGTACTGATGGCGCTGTGCTTTTCCGGAAATCTGGTGACCTACTATATGTTTTACGAAATGATGACGCTGACCACGCTTCCGCTGATCATGCACAACAAATCCAGGGAAGCGATCATGGCGGGATTGAAGTACCTGTTTTATTCCCTGTGCGGTGCCTATATGGTGCTGTTCGGAATCTATTTTCTGAACCGTTACGCCGGCACGCTGGACTTCATTCCCGGAGGGAGCGGACTGGAAGGGGCAGAAAACCATCTGGGGCTGCTGCTTGTGGTGGTGTTTTTGATGATTCTCGGATTCGGCGTGAAGGCAGGTATGTTTCCCATGCACGCGTGGCTTCCCACGGCTCATCCGGTGGCGCCTGCCCCGGCAAGCGCGGTGCTGTCGGGACTGGTGGTGAAGATGGGGGTGCTGGGGATCGTCCGTGTGATCTTCTATGTGACGGGGCCGGAAGTGATCCGCGGAACCTGGGTGCAGACGGCCTGGCTGACATTGACGCTGATCACGGTTTTCATGGGCTCCATGCTGGCTTACCGGGAAAAGGTGATGAAGAAACGGCTGGCCTATTCCACAGTCAGCCAGATTTCCTACATTTTGTTTGGGCTGGCTTTATTGAATCCAGAAGCTATGGCCGGATCACTGCTGCATGTAGTATTTCATGCCTGCATCAAGTCCTGCCTGTTTTTGAGCGCAGGCGCGATCATTTATAAAACCGGAAAGACCCGTGTGGACGAGCTGACCGGGATCGGCAAGGAAATGCCGGTGACGATCTGGTGCTACACGTTTGCGTCCCTTGCGCTGGTGGGAATCCCCCCGGCAAGCGGATTTATCAGCAAATGGTATCTGGCGGGCGGTTCGCTGGAATCCGGCATTCCCATATTTTCCTGGCTGGGCCCGGTGATCCTCCTGGTCAGCGCCCTGCTGACGGCGGGATATCTGCTGCCGATCACGATCCGGGGCTTTCTGCCGGGAGCGGATTATGATTACGCGGGACTGGAAAAAAAGGAACCGGTTTTGACTATGCTCATTCCGCTGCTCATCCTGGCCGGACTTTCCCTGTTACTTGGAGTATTCCCCAATCCGCTGACACAGTATCTGAATGAAATTATTCAGAGTTTATAGAAGGAGGAAGGCAAATGCGGAGCATTTTTAAAATGCCTTCCGACGACTTGCCCTCGAACGAAAGTGAGGGGGCGCTACATTATAGTTAGGAGGAAGGCAAGATGAGTCTATATTGGATTGTAGCAGCCATTCTGCTTCCGATACTGGGCGGCGCACTTACGCCGGTGCTTCCGTTCCGTTCCAGAAAAGGGATGCTTTTGTATCTGGAGGCGCTGACTCTGGCGGCTTCCGCCATTGTCCTGTCGCTTCTGGCGCATGGAACTACCGGGACGCTGCATCTGGTCTACTTTGTGCGGGGGCTTTCCATTTCATTCAGAATTGATGGGCTGGCTATGCTTTTCGCGGGACTGGTATCGATTCTCTGGCCCTTTGCCATGCTGTATTCCTTTGAATATATGGAGCATGAGGGGCATGAGAAAATCTTCTTCATGTTTTACAGCATGACTTACGGAGTCACCCTTGGAGTGGCATTTGCGTCGGACATGCTCAGTATGTATCTCTTCTATGAGCTTTTGACGCTGGTGACGGTGCCGTTGATCCTGCACACGCTGGTCCGGGAGGCGATTCTTGCGGTGCGGCAGTATCTGTATATGTCGCTGGGCGGCGCGGCCTTTGCCCTGATCGCCATTGTCTTTCTGATGGTTTACGGGGAGACTCTGGAATTTACCCTGGGGGGTGTGCTGAATCCGGCGGTCATCGGCGGGGAAACCAATCTGCTGTTGTTTGTGTATCTGCTGGCGTTTTTCGGATTCGGCGTAAAAGCGGCCATTTTCCCTATGAGCGCATGGCTTCCCCAGGCCGGTGTTGCGCCGACCCCTGTCACGGCGCTGCTGCATGCGGTGGCGGTGGTGAAGGCGGGGGTGTTTGCCATTCTGCGACTGACCTATTACAGCTTTGGCGCGGAATTTCTGAAAGGAACGTGGGTGCAGCCGATTGTGATGGGTTTTGCCATGTTTACGATTGTATACGGATGCAGCCGGGCTGTGAAAGAGCAGCATATCAAACGTCGGCTGGCTTATTCTACGGTCAGCAATCTGTCCTACATTATCCTGGGTGCGTCGATGATGACTCCTGGGGGACTGGTGGGGGCGATGGCCCATATGATCTGCCACGCGTTTATGAAGATCGGCTCGTTTCTCTGTGCAGGCGCCATCATGCATCAGACGGATAAAAAATATATTTACGAACTCAACGGGTTCGGCCGGAAAATGCCGGTGGTATTCGGCTGCTTTACCGTGTCGGCCCTGGGATTGATGGGAGTTCCCGGTCTGGCGGGCTTCATCAGCAAATGGAATCTGGCGAAGGCGGCGGTGGAGAGCGAGAATGTGATGGCATATTTTGGAGTCGGATGCCTTTTGATCTCCGCTTTGCTGACCGCGATCTATATGATGTCGATCGTGATCCGGGCCTTTTTCCCGGGAAGGGAATTTGACGCGCAGAGCGTAGAAGGCGTCAAAGACCCGGGCTGGAAAATGTGCTTCCCACTGGTCTGTTTTGCGGCAGCGGTCATCGCCATTGGAATGTGTTCTGATCCGCTTATATCCTTTCTGCAGGATATTGCGGCTGGGAGGTATTGAGGAAGAAGGCAAAAGCTACCTTATTGAAGGAGGTAAAGTAGATGGAACAAGAGAGGATGTTACTTGCCGCGGCAGTATTTTTTCCAATGGCTGCCGGTATTGTCTCCTATCTGATCGGAAGAAAACATAAAAAACTCCGGGATCAATTTGTCGGTCTTGCGGCAATGCTCGAATTGATTTTGACAGTGGCAGTGGCGGCCGGGCTCGGCACGGGCGGCGGTACTTGCACCATTCCCGGTATCTGCGGGCTGGGCCTGCATTTTACGGCGGACGGTTTTCGGGCGCTGTACGGGGTGGTTGCTGCTTTTATGTGGATGATGACGAGCTTCTTTTCCGAAGAGTATTTTGCCCATTACCGAAACAGGAACCGGTACTATCTGTTTCAGCTAATCACGCTGGGAGCGACGGAGGCGGTCTTTCTGTCGGCGGATCTGTATACCACCTTTATTTTCTTTGAGGTGATGTCCTTTGCCTCCTATGTCTGGGTGGCTCAGGATGAGCGGAAGGAGTCGCTGCGGGCGGCGGCCACCTATCTGGCGGTGGCGGTGATCGGCGGACTGGTGATGCTGATGGGGCTTTTTCTGCTGTATCATCAGGCGGGAACCCTCACAATCAGCGAGCTTTACGATGCATGCCGGGGAAAAAATGTGTATCCGGCGGCGGTCTGCCTGTTCTTCGGATTCGGAGCCAAGGCAGGGGCGTTTCCGCTCCATATCTGGCTTCCCAAGGCCCATCCGGTAGCTCCGGCTCCGGCCAGCGCACTGCTGTCCGGCATTTTGACGAAAACCGGGGTGTTCGGTATTCTTGTGATCACCTGTCAGATTCTGTTTCACGACGGAGTGTGGGGAACGTTCGTATTGCTGACCGGCGTTCTGACGATGGCAGCAGGGGCGGTGCTTGCCCTGTTTTCTATTGATTTCAAGAGGACGCTGGCATGCTCTTCAGTATCCCAGATCGGATTTATCCTGACAGGCATCGGGATGCAGGGGCTTCTGGGAGAGGAAAATGCGCTGGCGGTGCAGGGAAGCTTCCTGCATATGATGAATCATTCCCTGTTCAAGCTGGTGCTCTTCATGACGGCAGGAGTCATTTACATGAATCTGCACAAACTGGATCTGAATGACATCCGGGGATTCGGGAGAAAGAAACCGCTTCTGATGGGAATTTATCTGTGCGGCGCGCTGGGAATCGGCGGGATTCCGCTTTTTTCAGGATATGTGAGTAAAACGCTGATTCACGAGAGCATCGTAGAATATATAGAACTTCTGAAAGAGGGGGCCGCGGCGCCCGTGCTTCTGGGGGCGGCGGACATGAAACTGATCGAGTGGGTATTTCTGGTCAGCGGCGGATTTACCGTGGCCTACATGTGCAAATTATTTTTCGCGGTGTTCATTGAGAAGAACCGTGACCCGAAGGTGCAGGCGGAGTATGACGCCATGGGCGGGAATTATATGAACCGAAAGAGCGCGTTTGCACTGACGGCCGGCGCAGTGCTGTTTCCGGTGATGGGGATTTTTCCGCATTTCACGATGGACAAGGCTGCCGAATTTGTAAAAGGATTTTTCGGGCTGGAGCATATTCATGAGGTATCCTATTTTAGTTTTGTAAATCTGAAAGGCGGCCTGACTTCGATTGCCATCGGGGCCGTGGTTTATCTGGTACTGGTCAGGCTCTGGATGATCCGGAAGGAAGAAAACGGAGCTGCGGTCTATGTCAATTGCTGGCCGAATGTGCTGGATCTGGAGGACTTTCTGTATCGGCCGATTCTGCTGAGGGTGCTTCCGTCCATCTGCGGAGCTATATGCTTTGTGCTGGACCATGCCGTGGATTTTATTGCGAAAATCCTGCCGATTGCGGGAAGCGTGGAAGCCAGCTTTTTCGATACGCTTGTGGATACGATAGTTGTATTTCTGCGCAAAACGATTTATAAGGACAGTCCCCAGCCCCAGGAATTGCTGGAAGGAAATGCACTCACATACCGTCTGGGATGTTTTGCAAACCGGATTGTGTGGGTTTTGAATAAGACGGCCTGGCGGGAACGGCCGGATGAGAAGGATTATACGCATCAGTATGCGCTGGCATATACAAGCTTTAAAGAGAATACAAGTCTGATCGGGCGGAGCCTTTCCTATGGGCTGATTTTGTTCTGCGTGGGACTCCTGGCGACGCTGGTATATCTGCTGCTGGTGCTGGCGGGGTGAGACATTTTGGGTGACCTGTAACCTTTTTGGTTACAGGTCACATTGCCTTGTGCCTTGCTGCTGGGCGTCCGGCCAGTAAAATAGAGACTGCGGACATCTGGTCTCTCGCCGTCAGGGGATGTATCAACGGGCTGGATGCGTTACAGTTCGCAGCCGGTCAGTTCGCGGCCTGTAATCCTTTCCGGCGGAAAGATATGTTTAAGGATACGGCGGTATTGATTGAATATCTGCCAAAAGAATGGTAAGATACAGGAAAAGACAGGGAGGTGCAACGATGCCAAGAACAGTGGGAATCGGCCATCAGGATTTTGAACAAATGATTACAACTGAAAATTTCTATATTGATAAGACCATGTTTATCAAAGAATGGTGGGAAAACAACGATGCTGTAACTCTGATTACCCGCCCCAGGCGTTTCGGAAAGACACTGAATCTGGATATGTTAGAACATTTTTTCTCTGTGAGCCATGCGGGAAGAAGTGATTTATTTCAAAATCTGTCTATCTGGCAGGAAGAAAAATACAGGGAACTGCAGGGAACCTATCCTGTCATCTTTCTGAGCTTCGCCGGTGTGAAGGCAACTTCTTTTCCAGAGGCACGAAAAAGTATCTGTCAGATTATAAAAAAATTGTATAATAAATACGATTTTCTTTTAGAAAGCAGCCATTTGAATGAAGATGAAAGAAAAATGTACAATCATATTTCTATCGACATGGAAAATCATATGGCTGCCAATTCCCTGAACGCATTGTCGGATTATCTGATGCGTTATTACGGAAAAAAAGTGTTGATTCTGCTGGATGAGTACGATACCCCGATGCAGGAGGCTTATGTGCATGGCTATTGGGACGAACTGGTTTCCTTTATCCGCAACCTGTTTAATTCTACGTTTAAAACGAATCCATCTCTTCAAAGAGCCATTATGACAGGGATTACGAGGGGGAGTAAGGAATCCATATTTTCAGATTTGAATAATATAGAGGTAGTCACCACAACCTCAGAAAAATACGAAACCGCTTTTGGTTTTACACAGGAAGAGGTTTGGGAGGCGCTAAAGGAATACGATTTATTTGATGAAAAAGAGCATGTCCAGAAATGGTATGATGGTTTTACTTTTGGAAAAAGTACGGATATCTACAATCCCTGGTCTATTATAAACTACTTGAAATATGCAAAATTTTCCCCATATTGGGTCAACACCAGCAGCAACAGCCTGATCGGAAAGCTGATCCGTGAGGGAAGCGCGGATACAAAAATGGTGATGGAGGATCTCCTTTCCGGAAAAGTACTTCGCACGCAGATTGACGAGCAGATCGTATTCAGCCAGCTAGGGCACAAAGAGACTGCTATCTGGAGCCTGCTGCTTGCAAGCGGCTATCTGCGGGTGAAGCATTGGAGCATGGACAAAAGAGACCGGATCATTTATGAACTTGTGTTAACCAACCGCGAAGTCTCTCTCATGTTTGAGCAGATGGTAGAGGATTGGTTTTCCGATTTTACACCGGCATATAATCAGTTCATCAAGGCGCTGTTATTAGATGATAAAAAAGCGATGAACCACTATATGAACCGGGTAGCCTTCACCACGTTCAGCTACTTCGACACCGGAAAACAACCGTCCGAAGCAACAGAACCGGAACGCTTTTATCACGGCTTTGTCCTTGGCCTGATGGTGGATCTGGGTGAACGATATACCATCACTTCCAACCGTGAAAGCGGATTCGGAAGATATGATGTGGTTCTGGAACCCCTTTCGGACAGGGATGATGCTATCATTCTGGAATTTAAGGTTCATGATCCGGATGAGGAAGATACGCTTGCAGACACGGTGCAGAAAGCGTTAGATCAGATCGAACGCAAGAAATATTCCGCGGTTCTGGAAGCAAAAGGCATTCCACAGGAACGAATCCGAAGATATGGGTTTGCGTTCGAAGGGAAAAAGGTTTTGATAGGATGAGAGGAATTTTTCAGAATCCGGCGGGGATTGAGACTTCAGGGGGCTTGATCCCCGCTTAATTATTTTTCTAACCCGTTGGCTGTGTATCTTGACTTTTTACTTATGTGGGTAAAGTATCGGATTCCAGCCAGATCAAAAATGCCAATCAACTTTTTACATGCTTTGCTTGACGAATTTGATTGCTATGTATGATCTGACTGTGAATCGTAATATAAAATGCCAATTTTAAATAATCACAGGATTGTGACATTGCTGTGAGGAGACTGTTACATTTCTCTGCTACACTGAAAATGAACAAAATCCTATCAGGAGGAATCAAGTCATGAGATCCATTGTTTTAAAGGCCCAGGGCCTGAAAAAATATTACACCTCAGGGGAAAATGTAACAAAAGCCCTGGACGGAATCGACCTGGATATCTATTACGGGGAATTTGCGGCAATCGTGGGCACATCCGGGAGCGGAAAATCCACCCTGCTCCACATGCTGGGCGGCCTGGACACCCCCACCGCGGGAACCGTCCGCGTAGGAGACAAAGAGCTCTCCCGCATGGATGATGAAGCCCTCGCCGTATTCCGCAGGCGCAGTATCGGGTTCGTCTTTCAGCAGTACAACCTGGTGCAGACTCTGAATGTCCGGGAAAATATTGTGCTGCCAATTCTGCTGGACGGGGGAACGATCGACGAGGACTACTGCCGGGAGATCGTCACCCTCTTGAAAATCGAGGAAAAGCTGGAACAGTTTCCGAACCAGCTTTCCGGCGGACAGCAGCAGAGGGTGGCTATCGCCCGGGCGCTTGCCGGCAAACCCTCCATCCTTCTGGCCGACGAGCCCACAGGAAATCTGGACAGCCGTACCAGCCAGGACGTGATCGCATTTTTAAAAGCCAGCAACCAGCGGTTTCAGCAGACCATGGTCATGATCACCCACAATCCCGAGATCGCCCAGATGGCAGACCGCATCATCCGCATCGAAGACGGCCGGATCAAAACCAGCGTCCCCGGATACGCCGAAGATGAACATGCGAAAATGAGTGGTCTAAAGACGGCGGATCAGGAATCTCCCGCAGATATGCAGACGAGATCCGCAGCAGCCGGTCGGACCGAAACCAGCCGGACCGAAACCAGCCGGGACAAATCCGCGTCCGGCCATCCCATGGAAGGAGGCGCCGAACAATGTTCCAGGTGAGAAATAAAGAGGCCCTCCGCCTTCTTGCGGATCGGCAGATGAAGAAGAGCAGACAGCGAAACGGCATTGCCATCGGCGCCATCGTCCTGACCACGATCCTGTTTTCAGTCCTGTTTACCATCGGCGGCGGCGTCCTGGAACAGATGCAGCAGGCCATGATGCGTATGCACGGAGGTGTGGGCCATGCATATGTCAAATTTCTGTCCATGCCGGAGTACGAGACGCTAAAGGCGGCCGGGGGATATGAGGACATCGGCTATTCCATCATCACCGGAAGCGGAGCGGATGAAAGCCTGCAGAAGCTGAACACGGAAGTGCGGTACGGGGAAGCGTATGCGGCCCGGGATTTTCGGGCATTTCCCACAGAGGGCAGGATGCCGGAAGAGAAAATGGAGATTGCCGCATCACGGCTTGTTCTGGAAGCGATGGGGCTTTCCGATGCGCTTGGAAGCCGGATACCATTTTCCATCCGTGTCAATGGCACGGTATATGAGGACACATTTACCCTGTGCGGCGTGTGGGATGGGGACCCGATCGCCCCCGCGCAGGAAATCTGGGTGTCTAAAGCATACTGCGAAGAAACGGCGCCGACTCTGATGACTGCGTTTGGAGAGGGCGTGCCTTACGAGGGAACTGTGATGGCCGCCATTGATTTTTCCAATACATGGAACATTCAGGGAAAGCTGGATGACCTCCTTGCCCGGGCCAAAATGCCAGGGGACACGAGGGGCGGAGTCAATCCGGTGTACGCCCAGCCTGCGGCGGAGCCCGGCCTGATTCTGACGGCCATGATCCTGCTGGGCGCCATCCTCATTTCCGGATACCTGATCATTTACAATGTATTTTACATTTCCGTGACCCAGGACATTCAGTTTTACGGACTGCTCAAGACCATCGGGGCTTCGGGAAAACAATTGCGCAGGATTGTCCTGCGGCAGGCCATGAAGCTGTCCGCCATAGGTATTCCTGCGGGGCTGCTGGCCGGATATGCTGTGGGAAAAGGGCTGCTGCCCTTTGTGGTGGGGCAGTTCAGCATTGACGGGTTCGGAGAATACAGCGTATCTCCCCTGGTACTGCCCGGGGCGGCGCTGTTCAGCCTGCTGACAGTTTTCATTAGTTTCCGGTCGCCCGGTCGGACAGCGGCGCGGGTTTCACCTGTTGAAGCAGTGCGCTATACCGGAGAGCATCGGATCAAAAGCAGCAGGCGAAAACCGGGCATTATCAGGAAAATGCGAAAATCGGCCTTCCGTCAGCAGAACAATTGGTCTGTATCAAAAAAAGACGTCCCCAGAACACTGGCTCTCCGCAGCCTGCGCCGGGACGGAAAAAAGTCGGTGCTGGTCATTCTTTCCTTGTTCCTGAGTCTGACCCTTTTGAACACCACCTGCACGATTCTCAGAGGCTTTGACCTGGAGCGATATGTGGAAACACAGACCAACGCCGATTTTGAAGTGACGGACTGGACGGTGGCAGCGGCCGGAGTCTATGAGAAAAACCTGGAAGGCATAGATCCGGAATTTGAGGAGGCGGTCCGCCGGATTCCGGGCCTGACGAGACTGGAAAAGGTCTATTGTGAGGAGGGAATGATGGATCTTTCGGAGGATGCGCTGGAATGGATTGCGCAGCAGGAGGCGCAGGGCAGAGAACTTCCCGGCATGGGAAGCGAGAACGGCCAGGAGTTTATGCAGGCTTACGCGGCCACGGGTTCGATCCTGGAACACGGGGAATACGATGCAGGTACATTTGATGCGGAAAAATGGGCCGGGGGAGGGTATGTAATCTACAATGACTCTACGGTTGGATACGGACTGCGTTCCGAGCCGATGTACCGGCCCGGCGACTCCATCACGCTGGAAGGCAGTGACGGGCAGAAAAAGGAATATACGGTGATGGCGCAGGGAGAGCTTCCTTACACCATGACTGCCCGCAAAACCATCAATCTGGGGATCACCGTGATCCTGCCGGAACAGGAATTTGCCGGGCTGTACGGAAAAAAACAACCCCTCTGCGTGGTCTACGATGTGGAAAAATCCCACTGGGAGGAAGCGGAAAAAATCACCGCAGGACTGCTGGAGGATTCCAACAAGGTGTGCATTTCCTTCGAAACGCTGAAAGCAGAATTTCAGCAGACAAAGCGGGCCTGCTCCCTGATCGGCGGGATTTTGAGCCTGATCCTGGGAGCCATCGGAATTTTAAATTTTATCAATCTGGCAGTGACCGGAATCCTTACCCGGCAGAAAGAGCTGGCCATGCTGGGCGCCATTGGCATGGGAGGCCGCCAGATGAAGCGGATGCTGATCTGGGAAAGCACGGCATATATCGGCAGCGCCGCGCTGCTGAGTGTCACGGCGGGCAACCTGCTGGGCTGGCAGATCTGCCGGGACCCGATGATACGAAACCAATGGGCATTCACATATCATTTCACCCTGGCGCCTGTGGCGGCCTGCCTGCCCATCCTGCTGCTTGCAGCTTCGGCGGTGCTCCTTGTATTTTATAAGAAACTTTGCAAAAAGAGTATTGTGGAAAGACTGCGGTGCTGCTGATATTGGCCAACAGCTTTGTGCACAGGCCAAAGCCGTTACAGTTCACGGCCCAACCGGCCGCGAACTGTAACG
>OFFF01002170.1_pt1 | contig 11401 bp, 13 predicted proteins | sample 1521301 | NCBI WGS metagenome assembly OFFF01 (sample SAMEA3504101, study PRJEB24116) | mouse gut metagenome | biome: mouse gut; feature: mouse-associated habitat; material: faeces | place: Denmark | collected 2011
CCTACCCATTCAAGCTGGTTCCGGGCTTTCAGTTCCTCGGTCACTCCCTCGGCGGATTTCATCTGCTCGATGATTAAGTCCAGCCTTTCCTCTGCCTGTTCGTTCAGGTCGGCAAGGTACGTCCATAATTTCCCGGTCAGGATAAGGGAGCTGTACCGTGCCGGGTGTTCCTGTTTGAGATATTCCCGGTGCAGCCGCCCATAGCGTCCGATGGGGCGGTTCTCCTCCGGCAGCTTCAAGTCCGGGATATAGTAATCGCCTACCAACGTATAATGCAGTCCATTGCTTTCATCATAAATATGCTTTTCCAATTTATTCATGGTGTTGATCTCCTCATTCTGGTTTTATAATCGCAAGTCTGGCTCTTCCGAAATATTGGTAAATCATTGGTACAATAAATTGTAAATAGGATGCCTGTACAACTGGTTTTGGCTGGCTGTAGAATGGCTAAGAACACATGGATTTTACAGTAGAGCAGAATCAGCCAGTTGCCAACACATATAACAAATCAATTTTTTTTCAAGATATATTTTCATATAAAGTGCTGTAGCTCCATTGGGTCTATACAAATTAGTAAAAGTCATATGTTCAGATTTTTCATAATCAATTTCAAATCTACACCCCTGCCTTAAAATCATATGGCTTGAATGCATCCACTCAAATTCAGCCTCCGCATTTATTAACAATGAATCTGAAGGATTATTTTTGTATTTTAAAGTATATTGTATTTTCTTCGCAGTTTTAGAAAAAACGATTGCAGCCCTAGTACCATAATAATTGCATTGAGTAATAAACAGCCCATTATTCTCAAAGCACTCGTTACATACGACCACCAAATCCTTATATTTTGAAAAAGATTTAGGAGATTCCTTTCTTAATAAATTAAGTAAAGTAGCTCTTTCAACATCGTTACGACATACAATACCTTTTATGGAGCTATCAATAGAAAAAGAACCCGGGAAGACAATTTCAGCATGTCTGTACTTTTTTTCTGCTTCAATATTCTCCATATAACCATTTTTATATATTTGAACAAAATGCAAACGAGAAAAAGCTTCTTCTCCTTGGTAAAGAACCCCTCCGCCCCCTGCGAGTGATTGCTCAGAGAACTGTGTGCCCTCCATACTTAATAAGGTTTTAAGGTTAAACAGGAAAAAAACAGGCACAGGAACATTTGCATTACTATCACCACAATATCTCAACATAGGATGTTTGTATCCTTCATTGTGGTATTGCGTGGGCGTCAGCGGTCTATAATAAAATCTCACACTTGATGTTGCCCCGGAATATGTCATATCTATAACCTGCCTGCTTGCGTTATCATTCCTCATTAATTGCTTCTGGTTTGCATCAAATCGGCTATAGATTGTGCCCTCTTTCAGAATTCCTATAGCATTAGAAGCGTCAGTATAATGAAATGCATAACGAGGCCACCAACTAACGCTGGAATTCGTATTACAATTTATCCTGATTATTTCATCATATGTCATATTAATAACCATGCCTTTCCATAACAGTGTGAAAATTTATTTTTCAATCTACTCCCCCTTTACCAAATAGGTACGCCCTTTCCCCAATTCTAACTGATATCCTTCAGACATATTCTCTCCCTTTTCAGCTTGAATCTTTACCTGCTGTAGATATCCCATCCTTGTCAGAAAACTATAGAGCAAAGCAAGCTCATCTTCTTTGTTTGTAGAGAATAGTCTTTTCATGCAAATCTCATCCCATATTTGGTGTACATTTTCTGTCTCCATTTCTATCATTTCTGAATCTCTTTCGAATGTTAATTTTTCCCCTGTCTTCCAATATGCTCTCCACAAATCTCCATTATGCTCAAATTCTATCGGCATAATAAGTGTGTAGCAACAAATCATATCCTGAATGCCTGTAAACGACAAATCTTTTGCATTTTCTTTCAGGAAATCATCCATTTCATTTTGATATTTGTGTTCTGGCTTATCCCATTTACCTTTGCCCAAATAAATATAAACTTCTATCGGCAAATCCTTTAAATACTTTTCCATTAACGGTTTCACTTCATTCCAATTAAGCTCGCCATTTCCGCATCCCAACTTAGGGAAAGCAACGGATGAAATATTATAATCGGCATATTTACGTGCAAAAGTCATCAAACCTTTTTCAATATATTCCATTTTTGAAGGATTTCGCCAATGTTCCTTTGTGGGAAATTGAAGAATCCAATAATCAGGTTCATACCACAGCATTAGTTTTCCAATAACCAGCTTATGCTTATCGCACTGTTCTTTATAGTGCAAAAACATTTCAGGATAACGTTTTTTGAACTCTAAAGCAATTCCTTTTCCCATTACTCCTACCGTGTTCACGGCGTTGACCAAAACCTGAGCAGGACTGTAAAATAAGTCGCCTTCTACATATTTCAGCATATTCAACCCTCCTATACCAATTTGATGATTTCACCGTTTGGCAATTCAAAATAACATGTAACTTTTGTTCCTGTAGCCCTAGCTATCTCCTCCAGCTCATCCAAAGTATAATTACCTCGTTTCATCTTCTGGGAAAATGCTTGTGGTGACTTATCAATTTTTTCACCGATTTCTGCAAAAGTCATGTTAGTTTTGACTGATAATATTTTTAACTGCTCATCTATTCTCATACCATCACCCCTCTGTTATTATAAACGATATTGTTTAAAAAATCAATAATTTTGTTTATTTTAAAAAGCGGTTATTCTCTGTAGGACACAATTCCCCTTGTTAGGATTTCATCCACGGCAGACGAGCTTGTATGGTATGTTGAGAAAGTCAGTTTGCGGTCGTCCATCCTCGCTTCCTATCGGCGCACGATTTCAAGTACATTCCCATCCTCTATCTTGACAACGAGCAGGTTGTTCCGTTTGTCTGCATTCAAGCCAGTAATTCCCATCCCCTCGCTGTCGTTCAATAAATCAAAAAACCTGTTCCTAAATGAAACTCTTTTCTAATTTATCCATTTTTTATCTCCTCATTCTGGTTTTATAATCGCAAGTCTGACTCTCCGGAAATATTGGTAAATCATTGGTAAAATCGAATAAGAAACACAGAGAATATTTGATTTATAAGCATTTTATCATGACCAGCAAATCCTGCCGTGGCATACAAAAAGTATCGAAATCATGTTCACACTTCCTTTCATAAATCTCCAAATCCTTATATTTACTTGGGTTCCCGGCTGCTGTGGATTTTACTGTTTCACGAGAATCCTCACAGGATTTCGTAAATTGCCGTGCAAAGTGTGTAGTAAAACGTGCACCATCATCGTCCCGACTGGAAAAACGAAGTATCTTTGTCAGTGCATCCCGCGCCTGCTCATAGTTCGCATGGGTGTAGATGTTCATGGTGGTTCGGTACTCCGAATGCCCCATGAAATACTGCAGGCTTTTAGGGGCCAGACCTTTAAAATGGAGGTCCGTACAGAACGTGTGGCGGTGCACATACGGTGTAATATTCGGCAGCGGCGCATCCAGATGCAGCTTGTCATATTTCTTCATAGTCCAGCGCATCTCATTCTCAATATGCAGAGCAACCTTCGGTCTGCCATTCTTATCCAGCATGATAAAGCCGCTGTAGCCGTCCACGAACATCTACGTAGTGCTTGGAAATGAAATGGTAAGGTTGCTGGAAAAATATGGTTCCTTTTATCCAACAATTTTCGGAAATCATCTTTTTTCAATCCCAATCCAATTCCTTTCCCTTATGCTCAGTATATCATTTTTTCTTATCCTTTACCACCAGTATAGCAAGATGGAGTGGCATCAATGCAAATCCACAATAGGCAGAAACCATATGAAGCTCTCTGGCAAAAGCCCTCCCGCCTTCGATTGGCAGAAATGATAATGCGTGCTTGGAAAGAATCACTCCGCCGTACATGGAACCATTCCTCCTAAGCCTCTGTTTTATGGCATTGTACTTCAATCCCTATATATTTCATCCGCGACAGGTTCCGTCCACTCATTGGAAGTGTCCTCTCCCGGACATTCCTGATTGTTCCAATTCTCTCCAAATAGGATATCATCGTTATAGTGAGCGAAATCCGGGGCGAAGCCGCCCGGCTGATTCCTACCTGCGGTCTGCGTAATCTTTTCCATTTTGTTCTCCTCATCACCATACAGCGGATACCCTTGTTTTCTGGACATCCGCCATATACTGTTTCCTTATTTCAAATGGGTGTTGAAAAATTCCTCCAGCTTATCGAACGGGATAGCGTCTTTCCCGCCGCCGTCATACAAATCTGTGTGGACTGTATCCGGGATGATCAGCAGCTCCTTAGGAATTGTCGGAAAATAACTGCTGCAATTGCTTCAGGCAAAAGCCTGAAACAAAGATATATCTAATCTGGAAAAAATACCAAATCTTTACCCCCATTGCCGAACGGCTGCTTGAAAAAATGAAATCTGAGTATTTAGAATAAAATGTAGTTGATTTTTTTAAAGGGAAGTGCAGAAGGTATGGACCATGATTCATTTTGAGAAGATAACGGAAGACGATTTCAAGGCAATCGTAGGGATGAAGCGCCCGGAGGGCGAGAGGCTCGTGGCATCCCATGCCTATTCCCTGGCCCAGGCATGGCTGTACAGGGAGAGCGGTGATGTCTATCCCTTTGCGATTTACAGTGAAGACGAGACTGTAGTCTTCATGATGCTGGACGAGGATCTGGAGGAGAGGTGCCTGGTCATATGGCGGATTATGTTTTCCGTGGAGCACCAGAACAGGGGCTACGGCACCCAGGCCGTCCGGGAAATCGTCCGGCTGGCGGGGGAGTCGGGGAAGTATGATTTCCTGATTCTGGATTATGCGCCGGAGAACGAAATCGCCAGGCATGTGTACGAGAAGCTGGGCTTTCAGCCCACAGGGGAAATCAACAATGGGGAGATCGAGATGAGGCTGGATTTGTAAGGGTCTGGAGACTGACAGGGGACGGGCGTGAGAATATCCCTCAAAGTGGGCTGACAGGGACATGCTGATGCCATAAACGAGGCATATGCGAAAGCTGATAACGTCCCTCAAGGCGGGCTGAGAGGGACGGAATGGAGAGGATGAGGGATGCTGCAGATTGCCATATGTGACGATGAGACTGCCCAGTGCTCCTTATTGGAATCCTATGTGAGGGAGTGGGAAAGGCTGCGGCGGCAGGAGGCGGACATTGCGCTTGTGGGGAACGGGGAGCAGCTCCTGTTCCACTGGGAGGAGAGGCGCAGGGACATCCTGCTCCTGGACATCGATATGCCGGGCGTTGACGGCCTTTCCCTGGCCAGGAGGCTCCGGGGCCGGGGAGAGGATGTGCAGATCGTCTTCGTGACCGGGCTGGCGGAGTATGCGCTGGAGGGCTATGATGTGGAGGCGGTGTCCTATCTGATCAAGCCGGTGTTTTATACTGGTACTATATAGGGCAGGTGGGGATCATAGAGAGAGGATTGGGAAAGCGGATGCTGGGTTTCGGCCTGGTGGCGGGATGTCTGGCGCTTTCCGCCTGGATTCCGCCCTGGCTGGCATGGCTTCTGGTGACGGGGGTGCTGTTCCTGTACAGCCTTTTCTTTGACGGGGAGCCCTTTGGACGGCAGTGGTGGCGGGTGCTGCTGCCGGGGCTGCTGCTGGCGGGCTGCGCCCTGGTGCCCCGGGCATTAGGGCGCTGGAGCGCAGGCTTCGGGGACAGCCCAGTGGAGACTGCGGCAGCAGCGGCATTTCTCTGCAATGGTCCCATCCTTTTTGTCTTTCTGCTCCTGTTTTCCGGAAAGCGCCAGAGCCTGCGGCTATGGAACGGGATTCTGACAGCACTGTCATTTTTTGCCGTCACCCTGTTCCAGTGGCTTCTGTGCGGCACGGGCCGGATAGCGGTGGAGAGAAGCCTGCTGGGAACCCTGCTGTGGGGCAGCGCGGCCCTGGAGGCCCTGCTGTTTCTCACTGTGGAGGGCACGCTGTATTTTTATAAGAAGGGTTTCGAGTTCCGCACGGAGCAGTTCCGCAGCCGGCTGATGGAGCACAGCTACGGGGAAATCAGGGACATCTACATGGACGTGCGGGGCTGGCGGCACGATTACCACAACCACATGCAGGTGATGAAGGCGAAGCTGTCCATGGGGGATCTGGATGGCATGGGGGCCTATCTGGACCAGCTGGAGAGGGAGCTGGATCGGGTGGACACTCTGGTGAAGTCCGGGAACCTGATGACGGACGCTATTTTAAACAGCAAGCTGACGCTGGCCAGGCGGAACAACATTCGGGTAAACTGCAGGGCGAAGCTTCCGGAACGGTTGCCCATGGAGGACGTGGATCTGTGCGTGATTCTGGGCAACCTCTTGGACAATGCCATCGAGGCCTGCCAGAAGGTGGAGGAGGATGACCGTACCCTGCGTCTGTACATGGCGGTGAACAAGGGGCAGTTCTATCTGTCTTTGCAGAATTCCGCCCCGCAGGAGCCGGATTTCGATGCCAGGCATTACATCACCAGCAAGAGAGGGAACCACGGTTTAGGGATGAAGCGGGTGAAGGCTGCGGTGGACAAATACCAGGGCTACCTGAACCTGGCCAACGAGCCGGGGATATTTGCGGCGGAGGTGACCATGCCGCTTGCGGACTTTTCGTGAAAAAAACATGACATTTCGTGCAGGAATCCCCACAAAAGGGGATTCCTGTTTTATACTGCATAACGCTGAATGCTGCCTAATGTAATCATGCGAATGAACCAGTCAGCGTTATGCAGTCTGGTTTCACGGCAAGTGAAATCGTTAAGCAGTATAAAATGGGGAAAACACAAAAAGCAATTCGACCCGGAAGAGGCCGGGACGGGAAGTCGGGAGGAACCAAGAACGGATGAAGAAAAAGAAAAAAGCGGATAAAACCAAACAGTATTCCCTGTGGGATAACTGCTGGTACGCCCTCCGCCAGCTGCGGCAGAAGGAGGGGGATATAGGCATGGCCGTCTGCGGGGGCGACGTGGCCCTGGGGATCCTGCTGCCCTTTCTGGAGGCGGCGCTGGCCGGGGCGGTGGCGGCCATCCTGACGAGCGGCAGACGTCCGGAGGCGATTCTTTTGCTGGTGGCGGGCTATGTGGTCCTGCTGCAGACAGTCCGGTTCCTGCAGGGGCATCTGCGGAACCTGCGGTTTAAGACATTGTTCCTGCTGCGGATCGACATGGGGATGGATTTCTTCAGGAAGACCGTGTGGATGGACGGACAGAGCCTGGAGAGCGCCCAGGGACAGAAGAAGCGGAAGGATGCCGGAAGGAATCTGTACTCGGGGAACGGCCAGGGGATAGAGGCCTATACAAAAGCCTGGTGCGATCTGGTGATGCAGCTGATCGGCCTGGTCCTCTATGGTGCGATTGTGGGGCAGGTCAGCCTGATTCTGCTGGCCATATTGGTCATGCAGACCCTGCTGGTGTCATATCTCCACACAAAGGCGGGAAAGCGCGCCTATGCCATGGAAGATGAGATTGAGAAAAAATGGGGCATATTCCAGTATCTGCGGCGGGAGACCGTGGTTCCCAGCAATGGAAAGGACATCCGGATGTACCGGATGGACAAATGGTTCCTGGGGATGTTCCATGGGCTCATCGACAGGGTGTGCGCTCTGATAGACAGGCAGCAGACCGGGTACATGGCGGCTGGCATGGCGGAGAATCTGCTCACCTTTGCCAGGAGCATGGTGGTCTACGGGTGGCTCGTCCGGGAGATGGCAGCAGGAAATATGACGATACCGTCATTTCTGCTCTATGTGGGAATCGTGGCAGGATTTGGCGCATGGATGAACGGGTTGTTTGAGGCCTGGCGGCAGATTCTGGAGAATGAGAAGCTTATGGACGACTACCGGGACTTCATGGATTTCGGTGTGGTGGAGGAAGGAAGACAGGCGCCGGAGAGACCCGGGCGCACCCATGAGATTCGGTTCGAGCATGTGTGCTTCCGATATGAAGGCAGCGAGGAAGATACCATCCGGGATTTGAACCTGACCATCCGGCCGGGAGAGCGCCTGGCGCTGGTGGGGCCAAACGGCGCGGGCAAGACCACTCTCATCAAGCTCCTGTGCGGCCTCTACCGTCCTACCTCCGGCACTGTATATCTGGACGGAAGGGACATCCAGTCTCTGGACCAGAGGGCAGTCTTCCGGGAATTCGCTGTGGTGTTCCAGGACGTGTTCGCCTTCTCCTTCCCATTGGCGGACAATGTGTCTTGTGTGGACTGTGGGCGGGAGGATTCGGAAAGGCTTCGGGAGAGTCTGGAAAAGGCGGGGCTCTGGGAGCGGGTGCAGGCGTTGCCGAAGGGGGCGCAGACTTTCATGAACAAGGATTTGGACGAGGCGGGCGTGGCCCTGTCCGGGGGCGAGGTACAGAAGCTCATGCTGGCCAGGGCCCTCTACAAGGACGCGCCCATGGTCATCCTGGACGAGCCCACCGCCGCCCTTGACCCCATTGCGGAGAGCGAGATGTATGAAAGGTATGATGAGCTGGTTCAGGGGAGGACGGCTGTCTTTATCTCTCACAGGTTAAGTTCCACACGGTTCTGCGACAGGATCCTCTTCCTGGAGAATGGCCGCATCACGGAGGAGGGGACCCACGGGGAGCTGATGCAAAGGGGCGGGGCCTACGCGGAGCTCTTTTCCATCCAGGCCAGGTATTATAAGGAACAAAAAACGGAATGCGCAGCGACACTATAAAGTCGCGAGAGCAAAGTGCGCCGAAGAGACTTTATCCTTCAGTGCCGTCGCGCAGCGACCAAAAATAAAAAACGGAATGCGCAGCGACACTATAAAGTCGCGAGAGCGCACGAGAGCAAATTTCATGAGAGCACTTCGAATGAAATTTGCTCTCCGAAAAGTGCGCCGAAGAGACTTTATCCTTTAGTGCCGTCGCGCAGCGACTTTATTCAGAAAGGAAGGGCAGTATGCGTGAATTGAAATCTATCCATAAAATGGGGATTCGACTGTTGAAGATGATACACAGGGAGGATTCCTCCGTCATCCCTCTGCATCTGTTGGATGTATGCCTTTCTCTGGCGCAGATCTACGCAGGGCTGTTCCTGACGGCGGGGCTGATTGATGCGCTGCTGGCGGGAGCGTACCGTGAGGCGGCATGGCAGGCCGTGGTCCTGCTGGGGGCGAGCCTCCTGCTCGGCCTGGCCCAGCGTCTGCTCCAGAGGCGGTTCAAGAGCCTCGGGACGAGGATGTGGCTGATTTTCTATGTGTGGCTGCGGGAAAAGGTGTTCTCCATGGACTATGAGAGCATGGAGAAGCCGGAGGTGGCCGAGAAGATTCTGTTTTCGGAGCGCACTTCGGACATGTACGGAGGCCTTGACACCCTGCTGAACCACTACTGCAATATTCTGCGGGCGATTTTGAATATCCTGCTGTCGGTTTCCCTGGTGGTTCATCTGTGCCTGACAAGACCGGCGGAAGGCCTGGGCCTGGTGGGGAGCCTGACGGGCCCGATTCCCTCCTTTGGGCTCTTTGCGGTATTGCTCGTGGGTATGTGCGCCTGCTCTTTCCGGGCTTTCACCAAATTTGCCGCAAGGCAGATGGAAATCTTCAACAGCCATACGGGAGTGGAGGAGAAGCTCACCTATTTGCTGAACAATGTGTACGACAATGAAAAGGTGGGAAAAATCATCCGTATCTACGGCATGGAGGAGATGATTCTGGAAAACACTGCCCAGGAAGAACGGGAGAGCAGAGCCTATTTCGAGAAGAGGTGCGATGTGAGGAACGCGGCAAACGACGCCAACAACCTGGTGAGCAGCGTCTTCGCTGTAGGCGCCTATCTGCTGGCGGCGTTGAAGGTGGTGGCAGGGGCCGTCACCGTGGGCGCGTTCACCCGGTATGTGGGCGCGCTGAACCAGTTCGGCTCCGCCTGCTTCTCCCTGATTTCCGAGCATGGGGAGCTTCAGAAGATCTGCACCACCATGACGGACTTCCTGGCCTTCCTGGACATGGAGAATTCCCACGTTTCTGGCAGCATCCCCGTGGAGAAGCGGGACGACGGGGAGTATGAGCTGGCTTTCGAGGACGTGAGCTTCCATTACCCCGGCAGCGAGAAACTGGTGCTCAAAAACGTGAGCTTCAAGCTGCGCATCAAGGGAAAGCTGGCGGTGGTGGGCCGAAACGGCGCGGGCAAGACCACCTTCATCAAGCTCTTGTGCCGCCTCTACGAGCCCACGGAGGGGCGCATCACTTTGAACGGCACGGACATCCGCAAGTATGACGAGGAGGAATACCGCCGCATCTTCGGCGTGGTGTTCCAGGATTCAAGCTCTTCGCTTTTCCTGTGTGGGAGAACGTGGCCGCGGGCTATGAGAGGCAGGACCACCGAATCTGGAAGGCCCTGGAGCAGGCGGACGCAGCCGACCTGGTGAGGAACATGGAGAACGGCCTGGACACCTGGCTATACAAGAGCGTGGAGGACGGCGTGGAGATTAGCGGCGGCGAAGCCCAGAAGCTGGCTTTGGCCAGGGCACTGTATAAAGACGCGCCCGTGGTCATCCTGGACGAGCCCACGGCGGCCCTGGATCCCAAGGCGGAGGCGGAGGTCTATGAGCGCTTCGGCCAGCTGGTGGAGGGCAGGACCAGCATCTACATCTCCCACCGGATGAGCAGCTGCCGGTTCTGCGATGAGATCATCGTATTCCAGGACGGCCAGATTGTGGAGCAGGGCAGCCATGAGGAGCTCTTTGCCGCAGGGGGATGCTATGCACAGATGTGGAACGCCCAGGCGAAATATTACGCATGAGTTTCTTTCCAGGGGGAGAAGGCCGCGGCTTTCTCCCCCTTGGTGGCTTTCCGGGGAGAGCCAGGTGATCCTCGGAGGACAGCGCCCAAATAGCTCCGGGAGCGTCACTTTCGAGAAAAAAGAGCGTGCTGGTCAGCGCGGTGCTGATCATCGTGCTGAGCATGCCGGCGGTGCTGGGGTACAATGTGCTGTCCGGGATACAGCCCCTGGGGGAGGGCAGCACCATCATGGATCTGGAGGACTTCATCGTGTCCAACAACCTGCTCCCTCTGGGCAGCCTGGGCTATGTGCTGTTCTGCACCCGGAAGAACGGCTGGGGGTGGGAGCGCTTTATGGAGGAGGCCAACGCGGGCGAAGGGCTTGCTTTTCCCAGAGGGCTGCGGGCCTATGTGGCCTATGGGATTCCGCTGATTATCGCGTTCATCTACCTGAAAGGGTATTACGATAAGTTCCAGGGGGAGGGGCCCCTGGTGCTGGCAGGCTGGATGGCCGCCGCGGTGCTGTTCCTTCTGTTCGTGTTCTGGTGCGCGGCGGGGAAGGGCAGAGAAAAAGGATGACTAATCCTTGAAAAAAATGGTTGTGGTCAGCCATCTTTTTTTATTCCCGCAGGCAATGAGCCAAGCGGCCGTGCTTGCACGGCCAGTTGGCGAATGCCGCGAGGGGC
>OFFF01002177.1_pt1 | contig 11348 bp, 5 predicted proteins | sample 1521301 | NCBI WGS metagenome assembly OFFF01 (sample SAMEA3504101, study PRJEB24116) | mouse gut metagenome | biome: mouse gut; feature: mouse-associated habitat; material: faeces | place: Denmark | collected 2011
TTCCCTCTGACTGACGGCCCTTTTGCCATCCACTCCCTATCGTTCGCTGTAGTACGCTTATTATCCCCTATGCCATTAAAATTATTCCATATATTTCTACAGGTACACATTGATTTAAATTTTCTATCTGTTGTTATATAGTCATTCCTGTTATTTTTTTCCGTCCATCACTTTACAATACACTACCGCCACCGCCGTACTCACAAACGTCGCAACGATTGCCGGAGCAATAATCCCCGCCCCTTTGCCATGACTTTTACATTGTCTGCACCGAATTAAAAACCCTATAAATCTGCCAAAAAGCTTTTCCACAGAACGCGTTTCCATCCGTTCTTCCTATCCCATGTGTTTTATGTTATACTCTTTTCAGTAATTTTATTTCTCTCATTTCCCTTATCCGGATTCGCAAGATCCTGTGAGAAATAAAACACAATCAGAATTTAGGAGTGATACCATGAACAGACCCATTACAACCTTGTTTATGTTGATGTCAGTTGACGGAAAAATAAGTACCGGAGCAACGGACGAGTTAGATGTGGACAATGATTTCCCCCAGCTTGCAGGGGTTCGCGAAGGCTTGCACCAATATTATGAAATAGAGCAGACAACCGATTTATGGACGCTTAATTCCGGCCGGGTTCAGGCAAAAATCGGCGTCAATACCAAAAACATGCCAAATAAAACGCCCGTATCTTTTGTGATAATTGATAACAAACATTTGAATGAACATGGCATAAAGTATTTTTGCGCTTTATCAAAAAAGTTCGTGTTAATTACGTCAAATGAAAAACACCCGGCATTTCACATAAAAGATGATACGCTCCATATCCTATACCAAAAAGAATTATCGCTGAAAAATGCACTGAAAACGCTCAAAGCAGAATATGGCTGTGAGCGGATAACGATACAAACCGGCGGGACACTAAACGGCTTATTCCTGCGTGAAAAACTGTTCGATTATATTGATATTGTTGTTGCCCCGGTTTTGATTGGCGGCAAAGATACCTCTACTTTAATGGATGGGGAATCCTTAGTTTCACGAAAAGAGTTGTCTAAATTAGGCATTTTGAAACTGCAGGAATGTGTGAGCCTGGAGAACTCATTTTTACGGCTGCGTTACGAGGTAATCCATCCATCCGCTTCGGAACATCCGTAAGAATCAGCTGCCCTTCTGTCAAAAAACGCAGAGCCCTTCCCCCTGGGGAAAGGCCCTGCGCCCTGTTTCATCTGTTTGCCGTCGCACGCCTGCCGCCTTCATTTCTGCTGTCCGGCAAGCCGCGTATCAAACTTATTTCACTTTTAATTTACTTACCGATGAATAAGAGGTATAAACTTTCTCGCCGCCTATCATCTTATACGCGCGTACCCGCACATAACAGTTTTGATTGCTCTTAAGGTTCTTAAGCGTCACGCTCGTTTTCTTAAGATTCACCTTCTTCGCGCCCTTCATGCCCGTCTTTGTGGAATACTGAACCGTATAGCCGGATGCGCCTTTTACCTTCTTCCAGCTTACGCTCACTTTTTTCTTTGCCTTACTCTTAACGCTCTTCACCGAAACTTCTTTCATACTAAACGAAATCTTTTCGGCAAGCGCCTTCTGGGCGGCTTTTGCTTCCTGCGCCTCTTTTTTGGCTGCTTCGGCTTCTGCCTTTGCCGCCTCTGCCGCTTTTCTGGCTTCGGCGGTCTGCTCTTCGGCCGCCCTTCTGGCCGCTTCGGCCTCCAGACGGGCCGCTTCGGCTGCAATACGCGCCGCTTCGGCTGCTTCTTTTGCTGCGTTTGCAAGTGAAATTGCCTGTTCTGCTTTCTTGTCGGCTGCAGATACCTGCGCTAAGATCTCGGTCGTCTTCGCTTCAAACGCGCTTACGGCGTCTTTTGCTTCCTGTACGGCGGTTTCTGCTTTCACCTGAGCTTCCGCCGCTTTTGCAAGCGCTTCGGTATTCTGCTTTTCGACTGCCTCTACTGCGGCCTCTGCCGAATCGCATGCGGCTTCTGCCGCCTGGCGGATGGTTTCTCCCGTGCCTGCTGCAAGCTCGGCCTGCTCTTTTGCCGCTCTCTGTGCGGCTTCCGCTGCCGCTTTTGCCGCATTGGCCTGGGCAACTGCTTCGGTTGTCTGAAGCTCTGCCGCCCTCTGCGCTGCCTCTGCCGCATTTTTAGCCGCTTCAGCTGCTTCTTTGTTTGCCTGTACTGCGCCGTCCTGCTCTCTGATGTAGTCAAGCGCGGTCTGCGCCGCATTGGCTGCAAGCCCGGCTGCATTCGCTGCCAGCTCGGCTGACTGCGCCATCTGTTCCTGGTTCTTTACGCTTGCTTCGATTTGGGCCGCAATCCTGTTCGCTGCCTCTGCCGCCTCGGCCGCAGACTGTGCGGACTGTTTTGCCTGCTCGGCTGCCGCTTCTAATTCAGCCTTGTTCTCTGCCGCTGTTTCGGCTGCCCTCGCTGCTTCCTCGGCTGCCTTCTGTGCCGCTTCCGCTTTCTTCTGGGCTGCTTCGGCCGCTTCTTTTGCTGCCTTGGCCGCTTCTTTTGCAACTTCCGAATCGGATGCTTCCGTTACGTCTACGCTCTCGTCCAACAGCAGGTTATCCGAGGATGCTCCGACATAAATGGTCCGTTTGCCTTCCGCTACGTTCCACTTATCCTTTGTGCCGTCGCCGCGTACCGTAAGCGTCTTCTGGTTTGTGTTCCAGTAGGACAGGGAACGCTCGTTTACATGGATTGTAACATCCCTGGTTTCGCCTGGTTTGATATCTTTTACTTTTTCATAGCCTGCCAGCTGGATTTTTGCTGACTGGATGCCTGCCGGAAGGTTCTTTGCCGCGCCCAGATATACCTGCGCAACTTCGCTTCCTGTTACTTCGCCGGTGTTCGTAATCTGAAATGTTACGTCAAAACCTGCCGCTTCTCCCTCTTTCCGGTTTTCTCTGACATTCAGATCGCTGTATGCAAATGTCGTATAGGATAAACCGTAACCAAAATCATACTGCGGTTCGATATTGTTGGCGTCATACCAGCGGTATCCGGTGTTGATGCCTTCCGAGAAGGTTGTCGTATTCTGTCCTTTGCCGCCCGGCATACCGCCGCCCGGGCCGCCCGGACCTCCGGGGCCTTCGTTCGAGCCGCTGTCGCCCTTCCAGTTATCGGCTGCTTCAAACTGCGCCCACAGTTCGTCGGAATAGGTAAGCAGGGTATCGGTATCCTTCTTCGGAATGGTATACGCCAGCTTGCCGCTCGGGTTTACCTGTCCTGCCAGAATTTCCGCCGTCGCAACGCCGCCGCGCTGTCCCGGATAGTACATTTCAAGAATTGCGTCCACGTTGTCAATCCAGTCTTCCATTACCACTGCCGCGTCATTGTTGAGTACTACCGCTACTTTATTGCCTGCATTGTGCGCCGCTCTTGCAACGCTGTTGATCATATTCTGCTGATCGCTGCTTAATTTTAAGGTCGTGGCTTCTCTGGTGGACGCCGGATCCTTTACCTGTGCGTATGCAAAAATCACTACCGTGTCATGTTCTTTTGCCGCTTTGATGGCGTTGTCGATATTCGCCTGCTTCTGGGACGGTGTTACCCATGCCAGGCCGACCTGCATATCCTTGCCTTCGATCCGTTTCATAATCTGCGTACCGCCGCCCCACATGCTCTGGCCCTTGCCGTCTGCGTTCATGGAAGCGATTGCGATTTTATAGCGTTTTCCCTGTTCCATCTGAACGGTTACCGAAGAAAGGTTTTCTCCTGTTTCCGACGGGATGACGCCGCTGTAATACTGTGTTCCCTGGTTGGCGCTTGCTCCGGACGCAGTTCCGAGCTGATTTTCAACCGGCTTGCCGTCTTTGTCCGTTTCATCCGTCACTTCGGAAACTGCCATCGCCGCCCTTGCGCCCATGCTCTGGAAAATAAGCTTGTATTCGCCGTCTTCCGGGGCTTCTACAAACGTCGTCCAGGTATAAGCCGGGTTGGTCGTATAGTCAAATGCATTTCCGTTTTCACCGTTTACATAGGTCTTTGTGCCTGTGTTGAAATCTATCACGCTGTCTGTCGTACAGTATTCGCCGATTTCATGTCCATCCATTGCTTTTTCCGGAACGCTGTTGCTGACAAACTGGCCCTGGATTACGCCGCCTGTATCTTTGGTCTGCCCTGTGCCGTAGGTACGGACTGCGCCGTGCTCGTTTCCTTCGAGCGAGGTATACAGACTGCTGTTTGGAATGATGGTTCCGACCATATCGTTGTAAACCTGTCCTTCTACCTTGTTTTGGCCCAATATATCGCAAAGCGCTTCATACGGGCTTGTCATGGCGCTGATGGCTCCATAGGAGCGTTCTCCGCCGATGCCCGGTATCAGTGTCATACCGTTTAAGCCAACTACCGCTACGCTCTTGCTGTTTTTGGTATCCAGCGGAAGCGTATTGTTTTCATTTTTTAACAGAACCCCGCCCTGCTCCGCTACTTCCTGTACGGCTGCATTGCTTGCTTCGTAAAGGCTTGCTAAGGTATCGTTATTTGTGCCCGGCTTAATGGGATCCGTGCGTCCGATTTCTTCTTTTGCAAGGCCGTTTTCGTCCACTTCTACCAGGGTCAGATAACCGCCCCTGCCGTAAGCCCTAAGCACGCGGCTGACTGCTTCGTCTACCGTCTGGTCTGCTTCTTCCCGCGTCATCTTGCCTGCCGCTACCTGCTCGTCTGTTTTGGCCTGGCTGTTATTGCTTAAGCTTGGCATTTCAATATCGGTGCCCTTGTTTAACGTATAGCCGTCGTTGCCGCCCCAGTCGGTTACGCTGAAATATTTGTAATTCCACATACCGCGCAGGACATCCAGCTGCAGATAGGTATTTGCGGAAGCCATCGTGCCGTTGATTGCGTTATAGGAGGACATTAACCCCAGCGCTTCGCCGTCCTTGATTGCCGATTCAAAGCCCGGCAGATAAATTTCATGCAGCGCCTGCTCCGAAACGGATACGTTTGTGCTGGTTCCCGGCGTTGCGTTCTGCGCAAATGCCGCATAGTGCTTCAATACGGCAATTCCGCCGTTTTTCTGCATTCCGTTTACCAGATCGTCCGCCATGCTGGACAGAAGGTACGGATCCTCGCCCATCTGATCCTTTGTCCTGCCGAACTGCGGCGCCCTCTGGATATCGAGCTGCGCGCCGAGTAAGAATGCGCCGCCGATTGCCACGTTTTCATTTCCGACTGCTTCGCCGTACTGCTCCGCCATGGATTCGTCCCAGGTGGCCGCAAGCATCTGTTCCTGCGGCGGATTGGTCGTATCCTTCGGATACAGCACGCCTGCAGGCCCGTCATACATTTTAATCATCGGTACGCCAAGCCGCGGCACGCCTTTTAAGTATCCGGCGTTTCCTTCGCTGTCGCCCGTCCCGTTGCCGCCTAAGAAGGTATATTTTTCTTCGGTGGTCATGGTTTTGACAAGCGCTTCTACTTTTTCGTTTACGACTGCTTCATCCGATTCCGGTTTTACCAGATCAAGCGTATAGGTTTCCGGGAATTTTACTTCCTCGGCCGCTTCTATCTGAATTGTTTTCTGCAATTTGAAATCGTCGGAGGCTGCGCCTACATAGATGGTCCTCTGCCCCTTAGCAACGGTCCATTTGTCCTTTGTGCCGTCCCTTCTGACCGTTAAGGATTCCTGTTCGGTGTTCCAGTAAGAGAGTGCGCGCCCGCTGACATGCACGGTTACTTCCCTTGTTTCGCCCGGCTCCAGATCTTTTACCTTTTCATAGCCTGCCAGCTGGTATTTCGCCATCTGCACGCCTTCCGGAACCTCTGCTTCGCCTAAGTATACCTGCGCCACTTCGCTCCCTTTGACGCTTCCGGTATTTTTCACCTTAAAGGTAACGTCGTAGCCCGCCGATTCGCCGTCCATACGGTGTTCCGTTACATTCATATCGCTGTAGGCAAATGTCGTATAAGATAACCCATGGCCGAAATCATACTGCGGTTCCACGTTTTCTTTATCGTACCAGCGGTATCCGGTAAAAATGCCTTCGCTGTAGTTCACATCATACGGCGTACTCATATCGCCGCCGCCAAAGCCCGGGAATCCGCCTCCTCCTGGGCCTTCACCGCCTCCTGGGCCTCCGGGACCTCCCGGGCCGCCCGGGCCTCCTGGCGATTCGTAGGTTAAGCCGTCGTCCTCATCCTGATACCACTCGTCCAGTTTGGTTTTGTAGGAAGCAAACGCTTCGTCGGAATAGGTTAAAAAGGTATCCGTATTTGTTTTTGGAATCGTAAATGCCAGCTTGCCGCTCGGGTTTGTTTCGCCGGTCAGAAGCTTTGCCGTAGCGACGCCGCCGCGCTGTCCCGGATAGTACATCTCAAGGATTGCGTCCACGTTGTCGATCCAGTCTTCCATGACGATTGCCGCAGAGTTGTTTAATACTACAACCGCTTTGTGCCCGTTGTCATGCGCCGCTTTTGCCACGTCGCCAATCATCTGCTGCTGCGCGTCGTCTAATTTTAAGGTTGTCGCTTCCCTTGTAGAGCCAAGGCTGCTCGTTCCCGCATAGGCAAAAATGACAACCGTATCGTTTGTCTGCGCCGCCTTTATGGCATTGTCGATATTTGCCTGCTTCTGGCTGGGCGTTATCCATGCCAGGCCGACCTGCATGTCCTTGCCGTCTAAGGTATTTGCGGAAGCGACGCCCACTTTATAGCGTTTGCCCGCTTCTAAGTTTACGGTAACGGAAGAAATATTTTCACCGGTTTCACTTGGGATCGTGCTGGAATACCACTGCGTACCCTGGTTCACCGACGCGCCGGACGCCGAACCCATCTGTTTTTCCGTGCCGTCCTCTTCGAGAGAGAAAATGCCCATGGCCGACTGCGCGCCGATGCTCTGGAACACAATCGTATGCTCCCCGCTCTCCTCTGCCTGTATGTACGTCGTCCAGGTGTAAGCCGGACGTTCCGCATAGGAAAATGCGGTTCCGTCTGCGGCGTTGATATAGGTCTTATTGGCCTCGCCGTCTTTGGTTCCCGTATTAAAATCAATGACCGGATCGGTTCCCGCGATTTCACCAATCGCATGATCTCCCATTTTCTGTTCCGGAACGCTGTTGCTGTGATACTGTCCCTGGAAAATCTCGCCGGAATCCTCGGATTCGCCCGTCCCGTAAGTACGGATTGCGCCGTGCTCGTTTCCGTCCGCCGTCGTATAAAGATGTTCCGTCGGAATAATCGTACCGATCAAATCCCGGTAAACCTGTCCCTCTACGTTTTCTTCTCCTAAAATATCGCAAAGCGCTTCGTATGGGCTTGTCATAGATCCAATCGTACCGTAGGAGCGTTCTCCGCCCGTCCCGGGAATTAACGTCATGCCGTTTGTCCCGACTACCGCGACGCTCTTTCCTTCTGCAAGCGGAAGCGCGCCGTTTTCATTTTTCAAAAGTACGCCGCCCGCTTCGGCAACTTCTTCCGCCTTCGCGTCGCTGTCGTCATGCAGCGCCGCAAGCGCTTCGGTATCTGCCGCAAGGTCGATAAGCTCCGTCCTGCCCTCTTCTTCCTTTGCATAGCCTTCCTCGTCCACCTGCACTAACGTCAGGTAGCCGCCTTTTCCGTATGCGTTTAAAATATGCGTCACCGCTTCGTCAATCAGCGCATCCATTTCTTCTCTGGTATACGTTCCGTTTTCCACAAGCTGATCGGCATATTTCTGGCTGTTGTAGTTTAAGCTTGGCATTTCGATATCCGTACCGTCGTTTAGGGTAAAGGTATGGTTGCCGCCCCAGTCCGTAATGCTGAAATATTTGTAATTCCACATCTTGCGCAAAACGTCCAGCAGTAAGTAGTGGTTCTGTGAGGAGCGCTCTCCGTTCGTCCTGTTGTAGGCGGTCATTAAGCCTAACGCCCCGCCGTCTTTGATCGCCGACTCAAAGCCCGGCAGATACAGCTCATGCAGCGTCTGTTCGTCTACGTTCTGGTTGTACTTGAAAATCAAATCCCCGTCGTCCGACGCCACTGCAAAATGCTTCATTACGGCAATTCCGCCCTTTGACTGCATCCCTGCCGTCAGATCATCCGAAAGGCTGGACAGCAGATACGGATCCTCGCCCATCTGATCCTTGGTACGCGACCAGAACGGATGCCTCTGGATATCCAGTTCGGCGCTCAGCTGAAAAGCCGCGCCCATTGCCGCGCCTTCCTGGCTGTACACCTCGCCGTACAGCTTTGCCATTTCTTCATCCCAGGTCGCGGCTAAAAGCTGCTCCTGCGGCGGGTTGGTCGTTTCCTCCGTAAAAAGCAGGCCGGCCGGCCCGTCATACATTTTGATCCGCGGCACGCCAAGCCGCGGCACGCCCGGCAGATCCCCTGCGTTTCCTTCTGTTCCGGTTCCGCTTCCGCCCAAAAACGTAAATTTTTCTTCCATTGTCATGGTGCGGATCAAAGCGGAAACCTTTTTGCTTACTTCTGCGTCGTCTTCGATGGGCTGCACCAGATCCATTGTGTAAGCCGCCGGGAATTTCACCGCTTCGCTCTGTTCCGCCGCATAAACAGCCGACGGTACGCTTCCGTAACATACCGACGAAGCCATGACTACCGCCATCGCCATTGCAGCCGCGCGTTTCTTACTGTTTCCTTTCATAATAGTTCGTCCTCCTGTCCTTTTTTCTGATAAACTTACCTTATCACGGAAAAAACACAATCTCAACCGCCATGCCGTATACTGCCAAAATAGGCGTAAATAACAATAGAATGTCGCCAAATGCATTTTTACGGCGTGAAAATTTGACAAATATTTGTCGATTGACTATAATTGTTTTGTTAAAATTGCACGGAAGGGAGCGACGGGGTATGCGAATTGTTTTATGCGACGATGAACCTGTAACCATTGACTATTACTATGACCATCTGGCAAAGCTATTTGAACAGTCCGGCGTCGTCTGTACCATTGACGCCTATACCGACAGCGGCAGGCTGCTTGCGGAGCTTTATAACGGTAGGCGTTGGGATATCTATTTTCTGGATATTGACATGCCCTGCATCAACGGCCTGGATTTAGGAAAAAAGATCCGGGAATTTGACCGCGCGTGCTACCTTGTTTATATTTCCATCCGAAAGGAACGCGTCTACGATTCTTTAGAAACCAGGCCGTTCCGGTTTATCCCAAAGGACGAGTTTTTATCCCGCATTGCGCCCTGCGTCCAGGATATCCTTTCCGATTTCTGCACGGAAACAGAAAGCGATTTTATTGTCCTGGAAAACCGCACCGTTTTACACCGCTACCGGATTTTGGATATTATTTACGCGCAGAGCTTTGACAAATATATTTCCCTGTTTTTCATCGGGGGCGCCCAGACCGAATCCATCCGTTACCGCATGTCCGATTTGGAACGGCAGCTTTTGCCGCACGGATTTATCCGCATTCACAAAAGCTACCTGGCCAACTACCGCTTTATCAAAAGCATATCCTCCGCGGGCATCCTGTTCGACGACGGCAAAACGCTGCCGGTCGGCCGCGCCCGCTTAGAAGAGATTAAACATACGTTCCGGAGGTTGACCTTATGATGCAGAACATCCGTATCTGGATTTATCTTTCCCTGACGGTGGAAGTGTTTCTCGCCCTGTTTCTTTTGTCCCGCATGTTTCCGCTGCGGAACATACGGTACCGGCGCGGTTTGATTGCCGGTTACTTTATCGGCTACTCCGCCATTTTATTCATACAGGATTACTGGTCGGTCGCTTCGCACGCAAACGCATACCCTGTTTTTCTGTCACTGAATATTTTTCTGATGTTTTTGTTTGCGGTGATTTTTTGTGAGGGAAAAATCGTTTTTAAAATATTTCTGCCCTTAGTATACGTTTCCATGGTGACCTTAAGCGGCTTTCCGGTCAATCTGATCCATTCGTTTCTGGCGGGAGGTTCTTTTTTTGCCTTTAAGCTGATAAGCAACCTTGTCCTGGCTGCGGTCACCCTGTTTTTGCTGCATTTTAAACTGGACGCGCAGACCTCTTACCCTTTTTCCACTTACCTTGTGATGATTGTCATGCCGCTTTTAAATATGGCGGCAATCTCCGCCTTAAAAGAATATTCCGGGATTTTCCCGTATGTCAATCTGATTGGGTGTTTTACGCTTATACTGGAACTGCTGATTTATTTTACGATTTGCCAGAGCACCCGGGCGTATGCCAGAAATATTGAACTGCAGTTAATCGCGCAGCAGCAGCAGCTTCAGACGGTACATATGGAGCAGCTGCGCGATATTGTAACGGATTACCACCGGATCCGGCACGATATGAAGAACCACGTAGTCTGTATGGACCGGCTGCTCAGCCAGGAGAAATACGGGAAGCTAAAGGAGTATTTTTATTCGCTGAGCAAGGATCTTTACGCGTTTGACAACCAGATTGAAACGGGGAACGAAATTGTAAACCAGGTCATCAATATCAAATACGCGACGGCGCGCCGTCTGCAGCTTCCGATGGAAATCCAGGCCGCACTGCCCCCGCAGCTTGCCATCCCGGATCATCTGCTGTGCTCCGTGCTTTCCAACCTGTTGGACAACGCGATTGAGGCTTCGGAAAAAATCGCGGAGCCCGCCGTGTTTATTAAGCTGCATATTGTAAAAAATTATCTTTCCGTTACGGTGAAAAACAGGATTGAGCCGTGGCAGGCGGATTCTGCGAAAAACCGCCGGACGACAAAAGAACAGCCGCATCTGCATGGGCTTGGGCTGCAGATTGTGGAGGAAACGGTGAAGAGGTATAATGGGATTTCGTCATTTGAGGTGGAGGACGGGGAGTATGTGGCAAGTATTATGCTGGAGTGTGTTTGAATGTTACAGATGATTCTGGTATGGCGCCGCCGGAAGGAGGCGGCGGCAGAGGGGGGAGGCAGCCCGGGCTGTGTTCATGGATTAAGAATTTCTAAACAATCCCCTGTACCATACCTAACCCGGACGGAACCGCCCGAAACGCGCCATCCATGGCGCATTCGGGCTTCCACGGACGTCCCTGTCCGTGGATTCCTGGTTTTTGTATGGGATTGTTAAGAAATTCTAAATCCAATCACAATGCCCGGCTTACCCTCCCCTCTGCCGCAGCCTCCTTCCGGCTACTTTATCAGATCCCTGCAGGTTGAGAGTGTGTGGCGCTGTCAGGAGTTGGCTGTTTTTTACAGAATGAATATGCGTAGTAAAAGGAGAGAATATTTTGTGAGCTTTTTTGAATGTGATTTGGGGGGAATCTTATCTGTAAGCTTGCCAGTACAGCAGTCAGACAGAGGGCAGGGGGTGCGGCGTTTGCCTTGTAACAGGATTTAGCGGCTCTTAAGTATCTCCTGCGATTTTCAGCAATGCCCTGCCACGGATGGCAGGGCAAGCCGGAATGCGCCATGGATGGCG
>OFFF01002181.1_pt1 | contig 11337 bp, 9 predicted proteins | sample 1521301 | NCBI WGS metagenome assembly OFFF01 (sample SAMEA3504101, study PRJEB24116) | mouse gut metagenome | biome: mouse gut; feature: mouse-associated habitat; material: faeces | place: Denmark | collected 2011
TCAGCAGCAAAAGCTGCACGCGCCCCGCGCGGCGGGCAGGGGAAGACGAATCTTCCCTGCCCGATTCAGAACCGGAGAACAGACTCCGGAATGACGTGACGAAAGATGTGATGATTCTTGATATTCAGCAGTATAGAATTCTTACTTTTCTTTCTTCCGCTTTTTTTACTTGCGTATGTGCTGACCCCAGAGAAAATAAAAAATGTGACGCTTCTGTCAGGAAGCTTGATTTTTTACGGCCTTGGGGAGCCGAAATACGTGTTATTGCTCATGGCATCCGTGGTTGTAAACTACTTTTTCGGACTGAGCCTTGGGCGGGGCGTGAAGCAGAGGGGTAGTGAAACATATAGAAAAAAACTGAACAGAAAACGAAAAACCGTACTGGCTGCAGCGCTGATTCTGAATGTGGGACTGCTGGCGGCATTTAAATATGGCGCGGGAGGACTCAGGATGCCGCTGGGCATCAGCTTTTATACATTCCAGATAGTGTCCTATCTGCTGGACGTGTACCGGGGAGACCAGAAAAGAGAGATTTCCTTCATGACCATGGCTACGTATATCACCATGTTTCCCCAGCTGCTCTCCGGGCCCATAACCTATTATGGGGAAGTCAGGGAAGCGCTGTACGAGAGGGAGTTTCATGCCAGGGGGGTGGAGGAAGGGCTCAAGGTCTTTACCATGGGATTTGCGGCAAAAGTGCTTCTGGCCGACCGCATCGGGCTGCTTTGGCAGGATGTGCAGGTGAGGGGGTTCGAGAGCATATCCACACAGCTGGCCTGGCTGGGGGCAATTGCCTATTCCATGAAGATTTATTTTGATTTTTACGGATATTCCCTGATGGCGGTGGGGCTGGGCAGGATGCTGGGCTTCAGGCTCCCGGAAAATTTCAGGAATCCCTACATGGCATGCACGGTCAGGGAATTTTACCGCAGATGGCATATGACGCTGGGCAGATGGTTTGCCCGGTATGTGTATATTCCCCTGGGAGGAAACCGCAAAGGCGAGTTCAGGACCAGCTGCAATTTGCTGGCAGTCTGGTTTCTGACCTCCATATGGCATGGGAATACACCCAATTTCATGATCTGGGGAATGCTGCTGTGGCTGGCGATTGTAGCCGAGAGGCAGCTGGATGCACTGGGCATTCTGAAACATTTTATGAAGGGGCCGGGAAGGGTGATCTCACAGCTTTATCTGTGGACGTTCATTCCCATCACCTGGATATGCTTCGAAATAACGGATATGGAGCAGCTGCAGATTTATCTGGGAAGGATGTTTCATGTGATGCAGGGCATCAATGTTGCTGCCGGAGACTGGAAGAATGCGCTGACAGATTACGGCAGTCTGCTTGCGGCCGGCGCGTTTGCATGTACTCCGGCGCTGCAGAAGCTTTTCCGGCGTTTTAAGGACAATGTACTGGTGACATTGCTGCTGGCAGTGTTGTTCTGGATATGTGTCTGGAGACTGGAAGTGGAAGGACAGAATCCTTTTAAATATCTGGACTTCTGATATACTTTGGAGAAAAACGGAATCGGGCCGCCGCAGGAGGCGTGGGAGACTGGTATGAAATGGCTGAAAAAGTGGTTCTATCTGCTGATGCTGATAGGGACGGGAACCATATATTTGACATGTGTGGATAAATGGCAGGTGTACGCGGAACCCCTGGCCAAAATCAAGGGCTGGTACCGGGATCTGGGACTGGAAGATGCATTTGCCCAGGGCAATCCGCTGCCGGGGCTGGGGGTGAGTGAAAGTACGGCGCAGGACCCGGGAACGGGCTCGGCGGAAAGCGGGGAGACACAAGGCAGCTTTGGTGCAGATCCGGAAGGAAGCGTCGGGGAGGGGAGCGTCCCTGAAAGCGGTCCGGAGGGAAACGGCGGGGAGGAAAGCACTCCCGTGACAGAAGCCGGTGAAGGGGAAAACGGTTCGGAGACAAATCCGTCCGGGACAGAGGGGAATCCCGGGCAGGAGGCACCGGATGCCGGTGCGGCAGATGTACAGTACATGACGGTGGAGGACGATTATTTTTCGGATGCGGTGTTTATCGGGGATTCCAGGACCGTGGGCATGTTTGAATACGGAGGGCTGGAGGAGACGGCGGCCTTCTACGCGTCCACGGGGCTGACGGTCTATAAGATGTTCGATTCCGAGATTGTGCCGGTTCCGGGAGAAAAGAAGAAGATCACGGTGGAAGAGGCGCTCCAGGCGAATTCCTTTAAAAAGATTTATCTGATGATCGGTATCAATGAGATGGGAACGGGCACGGTGGAAAGTTTTATCGAAAAGTACCGGGAAGTAGTGGCGCATCTGCAGGAGCTGCAGCCGGATGCCATCATTTATCTGCAGGGTATTATCAAGGTGACCGAGGAACGGTCCGCCCAGGGAGATTATATCAACAATGAGGGCATCGTTGCGCGCAATGAGGGGATTGCCGGGATTGCGGACAACGAGAAAATTTTTTACCTGGATGTGAATCCGCTGGTCTGTGATGAGTCAGGGGGAATGATCCCGGACTATACATTCGATGGCGTGCATCTGAAAGCCCGGTATATCGGGATTTGGAAAGATTATTTAAAGACGCATGCAATATCATCTTGACTGTTGACGGATGAGACATTATTATAGTTTTCGGGGGTTGCTGCGGCACTGCTGCGGCAGCCCCTTTTGCGCACGCGGGTACCCGGGGAAGCAGGCAGAACCCAGTGTAAGGGGACTTTGCTTCAGGGCATTTTCCGGACATTTTCCGGGGAAGAGAGGGTGTCCCGGACAAAAGGAGCGCCGGATGGAAAGGCTGTCCGGCAGAAATGAGGAGGAAGAAGTTCATGAGCGAAAAAAAGAAGATCACTCTCGACGGCACGCCGATTTACGACGCGAAGAGTCTGGGAGTACCCAGGGTTTTAGTGCTGGGAGTGCAGCATATGTTTGCCATGTTCGGCGCCACCATACTGGTGCCTATGCTGACAGGCCTTGACGTGTCCACAACCCTGCTGTTTGCGGGTCTGGGTACACTGTTGTTCCATTTACTGACAAAGGGCAGGGTGCCCGCGTTTCTGGGTTCTTCCTTTGCTTTTCTGGGCGGATATGCGGCCATAGCGCCAATGGATGCGGCCGGGGGAAACCGGGCCCTTCTGCCATATGCCTGCTTTGGCGTGGCGTGCGCGGGACTTGTGTACCTGCTGCTCTCCCTTCTGATCAAAATTTTCGGTACCGGTAAGGTGATGCGTTTTTTTCCACCCATAGTTACCGGGCCGATTATCATTGCCATAGGTCTTACACTGTCCCAGTCAGCCATCGATAACTGTTCCGGGGACTGGCTGATTGCCATTGTGGCCATAGCCCTGGTGATCATCTGCAATATCTGGGGAAAAGGCATGGTGAAGATTGTTCCCATTATTATCGGTGTCATCGGTTCCTATGTGCTGGCAGCGGTGCTGGGCAGGGTGGATTTCACGGCGGTGAAGGAGGCAGCCTGGTTCGGACTTCCCATTCACTGGGAACAGACTGCCTTCTGGGCATTGTCGGATGGCGACATGTCCATGCTGGTCACATCCGTTTTGACGATTATGCCCATTGCTCTGGCCACGATTGTGGAGCATATCGGGGATGTCTCCGCCATATCTTCTACCGTAGGAAAAAATTATATTAAGGATCCGGGTCTGAACCGCACCCTGCTGGGAGACGGTCTGGCCACGATTGTGGCATCCATGTTCGGGGCGCCTGCCAACACCACTTACGGGGAAAACACAGGCGTGCTGGCTTTGACGAAGGTTTATGACCCGCTGGTTATCCGCATGGCGGCTGTGTTTGCCATTTTGTTTTCTTTCTCGCCGAAATTTGCAGCCATTATCGGATGTATGCCCACCGCCACCTGCGGCGGAGTGTCTTTGGTGCTTTACGGTATGATATCGGCTGTAGGTGTGCGTAATATCGTGGAGACCCAGGTGGACTTTGCCAAAAGCCGCAACGTGATTATCGCGGCACTGATTCTGGTGCTTTCCATTGGGATCAATTACAGTGCGGCAGGGTCGGTGGGATTCATGCTGGGAGAACTGAAAATCAGTTTTTCCGGTATTGCGGTGGGCGCCCTCACCGGTATCGTCCTGAACGCGGTGCTGCCCGGGAAGGATTACAAATTTGACGACGACAATCCGAAACACACAGGCGTTGACTTTGCCGTAAGGGGCAGGAATTAAGGAAAAAGGGCCGGATCCTAAAAACGTAAGGAGACGGCAATGAAAGTAATTGACATGCACTGTGATACCATCAGTGAACTGCTGATGCGGAAAGAGAACGGAAACCAGGAGGAACTGCGCAGGAACAGTCTGCATATTGACTTGCAGAGGATGAGGGAAAGCCGGTATCTGCTCCAGAATTTTGCCCTGTTTGTCCCGCTGGAAGAAGGCAGGGATCCATGGGAGAGAGTGTGCGCGCTGTATGGGCACTATCAGGAGGAGCTGGAGCGGAACCGGGATATTCTGGCACCGGTCCTGACGTTTCCCGATATTGCGCGAAATGAAGCGGCAGGTAAAATGTCAGCCCTGCTCACCGTGGAAGAGGGCGGCGTGTGCAGGGGGGAGATGGGGAAACTCCGTGAACTGTACCGGATGGGCGTCCGAATGATTACAATTACGTGGAATTTCGACAACGAAATGGGGCATCCCAATTTTTCTCCCGGACTCCGGCCCCGGATGAAGGAAGTCATGAAGGCGTTCAGGGCGTGCACACCGGGGACGGAGGACTGGAAGGAAAGACAGCGGGAGGCACAGGCTGTCTTTGACAGGTACAATCATATCCCAAACCTGACAGAAGGACTGACGGAAAAGGGCAGGGAAATGGTTGCGGAGATGGAACTTCTGGGCATCATTCCGGATGTATCCCATTTATCGGACGCCGGTTTTTATGATGTGCTGGAGGTGACAAAGAAACCCTTTGCAGCCAGCCATTCCAATGCCAGGGCAGTGTGTCCCTGCGTGCGCAATATGACAGATCACATGATTGCCAGGCTCTCGGAGCGGGGCGGCGTCATGGGCCTGAATTTCTGCGCGGATTTTCTGGAGGAAAAGCCGGTGGGAAAGCAAAATCCCGGCACCATGGAGGCTGTGGTACGGCACGCGAAGCACATCGCAAATACAGGGGGAATCGAGGTACTGGGTCTGGGAAGTGATTTTGACGGAATTGACACCCATGAGGAACTGCGGGGAGTGCAGGACATGGAAAAATTGTGGGATGCCCTCCGGAAAGGAGGATTTTCCGAAGAACAGCTGGACCGGATATTTTATAAAAATGTACTGCGGCTGTATCAGGACACACTGGGATAACAGCAATTCAGGGAAACCGCACCAGGAGAATCATCCCATGGCATAAACTTGCGGAAAAGAGTTGAAAAGCAGTGGAAAAGGGAATATAATCTGGTAAGGAAATATATTACCAGGAGGCGGAAATGGATAACAATCAGTTTAAATGGCAGGAACGGTATAATATTGGCGTGGATGCCATCGACCGGGAGCACAGAAAGCTTTTCAGTATAATGAACAAGATGCTTACATACGACTATGACGACGGGAAAAGCAAGTGGGCTTATCAGGAAGGCCTGAAGTTTTTCAAGGGACATGCGATGAAGCATTTTGCGGAGGAGGAAGTCTATATGGCTTCCATTGAATATGAAGATTATGACATGCATCGGCGTCTCCATGATATTTTCCGGAAAAAGACACTTCCGGAGGTGGAAAAGGAACTGATACAGACCAATTTTTCAAAAGAGGCTGTGGAACATTTCCTGGGTGTGTGTGCAGGCTGGCTGATCGGACATACCATGACGGAGGACCGTGCCATTGTAGGCGGGGCTGCAAGCAAATGGACGGATCTGCTCCCGGAGGAGAAGCAGGTGGCCATGAAAGAAACCATCATTCAGCTTTTGTACGAGCTTTTCCAGATCGATGCCAGGGTGATCAGCGAGAATTACGGCGGGGAAAAATTCGGAAACGGAATCTATTACCGTCTGGTCTATGGGTCGGATCAGGATCAGGACAGGGAGTGTTTTCTGGTTTTTGAAGAGAAACTGCTGTCTAACACGGTGGGCCAGCTTGTGGGCGGAAGCGACTCCGAGAAAGTGAATACGATGATGATAAATGCCACCAGATACACGGCAATGCAGTTTGTGGAGCGCATCATGGTTCATTTTCCCTCGGCAGAGCCGCTGACGCTGAAGGATGAGAACCTGCTGACTTATGAACAGTTTCAGACAATTTTTGAAAAGAGAAATCCCCAGTGCAGTCTGCTTTTTGATACGGGAGCAGGGTATTTTGCGTACTGTATGTCTGCCCCCCAGCTGCTGAAACAGGGGACGGATAATCTGCTCAGCGCGGAGAGTTCCATGGAGGATATTATTAAATATCTTCAGGAAAGCGACACTGCCCATAAGAAGAAAATCCTGGTGGTGGACGATTCCAATCTTATGCTGCAGGTCATGAAGGAGCTTTTGGGCAACGATTATGATGTATCCACGGCCAAGTCGGGAGTATCCGCAATCCGGGCCATGACTCTGGATAAACCGGATCTGGTACTGCTGGACTACGAGATGCCCGTCTGCGATGGCAGGCAGGTATTGGAGATGATCCGGGCAGAGGAAGAGCTGGCCGACACGCCGGTTATTTTCCTGACGGGCAGTGTGGACCGGGAGCGACTGCAGAAGATCATTCCCTTAAAGCCTGCGGGATATCTCCTCAAGACCATACGCCCCGCGGAGATTAAGGAAAATATTGCCGAGTATTTCAGGAAGGTGGCCGAACGGGGCTAGAGTGTGTTTGAAAATTCATTCCTAAAATATTTTGTGAAATTTGAGAATTTTCTTGACAGCAGGTTTCCGTTTGGATATAATACCTATAATTTCATATTCAAGCGATTGATTGAGAAAAGCAATGACAAGAAGAAGTAGCACATGGCAGAGCATACAGAAAGCAGCCGGATGATGAGAGGCGCATGGGAAACCATAGTGTGAATACATCTTTGAGCTTCGCACCGAATATCCGTTCCGGGTGAGTAGGCTGCGACGGTTCCCGCACCCGTTAGCGTGCTAGGGTATTATCCGTGAGAATTTTGGACGTACCCGAAGAGGCAGACAGTGTGAATTGTCTGTAAACATAAGGTGGTACCGCGGAAGTTTATGACTCTCGTCCTTTTGAAGGACGGGAGTTTTTTTATGCCAGCCCCGTACACAAAGTGCGACTCCTCGCACTTGGAATTATGCCGCCAGGCGGCGCACGGGGCGCGCGGCGAGCAGGGGAGAAGAGTATTGCCCTACTCGATTGCGCAGGGGCGCGTAAGGAAATTAGCAGCGAAAGCTGCATGCGCCCAGGGCGGTACCGGAATACAAGATGTTCATTGCTCCCGGAAACTGCAGGACAAAAAGGAATGTCCCGGTTTGCGTGTTGCCTGCGTATGAAAGAAAACAAAAACTGGAAAAGAGCAATGGAGGAAAAGACATGGAGACAAAAGTGCAGAACCAGGAGGAAACGCTTCAGGACAAGGGAGCTGGGGAAACCGTGGATACAGGAACAGGAAGAGAACCGGAGCCGGATGCGGCCCTCCTGTCCCGTCTGGTGCGTCATCAGATGAGGGTGATCAGGCAGGGGGCAGCCGAACTGATCGGTGAGGAGGAACTGGAGAAAAAAATTGCCGGGAGTATTTGCACGGGAAAACCGCTGACAGTGAAATTCGGCATGGATCCAAGCGCACCGGATATTCATCTGGGACATGCGGCAGTTTTGCGGAAACTGAAGCAGATGCAGGACCTGGGGCATTCCATAGTGGTGGTGATAGGGGATTTTACCGGGAAAATAGGGGATCCCACGGGAAAAAGCAAGGGGAGAAGGGCCATGTCGGACAGCGAGGTGCTGCGCAATGCCCAGACTTACCAGGAACAGATTTTCCGGATTCTGGACCGTGACAAAACCCAGGTGAGGTACAATGGGGAATGGCTGGAACTTCTGACGATGCGGGAGGCGTTGGAACTGGCTTCCTCCGTTACGGTGGCAAGAATGCTGGAGAGGGACGATTTTCAGAACCGGTTCCGCAGCGGCACGCCCATAGGACTTCATGAGTTTTTCTATCCTCTGATGCAGGCTTATGATTCCGTGGAACTGAAGGCTGACCTGGAGTTAGGGGGAACGGACCAGACATTCAACATCCTCATGGGGAGAACGCTTCAGAAAGAGAGGGGACAAACGGCCCAGGCGGCATTGTTTATGCCCATTCTGGAAGGAATAGACGGCACGGAGAAGATGAGTAAAAGTCTGGGGAACACTATCGGCATCTGTGAGGATGCCTGCAGCATGTTCACCAAAGTCATGCAGGTGCCGGACAGATTGATTGTGAAGTATTTTGAGCTTGCCACGGATATTGCGCCGGAGGAACTGGACAAAATCAAGGAACGTCTGGCGGATGGCTGCAATCCCAGGGACTGTAAACTGATCCTGGCAGGAATGATCACATCCCTGTACCACACCCGGGAAGAGACGGAGGCGGCAGAATGTTTTTTCAGGGAAGCATTTACCAACAAGGCGGTACCGGAGCAGGCGCAGGTTCTGGAAGTGGTTCTGGAGAGCGGCACCGTCCACGACTGTGTCAGACCCCTGATTCAGGCGGGCCTGGTGGAAAGCGGTTCCCAGTTCAGGAGGCTGGTTTCCCAGGGAGGTGTGCAGAAAAACGGTGTCAGGGTGGAAAACATGGAGGAAAACATACAGACGGATGATGTCCTGAAAATTGGAAAACGCAGATTCGTCAGGATTAAAATGTGCTGACGTAAAATCCCCTGAAAGAGGCTGGGCCGGGGACCGGAACGATTCCTTCCGAAAAGGTTTGATTCCTGCCATAAATTCCGCTATACTGTAGTAAAAAGTAACGGATAGAAATGTTGCAGAAATTGCGTACAAAACAGGAAAAAGGAAGCGGAACATTGGGACGGGGGCAGGGCTATGACAGACGGGAGGGTCGGCACTTATATCGGTAATCTGCGTCAGCAGCGGGGATTCCAGCTGGCGCAGGTCTGTGAGGGACTGTGCACGGAGCAGATGCTTTCCTACTATGAAAACGGTAAGCGGAAAGCGCCCAAGCTCCTGCAGGATACCCTTCTGGAAAGGCTGGGTGTGGGGGCGGAGGACTATGAACATTATTTAGATTACCGGGAATATGACCACTGGACGGCCAGACAGAAGATTTTGCACTGTATTGCGTACGGGGAAACCGGCCAGGCAGATGGGCTTCTGGAGCAGTATCGTGTGACCTATGTGAAAGATGAGGGCGGTGATCTCAGTGTGGGGGCCAGACTGGAGAGACAGTTTTATCTGAGCATGCGGGCACAGATTCGCTGTCTTGAAGGTGCAGGCAGGGAAGAGCTGTATCTGCTTCTGGAAGAAGCAGTGCGTATGACAATGCCGCATCTTTGGGACAAATCTCCCGGGAAGAGAATTTTTTCCATAAAGGAGCTGAATCTGATACTGGAAGCAGAGCAGTATCGGGAGGAGGGAGAGCAGGCAGGGCATTATCGAAAAGTACTTTCTTATATCAGGCAGGCCGGGCTGGACGGGGTGGGAAAGGCGAAAATTTACCCCAAGGCAGTTTACTTTCTGTGCAGATGCTTGTTCCGGGAAAGGATGGAAGACGAAAGCCGGAGACAGGGAGAAGAGAGGGAAGCCCCAAACAGGGAAAGGAACACGGAAGGGAGCCTGAACCGGGAGACAGAAGCCGGCCGGGACTCCGGAAGCTGGGAACAGCAGTTACTGAAGTACTGCAATACTGCGGTAGAGTGCCTGCGGGATAATTCCCGGATGTACTATCTCTGGGAACTTCTGGGGATGCGTGAGAGGCTGCTGTGCCGGATGGCGGAAGGCCTGGCCCAAAAAGGAGAGCAGGGGAAGGCAGGGACCCTGAACCATATGAGGCAGGAAAATGCGGAGTGGAAGGGCGTGCTGGAATCCGTGTATGAGGAATTTAAAATTCCCAGGGAGACAGTCAGCTGGTGCTATCTTTATGTGGAGAAGGGGATAGCCTGCATCAATGATGTTATCCGGATCCGCAGGAAGATGTTCGGGATGAGTGCGGGGGAACTGTGCCAGGGAATCTGTGATGTGAAGACACTGAGACGCCTGGAAAACAGAAAGGCAGTTTCCCAGAGGGCGATCGTGGAAATGCTTTTTGAGCGACTGGGGCTTTCCGGGGAGATGACACGGACGGAACTGGTTACGGAGGAGCCTGAGGCCAGGCTGCTGATGGAACAGCTCAGGAGATGCATCAATGACCGGAGGATGGAAGAAGCTAAGCGGCTGCATGGGCAGATCAAAGAGCTTGTTTCTGCAGAAATACGGTGTAACCAGCAGGCATTGGCACGCCAGGAAATCAGTCTGGGGAAGAAACAAGAAGATGCTGGTATACAATATAGACAATTGCTTGCTATATTGCAGCTGACTTTACCATATGAGTGTTTTTTACAGAGGGGTGAGAAATACCTGACATATGAAGAACAGTCCTGCATTCAGAATATGATGCAGAGAATGGATAAAAAAAGCAGTGAATTTTTAACTTGTATGGAACGGTTTGAAGAGATATATGAACATTTTTCAGAACACGGAATGATAGAAACCAGGGCCGGAATGTATGAATTTATGATCGGCTATGTGGGAAGCGAAAGAGGGAATCAGGGAGATTTTGACAAGGCTGATAGTTATTCTGAAAGTATTGTCAGGGAATGCCTTTGTTTTCGCAGATTGCGTGCAATCGCAGGTGCTTTGTATGACCGCTGGTGGAATGGTGAAGAGCGAAAAAGGAAAGGCATTCCGGTTGACAAGACTCTGGATAATGAAATAGAGCTTACTCGCTGCTTAATACTCAGCAAATTGGATAAGCGGAAACAAAATGAATCATTTTATAAAAAAGTACTCATTAGGAAAATGGAAGAGACGGAATAAGTTATTCTTCTCTAAAATCCTGGGGAGGGAGATCATTGTGTGGGGCAATTCCCGGGTCAGTTTCGGGAGCTGTTTCCGGGACATAATCTTCCGTTATGCTTCCCGGCACCCCGCCTTCCGTTTCCGGCATGGACGTGCCGGAAGCCGGAAGTCCCGTGAGAACCGCGGCGCATAATGACATCGCGGAAGTGAATAAAATAAAGTGTTTTGTAAAACGTTTTTTCATCTGCATATCCTCCTTAGTCTGCTGGGCATATCAACAATAGAAAACCGTTGGCGCATATGGAATCGACAGTTGACACAATGCCCTTGTGTGTCAACATAATACCATGATTTGGTGTGCGTCAGCGCACATGGAATCAATAGTTGACACAATGCC
>OFFF01002185.1_pt1 | contig 11307 bp, 10 predicted proteins | sample 1521301 | NCBI WGS metagenome assembly OFFF01 (sample SAMEA3504101, study PRJEB24116) | mouse gut metagenome | biome: mouse gut; feature: mouse-associated habitat; material: faeces | place: Denmark | collected 2011
ATGACGCTCGATCGGCGTTGCCGATACTCGCTCTCGCTTGCGTTTTGCGCGGAAAGCGCCGCGCGGTCTTCGGCGGTCAAGGATAGTTTCAACACTATTATGGAACAGACCAAAAAAATATCGTAGCGCCTTTGTTCCCCGTGACAGTACCCGGCGATCAGGCAAACTCCGCCGGGCAGATCCGTTTTAACCCGGTTTGTTCAGATACCGTGCGCATTGCACCTGTTGGTTGCCTGATTGCAACCTCTGGTTGGTAGCGTGACAAGTGCCTCCCCCGCTATGAAAAATGTGTGCGCGTTTCGTGCTCTCCCGAACCGGCGGGGTCTATCTTCAGCGGCGGAATACCGGACTGCCCGCCTGTCTCTTCGAGGTATCATCATGAAATTTCTTTCCCTTGCTCTGGCCGCCGCCCTTTCTCTCGGCTCTTTCTCCCTCGCCATGGCCGCCTGCTCTCCCGAAGAAGCGCAAAACAAGGCCATGGCTTTTGCCCAGGCCATGCAGAACAAGGCACAGAGCGACCCGAACAGCTACGCCGGGATTATGCAGGAACTTCAGCCCAAACTCCTTGAGCTCCAGCAGAAACAGGACATGGAAGCACTGTGCAGATTCTATGATGAAGCGCTCGAAAAACTGAAGTAACCCCGGCATTATATAACATTATATACTTCGTATTCAATGTTGACATCGCTTTGCCGAAAGCGTGGCTTTGGGCGAGTGAACCCGGTTATGCCGCGGAGCACCAGAAACGATATCGGTTGAGTGAGCCTGGATCGTATATCCTCTGCGATCCAGGTTCATTTTCCGGCCAAACTCTGGCTTCGCCATTCCGCCGGTGTTGCCTTTCCGCCTCGAACCATCTACTCTCCACGCATGACGGAACTCATGACTGAAGGAAGGATACGCCTCGGCGCGGAAATTCAGCGCCGCAGAAAACAGCTGGGGCTCACCCAGGAAGAACTGGCCCAGCGCATGGACGTCTCGCGCCAGTCCGTGACAAAATGGGAAACAGGGCAGTCCGCCCCGGATCTTGATCGTCTTGTCCAACTGGGCGAAGTGCTGAGCATCAGCCTGGATGAACTGCTGAAAGGCCCTTCGGACAACGCTGATGCCCCTCAGATCGAAAACGACTGTGAAAGCATCGCGCGGGATGCCGCGCCCGGCTTTCGGGAAGCCTCCTCCCCCTCCTCCCTTTTTTTCTTTCTCCGCCTGACAGGGGGCCTGCTGCTGTTTTTCGGGCTGGCCGGGCTGCTTGCCCTGTGGGTATGTTCCGTCCTTTTTCCCGTTCAGCTTACCAGATTGGACGGCAGTGTGCATATTGGACTGAAAGGTTATCTCATGGCCCATGATTACCAGCCGCTGTTCCACGCGGCTTTGGGCGCGGCCTGCGGGGGCGCGCTCTGCCTGACGGCCGCCTCTTCACGCGTGTACAGCCTTGCCGCAAAAATGCTTGCCCGAACTTGACGCATTTCGCCATTGAAGGAGTCCGGGGGAGAAAATCTGCCCCGGACAGACTGATTGACAACCCCCGCTTCGCGGCGTTTGCGCCGTCCAGACCGCACGCGGCTTGACGGAAAGGCACGAAACCTGCGCTTGACGGCGCGGCAAAGCCACGACCTGCTCGCACTTTTCGGGGCTGATGACGTTGTCAGCAGCCTCACCGGGGGAGAAAATCTCCCCCGGTGAGGCCCCGGTCAGCGCCGCAGGCTCTCACCATGCTGAAGCCCGTTATTCTCCTGATTTCAGCAAAGCCAGCAGCGCGGCTTCCGACGTTTTCTTTTCTTCCGGGCTGACCTTCACCAGCTTGAGGGCGCGCGTGGGGCAGGTGGCCACGCAGGGCGGCTCTTCCTTTTCCCTATCATAGCGCCCGACGCACAGATCGCACTTGACCATTTTCTCCTCCCCGTCACCGGGAAACTGAGGCACGTCAAAATCGCAGGCGACTTCACAGGAACGGCATCCCACGCACTTCCGCTCATCCACCAGCACTATGCCTTCGGCATTTTTGCTGATGGCGTGTTCCGGGCAGACCTCCATACAGGCAGGCTCCGCGCAATGCTGACAATTAATTGAGGCATGGCGCAGGCGGGGCATCCCCTCGCCCTGCCGCCAGATTCTTTCAATACGGCGGCAGTACACGCCCAGGGGGCGCTCACGCCAGGCCTTGCAGGCGACGACACAACCGTGGCAGGCGACACAACGCTCCGCGTCAAAGGCTATCTTGTATTCAGCGCTCATCAAAAATTCCTTTGTGTTTTGAAACCTCCCCCTTCAGGGGGAAAAAAGCAGTTGACAAAACGGCGAAGTCGATGAAATCCGTTTCTGCAACTCCTCCCGTCAAGGAGAGGCAATCCGCACGCCTCCTATCCATCGGCTGCGGAGTCAGTCGGCGGATGGGACGACTGTGGATTGAAACATATTTCCTTTCCTTGCTGCCTGTGACCAGGATTCAGGCCTTGCTCACGTTTACGAGGGTTTGACTGCCCATGGCGGTGATCAGAGGGTCGCAGCATTTCGCCAGATCGGGAGTATACAACAGGTTCACGTTCGCCCCGCCATCCAGCAGAGGCATGTCCGGCAGGCCCAGTTCCTTGCAGCCCTGCCACCAGCCGTGCAGCAACATAACGGTATCCTTGCGGATACCGGGGTAGTATTCCGCGCGAACCGTGAGGCTCCCGTGCGGCGAGGTGACCGTCACCATATCGCCGTCCGCGATGCCGCGCGCCCTTGCGCTTTCCGGATGGATATGCAGGCAGGGCTCTTTTTCCACCTCGCGCAGGAACGGCACATTGCGCTGCCACCCGGCGGAAAAACTGCGGGAAGTGTGGTAATCGGACAGGACAAAAGGAAATTTTTCCAACAATTCCGGCGTGCCGGTCACGCTCTCGGCCGGTTCAACCCATTCGGGCATGGGGGCAAAACCGGCTTCCTCAAACTGGGTGTTGTACAGCGCTACCTTGCCCTGCGCCAGAAACGGCGCCCTGTTCAGGCGGGAACTTTTCGTGGTGAACACCTTCTCGTATTTTTCAAACGCGGGTTTGCCCGCCGGCTCATACCTGATTCCCGTACGATGGGAACGCAGTTCTTCCAGCGTCATGCCCAGCGGTTCAAGCTGCCAGTCCATGCAGGCGCGCAGGTCACCGTTCCAGAAATCCGCGCCGTACCCCATGACCACGCCGAGATCCAGCATAATCTGCTGCATGGAACGGCCCTGTCCGACGGGTTCGATCACCTTGTTGCGGGCCATGATGAAAGGGCCGCGCACTTCAAAGGGATGATCGATTTCATAGGGAGTCAGCGCGGGCAGAACAATGTCGGCCCAGTTCATGTCCGCCGTGCGGTGGGTATCTATGACCGCATAAAAATCCACCTTCTCCAGAGCCTTGAGTACGCCGCGCGGGTTGCGGGTGCTTACCGCGGGCTGTGTGCCGGGGGCGATAACGGCATGAATGGTGGGCTTATCCTTCAGCACATCCTCAAAAATGCGAGGATAAGCAGCGGAAGTCCCCTCCTGAAACGGCTGAAAGGCGCGAGGGAACTCCGGCCCCACCAGTTTATCCACCCATTCCTGTGTGTAGCGCTCCTTCATATGGACACTGCGCCGTGCGGGCATGGTGGAGGCGGGGCCGCCGAACACGTTGCAGCCGGGGCGATCCAGGTGCCCGGTGATCGCCATGAGCATGGCCACGGCGCGTATGGCAGAGCTGGCGGAGGGCGCATGCTCCAGCCCGTTGCCGAAATCAATGGCCGCCTTTGGGGTGGTGGCGTAGGTGCGGGCCATTTCCTCAATCTGGACTGCGGGTACGCCACAGACCTTTTCCGCCCAGGCCGGGCTGTACTGCTTCACATGTTCGGCCAGCCTGTCATAGCCGTAGCACCATGTTTCCACAAAGGCCCTGTCGATCAGCCCTTCCCTTGTCACCACATGGAGCATGGCCAGCGCAAGAGCCGCGTCCGTGCCGGGCCGCACGGGAACCCAGTCCGTGACAAAGCCGCCGTCTGCCTCCAGAGAGGGCTTGATGGCATAGATGCGCGCCTTGCGCCGCCATGCGTCAACCAACGCGACAGCCGAACCGAGAGGCGGGCCGGAGTAGACCGGCTGCTTGCCCCAAATCAGGATAACGTCGGCATTTTTGTAATCCGGGGCGGGACGCGCGCCCACAGTGTAGGCAAACGAGAAAGACAACTGCATGGCGCAGATCCCGCTGTGGGCATAGTTGGGACTGCCGTGGGCCATAAGAAAGCGATAGAGGTATTCACTGTAGTTGCGCCGGGCCGGAGAAAGAATGGCCAAGGACTCGGGGCCGAACCTTTCCTTTTGCTCTTTCAGGGTATCCGCGACGATCTTCAGCGCGTCGTCCCAGCTGACGGGTTCAAACCTGCCTTCCCCGCGCTTGCCCACCCGGCGGAGGGGCGTGGTCAGCCTGTCGGGCGAATACACCCATTGCGGCGCGGCGTGGCTCTTGCAACACAACCCGCCCTTGTTCTGCGGAGCTTCCTTCATGCCCGCCACGCGGGTAAACTTGCCGTCCTTCACAAAGGCGTAGACCGCACAGTTGCCCGCCGGGCCGCACATGCCGCACCAGGTCGGCACGACTGTCTCGCCTGTCTGTGCGGCAACGGCCTCGGCCTCGGCAAGTGTAAAGGGGCCGAATGGCAACAGCGCGGTGCACGCCGCTCCGACTGCCGCCGCCCCGGAAGCTTTCAGAAATGTTCTGCGGGACATCCCCGCCCTGTCTCTGTTCCTCTCCATAGTTCCTCCTCAAAGCGTGCGCCCGCCGGAACCCGGCGCAAGCGCATTCTGCGGGAGAGACGCGTCGATCTTCACCTGTGAGCCGGAGCAGCTCCAAGAAGCGTGACAACGCTGCTGCGCCGGGAGGAGGGAGGAAATTCAGGACAGAAGAACGGAAGAAGGCCCGTTTCGTCCGCCCGCCGCGGCACATGGAAGACGCAAACCTTGCGTCCTTGCAGCCGCTCAAAGAAGACGAAACAACATGACTTCTCCCGAATGTATTGATGGGGCGGAATGAACCGCCGTGTGGCGATGCGCTTTTCCGTGCGCGTCAACTATCGCCAAATTAAAAACAATCACACGGAAAATTTTTTGTCAATGCTCTCTTATAGCAGGCTCTGTAGTAGAACCGTGTTGATGGCGCTGCGCGAGACGTGTATTTTTACTGCGGCACGAGCGGCAGTCGTTAGGCGACGAAGGAGCCTTACGAAGGGCGACAGCAGAGATGAGACATGTATCCACGGCCGGCTCGCTTGCGTTTTGCGTGGAAAACGCTGCGCTCGCAGCCCGCGCGTGCCTCCGGCGGTCAGGGTATTTGCTACAATAGAGCCTTTGTCGAACAACGAGAAGCGGCCAATGTGATCTGCGCAAGAATATCGACATCCGCCGGACAGAACTCGTACTGCGGGATCTCGTCCGGCGTAATCCAGCGGATATCCGCATGCTCCAGCAGCCTGGGTTCACCTTCCGTAATGGACGCCTCATACAGGGTCATGTGTACCATGTATTCCGGGTATTCGTGCGTCACATCCATAAACACCGCCCCCACATGCACCGCCACATCCAGCTCTTCCCGGCATTCGCGCGCGAGGGCTTCAGCGTTGCTTTCTCCCGCCTCCACCTTGCCGCCCGCAAACTCCCACAGCAGCCCGCAGGCCTTGTGCGCCGGGCGGCGGCAGATCATGAACCTGCCTTGCCGCCAAATCAGAGCGGCAACCACTTCAACAATGCGTTTTTCCATGCTTTTCCTTATATCCCGCACGACCCGGCACCGTTTTTTCGAGCCGCAACCGGGCGACATGAGTCGTTGATCACCTGTCATGCCCATTTTTGGGGCCGATCAGCCCCAGTTTTTTCAGGCGAAAGCGCAGCGTGCTGGGATTAATGCCGAGTATGGCGGCCGCCCCCTTGTCTCCCTTGATGCGCCCGTGGCAGGATTCCAGCACCTCGGCGTAATGCCGCGCCAGCACGGCATCGGAAGTCAGCGAAATGCCGTCCTTGCGCTCTGCGTGACAGGCGGCGTCCGGCACGGCCCCGGCTTCCATGTCCAGATTAAAGCGCAGAGAGACGCCCGGAGGCGTACTGACCATGGCTTCCACAAGCACATTCTGCAGCTCCCTGATATTGCCCGGCCAGCAGTACCGCTGCAACCGCGCAAGCTCGCCTCTGTCCGGCACGGGCAGGGGCAGCCCCATACTCTCTGCCGATTCGTGCAGAATATGCCGGACCAGCTCAGGAATATCGCCGGGCCGCTCCCTTAATGGCGGCAGAAGGATATGCGCGCCGCGCAGCCGATAATACAGATCGGAACGGAAGGTTCCCGCCCGCACCATCTCGCGAAGATCCCGGTTTGTCGCGGCAAGTATGCGGGCATCTATGGACACGCTTCCTGAAGCGCCCAGCGGCTGTATCTCTCGCTCCTGCAGGACGCGGAGGAGGCGTACCTGAGCATCCAGCGGCAATTCCCCCACTTCATCCAGAAAAAGTGTTCCTCCGGCAGCGCGCTCGAAATAGCCCTTGTAGTTGCGGGCCGCTCCGGTGAATGCCCCTTTCATATACCCGAACAGCTCGCTGTCGATCAGCGAGGAAGGAATGGCCCCGCAGTTCAGCGCGATGAAGGGCCCTTCCCTGCGCGGAGAAAGCGAATGAACCATGCGGGCGATCAGTTCCTTGCCCGTTCCGGTTTCGCCGGTGATCAGCACCGGAATTTCATAACCGGCAACAAGGCGCACCCGTTCAAGAACCTGGCGCAAACCTCCCTGCGCTCCGACAAGTTCGGTATTGCCGGAGCCGCCCGTCAGCGCCATTTTCAGACTTGTATTCTCCCGCTTTACACAAGTATGAGCCGCCTGCAACTCAAGGTATTTCCGATAATTGCTGAGCGCAATGCACAACACGGGGCGCAGGGAATCAAGAAGCTCGCGCTGGCGGGGAGTAAACGGTTTGTCCGCAAAACCGGAAAAACGGCATTCTCCAATCACGCCGTCATCGTCACGCAATACAAGATCATACCACGGCAGCGGCATGAGGCCATGGCCCGAAGCATTGAGGCTGCGGCAGAAGCTGACCAGAGGATGAGCCGGATCAGTGATGAGCTCGCCCCGCAACGGCGTCAGGGAAAGCAGAACCTGCATACGTTCAGTGGTGAGCGGAGCGCCGTAGTATGTGGATGCTTCCCTGCCGTCCGCACGAATATGCAGATTTTTGGACGGAGCGGTGGAACAGGAAGGAAAGCAGCTCATGCGTATTTCTCCGCAGGGCAGCACACTGCTCACATAGAGCTGAAGGCGCTCCACTCCTTTCTGAAGATTAAGCGTCTGAAGCAGATGGCAGGTCGCCTGCTTGAAAAATTCCGCTTTGCTCAGCATGGGGCAAGATTACCCCGAACAAGGGACAAAAACAAGGACAATATATTATCCTTAAAGACAACATTTCATCCGTATGTTTAAGCAAGCATGCCGAATGATGTTGAATACACTGGCATTATAATGCCTGGTATGCTTTGTGCATATACAGACAAGCAGATGTTCTTGTTCTTTCCGAAAAGGATGCAAAAGAACATTCCGTATTTGCAAACCTCAGACAACAGGAGAATCTTATGCGGTATGGACTGAAAATTGCTGACATGCGTTGCAGGCCGCCATACAAGGCGTTCATGAATGAAGGATATCCTTTTTGTCTTTTTGATAAGGAAAGTACATTACGCAAAGGCAACTTCCAGAGCGGATGTCCCGATCTTTCCCGAACAATAGATTCCCGCAGTATGGAAGACTTTATACAGGAAATGGACACTGCCGGTGTGGACCTGGCCGTGGCACCCTACCGGGCGGCCTGGGGTGATCCCGTCAACAATCGCCCGCCGACGGACAACGGCGAACTGGTGGAACTCATGGACGCCTACCCCGACCGCATCCTCGGCGTACCGGGTATCTCCCCCGTTTATCACAGCCCGGATGAAATCGAGGCCCAAATCAACAAATATGTCATCAACGGGCCGCTGCGCGGCGTGGCGGTGGAACCAGCCATCGACAAGCCGAACTGGCTGCTCAATGACAAGCGGGCCATGGTCATTTACGACATCTGCGCCCGGCACGGCATCCCGGTGCTGATTACCTTCCGTTCCGTTTCATCGGAGCAGCTGGCGGCTCTGGAAGAAATCTCCACACTGTACCGGGGCAGGGTCAACTTTGTCATGTGCCACGGCGGAGGGCCGAAAACGCTTGAAGTCATAGACCTGGCCTTCTGGAACGGCAATATCTACATCTCCCCGGACGGAACCATGCCCAATTCCCCCGCGGGAATGCTGCTTGCGCGGGCAGCCAACTACATGTTGCGAGATCGTATCCTGTTCGGTTCGGCGTTTCCCCGGTGCACGCTCCAGTTCGCGGTTGATTACTGGATGCGCTGCGGCATCCGCGAAGAAGTGCTTCCCGATATTCTGTACGGCAATGCAGCCCGGCTTTTCGGCCTGGAAATGTGACCGTTCCCACATCCGCGGATATCGCGGAAGAACAGGCGTTCTGCCGTGATATCCGCAAGCTTTCCCCCAAGGAAGATAGTATGAACATATTGTCCGGTACGCTTCCCAAATGGATAACGGCAGGAATCCTGCCTGCCGCCGTCTTCCTGATCCCCACAAACGCTGTCTTCACTGCGCAGCTTCAGCTTTTTTTCGCCATCACCATCTTTTTCATCTGCATGCTCGCGTTTGAACTGCTGCCGACTCTGGCCGCGGCGGTCATACTGAGCTCCATGTATATCATCTCCGGCCTTGTTCCCGAAGCCGTGGCGCTGAAGCCGTGGACGAACACGGTACTCTTCATGGCGGTATGCGCCATGTATCCCCGGCTTTTTGTCTGCATAGACCGCTATATTCTCATGATGCCCGGCTGGCAGGCCTATGTTCAAGCAGCCAATTACCTTCTGCAGGATCAGCTCATGTTCGGCTCCGCGTACCCTCTGCACGACCAGAAATTCGTGCGCGATTTTTATCTGCAAGCCGGATTCAGGCAGGAGGTACTGCCCAAAGTGCTGTACGACAACGCCGCGCGCTTTCTCGGGCTGGAAGCCGGATATCCCGGCGTGACGCTTTACGATACGTTCAAGTGAATGGGGAGCGGCTTCGCGCAGCGCCGCATGCTCTCCGAATATTGCAACAAGAGCAGATAAAGGACTTTTTGATGAACCCGTTATGCACGTTGCTTGGTATAGAAAAACCCGTCATTCAGGGCCCCATGTCGTGGATCAGCACAGCCCCGCTGGCTGCCGCGGTATCCGAAGCCGGCGGCCTGGGAGTTCTGGGCACCGGGATCGGCCAGCCCGAATTCATTCAGGAGCAAGTCTCTCTGATAAAGCAGAAGACAAACAAGCCTTATGCGATAAACCTGGGGTTTCATCCCCGTGTCTTCCATGAGGAAAACTTTCGTACCATTCTGGAAATCCTGAAAAAGGAACAGGTTCCCGTCATTCATCTGGACTCCTTGTGCGACGAGCAGCGGCGCCTTGAGCCCGATTTTGCCGGCCCCCGAATCCGCGCCCTGAAAGAGCTGAATCTGAAAGTTCTGGTCAAGGTATTTACCGTCCGGGATGCCGAAACCGCCAGAGACGCGGGGGCTGATGTTCTGATCGCCAAAGGATGGGAAGGCGGAGGGCATACCACGCTTCAGACGACACTGGTGGCTGTGCCTCAAATTGCCGACGTGGCCGGAATTCCCGTGGCGGCTTCGGGCGGCATTGCGGACGGCAGAGGCATGGCCGCCGCCATGGTGCTCGGCGCCGCGGGGATAGAAATGGGTACGGCTTTCCTTGCGGCGCAGGAGGCGGAAATTCATCCCAAAAGCAGGCAGGCCATTTTGGATGCCGGCGACTTTGCAACCGTGGAGGTAGGTTTTTCCACAGGAGAGCCTTGCCGTCAGCTGCGCAACGGGCTCACCCGTGAAATCATGGAAGTGGAATCCGCGTATCCGCAAAACCTGGCAAAGGAAAAAGTGCTCCGGCTCGTCACAAATTCATCAAGACGCGGCATGCTGGAGGGGGATGTTGAAACAAACGGCGCGCTCATGGCCGGACAAAGTGTCGGCATGATCCGCAACATCCGAAGCGCACGCGATATCATTAACAGCACCGTTGAACAATGCCGCGCCATTCTGCGGCATGCTCCCGATATAGAACTTTAAGCCAGGGCCGCCCGTTTTACGGGCGGCTTGCACTGCCCTGAAAGGGCTTCTGTCGGCCGGCGTCTGCATGACGCCGGCCTTCATTTCGTTTAAACCGGTATCATTGTCACGCTGGATTACCTTTTGGGCGTCAATCAGGCAGAGCGAAACCCGGAGACAGTGAAAGACTGCTGTTCAGAATTCATAATACCCATGAAAAAAGCGGCCTTCCTGCCTACCATGTACTTCATCATCCGTGGCATCAAAATCCCGAATACTCTCTTCTGGAGTCTTCTCGTATAATTTGTTGAATACATCAACAAGCATGGCCGACCAAGTAAAGCCTGCCGGGAGGCTTGGCCGTTGAGCTGGAAAGCCGTGGGAAACATTTTTAAAGCCAAGCTAAACGATCTTCTGGTTCTTCCAGCCGCTTGGCGTGCAGCCATTTTTGCCATTTTGTCTGTAGTCTTTGAAATTTGGAATAGGAGAATCGCACATGAACGAACCAAATGAATTGATACGTCTGACCATTAAAAATTCGGATACAGTTGAGCGCGCCTACATGCTTCTTGAGAAGGTTGACGAACATCTAAAAAAGAGCATGGATGAGGTGATGGGAAATGAGATAGAAAAGCTGTTTCCCGGATGGGACAAGTTGTGTGAATATTCTGAAAGGGATGTTATTTCTTTTTGGCCTGCGGAATGGATTATAGGCAACGAAAAAAGTGATGCATGGTATTCTATTGATATCATAGAAGATGCTTATCTATATATAAATTGTTTCACAGCAACTAGTGGAGGAAAAACAGGTATTCTCTTCGATACTGACAGAGGGTTACACGGGTACACTAGCAAAGCATGGAGAATAAAAAAAGAAAACTTCTATAACGATAATGAACTTTCCCTGAAAAAAGCCGGTTTTCAATGTCAGAATGGCCTTATCTTCCGGCCGTTCCAGCTGGATCTCGATATGCTGGCCGAATCCTATCCCGACTTCGGTGCTGATGCCTTCCAGCCGCTCACAGATGTGTTAAACGACATCAAGTCCGTACACCATCTTTTCGATAATCTTGTCGCGGAATTGAAAACGAACGCCCAACTATAAACTTGCCTATTACAGAATACGGTTGCCGGAAACGCATA
>OFFF01002196.1_pt1 | contig 11259 bp, 9 predicted proteins | sample 1521301 | NCBI WGS metagenome assembly OFFF01 (sample SAMEA3504101, study PRJEB24116) | mouse gut metagenome | biome: mouse gut; feature: mouse-associated habitat; material: faeces | place: Denmark | collected 2011
GCGGAGCTGGACTGAATCACCGCCGTGAGGGCCGCGCCCGCCAGAACGCCCAGCACTGGATTGGTAAAGAGGACGAAGAGGCTCTGGAAGGCGGGGACGTCCCGGAGGCCGGAGACCGCGCCGGTCATGGCCTCCATGCCGTACATCAGCGTGGCGAAGCCCAGAAGGATAAGGCCCGTGTCCTTCCGCTGGCTGCTCTTGCAGAAAAGATAGAAGATAATGCCAATCAGCGCCAGAATAGGGGTAAAAGCGGAGGGCTTCAGGAGATTTACAAATACATTGCCGCTGTCGATTCCAGCTAGGCTCAGAATCCAGGCTGTGGCCGTAGTGCCGATATTGGCCCCCATGATGACGTTGACGGCCTGTTTCAGCGTCATGAGGCCGGAGTTGACGAAGCCCACCACCATGACCGTGGTGGCGGAGGAGCTCTGAATGACTGCGGTGACTCCCAGCCCGGTCAGAAGACCGGCGGCCCGGTTGGTGGTCAGCCGGCCCAGCAGGGTGCGCAGGCCTTCGCCCGCCCGGCGCTCCAGGGCCTGCCCCATCAGGTCCATGCCGAACAGGAACAGGGACAGCCCCCCGATCATCGTCAATACTTGAAAAATATCCATTTTTTACTCCGTTCTCTTTCCTAATCTTGTTGATATATGTCTATATGTCATGCCGCCCGAAAGCGGTCTTGTTGTCTGTGCCGCTGCTCTTATCATGTTCAGTATAGAAAAGAAACATGAGATGCACAATACAGATTTTGCAAAAATTTGCTTCTGGCCCATCTGGCGGTTTTGGTGTATTTGTGACAAAAAGAGGGCCTCCGCCCCGCGGAAGCCCCCTCACGTTCTTAAAAGCTGTATTTGCAATCCCCAATGGCTGTCTGAACGGGTCCTTTTGCCGCCCGACAAGGCAAGCTTCCCTGTCCGTCCGGCGTTTCCGCTTATGAATGCCGGCGCTAAACAGGCTCTAAAGCCCCTCCTGCTCCATCAGCTGGGCGTAGCTCCGGACCTGGAAATCCGCCAGGGCGTCGATCTGGCCCCGCTCCCCGTCGGAGTAGGGGTCGTACACCGCCGCCGACTGAATGCCGGCGTTTTTGGCCGCTTCGATGCCGATGAGGGAGTCCTCAAAAACCAGGCACTCCTCCGGGGCAGCCCCCAGCTCCCGCATGGCCCGGAGGTATATCTCCGGATTGGGCTTGATCTCCTTGGCGTCCTCCCGGGTGTAGACCAGGGTAAACAGGTCGTCAATCCTGGCCTTGGCCGCCATATTCACGTTCTGGGTCCGGTAGATGTCCATGTTGCCCCGCTTGGTGGTGGTGGCGATGGCCAGCGTGTACCCCGCCTGTTTCAGCTTGTGCAGAAAGACGTCGGCGTCCGGCTTGTAGTCCACCACGTTCCGCAAATAGTCCTGGGCGATCTCATAGCGCAGGGTGTGGATCTCCTCCGGGGCCAGGAGGCTGCCGTACCGCTCCCCCAAAAAGGCGCAGTATTGGATATAGGGGTTGGGGTCCTTGCTGAACCGGCGCAGGGCCTCGTCCCGCTGGGCCTGGACGTCCTCCACCAGCGGACCACCGCCGGCCCGAATGCGCCCGATGAGCGCCCGGTCCACGTCGTTCCACACCCCCACTGAGTCGATGAGGGTGCCGTCCATGTCAAAAATGATGACCTTTTTGCCTTCTAACATTGGTAAAGCTCCTATTTGTTGTGTTAGGCTCCCTCCTTGAGGGAGCTGCCTCCGCCGAAGGCGGTGGCTGAGGGAGTGAACCCCAAAATTGACCTTTTGTACCCCCCCGCCACGGCTTCAACCTGCTACCCCCTCTGAGAGGGGGCTTTTTGTCAGACGATCCCCCGGATCTCGGAGATGTTTTCGATGTGGTTGTCCTCCAGATACCGCTCCATGCCGTCGATGACGTCCAGGGCGATGGCGGGGTCCATAAAGTTGGCCGCGCCGATCTGCACCACCCAGGCCCCAGCCATGATGAACTCAATGGCGTCCTGCCAGGTGGTGATGCCGCCCGCGCCCATCACCGGGATGCTTAGGGCGTGGGCCACCTGATGGACCATCCGCAGGGAGATGGGCTTGATGGCCGGGCCGGACAGGCCGGCGTAGACGTTCTCAAAGACGGGCTTCCGACGGTTCAGGTCGATGGCCATGGCCTGGAAGGTGTTGGTCAGGGAGACGCCGTCGGCCCCCTCCTCCTCACAGACCCGGGCCAGGGCCACCACGTCCTCCGCGTTGGGGGACAGCTTCACCACCAGCTTGTGCTTGCAGATTGCCCGCACCTTTTTCACGATATCCCGGGCGACCTCCGCCTTCAGGCCGAAGCTCATGCACCCCGCCTTGGTGTTGGGGCAGGAGATGTTCAGCTCCAGCAGGTCCAGGGGGTGCTGGTTCAGCAGCTCCACCCCCTCCAGGTAGTCCTCCTCCGAGTGGCCGCCCATGTTGACGATGTTCACCAGGTCCAGGGCGTTCATCCGCTCCAGGTCGCAGTCGATGAAGTGCTGGATGCCCGGGTTCTCCATGCCCACGCTGTTCATCACGCCGCTGGCCGTCTCCCACACCCGGATGCCGTCGTTGCCCAGGCAGGGGTGGAGGGTCAGGCCCTTGGAGCACAGGCCGCCCAGCTTTTGAATGTCGAAATACTCGTTGAACTCCCTGCCGAAGCCGCAGGTCCCCGAAGCCAGGGCCACCGGGTTTTTAAAGGCCGCCCCGGCGAAAACCGTTTCCAGCCGCTTGCTCATCCAAACACCTCCCAGCCTTCCATCACGGGGCCGTCCTTGCAGGCCCGTTTGTTTCCGCTTTTGGTCTTGCAGGTGCACACCAGGCAGGCCCCGATGCCGCAGGCCATCCGGTTCTCCATGGACACGTAGACCTTGGCCTTGGACCCGGTGTCCACGCACTTCTGATACAGCACCTTCATCATGGCCTCCGGCCCGCAGGCCATGACCACGTCGTACTGAACGGGGTCGATGTCGTCGGTGACAAAGCCCCCCACGTTGACGGCGACCTTGTCCGCCGCCGCCTGATACTCCTCCACCAGCATGGGCTGGCCGGAGAAGCCCAGATAGACGTCCACCTGGCTGTCTGGGTGGGCCTTTTTCAGCTCCTTCGCCAGCAGGTACAGCGGGGCGATGCCCACGCCGCCCCCCACCAGGGCGATCCTGCCCTGGGCGTCGGGGAAGCCGTTGCCGTGGGGGCCGTCGAGCTTGATTTCCTCCCCGGGCTGGAGGTCCCGGAAGATTTCCGTCCCCTGGCCCACCACCTTATACAAAAAGCTGACCGTTTTGCCGTCGGAGTCAAAGACGCTGATGGGCCGGGAGAGGACGGGATACCGGTCCCAGGCCCGGAGCATGTAGAACTGCCCCATCTTCGCGTCGTTGTCCGACTCCACCCGCATCAGGTGGAAGCCGTCGGCGACCGGATGGTTTTCTAAAATTTTTGCCATAAAATCCTCCTGCAATTTTTTGTGGATCGTACCAATTTCAAATGTTTTCCATAGCCGTGGGGCCCGCGTCCATCCCACAACACACAGCTCCGCCGGACTGCGCAGACGGTGTTGTGCGGGGCGGGGGCGCTGCTGCCAAAAAAGAGAGAGTTGAAGGAGAACCACCCCAAAGCCCCCCTTGTCAAAGGGGGGAGGGCCGCCGGGTGAAACCCGGTGGCGGGGGGATTCCGGTTGCCGAAAATCTGTAGGGCGCGGCCTTTCGCAAGGGGGCCTTTCCCCTGTGAGGGGGCGAGGTTTTTATCAACAGGAACAGGACGGCTCAGCGCGCGTTGTACTTCCTCTCGTTCAGGAGGCCCTCGCTCTTGGCCACGCAGATGCTGGTGACCGCGTCGCCCACCACGTTCAGGGAGGTGACCAGCATCTCGATGGGCCGGTTGATGGCCAGGATCAGGGCGTAAGCCAGCAGGGCTCCGTCATTGGTAAAGCCCACGCCGGACAGGATGGTGAACAGAATCACCGCCCCGGCGCCGGGTGCGGCGGGGGTTCCGGCGGAAGCGATCAGGGCCAGCAGGGCGATCACCACCAGCTGTGGGAGGGTGACGGTGTAGCCCGCGCAGCCGGCGATAAACACGGTGGCCACCACCTGCATGATGGCGGTGCCGTTCATGTTGATGGTCATGCCCAGGGGCAGGACAAAGGAGGCGATAGTCTCGTCCACGCCGAAGCCCTCGACGCAGGTCTTCTGGTTCAGGGGCAGGGTGGCGGCGCTGGAGGAGGTGGAGAAGCCGAAAATGGCCACATTGGCAATTTTCTGAATGAAGACCACCGGGTTCTGCTTCGCCAGCACGGCCACAAACAGGGGGTAGCCCACCAGCAGGAAGAGGAGGAGCAGAAGGGTGGCAACCACCACATAGGCCAGGGCCGGCTTGAGGTAGTGGACGCCGTAGCTGGCGAAGGTGCGGGTCAGCAGCACGAAGATGGCGAAGGGGCCGAATTTGGTGACCACATAGTTCAGGAACACCACCACGATGTCGTTGGCCTCGGTAACCAGCTTTTTCAGCAGGGAGGTCCGCTCCTCGGGCAGGGCGTTCATGCACAGGCCCACCGCGGCCGCCAGAAAGACCACAGACAGCACCGCCGTGTTGCTGGAAAAGGCGGCGGCAATGTTGCTGGGCACGATGTTCAGCACCACGTTCAGGGGGTTGGAGCCGGTGGAGCCCGCCGCGCCGGACAGGCCCTCCACCTGGGCGCTGAACAGGCCCAGGCTATAGCACAGGATGCCCGCCCCGCAGGCCAGCGCCAGGGCGAAAAAGGAGCACAGCAGAAAGATGCCGATGGTTTTCGCCGAGATGCGGCCCAGGGTCCGGGTGTCAGATATCTGCCCGATGGCCAGAACGATGGAGGTGAAGACCATGGGGACGATCACCAGCTGGAGGGACTTGATAAACAGCTGGCCGATGATGTAGAAGACGCCCAGGGCGCCCTCCGCCCCTGCGGCGGTGATGTCCTGAAACAGGACATTGTTGATGGCGGTCCAGGCGGCCGCGCCCCCGGAGCCGTTGAGCCACTCCCGGGTGAACATCAGGGCCAGCCCGGCCCCCAGGCCGCAGGCCAGGGCAATGGCCATTTTCTTCGCCAGGGAAGTGGTATCTGTTTTTTTCATACGCTCCCTCCTTTGTGTTCCCGCGCTTTACGCCTCATAGGCCACGTTTCCGCCGCAGATGGTGCAGTACACCTTTCCATAGAGCTCCATGCCGGTAAAGGGGGAGTTGCGGGACTTGGAGCGGAACTTGTCCTCCTCCACCGTCCACTTCTCCCGCTCGTCAAAGATCACAAGGTCGGCGGGTGCCCCCGCCCGCAGGGTCCCGGCGTCCAGGCCGTAGAACCGGGCGGGATTGACGGTCATCTTCTCCAGCAGCTGGAGCATGGTGAGGTGGCCCTTGCGCACCAGGTTCGTCACGCCCAGGGCCAGGGCCGTCTCCAGGCCGATCATGCCGCTGGGGGCCTGGGCCAGCTCCCGGGCCTTCTCCTCCGGGCTGTGGGGGGCGTGGTCGGTGGCGATAAAGTCGATGGTGCCGTCCTTCAGGCCCCGGATCAGGGCGTAGCGGTCGGCTTCCCCCCGCAGGGGCGGGTTGACCTTGGCCAGGGCCCCCCGCTCCAGGGCGGCCTGCTCGGTGAGGGAGAAGTGCTGCGGGGTCACCTCGGCGAAGACGCCGGCCCCCAGCCCCTTCATGGCCCGCACCACGTCCACCGAAACCCCGCTGCTGATGTGCTGGATGTCCACCCGCGCCCCGGAGCGCAGGGCCAGCATACAGTCCCGGGCCACCAGCGACTCCTCCGCCAGGGCGGGGGCGCCCCCGAAGTTCAGCTGTTTGGAGACGGGCCCCTGGTTGATGCCGGCAGCGGCGATCAGGGCCGGGTCCTCCTCGTGCAGGCTGATGGGCGCGTCCAGCTCTTTGGCCAGCTTCATGGCCTCGAAGAGCAGGGCGGAGTCCATGATGGGGATGCCGTCGTCGGTGAAGCCGGCGGCCCCCGCCGCCCGGAGGGCCCGCATATCGGTGAGCTCCTTGCCCTGCAGGCCCTTGGTCACCGCCGCCGCGCTGAGCACGTGGATGGGCAATTGCTTCATCCGGCCCAGCAGCTCGGACAGCACCTCCACCGAGTCCACCACCGGCTTGGTGTTGGCCATGCAGACCACCGTGGTATAGCCCCCTGCGGCGGCCGCTGCCGCGCCCGTGGCAATGTCCTCCTTATAGGTCAGGCCCGGGTCCCGGAAGTGGACGTGGATGTCCACCAGCCCGGGGGCCACGATCTTCCCCTTGGCGTCGATGACCCGCTGGTAGTCCTCTGTCTTGGGGAACTTCCCCAGGGCCTTCACTCTGCCGTCCTCCAGCACCACGTCCAGGCCCTCGTCCACGCCGGAAGCCGGGTCCACGACACGGCCGTCTTTAATCAGGATCATACCGCCGCTCCTTTCAAATACTCATAGATGACCCGGGCGCCGTCCCGGATGCTGGCCAGGCCGGCGAACTCCGCCCGGTTGTGGGAGATGCCCTTCAGGCAGGGGATGAAGACCATGCCCGTTTCGCACAGGGCGGGGAAGGCCATGGCGTCGTGCCCCGCGCCGCTCATCATCCGCCGGGTGCTGACCCCCAGCCGCCGTGCGGCCTGCTCCAGGCCCTGCTGCACCTCGCCGCTCATGTTCACCGGCGGGAATTCGCTGAGCTTCTCCTCCAGATACTCGATGTGCCGCCGGAAGCATATCCGCCGGGCGGCGTCTCTGATTTCCGCCTCGATGCGGTCCAGGCTGGCCAGCTCGATGCCCCGGATGTCCACCCCCAGCTCCACCTCGCCGGGGATCACGTTCATCACGTTGGGCCGGTTGTTCACCACCCCCACGGTGGCCACCGTCTGATAGGCGGCCTCCTTGCCGCCCAGCCGCTCGATCTCCAAAATCAGCTCCGCCGCCGCGCACATGGCGTCGCTGCGCAGGGCCATGGGGGTGGCGCCCGAGTGCTCCGCCTGCCCCCGCAGGTAGATTTTGAAGCGGCGGGGCCCGGCGATGGTCTGGACAATGCCGATGTCCGTCCCAGACTCCTCCAGCACCTTGCCCTGCTCGATGTGCAGCTCTAAGTAGCCGGCCAGGCCGGAAATCTTGGGCGGGTCCAGGCTGTAGCCCCGGCGCTGGAAGATGGACTCCAGCGTCTCGCCCTCACGGGACACCAGACCCGCCACCCGCTGGCGGTGGAGCTCCTTGGTCACCAGGCCGCTGCCGATGGTGCAGCAGCCGAAGTTGCTGGACTCCTCGCACCGGAAGGCCCCCACCCGCACCGGGATGGACAGCCCCTCCTCCTTGGCCCAGCGCAGCACCATCAGGCCCGCGATGATGCCGGCCACGCCGTCGTAGCGGCCGCCGTCGATGACTGAGTCCAGGTGGGAGCCGATCAGGTAGCAGCCCTCCCGGGCCGTGCTGCCCACAAAGGTGTTGCCCACCTCGTCCTGGGTGTTTCCATAGCCCAGCTCCCCGCCCAGAAGGGCGAACATCTCGTGCATCTGGTCCTCCGTCTGGGTGTACCCCAGCCGGGTCACCCCGCCGCTGGTCAGGCCGCCGATGTCGTAAAAGCGGTTGAACAGCTCCTCGCAGTATTGGATGTCCGCGAAAGAATTTTCCATTTTACCTCCCCCTATCCTCGTGGTTGTTACATTATACCTGATTTTTCGCCGGAAAACCAGAGGGCAAATCAATTTTTCTGCGCCTGCCTCATAAATTCGGGAAGACTCTGGGAATACTGGCCTGTACGCCATGTAAGGCGCGGGGTTCCGTTTACAGAAGAGCTCCCAATCAAACGGAATCCCCCAGTCAGCGGCTTCGCCGCTGCCAGCCCCCTTTAGCAAGGGGGCCTTTGGAGTGGGACCAGGACCTTCAAGCACCCAAGCCCCCCTTGCTAAAGGGGGGAGGGCCGCCGGGTGAAACCCGGTGGCGGGGGGATTCTGTTGCCCCACATGACGCGCCGGCCAGCATTTCCAGATTTATGGAGATGGATGGGGCAATTTTTCCATGCCTTGTTTCCAACCGGGGAAATCTGTGGTAAAATAGACCCAAACAGACATGGAGGGAGCGGCATGGAACAAAACCGCAGAAAAATCCTGTACCACTACACCGACTTTCAGGCCGCCGACGGCATTCTCCGCAGCGCCCAGCTCCGGGTCAACAACGTCCTGAACATGAACGACTCCGCCGAGATGCGCCACTTTATGACCCGGCTGTCCAGCGCCATCACCGGCCGGCTCCGGGGGGAGGGCTTCGCTGCCCAGGCGGACCAGCTCCAAAACCTGTTTTCCCAGGAGCTGCGGAAGGAGTACTCCGCCTTTGCCGCCTGCTTCTCCTTCCACCGGGACGATGCCGCCCAGTGGGAGCGTTACGGCAACCGGGGCCGGGGTGTGTGCATCGCCTTCCGCCGGGAGTACCTGCAAAAAATCGCCAGGGGGGCCCTGTCCCTCCAGGCGGTGTTTTACCGGGACGACATGGCCGGGCACCCCATGGTGGACGTGTTCTGTGAGCTGGCCAGGCGGGGCGGGGCGCTGGACGGGGACAACCCCGCCCTAAAGGCGGCCATGCGGGAGGCCTGGGCCTGCTCCGTCTCCTTCAAGCACCCCTCCTTCTCCACCGAGTATGAGATGCGGCTGGTCGTCTCCCCCTTCGAGAAGGAGAACTTTGGCGTGCGTCCCTGCTACCACATCACCAAGGAGCGGATCAAGAAATACTACCCCCTGGACCTGCTCTCCATGTGCCGGGAAATCGGGATCGGCATGGAGGACCTGGTGTCCGAAATCATCATCGGCCCGGACTCCACCCAGTCCATCACGATTTTTCAGGACTACCTGCGGGACCACGGCCTGCGCGCCCTGGCAGAGCGTGTGTCCCTGTCCGACTGCCCGCTGCGGGGCATGGTCTTTTGACAGGCCGGCCCAAGCGTATTGACTTTCCCTCAAAACCGTGCTACATTGGAACCGTGCTACATTGGAACCGATTCTATAGCAGGATCCAAAATTGCAGACAAAGGCGCTCTGTAGGGCGCGACGACCCGGCGCGCCGTTTGCGGCAGGACGGCGGGCCGAGGTCGTCCCGCCCTACATTTGCCAGCAATTCTGATGATTGCTATAAACTACACAAAAGGAGAGACTGACTATGGACCTGAAATTTGATGTGAAAGAAAAGGTCGAGGAGATTGTCCAGAAGCTCCAGAAGGACCCCGCTCTGCTGAAAAACTTCCAGGACGACCCCATCAAGACCCTGGAGAGGGTGACAGGGGTGGACCTGCCCGACGAGCAGCTCAAGCCCCTGATTGCCGGAATCAAGGCCAAGCTGGCCGCCGCCGACATCGGCGGGGCGCTGGACGGGCTGAAGAAGCTGTTTTAACTGTTAAAGCACCTCTCCGAGGTGCTTTTTTAAAAGGAAGCCAGGAGGATCGGGTATGGATCTCTGCGATATCGGACAAATTAAGGCTCTGCTGGCCCGGCACGGGTTTCGGTTTTCCAAATCTATGGGGCAGAATTTTCTCATCGCGGACTGGGTCCCCAGGGAGATCGCCAAGGCATCCGGGGCGGGGCCTGGCTCCGGGGTGCTGGAGGTCGGCCCGGGCATCGGCTGCCACCCGGGACCTGGCCCAGCGGGCGGGCCGGGTAGTCAGCGTGGAGCTGGACAAGGCCCTGCCCCCCATCCTGGCCGAGACGCTGGCCGACTGCCCCAACGCCCAGGTGGTGTCCGGGGACATCCTCAAAACCGACATCCCCGCCCTGGTGGAGGAGCGCTTCCCGGGGCTGGCCCCCATCGCCTGCGCCAACCTGCCCTACAACATCACCACCCCCGTGGTCACCGCCCTCCTGGAAGCGGGCTGTTTCACCAGTGTCACGGTGATGATCCAGCGGGAGGTGGCCAAACGCATCTGCGCCGCCCCCGGCACGGCGGACTACGGGGCTTTTTCCGTCTACTGCCAGTATTATACCGACCCGGAAATCCTCTTTGAAGTGCCCCCGGACTGCTTCCTCCCCGCACCCAAGGTGACCTCGGCGGTGGTGCGGCTGGCCCCACGGCCCGCCCCGGCTCAGGTGGACGACCCGGACCACTTCTTCCGGGTGGTGCGGGCGGCCTTCGCCCTGCGGCGCAAGACCCTGCTCAACAGCCTGTCCGCCAATCTGGGCGGGCGGTACAGCAAAGAGGAGCTGTCCCAGGCCATCGCGGCCTGCGGGCTGCCCCCCGACATCCGTGGGGAGCGGCTGTCCATTCCCCAATTTGCCCAACTGTCCCGCCGCCTGCGGGGCCTGGTTTGAAGGTTTTGCCCATTCCGCTGTTTTCCCCCACTTCTCTCTTGCAAAGCCCCGGAAAATGGGGTAAAATAAGGCATGATCGGAATGGATGACCATTTTCACCATTCTTTATTAAGGAGGAACGCAAATCATGGAAACTTATGGTTTGGAAAAGCTCGGCATCAGCGGCATCAAGGAAATTGTCTACAACCCCAGCTATGAGCAGCTCTTCGAGGCAGAGATGGACCCCAGCCTGGAGGGCTTTGAGAAGGGCCAGATGACCGAGCTGGGCGCGGTCAACGTGATGACCGGCATCTACACCGGCCGCTCCCCCAAGGACAAATTCATCGTCATGGACGAGAACTCCAAGGACACCGTGTGGTGGACCTCCGACGAGTTCAAGAACGACAACAAGCCCGCGTCCCAGGAGGCCTGGGAGGCCTGCAAGGCCCTGGCCATCCAGGAGCTGTCCGGCAAGAAGCTGTACGTGATGGACGTGTTCTGCGGCACCAACAAGGACACCCGCATGGCCATCCGCTTCATCATGGAGGTGGCCTGGCAGGCCCACTTCGTGAAGAATATGTTCATCGCCCCCACCGAGGAGGAGCTGAAAAACTTCAAGCCCGACTTCATCTCCTACAACGCCTCCAAGGCCAAGCTGGCCAACTATAAAGAGCTGGGCCTGAACTCTGAGACGGCCGCCATCTTCAACATCACCAGCCGCGAGCAGGTCATCCTCAACACCTGGTACGGCGGCGAGATGAAGAAGGGCATGTTCTCCATGATGAACTACTACCTGCCCCTGAAGGGCATCGCCTCCATGCACTGCTCCGCCAACACCGACATGAACGGCGAGAACACCGCCATCTTCTTCGGCCTGTCCGGCACCGGCAAGACCACCCTGTCCACCGACCCCAAGCGCCTGCTCATCGGCGACGACGAGCACGGCTGGGACGACGAGGGCGTGTTCAACTTCGAGGGCGGCTGCTACGCCAAGGTCATCAACCTGGACAAGG
>OFFF01002197.1_pt1 | contig 11259 bp, 14 predicted proteins | sample 1521301 | NCBI WGS metagenome assembly OFFF01 (sample SAMEA3504101, study PRJEB24116) | mouse gut metagenome | biome: mouse gut; feature: mouse-associated habitat; material: faeces | place: Denmark | collected 2011
CGGAGGTGGCGGGGGTGAGGCCCAGAATGACCCGGCCCAGGGTGGTCTTGCCGCAGCCGGACTCCCCTACGACGCCCAGGGTGGTCCCCCGCTCCACGGAGAAGGAGACGCCGTCCACGGCGTGGAGCTGCCTCTTCCCGATGGGGAAGTATTTTTTCAGGTCCTTTACCTCAAGGATGGTCGAACGCTCCATCATCAAGTCCCTCCCTTCCCGAAAAGATGGCAGCTGATGGCGTGGGTCCCGCTGCAATGGGCCTCCGGCGCGGCGGTATGGCAGAGTTCCATGGCCCTGGCGCACCGGTCCGCAAAGGGACAGCCTTGGTGGGGCGCGGTGTTGTCCGCCACCGCCCCGGGGATGGGGTGCAGCCGCCGCTCCCGGCTCTTGATGTCCGGGATAGCGCCGAAGAGGCCCTCCGTATAGGGGTGGTGCTCCTTCGTCAGGAACATATCGTCCCAGGTACCGGACTCCACGATCTTTCCGGCGTACATGACCGCCACCTTGTCGCACATCCTGGCGACGATGCCGAAGTCGTGGGTGATGAGGATCATGGACATTTCCATGCGGGCCTTCAGATCGTTCATCAGGGCGAGGACCTGGGCCTGGATGGTCACATCCAGGGCCGAGGTGGGCTCGTCGGCGATCAGCAGCTCCGGATTGCACGAGAGGGCAATGGCAATGCCGATGCGCTGGCGCATCCCGCCGGAGAGCTCGTGGGGATAGGACCGCTTCATAATGGGGTTAATGCCCACCAGCGTCAGCAGCTCGTCCACCCGGGCGCTGATCCGCTCCCGGCTCTGCTTTTCCGCGTTGTGAAGCAGAATGCCCTCCGCGATCTGCCGCTCGATGTTGATGGTGGGGTTCAGGCTGCTCATGGGATTCTGGAAGATCATCGCCATTTTCGCACCCCGGATGCTCCGCATGGAGACGTCGTTGAGCCCGATCAGCTCCGTCCCGTCCAGCTCCACGGACCCGGCGTCCACGCGCCCCCGGCTGGGCAGCAGCCCCATGATGGCCAGGGCGGTGGAGGTCTTCCCCGCGCCCGTCTCCCCGATGATGCCCAGGGTCTCCCGCTTCTCCAGGGCTATATTGACGCCCTGGACGGCGTAGGCCCGCTTTTTGTCCTCCCGACGGTAGGACACCTGGAGGTTTTCAACTGTTAAAAAACTCATACGGTCACTCCTTCATCTGGGGGTCCATGGCCTCGGACAGTCCATTGCCCATGAGGGACAGCGCCACGCTGACCAGGGCGATCACGATGCCGGGCCAGATCACGGAGTTGGGATGGATGCGCAGGTAGTTCTGTGCCTCGGAGAGCATGGAGCCCCACTCCGGCGTGGGGGGCTGGATGCCCAGTCCCAGGTAGCTGAACCCGGCGGCGGCCACCACCAGGGCGGAAACCTGGGTGGAGTACTGGATCATCAGGATGCTCAGGGCATTGGGGATCACGTGGTGGAGCAGGACCCGGGCGGTGGAGCAGCCATTGGCTCGGGCGGTCTCGATGTAGCTCTGGTTTACGATGGACAGGAAGATGGTCCGACACAGCCGGGCTCCCCCCGGCACGGCGGGTACCACCACGGCGATCAGCAGGCTTTCAAAGCCGCGCCCGAAGAGCACCACCAGGCTGATGAGCAGGATGGACGAGGGGAGGCTGATGAGAATATCCAGAATTTTGGTCAGAATCTCGTCAAACCACCCACCAATCAGCGCCATGGCCGCCCCGATGATGCACCCGAGCCCGAAGGACAGCGTGGCACCCACGAAGCCGAAAGCCAGGGACCACCGGGCCCCGTGGATCAGCCGGGCGAAGGAGTCGCGGCCGAAGGCGTCCGTGCCCAGGGGGTGCTCCAGGGACGGTCCCTGGAACACCTGGTCCGGGTGCTGGGCCAGGGCCATCTCCTCGTAGGGCGCCAGCACGTCTGCGAAAATGGCCAGAAAGATGACCACCGCGATGATGACCAGCCCGATGAGGGCGGGTCTGTTCTTCCTGTAGCGCGCCCAGGCTCCCCGCAGGAAGGAGCTCTTCTTGATCTTTCTTTCCATCATGTCCTCCTCCTATTTGTACCGCGCCCGCACACGGGGGTCCAGGAAGGCGTTGAGGACATCCACCAGCAGCAGGCCGATCATCAGCGTCAGGGTCACGAAGATGGTGGAGGCCATAATCATGGGCACGTCCTTCATGTTGATGGCCCGGAGGATGGTGGCCCCCACCCCTGGCAGGCCGAAGATGGTCTCAGTGAGCATGCTACCGCCCATCATGGCCACGAAGGACAGCGTCATCTGCGTCACCACGATCATCAGGGCATTGCGCAGGGCATGGACCACAATGGTCCTGGCGCTGGACGCACCCTTGGACCGCGCCGTCTTGATGTACTCCTGGCGCAGGGCGTCCTGCATGGCGCTCCTGGTAATCCGCAGATAGTAGGCGGCGCTGCCGATGGCGCTGCCCAGAATAGGCATCACGTAGTGAAGGGGTGAGCCGATGCCGCTGGAGGGGAGTAGCCGGAGCTTGACGGAGAACAGCAGGATCATCATGATGCTCAGCCAGAAGCTGGGGATGGCCGCGATGAGCAGGGAGGTGACCGTCAGGGTGGAGTCCAGCAGCGTGTGCTCCTTAACGGCGGCGATAACCCCCAGAGGGACGCCGATCAGCACGGAGGCCAGCACCGTCCCCAGGGCCAGGGTAAAGGTAACCGGCACCTTGGAGAAGAGCTCGGAAAAGACCGGCTGGCGGGTCAGAAGGGATACCCCAAAGTCAAGATGGAGCGCGTCCCATATGTAGTAGAGATACCTCGCGACCAGTGGTTTGTCCATGTGCATCATGGCATTGACAGTGTCCACGTCCTCCTGGGCGGCGTCCTGGCCCAGCATGATCCGCCCCGGGTCCCCTGGTGTGATGTTGATGAGCACGAAAATGATGAACACCACCGCCAGAAGGGTAGGTATCATCATTGCGACCCGCTTGAGAACATATTTCCCCATACCATCCGCACCTCTTTCTTGTATTGGTTATTTCTCGCCGGACTCCAGCATGACCTCCAGCTTGTCCACGTCGTCCAGTGCCAGCTGTCTCCCCTCATGGTGCAGCAGGCCCTGCCGCTCCAGCTCTTGGATGAGCTTGTTCACCGTCACTCTGCTTGCCTGTATCCGCTTTCCGAAATCCTCCTGGCTGAAGATCCTCTGGATCAGAACGCCGTTCTCCCGCTGCTTCCCGTATGTTTTGGCGCAGAAAAGGAGCTCCCGGATCAGCCGGTGCTTGGCGCTACGGAAGGAAAGGTCTGCGATGTGCGCCATCAGGGACTGGTCCTTGTTGAGCAGGTTGAAAATTACGGCCATGGCCACGTCGGTATTGGCGGTCAGGTACCGGCGAAAGAGGGATGCCGGGATCCGATAAAAGCAACTCTCCTCAAGGGTGACTGCCTGATAGGAGTATTCCATTCCGGCAATCAGCGCCTGTTCCCCTATAATGCACCCCACGCCGGCATACATGAGCACCTTTTCGTCCCCTGCCGGGCTAGAGACTGAGAGTACGATCCTGCCGCACTGCACCACGTAGACGTATTTTGCTGGGTCCCCCTGTGAAAACACAATTGTACGCACAGGGAGGCACAGGATGTTGCGCGCGTCAAGGATCTTTTCCCACAGTTTCAGATTGCTTTGCACGAAAGACGATGACCAAGCATCCGTATTCAGATAAGTTTCTTGATTTTCCATATAATCTCTCGACTTTTCTAAAATGATTATAGCATACCATCATTTCGGGAAAATATAAACTGGTTTACAGTTTTTGTGCAAAATGAACGGATTTGTCACATAGCGCAGTGTACATAAACAGGCTTTTGCCGAGTCTGGACTCACAGGAATCAAGGGGGTCCGGCCCTTCCCTGACAAGACCGGATCCTTTTTATTTATTTTATCCTGCCAATTGAACGTCTGTCCCCCGGTAATAGCTGCCCTACTCAATATTTTTCAAGTTCCGCTCATTGAGCAGGAGCTTCGCCTGCTCACAGTACACCCCCGGCTGGCCGCCGCTTTTCTTAAACCGTAAAACCGAGCAATTGACGGCATCTGCGGGGCGATGGAACTCAAGAAGCCCAACCTGTTGGTTACGTGGGCATGAAGCTTCAGTCACAAAGCACCACGCAAGAGCGGCGTACCAATCATTGGTACGCCGCTCTGACTGTAGGCAAATAAGGCTCTATACAGGGTAGAATTGGTTCCCGATTTCCCTCCTGCGGTATTTTTATGAATTACTAAGCCACTCCGAGAAATCCTCAAAGGAAATCTTGTCCGTTTCACATTCTGCCTTTTTCTCTCTGGCCTTCTCGCTCCAGGCATAAAAAGCATCCGGCTCGATCCGCCCTGCCTTGATCCAGGCAAAGCGCCGTTTATACTCACGGCGGTAAAGCCGGAACACCGCATCCCCGCTCCTGCTCTTTTCCCATACGCGGAACGCACCGATCTCCTTACAGGTCTGGCCTCTCTTGTTGATAACCCGGTCGCAGTATTCCACACCCGCATGACCAGTCACCGCAAAATATCTACCGCAGCTCTTGCACACACGGAACTTAATCTCTCGCTTCACACATTCCCGGACATGGAAATCGATTATATCAAAAATCGTTTCCGGATAAAGTGCTTCAGCAAACGTATTCTCATCGACCAGCTCAAAATTTGTCGTGCAGGCGTCAAAGTGATACACATCCGGAGACTCTGGTCCCAACGCCCGGTAATAGCTCACCATTCTCTCAAGCGGCGAATCTTTTGAGCTATCCATATCCAGAACATGCGGGATCAAAGTCTGAAGCTTCTGCTGGGCGGACAGGAGCTGATCGCACAACGTAGATAAACTTTCGTCCTGCAAAGCAGCCCCAGTCATTACACCTGTTGCATGTCGTGTCTGCTGGATTTTCTCCCACCACCGAAATTTGGATAGCTCAAAGTAAGCAAGGCTCTCCGTCAGATGGTCGTACTGTTCCGAAACATCGTTCATAGTATCGTGTGCGTCGGAAGGTGTAATTAAATCAATCATTGTACTGATCCCTCGAAACCAGTCCCTCCATCCCGAAATATTTTTGTAGAGCAAAGAAACCACGCTCTCCGGAAAGGGAACAGTTCTCGTCTCTACTATTCTGCCCTGCGAATCAGTCGTGATATAGTGTTCCTTTCCATCTGCAATGTAAGTTTTGAAAATGAAGTCTTGCATAAGCGTCCTCCGAAATAGACTTATTTTATTATCAAAAAAGTAAGACTTGACGAGACACCAATCATCCGCTATACTGGCGACATTAATTTCAACAAAAATTATTCTTAATTAAGTCTAAATTATAAAGGCAACAAAGTCAAGAAAAACTTCCAATCAATCATACATTTTTCAAGGAGGATCACATGAAACAATCCATATACAAAACGTACGATGACCTGCCTCTGTTCCTCAACGCAGCCATGGTCGCCCAGGTCCTGGGCATCTCCTCTGCCAGCAGCTACGAGCTAATGCACGAAAAAGATTTTCCTGTTCTGAAAATCGGCAGCCGTATGGTCGTACCGAAAGAAAAGTTTATTGCTTGGGTTGAACAGAATACCACAGGAGGCGGCGCATGAGTCAAGCATATAAAAACTACTTCCCTCTGCCGAATGTAATCTTCTCTCTCGGTCTGTCCTCTGGAGAGATTGCCGTCTACTCCTACTTGCTCCACTGTGAAAATCGCAAAACCTATCAGTGCTATCCCAGTTACAAAACCATTGGGCAGGCAGTTGGCATGAGTACGAACACAGTTCAGAAGTACATCTTCGAGCTCGCAGACAAAGGATTTATCACCATCGAGCCCACCAGCGTCATTACCAAATCCGGTCAAAAGCGCAACGGCAGTTATCGTTATACCACCCGCCCCATTCAAGAAGTCGTAGAATCATACCACCAACGGCAACTCCGAAAACTGGAGATAGACGCAGCCAAATCCCGCCTCACAACCCAAACCGCCGTGTAAGCCCGCGTGAGCCGGTTTCTGGCCCACTTACCATGCAGGGCAACACCGACCCACATCCGCACACTAGAACGCCGCTGTGGGCCATTTGTGGCGGAGTGTGAAAGCAATGATCCAGAAGCCTCCCCCGCCCGAACACGGCAAAATAGGTGGAGAAGAGGAAAAGCAGGAGAAAGCCCTGGCGCTTTCGCCGCGCCAGGGCGGTCACTTCCACCCGCAGTGCGGGCGGTTGAGGAAAACGGGGGCTGACGCTTCTCCGGGAGACCGAAATAGCGGTTGACGCTTGTTTTGCCAAAAACGCCAAAAAGCACAGCTCTCACACTGTTTTCAGTGACGCTACTACCAAAGAAAGGACTTTTTTCCTATGAATACAGAGAAAACAGAGAAGAAACAACACACCGTCTGGCTGACCGATGAAGCATGGAATGAGGTGAAGCGCCACTACCGGGAGGACAACTGCACTTTCCAAAATGAGTACATTGAAAAAGCCATTCTTTTCTACTCCGGCTACCTTGATGCCCAAAACGCCGGTGCCTACCTCCCACGTATCCTCTCCGATGTCCTGGATGGCAAGCTGAATGCGCTGGGCAGCCGGATGGGCCGACTGCTGTTCAAGCTGGCAGTGGAACAGAGCATATCCTCCAACGTCATAGCCGCCCTCTCTGACATCGATCTGGATGACTTGGAGAAGTTGCGGAGCCGGTGCGTCCGGGAAGTCAAGCAGATCAACGGCGAGATCAAATTCGAGGATGCGCTCAGATATCAGAAGGGCTGGGACTGATCCATGGTGCGGCTGATTCAAAAAAGCGCCTTCATCAAACCAGGCAGCGCAGGCGGGTACATGAAGTATATTGCCATGCGGGAGCGGGTGGAGAAACTGGAGGGCAGCGGTCCAGTGACAGAAAATCAGCAGTCACTTATCAATGATCTGCTCCGAGTTTTTCCGGAGGCCAAAGACCTGGAGGAGTACAAGAACTACCAGGAATCGCCTACCTCTGGCACCGCCTCCGCCCTGATCTCCGCCGCGCTGGACGCCAACGCTCATGAGGTCGTTGGTCGCGAGGGCTACATGAAGTATATCGCAACCCGGCCACGAGTGGAGTTCCACGGAGAGCATGGCCTGTTCAGCAATCGGCCTGTATCGTTGGATGCCTCCCTCGAGGAAATTGAGGAGCATCCAGGAAATGTGTGGACGTTCATCTGGTCACTGCGCCGTGAGGATGCCGCCCGGCTGGGATATGACCACGCTGAGAATTGGCAGAAGTTAATCAAATCGCATCAGGTAGAGATTGCAGAGGCGATGAAGATCCCCTCTGACCAGCTCCGCTGGTGCGCGGCGTTCCACGACGAGGGCGGGCACCCACACGTTCACGCCATGGTCTGGTCTACCGATCCAAAATGCGGCCATCTAACCAGGGAGGGGATCAATGCCATCCGCTCTCGACTGACCAACGATATTTTCCAGGATGAGCTATACTCGCTCTACCAGGAAAAGGATATTTCCTACAAAGAGCTTGTCTCTGCAACGCGCCGCTCCATGGGTGAATTGACAGCCGAGATGCAGGATGCCGTCTGCGACAATCCGGTAATTGGAAAAAAGATGCTGGCACTGTCCCAATCCCTGGAGGCAGCCAAGGGCAAAAAGGTATACGGCTACTTGAAAAAATCCATCAAGGCTCAAGTGGATGAAATCGTGGACGAATTGGCGAAGATCCCGGCAGTTGCTGAATGCTATGCCACCTGGAACAAGCTGCGGGATGAGCTGGAGGGCTACTACAAGGATACGCCCCGGCAGCACCTTCCGCTCTCCAAGCAGAAGGAGTTCCGGACCATCAAGAATCTGGTGATCCGGGAGGCAGAGCATCTACGCCGGAATGTCTTCACCTTCGAGGATGCCGGCATGGCGGAAAAATATGCGGATGTCGTTCCAGCGAATAGCGATCACGATGCAGTGCCGGACTACTACCAGGCGGTGGAAATGCTGGATGACGATAGTGCTACCCAGGCAGAGAAGCGAGAAGCTCTGCAAACATTGGAGAGTCTGTGGGAGAGTGGTTTTTCTATGGCCGCCCATCACCTGGGGCGTGCATGGCGGAATGGCCTGGGCGTTCTGCCGGATGACGAAAAGGCTGAAATGTGGTTCCGGCGGTCCGCTGAGGAAGGAAATAGTTGCTCTCAGTACTCCCTGGGGGCACTCCTCCAGGAGCTGGGGCGGGTAGAGGAAACGATGGGCTGGTACGAGCAGGCCGCAGAGGCGGGGAACCAGGCCGCGCAGTATCATCTGGGGAAACTGTATCTCCAAGGGGAAGCGATTCCCCGAAATCTCACAAAAGCTGTGGAGCACCTGACTGTCGCCGCTGAACAGGGAAACCAGTACGCTCAGTATGCCCTCGGCAAGCTATATCTCACTGGCGATGAGGATGAAATCATGAAGGACAAGAATCAGGCCACCTACTGGCTGACACAATCTGCCGCGCAAGGAAATCTGTACGCACAGTTCCTTTTGGAGCATCAGGACGAAAATCAGTCGCCGTCTGTACTGCTGTCGGCCACCCGTCTGCTCCACCACATGAGCCGGGTATTCCAGGAGGTCCCTCCGCCCTCCAATCCGGCGAGGCAGCATGTGAACAGCAAGCTAATGCAGAAAATCAGGGAAAAGAAAATTGCTATGGGTCATAAGCCGGATGATCACGAGGAATATCGCGGTCCCGCGATATCCATATAGCCCCTCAAAATTTGGGTAACAGAAAACAAAGATAGGCTTTGAAAAAACAGTAGCTATTTTCCCCAAGTTGTGGTATGTGTTGTAGCTACGAAAGGAGTGACGCCCCATGGCAAAACGCAGAGCCAACGGCGAAGGAAATATTCGTAAGCGAAGCGATGGCCGCTGGGAAGGCCGCTACACCGCTGGCTATGATCCCACCACCGGCAAACGCATCATCAAAAATGTCCTCGGCAAAACCCAGGCCGAAGTCAAAACCAAGTTAGCCAAGGTCCTGGAAGATACCAAAGACCTCGATGTAGTGCGTGCAGAGGAATACACCGTAACCACCTGGCTCCACACCTGGTATGACCTCTATGCCAAGCCCAACATCCGCCTCGCCACCGCCGACCGCTACCAGCTGATGATCGAAACCTACACCATCCCAGGATCGGCAAGATCAAACTCACCAAACTGACCTCCCGCGACCTCCAGAAGCTCTATAAAGACCTGATGGAAAATGGCCGGATCCACGTTGGGAAGAATCAAGCTCCCGGTCTGAGCAGTACCACCGTCCGCAGCGTCCACCTCATGCTCCACTGTGCCTTCGAGTGGGCCGTCAAAGAGCGGCTGATCTCCCGTAATCCTACCGATGACTGCATCGCTCCAAAGATTCAGAAATTTGAGAGGAAGACACTCCACCCAGAGGATATGAAAGCCTACCTCGACGCCGCCAACACCAGAGGCCTCCTCCCGATGTTCTACCCGGCGCTGGTCAGCGGCCTCCGGAAAGGTGAGCTAGTTGCCCTTCTCTGGACTGACTTGGATATTGCGAATAAGACTATCTTCGTAAGCAAGCAGTATGTCAGAAATCCAAATGGCGAACTAACCCTCTCCCGCCCCAAGACCGAGACCTCTGTCCGCAGGGTCTCCATCCCACAGGAAGCGGTAGACCTCCTGATCCAGGAGCACAGCAAGCACCCCAACAACCAGTATATGTTCCCCTCCCCGGCCACCGGAGAGATGTATCACCCCGACTCCGTAGCGAAGCTCCACGAGAAGATCCTCAAGGACGCCAATCTGGAGCATATTCCGCTCCACAGCCTCCGCCACACCTTCGCCACGGTCGCCCTTCAGAACGGCATCGACGTGAAGACGGTCAGCAGTATGCTAGGCCACTATGACGCAGGCTTCACTCTCCGCACCTACACCCACGCCACCCGACAGGTCCAAAACCAAGCCGCAGAAACCATAGGAAATTTTATGGCCCAAGTGATGTAGCCCCAAATCAACTCACAAACCGGCAAAAACCAGGGGAGAGGTTCCTATCCGGACCTCTCCCCTCCGTTGTGGTTTTTCCTATAGTGGGTCAGCGTGTGGGGCAGAAAAAAACGCAAAAATTAACCCCGCGAAAATGTTCTTCAAACAAAGTAAAATCCTCCGAAATCAACCGATTTCAGAGGATTTTTGGAGCTGCTGGGCGGATTCGAACCGCCGACCTCATCCTTACCAATAAAGCCTTTTACTTGTTGTAGCTTTTCGCGGCGTCCGCAAACCGTTGCAATCACTGGGTTTCTGTTTCGTCACCTTTGTATCTCTCCGCCGCCTGGGGTGACTTTTCGCAGGATTTCACCCCAAATTCACCCCAAGCCCTCACCCCAGCGCCGACGCCCGAAAAGGGGCGCTTTTTTTATGCCCCGGCGGGCCTGCAAATTTGTGTATCGGTTTCCGATATTCTGTACCAAAATCAAGCGAGGCGGTATGAATATCGCTATACTGTAACGCAAAGGAGCATGGCTATGGTTAGGATTTTACTGTCAACCCGACTTGGCGAACGACGGTTGACCCAAGCGGACCTCGCCAGAATGACGGGGATACGCAAAAACACAATCAGCGAGCTTTACAACGAGATCGCCACCAGGATCAGCCTGGACCACCTGGACCTGATTTGCGAGGCCCTGGGGTGCGGTCTCACGGACCTGTTGGAGATCACTCCCAATGCGGAACCGCGAGTAAAGACCCGAACTGGTGCCCCCCGCTCCAAGGGCGAGGATTGACCTTGCTTCTTGACCCCGGACGTGAAAGCGTCCGGGGATTTTTATACCCTTTTCAAATTCGTAACCGGTTGCGAATTTCAAGGCTTGGTATCCTCCCCAACCTCTCCATACTCCTCCATGAATTTCTCCATAGCCGCTAGAAAGATCGCATTCGGTGATGTGCCACTCTTTTTACAGGCGGCCTTAAACTGTTCGGCCCTGTCCCTGCGGACTTTGCAGCCCAATACGGTCATATTGGCGGCATCCCATTTATTGTTTGCCCGGCGCTTTGATTCAGACAACCCCATAAAATCACCTCGCCCTTATTATAACTCAAATTGCACGGTTTAACAATGTATAATCTCGACAAATACACGGTTTAACTTTTGTGTATTTCGCCACTTGTATACACTGTTTAACCGTGCTATAATAACACTCGTAAGGCAGGGGCGGCCAACCCCTTACGGAAGGAGGGAGGACATGGACGAGATGGCCACCAACACGGAGTACATCCTGCGGATGATGCTTGAGCTGATTGAC
>OFFF01002198.1_pt1 | contig 11248 bp, 10 predicted proteins | sample 1521301 | NCBI WGS metagenome assembly OFFF01 (sample SAMEA3504101, study PRJEB24116) | mouse gut metagenome | biome: mouse gut; feature: mouse-associated habitat; material: faeces | place: Denmark | collected 2011
TGTTGTAAAAAGGAGAGCGTTTCCCGTCACACTCTTTTCACACAATAAACTCCCTTTTGACACAAACAAAGCATACCCTAATTTTTGTTTGGATATGTAAAAAGGAGGAGCGCATATGATAGAAATTTCTCACCTGATTAAAAAATACGGCGGACACACCGCTGTAGACGATTTGTCCCTGACGGTGGAGCCTGGCCGGATTTACGGCTTTTTGGGGCCGAACGGCGCGGGTAAATCCACGACCTTAAATATTGTAACCGGATATCTGGGAGCAACCGGCGGCGAGGTAAAAATTAACGGCTTTGATATTTTCAAACAGCCGGAAGAAGCCAAAAAACACATTGGCTATCTTCCCGAAGTCCCTCCTTTGTATATGGATATGGGCGTGGAAGAATACCTTTGTTTTGCCGCAGAACTCAAAGCCATCGAAAAAACGCGCCGCAGGCAGTACATACAAGAAGCCATGGAACTGACGCAGATAACGGATATGGGAAAGCGCCTGATCCGCAACCTGTCCAAAGGCTACCGCCAAAGGGTTGGTCTTGCGCAGGCTATTTTAGGCTACCCGGAAGTTATTATCTTAGACGAGCCAACCGTAGGCTTAGATCCCAGGCAGATTATGGAAATCCGCGAACTGATCAAAAAGCTGGGGGAACATCATACGGTTATCTTAAGTTCCCATATTCTTTCCGAGGTGCGGGAAGTTTGTGATTATATTTATATCCTTTCTAAGGGAAAACTGGTGGCGGGCGATACAACGGAAAACCTGCTCCGCCAGGTAGAATCCGAAAATCATAAGCTGGAACTGATTGTAGAGGGAAACGGCGAAGACGCCGCCTCTTTGCTCGCGCAGTTTGAGGGGGCAAAACAAATATCCGCCAGGCCGGGAATACAGGAACATACAACCGAACTGACCTGTATTGCCGAAAAAGAAACCGACATCCGGGGCCGGGTGATCCGCGCGTTTGTTGAAGCGGATATACCGCTTTTGGAACTCAAATCGGCAGGCAGGACGTTAGAGGATATTTTCCTGGAACTGACCGAGCAGAAAGGAGGGCTGCCGTCATGAAAGCAATTTTAAAACGGGAATGGAACGCTTATTTCCAGAATATCATAGGCTGGCTGTACCTTGCGGCCACGGCTGCGCTCTATGGGCTGTATTTTTTCGTCTATAACCTGAATTACGGTTATGCGAAAGTTTCTTACGCGTTAAACGCCATTACCTTTTTGTACCTGATTACAGTGCCGGTGCTGACGATGAGGAGTTTAGCCGAAGAGCAAAAGAGCAAAACCGATCAGCTGATTTTGACCGCGCCGGTATCTGTGGGTAAAATCGTGCTGGCAAAATACCTTGCCATGGCCGCGGTGCATACGCTTGCGTGCGTTACCATAGCGGTTACGCCGCTTCTTCTGATGATGTTCGGTGCCGTTTCGGCAGCGGAAAGCTACGCGGCCGTTTTGGGATTTTACCTTTACGGCCTTGTGTGTATAGCGATTGGGCTTTTTGTGTCGTCTTTGACGGAAAGCCAGGTCATTTCGGCTGTCCTGACCTTTGTATTTTTATTTTTCGGCTTTATGATGCCAAGCATTACGGGGCTAATTTCTGCATCGGGTAATTTTCTGACCAGAATATTTGGCTGTTATGATCTGGTTACGCCGCTTTCTTCTTTTCTGGACGGTTGTTTGTCGGTGACGGGAATCATCTATTATTTGACGGTAAGCGCATTATTTTTGTTTTTAACGGCGCAGTCCATTCAGAAACGCCGTTTTACCGTCAGCACGCGCAAATTAAAGCTGGGCGTATTTTCGGCCGGGTATGCGGCTTCTGCGGTTGCGCTTACGGTTGTGGTAAACCTGTTTGTTGCAGAACTGCCAAGTACGTATATGGAACTTGATATGACGGCGTCTAAGCTGTATTCTCTGACAGAAGAAACGGAAACTTTATTAAAAAACCTAAAGAAAGATGTGACAATATATGCGATTACTTCCGAAAATGGCGCGGATACTACGGTGGCAGAAACGTTGAAGCGTTATGAAGATTCTTCGTCTCATATAAAAGTTGAGTATAAGGATCCTGCGGTCAACCCGAATTTTTACCGGGACTACACGGAGGAAAATATCAGCCTTGGGACGCTGATTGTAACTTGCGGGGATGTATCCAAAGTAATAGACGCGTATGATTTATACGAAACAGAAGTGGATTACAGTACGTATTCCCAGAAGACCACGGGCTATGACGGAGAAGGGCAGATTACAAGCGCCATTTTGTACGTGACGAATGATAATATGCCTGTCATTTATGAGATTACCGGGCATGGGGAAACGCCGCTGGCCGGCAATTTTACCAAGGCCGTTGAAAAAGCGAATGTAACGCTTAAATCCATGAACCTGTTAGATGCCGATGAAGTGCCGAAAGACGCGCAGGCTGTAATTATCAACGGGCCGTCTTCTGATTTTTCAAAAGACGACGTCAAGAAGGTAACCGCGTATCTTAAGGGCGGGGGAAATGTGCTTGTGACGGCCAATTATGAGGCGCAGGAAGAGATGAAAAATTTCTCGTCCATTCTGGCGGAATACGATATGGCATGGGTGGACGGCGTTGTAGCGGAAGGGGATACGTCCCGGTTTTACCAGAATCCGTTTTATCTTCTGCCGGAAGTGGCTTCGTCTTCTTACACGGCTTCCGTCGGTTCCGATTATATTTTTGCTCCTTTTGTACAGGGAATTACGTTTCCTGAGAGCGGGGAAGAGATTACGTATACGGCGCTTCTAACTGCTTCCGGCCAGGCGGTTTCCAAAACAGACGCAGGCCATGCCGAGACGTTTTCGTATGAAGAGGGCGATATCAAAGGGCCGTTTACCGTTGCGGCGGCGGCAGAAAAAACAGAGGACGGGGAGGTAAAAGGGCGTCTGGCGGCATTTGGCTCATATCAAATTTTTACAGACAGTGCGGATCAGATGGTTTCCGGGCACAATTTAGGTATGTTTTCGGATTTGTTGTCGGTATTTGCCGGCACGGGAGAAACGCCGGCCGTTGTGATTCCGGTAAAAAGCTATGAAAATACACAGCTTACTGTGTCCGCGTTTGCAGGGCGTTTGATAGGGCTGTCTATGATTTTAGCGTTTCCGGCGCTGCTTATAGCTACAGGCGTTACGGTTTGGATCCGGAGAAGAAAACGATAGGAGGGCAAACTTATGCAAAGACAGGCAAAACAGATGATTGCCGTACTTGCGCTGCTGGTTGTATTTGGGGCGGCGTACGGCGGTATGCGGATGTATAACCGCACGCAGCAGGAAAAAGAAAGCGAACGTAAAGAGGCTCAAAAATTGTATCTTGCAGACGTAAAGAAAGAAGACATATCAGCATTTTCTTATCAAAATGGGGATGATACGCTTGAGTTTGTGAAAGAAGGGGAGGAATGGATTTCCAAAAATGAGGAAGGGATGAAACTAAACCAGGCTTCGGTGGAAAGCATGTTAGACGGGCTTGTCTCTTTAACGGCGGAAGAGACTGTGGAGGGCGCCGGAAGTTTTTCCGAATACGGGCTGGATTCGCCCCAGAATGTGATTACCGTTACAACGGCGGACGGGACGCTTACGCTTCGGATTGGCATGGAAAATACGGTGACCGGGCAGTACTATCTGGCAAAAGGAGAGGAGGAAACTCTGTATCTGGTTTCCGGCAGTTTTCCGTCGGTATTTAAAAAAGAGCTTTCCGATTTGGAGGATACGTCGGCGGAAACAGAAGAAGCGGACGTTACCGAAACCAAGTGACGCCGTCCCCGTGCCGCAGCGCGTAAAACGGCCCGGAAGCGGGTTTGGGAAAATACAGTCATAATTGATTTGGCCGCGCATACAATTAAGTATCAGGGGAAGCGGAGGAATCAAGATGAGCAATAAAACAAAAATAGTAGTATTTCATATGAAAGAGATGATATATACGCTGATATTTGCGGGGCTTGGGATATTGCTGATTCTGCTTTTGATTTTTATGTTTTTGCCCAAGCAGAAGGACAAAACCGCAGAAACAATGAAATATGTCGCCGGCGTATATACTTCTACCATACAATTCAATGACAACACCATTGACGTGCAGGTTGTCGTAGACGAAAGCCAGATCAATTCCATATCGTTAGTCAATTTGGACGATACCGTGGCCACGATGTATCCTTTGATGCAGCCGGCTGTGGAAAATCTGGCGGATCAAATCATTGAAAAGCAGTCAACCGAACATATTTCTTACAGTGAAGATAACCAATATACGTCAATGGTTGTTTTGAACGCGGTCAACAACGCGCTGCAAAAGGCGGCCCTGCCGTAAAAAATACCAGATTTTCCGTTGGATTTTATTTTACAATCTTTAAAAAGTATTGTATAATAGGAGAAAACGTGTTTAAGGAGGCTGTTTATCATGAGCCAGGAAAAAGTAGAACGCTATAAAAAAGAAAAAGCAAACCGCAAGCAGACGCTGAAAAAGGAGAAAGCGCAGTCAATGGCAATCCGTACGGCAGGCGTGGTTTTGTGCGCCGCTCTTTTGGGATGGATCGGATATTCCGGATATATCAAATGGGAATCCGCGCAGCCGATAAAGTCAACGGAGATTACGTTAGATCCGATTACGGAATATATGAATGGGCTTTCTTCAGAAGAAGCGGCGGAATAAACGCACAGAGCGTGCCGGGATAAGTTCCGGCGGACCCGATACAGGTGATAAGGAGGATTCCTTACCGCCTGTTTTTTGCAGTGTCCTCTTTTAAAACGGAAAATGGAAGGGTAAGAAGATGGGTAAGAAGAAAAAGAAGAAAAAAGAAGAAATCCAGATAACGGCAGAACCAAAAACGGGACTGCCGGAAGAATTTGAATTGCGTTTTGAAAAACATCACGACGAACTGCGCTGGCTTTATATGGAACTGTATGACAACGGCTCTATGTTTGCGGAATTGTGCGAACGGCTGAAACAGTTTTATATGGAGCGCAAAGAAGCGCTCAAAGAATTGGATCGCAGGCGCGAAGCGGATCCGGCATGGTACAGGCAAAACGACATGTTAGGCATGATGTTTTATATTGACAATTTTGCCAAAACCATAAACGGGGTGGAAGAGAAGCTTTCCTATATCGAAAAGTGCAGAGCCAACTATATCCATCTGATGCCGTTTCTTGAAACGCCAAAAGGGCGTTCCGACGGAGGATACGCCGTATCAGACTTTCAACAGGTGCAAAAAGACCTGGGTACAATGGAAGATTTGGAAAGCTTAACGGAAGCCTGCCACAAAAGAGGCATCCATGTCTGTATGGATTTTGTTATGAATCATACGTCGGAGGATCACGCATGGGCCGTAAAGGCGCGCGAAGGGGACGGGGAATATATGAGCCGTTACTTTTTCTTTGAAAATTCCTACATTCCTTCTTTGTATGAAAAAACGGTGCCTCAGGTATTTCCGACTACGGCTCCCGGCAATTTTACCTGGCTGCCGGATCAGAAGCATTTTGTTATGACGTCGTTTTACCCGTACCAGTGGGATTTAAACTATAAAAACCCAAGGGTCTTCAATGAAATGATGTATTATTTTCTGTATCTGGCGAACCGCGGGATTGATATTATGCGCATTGACGCGGTTCCCTATATCTGGAAAGAATTAAACACGCAGTGCCGGAATCTGCCGCAGGTACATACGATTGTGCGCCTGATGCGGATCATCAGCGAAATTGTCTGCCCGGGTATTTTGCTTCTGGGCGAAGTGGTAATGGAGCCGGAAAAAGTAACGCCGTATTTTGGTACGGTGGAAAAACCGGAATGCCATATGCTTTATAATGTTACGACTATGGCGACGACCTGGCATACCGTAGCTACCAGGGATGTAAGCCTTTTAAAAAAACAGCTTGATATTGTATTTGGGCTGCCGCGGGAATATCTGTTTTTGAATTATCTGCGCTGCCATGATGATATCGGGTGGGGGCTTGATTATGAAACGCTTGCCGCTAAAGGAATGGAAGAACGCGCTCATAAAAAATATTTAAACGATTATTTCTTGGGACTTGCCGGAGAAAGCAACAGCCGGGGAGAACTTTACAATTCGGATCCGGTTACCGGAGACGCCAGGTTTTGTGGGACAACCGCTTCCATGTGCGGAGTTGAAAAGGCCGGGTTTGAAGAGGACGCGGCTGCAATGGAGACGGCGGTCCAAATGGATGTTATGCTTCATGCCTATATGTTTGTGCTGTCCGGCATTCCTGTCATCTACAGCGGGGACGAAGTGGGACAGGTAAACGATTACAGTTACAAAGAAGATCCGGATAAAGCGGCGGATTCAAGATATCTGCACCGCGGCGCATTTAACTGGGAATTGGCGGGACGGATTTTGGATCCGGACAGCGTACAGGGGAAGCTGTTCCGACGATTAAACCGCCTGGAGGAAATTCGCAGCCGGGAAAGCGTATTTGTGGCGGATGCGAAGGCGCGTACAGTAGAGACATGGGATACGTCTGTGCTTTGCGTGGAACGGTGTTATAAAGGGGAAAAGCTGCTTGCACTGTTTAACTTCAGCGAGACCGGCAGGACGGCCTGGATCCATGAAACGGACGGGACGTATATCGATCTGGTATCGGAAGAAAAGATGGCCGCAAGCGGAGTAAATATCCCCGCTTACGGGTTTTACTACCTGAAAAAAATAAATTAGTTTGAAACGGGATTTATGATGTTCTTTTTGTCCAGCTTCATATATGCCCCTGCGCAAATCAGGACGGAAAGCATGGAGCCTGCGGTAGAGGCAAGCCCCATAGGAAGAAGCGTGGATGTAAAATATACGGATGCAAAGTAGGCGAGCGGGATGCGCGCGCACAGGATGGACATAAAGTTGTGCAGAAACGAAATGCCCGACAATCCGTATGCGCAGAAATAACCGCTGAAGCAAAAATGGATTCCCGCCAGCAGGCAGTCCCAGACATATCCGCGCATATACTGGCTTCCGGCAGAAATTACGGCAGTATGTTCCGTAAACAGCCCGATAAACGGCTCTGCAAAAAACTGCATGACAACGACGGCGGCAACGCCCCAAAGGACGGCGGTAAAAGCGGCGTAGCGCAGGGCCAGGCGGGCGCGTTCATGCTTGCCTGCCCCGATATTCTGGGCACAGAGCGCCGATACGGAAGAAAGCATGGTAGACGGGATCAGGAATAAAATCCCGATTATTTTTTCCACAATACCGACCGCCGCGGCGTCGTCAAGCCCGCGCCGGTTTGCAAAAACCGTAATTACGATAAACGAGATCTGGATAAAGCCGTCCTGCAAGGCGACCGGGATCCCGATTTTTAAAAGCCCTTCCATCGTGGCCTTATCGGGGCGGAAATCTCTGGACGACAGGGGAACGCCCGTCTTTTTCTTTAAAATAACCGCCAGTGCGGTAAAGACGCTTATCGCTTGTGCTGCGATGGTGCCAAGCGCCGCGCCTGCCGCGCCAAGTCCCATGGTTCCAATGAAAAGATAGTCAAGGGCGATGTTTGCGGCGCATGCGGCGGCAATAAAATACATCGGGCTCCTGGAGTCCCCGAGTCCCCGGAAGATGGAACTGATAATATTATAGGCTGTAATAAACGGTATTCCGGCAAAACAGACCGTCAGGTACGAAGCCGTATCCGCAACCGCTTCGGCGGGCGTTGACAAAACGGCGGTAATGGGCTTTACGGCAAACAAAAGGACGATTGTTAAAACGGCGGAAAGAAATAAAAACAGCGTAACCGTGTTGCCGATTGCAAGGGCGGCCTGTTTGCGGTCGCCTCCGCCGGTTGCCCGGCCGATTAAAATAGTCGCGCCCATGGCCAAGCCGACCAGGAGAACGGTGAGCATATGCATCGCCTGGCTTCCGATGGAAACCGCCGTGGTGCTCGCTACGCCGTAAAACTGTCCGACGATAAATAAATCCGCCATGCCGTACAGCGTCTGTAAAAAATAGGACAAAAGATAGGGAAGTGAAAAATAGAATAAGGTTTTTGGCAGGCTTTCGGTTGTCAGGTTTTGTTCCATTGCAGTATGCTCCTCTTAAATAGATATGTTTCTTATCATAGTACGCAAAGGGCGGGATTGCAAGAGTGAATTTTTGAACAGAAAAAGGAGAATAAGATGAAGAAACAGATACGCAGGCATATTATATTTTTTGGCAGAGTGCAGGGCGTGGGTTTCCGCTACCGGGCTTATTATGCGGCGGTGCAGTTAAAATTAAGCGGATGGGTTTGCAATTTAGACGACGGGACCGTGGAGATGGAGGTGCAGGGAACCGAAGAGGGGATTGACGCCCTGCTGGTTCATATGAGCCGGCAGGACCTTATCCGGATTGACGATATGGAAATCAAAGAAATCCCCCTAAAGACGGGCAGGAATAAGTTCCGGGTGCTGAATTAGCTTTGCGGCGTTTTCCCAAAAAATCATTTCTTTTTCCCGCTTGCTAAGCGGCATGTCCCCGACCCTTTTCACATAATCTTTCTGGGACTCCCAGGGGGAATCCGTTGCAAACAGGATTCGGCAGGCGCCGTGTTTTTTTACAATGCGTACAAACGCCTCGTCCGAAAGGTTTTCGGTTTGGTACGGCGCGCCGGGGTCTTTTGGATTTTGCGTAATCGGCCCGATGGCAAACGCGGTGTCGAACCAAACGGAAGCGCCGCATAAATCCCGTTCGACATCGTCCCAGCATGCCCAGTTTCCCATATGCGCAAGCACAAGCTTGGGCGGACGCAGCCTGTCGACGACGTTTAAAATCTGCCGGACGGACGAATAATTGCGGTCGTATATCCCAATATCAATCCCGGCATGTGTCAGTACAATCAAACCAAGTTCCGAAGCGGCGTCTATAATCCGCATCATGCGGATATCGTCGATATCCGTATTTTGGTAGGCAGGATGAATTTTAATCCCCAAAATGCCGTTGTCTTTTAAACGTTTCAGCTCATTTTTATAATGCCCGTAATCCGGATGCATCCCGCCAAACGTTATAATTCCCTGTGAAAAAAGCCAGTCTTTTTTTGCAATCAAATCTCCGTTTACTTTTTCTACCTGTTCCGCCGCCGTCATAACCGGCAGGTTTACAGAATATGAAATAGAAGCTTCTTTCATGGAAGCGGCAAGGCCCGATACGGAGCCGTCCGTAAAATACTGCGTGTGTGAACAACCGCTGAGCTTCTTAAGGACGTTCCCGGAAATTTTGTCCGGAAATGTGTGCGTATGAAAATCAATCGTCATGGTTAAAAATCTCCTTTCCAATCAAACAATAATATGATAAAATAAACCGATAAGCATGTCAAACGTTTCATGGAATTTTTGCTTTAACAGTTTAAATTGTAAAATCATCGGACGTTCTGCAGCAAAACATGAAAGAGAGAAAGGAAGTACAAGACTATGCCTGTGACAGATTTACTGGAGAGGAACCACAAGCTGTACAGTGACGAAATTGCCCTGGTGGAACTAAACCCTTTGGAAAAAGACACCCGAAAGACGACCTGGAAAGAATACGACCTGGTGCAGCAGACCTTTGCGGATGCGTACCGCAGGGAAATTACCTGGAGTATTTTTGATGAAAAAGCCAACCGCGTGGCCAATATGCTGATTGGGCGCGGCATCCAAAAGGGCGACCGCGTGGCGATTTTAATGTTTAACTGCCTGGAATGGCTTCCCATTTATTTTGGGATCTTAAAGACGGGCGCTATTGCAGTCCCGTTTAATTTCCGTTTTTCCGCAGAAGAAATAAAGTACTGCGCAGATCTTGCCGAAGTGCATATTTTGTTTTTTGGGCCGGAATTTATCGGACGTGTGGAATCCATTGAAGAAGAACTTGGCAAAGGCAGGCTGTTGATTTATGTAGGGGACGGATGCCCGACTTTTGCGGAAAGTTACCCGGAACTGGTGGCGGACTGTTCGAGCCAAGCGCCTCTTATCCGTCTTGAGGACGAAGACGATGCGGCGATTTACTTCTCTTCCGGTACGACAGGTTTTCCGAAAGCAATTTTACATAACCACGAAAGCCTGCTTCAGGCGGCGCAGATGGAACAGCGGCACCATATGACCGGGCGGGACGACGTATTTTTATGCATTCCGCCGCTTTACCATACCGGGGCAAAGTTTCACTGGATGGGAAGTTTATGTGCCGGAAGCAAGGCGGTTTTGTTAAAAGGGACGACGCCCGAGATTATTCTGGACGCGGTTTCAAAAGAACGGTGTACCATCGTCTGGCTTTTGGTGCCGTGGGCGCAGGATATTCTGGTGGCTTTAGACCGGGGCGACGTAAAGCTGCAGGACTATGAACTTGGGCAGTGGCGGCTGATGCATATCGGCGCGCAGCCCGTGCCGCCTTCCCTGATTAAGCACTGGAAGGAGTATTTCCCGCATCATTTGTACGATACCAATTACGGTTTGTCCGAATCAACCGGCCCGGGCTGCGTGCATCTTGGTATGGAAAATATCCACAAGGTAGGAGCAATCGGCATTCCGGGCTACCGCTGGAAGTGTAAGATTGTGAATGAGGAAGGAACCGAAGTTGCGCAGGGGGACGTAGGAGAACTCTGCGTAAAAGGCCCCGGCGTTATGACCTGTTATTATAACGATCCGCAGGCGACGGCGGAGACGTTAAAAGACGGCTGGCTTTATACCGGAGATATCGCCTACCAGGATGACGATGGATATTTCTTTATCGTGGACCGGAAAAAAGATATGGCTATTGTCGGCGGGTACAATGTCTTCCCCAGCGAGATCGACGAAGTCCTGTATGAACACCCCAAAGTTCAGGAAGCCGTCTCGCTGTGCGTGCCTCACCGCTCACGCGGCGAAACGCTCAAAGCCTATATTGTCACCAAACCAGGTGAAAAACTCACAGTCTCCGAACTGGCGGCGTTTTGCCGCCAGAAGCTGGCATCCTACAAGGTGCCTCGCATTTTCGAGTTCCGTGAAGAACTCCCCAAATCCATGGTGGGTAAAGTGCTGCGTCGTGCGCTCCGCGATGAGGAAACCAAGAAAATGGAAACCCAGGATGCCAGGGAGGTCGAAGACGCGGCAAAATCTCAACCGATCGCCCCCGCACCAGGATGCGCGGAGCTTGCCCCTGCCCCGGACAGCCCCACAACAGAGCAAACTGCTCCACCGCATGACGCCGCCTCCAACTAGAGCGTTTTGCGATTGAAAGTATCTGCCAGCCAGGATCCTATGTTCTGGCGCGCAGGTTTCACGCCTGAAGCCGGAGCTTGCTCCGCTGTCCATGCCTGTACGCCC
>OFFF01002204.1_pt1 | contig 11223 bp, 2 predicted proteins | sample 1521301 | NCBI WGS metagenome assembly OFFF01 (sample SAMEA3504101, study PRJEB24116) | mouse gut metagenome | biome: mouse gut; feature: mouse-associated habitat; material: faeces | place: Denmark | collected 2011
AAGCTCTTCATAACTGCCGAGCATCACCCATTCACCGGTCTCAGGTTTTCCGGCCGGAACTGCAGTGACGTTGGTCCTGATCGCCTCATCCTGATCTGCAAGGAATTCTTCTACGGAAACACCCGTAAACCCTTCAAGCTTGTCCTGTGCATTGTTAAGCGAAACAGCCAGATCCTGCTGACCGATCACAAAATACACCTCCGCAGCAGGTGCGGCATATTTGCTGCCTGAATTATAATACGTAACAGTTAACTTATAAAGGCCTGCATTTACAGGACTTATAAAACTACGGCTATTAAAAGAGTTCGCGAAGTCACTCTTCATAACCGGCTTACCGTTTTCCATAAGCGGATTGCCATCAGCATCTGTCTCCATGGCTTCCTCTACTGTTTTGTATCTGCTTTCATACCACGTATATGTAAAGTCATTTACCGCGTTTGCCGTTAAATCCGCAGATGTGACGGCATCCTTTAATCCCGCCTTCTTATAATCTCCTCTGCTGTTAAACAGCCTCTCACCGTCATAAACCCTGGTCCATGCATTTTCCAGGATCGGATGCTTTTCCAGACTGCCGACAACTTTCGTTGTATCAATAACAGCGTTCGCCCCGCTCACGCTGAGTTTCACCATGTATTTTTCATTTTCCAGTGTTTCCCTGTCCGTCTTCACCTGATAAGAAATATCGCTGGAATTTACATCGGCGTTGATATCCTTTTCATTCTGCTTTATACCGCCTGCCATATATACTGCTTTTTTTCCGGTAAATCTAACCCAGTATTCCGCATTCTGGTCAAATCCGAGTTTTACATCTTCCGTAAGGATATCTTCACGGTTTTCTGTTACATTTCCTGCCGCATCCTTGATCTGTGTTCTTTTTACAATTTCAAAGACCGGTTCATACGACTGTGTCATATTTGCCCCGATATAACTGGTTCCCCAGATATGATCCTTTAATTTATCGGGAATTTTATTACTGTCGTCAAGTTTCTCACCATCCGCTCCGAGTATTTCCGGTTCTACTTCGGCAAGCACTTCACCAACTGTCTGTGCACTGTTAAACTCCGTCTTCTTAAGGGACGGTTTTACAATCCATTCTACAGCGCCGATCTCCACAATAATGTCTCCAACAGAACCTGCATATATTTTGTCGTCTCCGGCATAAGCAGTCCTGTAGGCATAGACACCCGTTTCTGTCGGTGTACCCTCCAGTTCTCCTCCAACAGTCAACTTACAATAATTCTGGCTGCCCTCTTTCCAGGCCTCAAAATTTACCGCATGCCAAGCAGAATCTGTTTGAGCATCCGCAAGTACATTCTCAGTCTCTTTTCCTTCCTGATCCCGAACAACCTCTACGACCTGCGTATCCAGATATTCTTTCTTTGCAAAATTCTGTGCTGTATTTTTTATTTCATGATAAGGAACCGTAATCTTAGTAATCTTACGGGCTGCATTATTCGCCAATACAAATTCCTGCTTATCGTATTTAGGCGCATCATATTCTGATCCTAACGTTAACTTTACCCTGGTTTCCTTTAAATCGGCAATGTTAAGATGAATATCTTCTCCTTTGAGTTCATAATTTTTCTTATAATTCTCAGCATTTGTTCCGATAAATTCCACATTCAGCGCTACAACGTAGTCTTCACTCATAAGCAGCTGTCTTTCCGGATCACTGGATGTTATTGAAACATCCGTATATGCTTCTCTCACATCAACCGCAACGCTTATGTCTTTATTATCCGCTGTCTGATCGGACACAAAACCCATTCCGTCGGAAGAATCTACCGTAAATTCCGGCAGGGGCACATCTTTTGCCTTTATTCCGGCCATAACATCCAGACTGTCCCCATAAGGTATCACTCTCACAGACGCTTTGGTAATCTCAAAGTCAAAGATCCCTTTCGCCTCTTTATAAGCGCCTGCTTTGGCCGGAAGCGTGATCGCAAGCTTATACTTACCTGCATTTCTCGGAGCAACTCCCTCACCGAGAGACTTTCCTTCCGCATCCTGCCAGTCATAAGTCAGCTCACTGACAGCGCTGAACACCGGCAGGGGCACTTCACTGCCATCTTCACTCTTAACAGAAATGGCCCACAAAATATCCGAATCAACCTCCATGGTCTTCCTGCCGTCCGCATCTGTTGATTCTGTTGCAAACAACGGCTCACCCCGTCGATATTCGGCCTGCTGATAGGAAGCCAAATTTCCACCAGCCACAAATACATATACAGCCTCCGGCTGCTGATCGCCTTCTGCAGCTGCATCAGTATCTCCCATTACTTCATTTTCCGCTTCATTTTCCGGAGCAGCCGCCTCCTGATCGGCATTCTCCAAATCTGCCGATTGCTTATCCCCTTCCAAATCCGCATTCGTCTCTTCGGATGTGTCCATGCTGTCCGCATCTTCCGAACCCGTATTTGTCTCTTCCGATGCGTTCATGCCATCCGCATCCTCCGTGACCTGCATTTCGTCTCCTGACGGTTCACCCGTCTGCTCTTTCGTGGAATCATCCTCACTGTCCGATACCTTTGTCGAGTCTTCATCCGCATTCTGTTCCATCGCGGACTGTTCCTCTCCTGGAGCGGCAAGTGCTGTAGCAGGCACAGATGTAACTGTCATGACAACTGCCAGCGCCATGGCCAGAATCCGCCTGATCCACAATCGTTTCCTGAACTCTTGCATTCTTTCTAATCCTCCTTCATAATTTTATTAAAATATGACCCCATTTTCCCCCCCCCCTTGCCTCTAAGTCAAGAAAAAAGAGTTGACGCATCAAAATCATGTTTGCCTGCGTCAACTCTTTTTCCCGTATCAAAAACAATATATAGTAACTGATCATTCTGTTTCCTGTAGTCCAACTGTAACCAAAACACTATCTGTGCTATAGCAGTATACCACATCTGTATCACTCATTATATTACTTCGCGGATAGTTTTCTGAATAGAATGCCATGACCGTATTAATGTCCTCAACAGATGCAACGTCAAAACACATGTCCAGATAATCATCACCCGCGGCCGCCTTTACTCTTGACGCTGCAATGCCCAGTTCTTCAAACTCATCATACTGCTCCACATAATAACCGGCCTCTTCTAACCTGTCTGCCACTTCGTCAGAACCCGGATATGTCCGCTCTTCCACTGCCGCCTCTGCCGGCGGATTGGCACCACATCCTGCCAAAACAAACATTATGCCCGCCAAAATAATAACAATTGTTTTTCTCATCCTCAACACACTTTCCTTTCCCGATTTACATATTCTACTAAAACGCCCTCATTTTACTACGTGAAATCTTTTTTGGCAATCCTAAAATTCCAAACACTACAGCCATTGTAAATCACAAAGCGACGGAAAACTTCTTCCGCCGCTCTGATTGTACTACTTATTATACTGCTTTACTGCTCTTTTAAACCGATGTTTCCTTATGGATGCTGCTGTAAAAGCCTACATCTTGACGATGCTAATGGGTTACATATACGTCGCAGGAAATCGCATTAGAAAGAGTCCAGTGACCAACCGCAATATATATTGTTTCACCTGCCTGCAGTTCTATATCTTTCATAAAATTATTGTTACCGCCTGCTTCATCATCATACCCATAACCATCGGTAATGGAAACATTATCCAAAGTTCCGGTGTTGGCCTTATCCCCAACATCCTGATTCCTGAAAAACCATGCTTTCGGATCACCAGTGTTATTCGTAGAGCGGAAGGTATATGTCCCGTTCTCCGGAGCCTGGAATGTGATCCACTGATACCGTCCACTCCTGACATCCACATGCGCAAGAACCGTTGCATTACCCGTCTTTGTAACCGTGATCTCATTATTCCCTGAACTGTACACCTCGAGATACACTACAGCATCTTTCCTGATCAGATACGGTGCAGAGTAAAACACATTTCCCTGCCATGCATTCTCACCATAGTATCTGACATAACCATTTGTACAGCTAAAATTATAGAATCCATCCTCGGCAGCCTTAAATGTCAAGTAGGAATACCCGCTTTCGGTAATGCTTACAGATTCATTCACCTTCAACTCTGTCGCCGCCTTACAGGTTACTGTAACCTCAGCTCCCTCGCCTTCAACCTTCGTCTCCGAATTATTGGTGACTCTGATATAGATCTCAGCATTGGCTCCCGCTTTGACAGGTCCAAAGTTCTCGTTCATACTGCTCAGACTTCTATAAATCCTCAGACCCACATTCTGCGGGGCAGTAAAGGTATATTCACCCGCCGCCGTGGTCTTATATGCATACCATTTGCTTTCACCGGCTTCCAGGGACAATGCGATCGTATCCCCGCTTACAGACGCAGGCGCCAACTTCGAAACCGTTACCTGTGCCGTTCCCGCTGCATCAGCGCCGGAATATTCCAGACATCCCTGCATCACATCATCTTCATACAGGAATGTTTCGCTGATAACAGAATCAACGGCTTCCACAAATTTACTGCCGGCACTGCATGAAACGGTATACCAATAATCCTCAGGCGCACTAAAACGTGTAATGCTGATCCTGTCCTTTACAACCGGTACGTCAGTCGTACCCAGCTTCAGGTCTACGGCTTCCAGTTTCCCGGCTGTCACGGTAAGCTTAACCTCCGCTTCACCAAAATTTCCTACCGTAAATTCATAACGGTCTCCACTCTCTTCACGATCTATATGAGCCGCAAAATAGCATCTGTTCACGGTATCCTCATACACACTGTTATCCGCATCGATCCAAAGACCCTTCGCATCACTCACTCTGAAATCATAGTAACCGTCCGCAAAGAGCGGCAGCATGAAGACAGCTGATTCGTTCGCCTTAAGCGTGATCTCCTTCGCCTTATTAAGCTCCAGTTCATTAATTTTATCCTGCGTAATGATAAGCTTGCCTGCAGCGTTCACCTTGATCAGGATAATCTCATCCTTTTCCAAGGTGCCGCCATTTTCATAGTAATCATTTCCGTTTTTATTCGGAAGATATTTACGCATACTTATATTCGCATCACCACTTACAGTATACTTTGCATACTCAGGCGCCTTAAATGTATAATATACAACATTTGCGCCTTCCGGAATCGTCACGTCCGCTTCCGCCTTGCCATTGGAAAGCGTCAATTCGGTTGCCTGCAGTAATGCCGGTGCCTTAAGCGTAACGTCAACCCCTGCGTCAGCAATCATATCTCCTGCCTTCACATTGACGTAAAGCTCCTGCCCTTTCTCCAGGTACGCTTCCGTATTAATCTGACTGCCCTTACCGCCATCAGGCATTTTCCTGTACCATCTAACATCAACGCTGTTCTTATCCTGACCTGCGCCAACCGTATAGTCAAGCACATATCTGCCGTCCGCCGGTATGGTATAGGTATACCACTTGGAGTCCGCTTTCACGATCTTGTCTGCCGCTGTGGACAATGCCTGTGCGGTCACGGGTCTGATCATGATCTTACCGGTTGCACTGATGCCCGCTTCCGTCGCCGTCGGCGCAGTGATCCCGGATGCGGTTATTGTTATTTTCCTGGTTGTGAGCGCTGTATTCCAGTTAGTTCTTTCGGCAGACTTTTTCCCTTTCCCCAGATCGCTAATAATATCACCATAGCCATCTCTAACAGTTATCAACGGCATCGTCTGGTTTTTGGTCTCATCCGCACCGGAAGTATTCTCAACAATAACGATATAACCCAATTTGCTGTCTTCCGGTGTGGTGAAGGTATATTCTATTGAACCATAATCCTCCTTGATCTCAAATGTCTCTTCCTTACCGCTTGTCAGGAATCTCTTCTCATCCGTAACCACCTGCAGCTTACCGCTTACAGCCTTCTCGCCGGTCTGTGTCAGCTTAACATAACAGGTGCCTGTTGAAGAAGTTACCGTTGTCGGAAGCTCACTGAAGAATCCGCTCTCTAAGCTGCCACTTGTATATTGCGCGTCTGCAGTTCCACTCTCCGCATCCGGTATCCATTTGATCGTGTAGCTGTCATTTGTTGCCGCTTTAAATGAATAGTACTTCACTTCATCTTTGGCAAGCGTAACCTGTGTATCACCTTTGGCTATCGCTGTCGGTACGATCTCTTTCACGGAAAGTACAGCTGTCGTCTTGACCCCTTCCGCTGCTGCCGATGCAGCCATAATCTTAAACACATAATCACCTGCGTTCAGCTTCCGCACGCCGGATGTCCCGTTGGCGAAGTGAATATACGGATCACGGGTTGTGTCACTAAAAGCCTTATCGACATGCATAACCTCTACGCTCTGCGCCGCCGCTTCCGCCGGAACAGCCGTTGCCTTTACATGAAACTCATAGTAACCGGCTTTCTTAACCGTGAACGTATACCACTGCGCATCGCCGTAGTTCGCTCCCAGCTCTATGCTGGCGGGAGCCGCCGCATCAAATGTCTTATTATCAGCGACGCTTGTCAAAGTAACTTTTGAATCTGCAGTATCACCTGCCGTCACCTTAATATAAATCTTATCGCCGGCCTTCAAGGCTTTCTTATCGTTAAGAGCAGGCTTAACCACCTCACCATTCTGTACCGTAAACGAGTTGTCGTTATAAGCAATATCGCTGATTTCTCCCAGCTGTGTATCGCTCTCCCAGCTATTGCCTGTTTCTTTCTTTGTCTTACTGTAATACCACTCTACCATCGCATTTTCTGTGGCTGCAACCGTATATACCGTAGCTGCCTTGTCATCCGGTATCGTGTATTCGAACATCTGACTTGTGCCTTTTGTAACCGTCTGTTCGCCGCCCAGAGCTTTTGTTGCCGTTGTAGCAGCCTTGACCGTCACGTCAATCTTCTTGTCCCCGATAACGGCCGCAGGATTAATAACCGTAACAGCGATCACAATTGTCTCGCCGCCTTCCATGAACAGCTTAACTGTCCTGCTTGCAGGAGCAGCCGGTGTCCCAGGTTCGGCCGGATCCGCCATCACTTTTGCTTTCGGAGCTACCACTGCATCCCCATCATAATATTCGGTATCATCATTCACTGCAAGAAATTTCGCGTCAATCTCGTCGGAAGGGCTGTAAGTAAAGCTGTAATCGCCCGTAACATCCGCCTTGAATCTTACGTACTGTGTCTCCTGCGCATTATCTTTCGTAAACGACATGGATGCTCCGACATCACCAACCGCCAGTGTTTTGGATAAATCTCTCTTTGTCACATAAAGCTCGGAATTTGCTCTGACTTTAATAAATACAGTCTCTCCCGTCTTCATGCCTAATTCAAACTGCCCAGAATAAACAGGAGTCTGATTTCCCTGCGGCTGCTTCTCATATTTCTCAATTCCGCCGACAAACGTATAGAAATTATCTTCCTGTGCGGTAAACGAAACCCACATATCTCTTGTGACTTTCAGCGGCTTATCCTTCGTATAGGAAGTGGAAAGCTTTGTAAAGTCAACATACGAAGATACGCTAAGCTTAAATGCACCATAGACTCTAAAGTAAATCTTTTGTCCCTCTTCAAGCCTAAGCGTCTGCCTGTTCATATCCCCAGCAAAATACGCTTCTGTTCCGTTGCTGTAATAGATCTGATAATTCCGATCATACGCATTGTTATAATACCATTTACATTCAAACGTATATTCGCCGTATGACGGTGCCATAAACTGTACCCAGGTCCTGTCATTAGACGGATTATTCAACATATCCTCATTCGAAACGTTAACAGGATTAGATACTGTCAACACTTCAAGTCTTCCCTCGTAATAAGGGTCAACTGTCTTGATAAATTCATCATAGAAATCATTACCACCATTCTCATAATCGCCGCCATAACCAGTACCCTTCCCTACGGCTTTGACTGCTATATGGTATCTTGCGATCGTCTTCTTAGTAACCTTGGAAGTCACCGTAATCGTTGTCTTACCCTGCTGCATTGCTTTCAGCGTTGCAGAGAAGGACCCCGGATTAGCCTTAATGGAGGCCACCTTGGTATTACTGCTCTTCCATGTCAGTGTATCTGTGCCTCTCGGCTGTGCAAATTCATTTATATCCTCAGCTACTAATGTATACGTATTGCCTGAAGTCAGGTACGTCTCTAAATTGGAAATATAAATTCCACAATCATACTCCGGATTACTAATATCACAATTCTCATATGATGCCGGAATATTCGTGGTCTTTGCCTTGGTAGACGCCGATTTAGCCGCCCGCTCTCCCTCGTATACCGGTGTTACGGATATCGTGTAGGAAGAAAGCCTCATAAGCTTCTCGGTAGAGATGGTATACGCGTACATCTTAGTCTTCTCAAAATATCTGAAATGACCATTCGAACCATCCACATTATTCAGTAATGCCCGCTGCTTATTCTGTTCCCAAGATTTTGCGTCAGCAGCAATCTTATTCTTCATCGCCCACTCTCTGTAAGCCAGTTTCTTATAGATCACACTGCCTCTGGCATCCTTCACCTCGATGTCAAACGCCTCGGGATGACCTGCATGAGCAAAGTTCAATGTAATATGCTTATCGTCCGTATAAACCGCTTTCAGACTCTTAACCGGATCAAGCCTGGATGTCGCGAGACTGATGGACTTTTCTGTCTGCACTTTATCATCCGTGCCTGACTTCCAAAGCCAATCTGTAAATTTCAGGTCACATCTGCTGTTTTCCTTGGCTGCGATAATAATATACTCGCCCTCACGAAGTTTACCGTCTATGGACCGATGCGTTTCGCCATCATATGTAGCCTGATAAATCTCGAATCCTGCCTCTTCTACTTCCTTCCAATTCGTGATCTCAATATTAGACGACCAGTGATAAGGTACCTTCGCCTTACCCTGCTTATATTCAAGGTAATCCGCGAGTCTGACCGCATCACCAACCTTCATCGTCTTTACTTTCTTCGTGGTGAGAGTATCAGGTCTCGCAGTGACTGTAAGGTCGCAGTAACCGGATATACTATTATCCGCCTTGACATATACTCTTACACGCACCTCACCATTCTTATCCACACCCTTAAAGGTAAGTTTTCCCTTGTTGTTGATTGTAACGTACTTAGACAGATTCAGCACTTTACCGTTATCATCAAGTTTATGCTCACCATCTGTAACATAATATGTGAGTTTCGGATCCTGATATTTGTCCGTCAGTTTTATGCCCAGCGCCTTCTCCGCCGCTTTCAACGAAAGCTGGAACCAGGTGTAATCATCGGAATCCGCAGCCGCATTCGAAGGCTTCTCGAAGAACCCTCCATCCACCAAAAGCTGCGCAGATTTATCCGCAAGTTCTACAATATAACCCTCTTTGGAATCCTTGTCATTAAAATATCTGACCGGATTCTGCTTGGTCTTCTCCTCAGTTACTTCAAAGTAGGGCCGTAATTCCTTCACCTGCGATTTTGTAGTCTCGAACATCTTCACTGTGCCGGCCGCTGACTCTGTCACCCTGGAACCATCCGCCAATGTTCTCACAGCACTCACGTTTCTGACATAGATTACATACGCACTGCTTTCCAGTTCTTTAAATGTAACCCACTGCCTGCAAATCTTAAGCTTTTCGTCGTATCCTCTTGTTCCCCCAAAATACAACGGCGCAACTGCAAACGTATCCTGCCATTGACCATTCGTCATTTTTTTGATCGCTGTTTCAAAGTCAGCTGCCTTCCACTTATTGGCATCCTTCTTATTCGCAAGCTTCACGACATAGATTTCTCCGCGATATCCGTTGTCAACCCTGGTAAACTGTACTTCAGCATACGTATCCTTCGGAATCACTTTCTTAATGACGGGAGCCGTTACTTCTGTGACTGTCACTTTAGTCTTTGCAACTTTCACGCCTTTACCGGTAATCTCCTCGAATGTTTTGCCATCCGCCGCAAGGCGTACCGGATATGCCTCGACATTTACTGCCACCGGCTTCTTATTATTCGTTGCAAGCGCGGTGATCAGACCGGTTTCCGGATTAATGCTTGCATATTGGTTACTTGTTTCACCGCCGCTGAGACGATATCTTATGCGTATAACGTCACCGAGCTGCGCTTTTGTAATCTTGACGTCAAGCTGCTGTTCCTCGCCTACCGCCATCTTGCCCTGTACTCCATTGAATGCAAGAGCCTTCGGAGTTACTGCTTTCTTAAGGTCTGCCTCCAATTTCGCAGCCGTAAGGTCGAGATTGAAGTTCTCTGTATAGCCTTCTTCCCATGTAACGCTGAACTTCTTCTCCGGATTAACAACTTTTCCGGACTCATCAAGTTCCACCGGGAAAAGAACCGTGATGTAATATCTGTTTATTTCTTCATACTCAGCGATCACATATCCATTTGCGGATTTAATACTGTTCCCGAATATGAAGTTATTTTCTGCAAAGCTGTCATTTACTTCCAATTCTCTGCTAAACTCAAGCGGTGCAGCAATATTTACCGCGATATAGTTCCTGTTTAACGGAATTTCCTTGCCAGTAACCAGATCCTTAGTAACGGTTTTCCAGTCACTTATCTGCGGATCCCATGCCCTAAGGGTATATCCCTCATAAACAAACGGTATTCCTTCTCTCGGCACGATCTTATAGGTACCGTCTTTATCCTTTTCCGTGTTAACAGAAACCTGACCCTGTTCTTCGTAGTCCACTGTGTTCCAGAAGAACTCTACCGGATTTATTTCTGCTTCTCCACGAACAACATTCTCCGGCGATGCCGATTTAAATGTGAGATTATAAGATGCATCATACTGTGCAAATAACGCATTATTATTTCTGAGCTTTACATCATATCTTCTGCCATATCTTATGCGTTTATTACCATTAACCGCTTTGTTATCTTCATAATACGTCGGCCAGAAATCATCATCTTCCTCTTCCGTACTATTAAGTATCGGATAGCTATTGAAATACTTAACCTTTCTGTTTTCAACAGCATCCCATTTCTCACCATCACCGCGCTCGAACAGCCACCTGTCATCACTGCTGCCATCTGTGCCATCGGGAATCTTACGATCTTCAGCAACGGCTTTCGCTTCTACATGCCAGTTCTCCAGCATCTCATAGATATGTTCGCCTGCTGCTGCTTCTTCCTTCAGGATCGGTGTGATCTCTACATCCAGCGGCTTGATTTCAAACTCAAACCTGCCGTCCTTGTCTTCAAGTTCTACCCATCTTTCACTCCAGTCGTCGTTCGCTCTCAGCGGACCATAGGTATCGTTTCCTTCAAAGCTTGCAACCAGAATATAGGTACCGCCATACTTTACCTCTCCGGTAGGCACTTTCTCGCTGCTTTCACTCCATGCCCACTCGTCTCTTA
>OFFF01002205.1_pt1 | contig 11222 bp, 11 predicted proteins | sample 1521301 | NCBI WGS metagenome assembly OFFF01 (sample SAMEA3504101, study PRJEB24116) | mouse gut metagenome | biome: mouse gut; feature: mouse-associated habitat; material: faeces | place: Denmark | collected 2011
CCCCTACCATATTCCTGAAATGTTCTTTATGCGTACTGTCCATTGTGCATGTTTCTATTTTTTAGACGGCGCCATACCCGGGCAGGCCCTTGAGACAGAGGCTTGTCCGGGTGTTCTATGTTATCTTCCAAAAATGAGACAGAAAGACTGTCTATTTTGCATATTTACTTTTTTGTCGAAATGTGTTAGTTTTATATAGTAAAATTTAATTTTATTATATGAAACTTTGGAGGAGGGAGTCCCATGGTTTTTGAGGAACTGTCCTTAAAAAATAAGATTGCGCTGGTTACCGGCGGCGGCTTCGGAATCGGCGGTGGATTTACCCGGGGCCTGGCAGAGGCCGGGGCCAATATCGCCTGTGTCTACAGCCGGCACGAACCAACCGAGATGCAGAAATATGTGGAGGGTCTGGGCCGGGCTTTTCTGCCCATCAAGGCCGATGTGAGCAGGCTGGAGGAGCACCAGGGAATTTTGGACCAGGTGCTGGAGCGATACGGCCGGTTGGACATCCTAGTGAACAACGCGGGCATTTGTCCCCGGGCCAGCGCCATGGACTACACCGAGGAGATGTGGGACCAGGTGATCCAGTTAAACCAAAAGGCGGTGTTTTTCCTGTCTCAACGGGCTGCCCGGCAGTTTGTCAAGCAGGGCGGCGGAGGCAAAATTATCAACATGGCCTCTATGCTGTCTTTTTTGGGCGGTTTCAACACCACCGCCTATACCGCCAGCAAGCACGCTGTTATGGGCCTGACCCGAGTGATGGCCAGCGAGTGGGGGCACCTGGGAATCAATGTAAACGCTGTTGCGCCTGGGTGGATCAAGACAAATCTGTCCTCGGCTTTGGTGGCCGACCCAGACCGCTACAATTCTGTAAAAGCTCGGATCCCCCAGGGGGACTGGGGTGAACCGGATGTCTTTAAAGGGGTGGCAGTTCTTCTGGCCAGCGCTGCGGGAGACTACATTAACGGCGTTACCATCCCGGTAGACGGCGGCTACCTGACAAAGTGAGGGGGAACAGGATATGAAAGCCCTTGTCCTAAAGGGGGCGATGGATTTTTCCTATGAGGAGCAGCCCGAGCCGGCCTGCCCGCCTGGTCATGTGCTGGTCCGGGTGGAAGCGGTGTGTATCTGTGGGTCTGATATTCATGCCATTCAGGGCCGTCAGCCCCTGTTCTCCTTTCCCAGAGTGATTGGCCATGAGGTGGCAGGCGTAGTCCATCAGGTGGGGGCGGGAGTATCGCAGTTCCGGCCAGGCGATCGGGTCTGTCTGATGCCCTGCATTCCCTGCGGAACCTGTCGGGCCTGCCGGGCGGGACGGACCAATGCCTGCGGGAGTCTGGAGCTGTACGGTGTGCAGACCGATGGAGGACTGCGAGAGTACATGGCCGCCCCAGAGTCCAACTGGCTGAAAATGCCAGAGGGGGCCGCCCCAGAGGAAATCGCTGTGTTGGAGCCCTTGACCATCGGCGCTCATGCTGTGGCTAAGCTGGGCCTTCAACCGGACCACCGGGTTCTGGTGGTGGGGGCGGGGCCTATCGGAGTGAGCTGCGCCCTGAATGCTCAGACCTATGGCGTTCAGGTTACTCTAGCAGACAACAATGCAGTCCGGCGGGAGTTTGCTGCGGAGCGGTTTGGGTTGGCGGTACTGGACCCCAATCAAGAGGATTATCCCAGCCAGATTCACCAGGCGACTCAGGGTGAGCTGTTCGACGCTGTGGTGGATACTACCGCTGCCAAACAGGCTATGGAGAGCGACTGGAAGTGGATCTGTCAAGGGGGTAAAATTGTTTTTGTGGGGATCTGTAACGGAGCATTGGAGTTGGATGGAGTATCCTTCCATATGCGGGAACCCTTTTTATTTGTCACCCGAAACTCTACACGCCGTGATTTTGAGCGGGTCCTCCGGTTCTGGCAGTTGGGAATGCTACAGCCAGAGCGGTTTCTCACCCACAAGGTGAGCTTTTTCCAGGCGGGGGAGAGCTTGCCCCGCTGGACAGACCCAGCCGCTGGCGTATTCAAAGGGGTCGTGTTGTTCCAGCAGCATAAAGCAAAGTGAGGTATCACCATGAAAGCCACCCAGGACTATACCATTACTTCTGTAAAACGGGCTCTGCAAATCCTAAAGCTCTTTGACGACCAACGGCCTGAGTTGACCCTGTCTGAAGTCAGTGAATTGTCTGGCGTTGGAAAGAGCTCGGTACTGCGGTTCCTTTATACGCTTCTCAACGAGGACTTTGTGGCCTACGACGAGACGACCAAGAAGTACAGCCTGGGAATTGAGATGTACCGGCTGGGGTTGGCTAAGTTTAACTCTCTGGATATCCGTAAGGCGGCCCGAAAGCATTTGCAAAAGCTATCAGACGGAGAGAACATGATCTGTTATTTGGGAATTCGTCAGGGAGATGTGCTGGCCATGATCGACCAGGTGCTCCCCGCCCGGGTACCAGCCTGGACCCAGCTGATGGTCCAGGGCGGAGGCACCAGGGAGTTGTACTCTACTGGAATTGGACGGCTGTTCCTGGCTCAGGATAGCGACGAGGAGGTGGAGCGGTATCTGGAGCAGGCCACCTTGAAGAAATTTACAGATACCACGATTACCGATAAAAGGGCACTGATGGAGCTGGTCCATCAGGCTCGAGCAGACGGTTACTCTGGCAATATCGGTGAGAATGAGCACCATATCTACAGTCTTTGCGTCCCTGTCTATGGGCGGGATGGTCGGATGGTGGCAGGGGTCAGCCTGTGCTGTCTACAGGATGTAATCTGTAGCAGCCAGTATGACAGCTACTTGGATAAAATCCGGGCCGCTGCGGAGAAAATTTCTCATGACTTGGGTTATGTAAAATAGTACACCGCATTATGATATGTTTTTTGGCTTGCGCTTTGCAAGCTAAAAAACTGGATAATTATTGAAACTAAGTTTTGTCAGATAAAACTAAAGGAGAGGGAGCTATGAGTAAAGCGAAGGCCGTCATTGTAGACTACTACTATGAAGACATTCAACAGGAGCGGGAGGTGTTGGATTCCCTGGATGTGGAATTGCTGGATTTCCACTGCTCCACTGAGGAAGAGGTCGTTTCCGTGGCGGCGGACTGTGACGCCCTGATCTGTCAGTTTGCCCCCATAACGCGCTGGGTGATCGAACGGCTGGAGCGGTGCAAAATCATTGTGCGCTATGCCATTGGCGTGGACAACATTGATGTGAATGCCGCCGAGGAACATGGAATTTTTGTCTGCAATGTGCCGGATTACGGGATTGACGAGGTTTCCAACCAGGCCATCGCCCTGCTGCTGGACTGCGCTAAGAAGTTGACCTATTTGGCTGGCCAGGTGAAACAGGGTAATTGCAGCTACACCTGCGTCAAGCCGTTGCACCGCATGGAGGGCAAGACCTTAGGCCTGGTGGGCTTTGGCCGGATCCCCAGGGCAGTAGCCCGCAAGATGGGGGGCTTTGGGTTGGACCTTATCGCGTACGATCCCTTGATAAATCAGGAGGCGGCTGAGGAACTGAGAGTCCGGCCAGTGTCTTTGGAGGAGCTGCTGGAGCGCAGCGACTATATCTCGGTCCACTGTCCTCTGACGGAGGAAACCCGGCACATGTTTGACCGGGATGCTTTCTCAAAAATGAAACCCACGGCAATTTTTATTAATACCGCCCGGGGGGGTGTGGTGAAGGATGAAGACCTGGTTTGGGCTCTGGAACATAATGTTATTAGCATGGCAGGCCTTGATGTGACCGAGACCGAGCCGATCCCGGCAGACCATCCCCTTTTAAAGCTGGACAATGCGGTGGTCACCCCTCACGCCGCATGGTATTCCGAGGAGGCGGTGAAGAGCTTGCAGAGGAAGGCTGCCGAGGAGGTGGCCAGAGTGTTCAGCGGAAAGCCGCCCAGAAACCCGGTAAATCATCCCCAAAAGAAGTAGAATGGAGGGACAGTCATGTTTGCGGTAATCGACTGCGGAACTACCACGACCCGGATTTATATTGTGGATGAGTCACAGCAGATCATCGCCTCCGGGCGGAAAAAGGTGGGCGTGCGGGATACTTCCATCACTGGAAGCCGCAATGTTTTGCGGAGCGGTGTGACAGAATTGTTTTATGATGTGCTGCGGCAAAATGAGATTCCCGATGAGCAGGTGGAGTTTGCCATCGCCTCCGGTATGATAACTTCTGAGATAGGGCTGATCGAGATCCCCCACCTGATAGCGCCGGTGGGCCTGCGGCAGCTGGCGGAGGGAATTGTGAAGGTGGAGGAGCAGGAAGTCCTGCCCATAGGGCGGCCAGTCTACTTTATTCGGGGCATTCGGAACCACTATCCAGAGCCGGCCAGGGCCCAAGATTTGCGTCGGATGGACTTTATGCGTGGGGAGGAGGTACAGTGTATCGGCATAATGAGAAGCCAGGAACTGCCTTACCCATGCAGCCTGGTGGCCCTGTCCTCCCACACTAAAATCATGTATATCAACAGTGACCAGCAGGTGGAGGCCAGCACTACCACTATAAGCGGTCAGTTTTACGAGGCTATGATTGGTTCCACCAATATCGGCAAGAGCATTATCCCAGTGGAAGGCGAAGAGACCGGAGGCTATACCCATGAGGAGTTGGTGTCGGTTGCGGTGGACTGTGTCCGCCACGCCGGGTTGGGCCGCACTATGCTGATGCCCAGATTCTTGCAGGTATTGATGCGGACCAACAGCCAGGAACGTCAGCTTTTTGTGGACGCCGCTATTGCCGCTGACGATTTGAACGCTTTTCGAGAGATGCGGAATCAGGGCTACAGGTCAGATTATTATCTGCTCTATGGTCAGGAGGAACGATGCAAGCTGTATGCCTACATGCTGAAACAGGAGTTTGGCGGGGAACTGACGGTGAAGAGTATTTATGACAAGGAGGCGCTGGACCAGCTTACAGTGACCGGCTCCATCGCCGTGGCTCTGCAAAAAATTGAAGATGACAGAAAAAACTGAGTTAAAGAAAGGAAGAAAGCCCATGTTCCAGATGTACGGCGTGGTGCCGCCCATGATCACCCCATTCCAGGAGAACGGAGAGGTAGACTATGACAGCCTGAAAACCCTGGTGAGTTTCCTGTCTGAAAATGTGGATGGCCTGTTCATCACAGGCTCTTACGGCGGCGGGGCCCTGATGACTGAAGAGGAGCGGCGGGGGGTGGCGGAAACCACCATTAACACCACCTCTGGCCGTCTGCCCGTGATCGTCCACGTGGGAACAGCGGACAGCCTCAGCGCCAGCCGGCTGGTGGATCATGCCGCAGTCTGCGGTGCGGACGCGGTGGCTGCGGTGGGACCCTATTACTTTAAACATTCCAAGGACGAGATCTGCAATTATTTTGACGCGCTGGTGAAGGCGGCAAAAGGCCGTCTGCCGGTATATGTTTACAACAATCCCCAGTTTCAGGGCTATCCCATGGATATGGATACCATCCAGGCGCTGCGGGATAAGGTGGGGGTCAGCGGGGTAAAGGATGCTACCTTTGACATCCAGACAATGGCGAAGTATCTGCGTCTGCTGAAAAATGATACCTTCGACGTGGCCCTGGGAACCGAGGCTATGTGGCTGTCCGCCTGTGTTCTGGGCTGCAAAGCCTTTATTCCGGGCATTGCCAACGCCTTCCCAGAAATTTGCTGCAAAATGTTCCAGGAGGGGTTGGCCGGTGATTTCGAAGCCTGCCGCAAGACCCAGTTTGAGGTCAATGAGATGCGGGAGATTATGTATCTGGCCCGGTCCACTCAGCTTGCCATCTACGCCATGCTGGAGATCCGCGGGATTGTCTCCTGCTATCCCAGAGCCCCCTTCATCCCTGCATCAGAAGAGGAAAAAGCCCACATTCGAAACCGTCTGCGGCAGCTTGGCCTGATTGGCTGAAATCAGTGGAATAGGTTCTCAACTATTCATTGACATAGAAACAGAAGGAGTGAACAGACTATGGATATTAAATACAGTATTTCTCCCAGTGAGTTGAAAACCATGAATACGGAGCAGATTCGGGGCCAGATTTTGGTTCCAAAGGTATTTGAGCCAGGAAAGGCTCTCCTGACCTACAGCTTTGATGAGCGCTTTATTTTGGGCGGCATCTGTCCTCTGGACCGTCCTGTTTTCCTGGAATCAGCCGACGAGATCCGCCAAGACTACTTCCTCCAGACTCGGGAGATGGGGGTAATCAATATCGGCGGGCCAGGCAGTATCACCGCCGACGGCGAAGTCTTCCGGCTCAACTATGAGGATGGGGCCTATTTGGGCTGTGAGACAAAAGAAGTTACCTTTTCCAGTGACGACCCCCAAGCTCCGGCTAAGTTCTATGTTACAAGCCTTCTTGCTTTCAAAAAAAACCCCAATTGTGTGATTCTAAAAGATAGCGCCCAGTTGAATCCCTGCGGCAGTCAGGAGGGAGCCAGCTCCAGGATTGTTAAGAAATATATTTATAAGGGTGGTCCTGTGAAGAGCAACCAACTGCAAATGGGGATCAACTCCGTACAACCGGGTAATGTTTGGAATACCCTGCCTACCCACAGTCACAAGCGCCGGGTGGAGTGCTTTATGTATTACAACATGCCCAAAGATGCTTTTTACATTGAGGTATTTGGCGAGCCAAAGGAGAGCCGCCATGTGATCATCCGAAATGAGCAGGCTATTGTCTCAGCCGCCTGGCAGATGCACTTTGGCGTGGGCACCACGCACTATGACTTCATCTGGGCTATGGGCGGGGAAAATCAGGATTTTCCGGACATGGATGTGGTACCAATGGAAGAAATCTGGTAATTTCCCGTCGAGCGAACAGACCCAAATCAGTATGAGAGACGCGTAACCGCGTTTCTACATAATAAAATGATTTTAGGAGGAAAGACCATGAAAAAGAGAAGAATTTTGTCCCTGGCGCTGGCGCTGGCCATGACCTTCACCCTGGCGTCCTGCGGCAACAACGTCGAAAATAACAGCAGCGGCTCAGCCGTCTCCGGGGGAAATAAGAGCGGCGGCGGAGCCCCCGCCAGCAGTTTCCCCAACCAGACGATCACCTTGATCTGCCCCTACGGCGCCGGCGGAGGTACCGACGTACTTCTGCGTTCTCTGGCGGACGCGGCGGGCAAGATCGCCGGTGTAAACATTGTGGTGGAGAACATCACTGGCGGAAATGGAGCTACCGGTGTAGTCACGATGATGGACTCCGCGCCTGATGGCTATACCATAGGTTCCTGCTCTGGCGAGTGGATTGCGCTGAAGGAGATGGGCCTGGCCCCTGAGGATTTTGATTATAACAACTCTGAAATGATCATGCACTATAACTTTGACCCCGCCTGCTATCTGGTGCCTGTGGACTCCCCGTATCAGAGTATTGAGGACATCATAGCGGCTGCAAAGGCTGCTCCCGGCGAGATCACTTTGGGCGTCACCGCAGCTGGCGGCTCCCACCATCTGGCCTCCCTTCTCTTCCAGAAGGAGAGCGGAACGGAGTTTAATGTGGTCCCCTACTCTGAAGGCTCCGCTGCCTGTGTCACAGCCCTGATGAGCGGTCAGGTGGAGATCGGCAGCGTGTGCCCCGCTGAGGCTATTGCGCAGATCCAGGCTGGCCAGGTCCGGATTCTGGGTATCTGCAGCGAGGAGCGGTTGGCCTCCTACCCTGATGTGCCCACCCTGAAGGAGAGTGGCTATAATGTGGTCTACGGTGCTTGGCGCGGCCTTTGCGCCCCCAAGGGCACCCCTACAGAGGTTGTGGACAAGCTGGAAGAGGTATTCCTGGCCGCCGCTGATAGCCAGTCCTTCAAAGACTTCTGCACCAGCAACAACAATGAGTTGGATGTGCTGGACAAGGCCGCCTTTGCGGAGCGCTTTGTTTCTCAGGAGGAACTGATTAAGCAGGTCTGCGCTATCTATGCGGAACTGCAAGGTTAATCGACTGCGGAGAAGGGGCGAGTAGGTATCTCGCCCCTTCCCATGAATTTATTTGGGAGTCTGCAATTATGAAAAGACGGAATATCATTTATGGCAGCCTGATTACTGCGCTGGGCCTATTTGCCTTTGTTTACGCAGGGCGGTACGCAAGCACAGTGAACTTGGGCAGCGGTTCAACAGGAGGGGATTTTTTCCCCCGGATCATGTCCACTGGGCTGATGATCACCGGCGTGATTATCATCATTGGCGCGCTGCTTGGGAATGAGAATGAGGAAGGCGCGCCCATCAAGTGGATCACCCTGCTCATCCATTTGTCCGCCTTGATGCTCTACTACATTCTGCTGAAACCTCTGGGATTTATCGTGGACAGTGTCTGGATCACCGCCTTTATTATGTATCGATTTGGGTGCCGGAACTATGTAGCGTTGGCCATATGGTCCGTTCTAATGCCGGCTACTATTTTCTGTGTGTTCTATTATCTGCTGTATGTGGGGCTTCCGTTGGGTATTCTGGCACCGGTTCTACCCAAATATTAAAGAGAGGAGTTTGAAGATGGAAAATGTTTTCATTGGAGTTGCTAATGTATTTAGTCTTCAAACCTTTCTGACTCTGATTGCCGGTGTGTTGGGCGGAATCGTCATTGGGGCCCTCCCGGGGCTGACCTCCACCATGGGAGTGGCGCTGCTTCTGCCCATCACCTACGGGATGGAGGCCACCACCGGCATTGTCATGCTGTTGGGTATCTACTGCGGCTCGGTGTATGGTGGGTCTATCTCGGCCATTCTGCTGAGTACGCCGGGCACTCCGGCCTCCGCCGCCACAGTGTTGGACGGCCATCCCATGGCCCTGCGGGGCGAGGGCGGCCGGGCGCTTACCATCTCTACCATTTCGTCCACCTTCGGCGGGGTAATCAGCGGAGCCATGCTCATCTGCATTTCCCCTGTGTTGGCGAAATTTGCCCTGAAATTTGGCGCCACCGAGTTCTTCGCCCTGGCGGTATTTGGTCTGTCTATCATTGTGGGTATCTCCAACAAGTCCATCGCCAAGGGCCTGAGCGCCGGGTTTCTGGGGCTGCTGCTGGCCACGGTAGGCATTGACGACATTACAGGCAGTGTCCGTTTCACCTTTGGTCAGAGCAAGTTGACTACCGGGTTCCAGTTGATCCCAACAATGATCGGGCTGTTTGGAGTGTCTCAGGTATTTCTCCGGCTGGAGGAGAAGATGAAGGGCGAGGTGATTACACAGAAAAAGTTCTCCTTGCTGCCCTCGGTCAGTGATTTGAAAGTGATTTTCTCCACCTCCATCTGGAGCAGCATTGTGGGGGCTTTTATTGGAGCTATCCCTGGCACTGGTGGCGATATTGCGGCCTGGACCAGCTACAATATTGCGAAACGCACTTCCAAGCACTCTGAGGAATTCGGAACCGGATGCGCCAAGGGAATTGCCGCCCCGGAGTCGGCCAATAACGGTACCACAGGAGGCACCCTAATCCCCTTGCTCACACTGGGCGTTCCGGGGGACACCTCTACCGCTGTGCTGCTGGGGGCCTTTACTCTCCAGGGATTACAGGTTGGGCCACTGTTGTTCACCCAGCACGCTGATTTAATTTACACCATTTTTGTGGGTTTCATGGCGGCCAATGTGCTGATGCTTATCATGGGTATGGGGTTGATGCGGGGCTATGTAAAGGTGCTGTCTGTACCAGAGTATTTTGTCATCCCAACCATTTTGATCCTGTGTGTTGTGGGCTCTTTCGCCATTAACAAGAGCTATTTTGATGTGTTGGTTATGTTTGGCTTTGGTATGCTGGGCTATATCCTGAATAAGCTGGAGATACCCCTGTCTCCTATTGTTCTGGCCTTCATCCTGGGCCCTATGGCGGAAAAAAATTTCCGCCGCGCCCTGATGTTGTCCAAAGGGGACTACGGCGTGTTTTTCTCACGGCCTCTCACCGTTATACTGTTTAGTGTGGCCATCATCTCCCTTATGACTCCGCTGGTGCAGAGCTGGCTGGCGAAGCGGCACCAGGGAAAAGTATAACCATTTAGAACCTGTATTCACAATCTCAAAAGATTGTCTGAACGGGCCTTTTGCCGTCCAGCGGTGTTAAAAAATCTTGAAATCCGCAAAAGGATTCCTACGATTTTTTAGCCTTGCGGGGCGGCAAAATTCCTCGTTCATCCAGCAGTTTCACTTATGAATACCGGTTCTGAAGGCTTGTTTGAAAAATGTCAAAAAACCCAAACGGCAAATCTGTTGGGCATATTTCTATTTTTTAAACGGCGCATGGTGGACAGCCTTGAAAATCTTTTTGGTGGCCGGCTTGGAGTGGCCTCAGTCCCTCACGCGTTGCAGGGGGATTGGGGCCGTTTTTTCAGGGCGAAGGCCTGAAAAAACGGGTTTTCCACGGCGGAATCCTCTCGTTTGGAAGATGGCCCCAGGTGGTTTATTCTTTTTCTGGAAAAAAGAAATGTAGGTTTGTCAAAGCAATACAATCAGACTACAATACCTATATCTTTCATGTAATTTCTACTCGTTCTGCATCTACTTTGATGGTATCTATTACCTTACTTTTTTGGCCATTCACAAGGCAGACAGGCTATGGTATAATCGAGCTGACAAAGCGCGGTTTAATATTTATCATAGGTGGGCATTATGATTGAGATTGTGGAAATATCAAAGGAAGCGAAAGATTATGATTCGTTTGAGGATTTTGCAGAAAAATACAAAGCGGCAGTAGTGGAATCTTATGAACAATATATCAGACATGGCCATAGCTGGTGTTGGGGTCTTCTTGGCAATATAGTGAATGAACATGAGCATGGTGAAGAACGGGAAATAAAATTTGGGACAAAACATTTTTCTTGTGGAACAAAAGTCTTTATTGCGCCAGCCCAGTGGGGAGATGGTTATGAAAAGATTATTGTAATTGGATTGCCTCGACATGGACGCAGATATATTGAAATCATTATGCAATCTAAAGATTTTGCAATTTCCAGCCCTAACCATATGTAACTCGGCAAATGGCGGCAAAGCCTTGATTTTCAGGCGTTTCCGCCATTTGCCGTTTGGGAGAGTTATTCGCATATCTCGGCGTATCCCGGCGTGACTTTGCGCTGAAACGTAGTACGGAAGTAGTTAAAGCGGCCTGCCGCTTCTTTTTTACTACTTACTACGCAGCCAGCCGCTCCATCTCCGCCTTTGCGGAACAGGCGTCAACATGGGGGTGTAGGCCCTCCGTAAAATCTTGTGTAAGCGAGATTCGACAAAGTCAAGACTGGTGCAGTGGAAACAGTGCAGAAAGTGGGCTGAAGCC
>OFFF01002218.1_pt1 | contig 11198 bp, 10 predicted proteins | sample 1521301 | NCBI WGS metagenome assembly OFFF01 (sample SAMEA3504101, study PRJEB24116) | mouse gut metagenome | biome: mouse gut; feature: mouse-associated habitat; material: faeces | place: Denmark | collected 2011
TTTTGCCCTTTCCGGGGGGCGGCGCACTTTTCAGCTCCCTGCAAGGCGGACGGGATGGAATTCGATTTTCAATATTTTCTGGGGATTTTCTTCAGCGGTCTGACGCGCGGCAGTATCTACGCGCTCATTGCGCTTGGTTATACCATGGTGTACGGCATCATCGGTCTGATCAACTTTGCGCACGGCGAAATTTACATGCTGGGCGCGTTCACCGCGCTGATCGTGGCCGGTATCCTGGGTGGTCTGGGCCTGCCCTGGTGGGGCATTCTGGTGATTGCCTCCCTGGTGGCCATGGTCTGGTGTTCGGCCTACGGCTACACCGTGGAAAAGGTGGCCTACAAACCCCTGCGTGGAGCGTCCCGGCTGGCTCCGCTGATTTCCGCCATCGGCATGTCCACGTTCCTCCAGAATTATGTGCAGCTGGCGCAGACCTCCAACTCTGTGCCCTTTCCCCGCCTTATTCCCCGCCGCTTCGAGTTTTTGCAGGATATGGGCAATTTCATGGCTCCCGGGGATTTTATCATGCTCATGACCAGCCTGCTGATCATGGTGGCCCTGGCGCTGTTCATCCGCTACACCAAAATGGGCAAGGCCATGCGCGCCACGGCACAGAACCGCAAAATGGCCATGCTGCTCGGCATTGACGCGGATCGCATTATTTCTCTGACCTTCATCATCGGTTCCGCCCTCGCCGCGCTGGGCGGCACGCTCATCGCCGCCCGCACCGGGCAGGTGGGGTTCGCCATCGGCTTCCTGGCCGGGATGAAGGCCTTTACCGCAGCCGTGCTCGGCGGCATAGGCTCCATTCCCGGGGCCATGCTGGGCGGCCTTGTGCTTGGTCTGGCGGAGGGCTTCACCGCCGGTTACTTCTCCAGCGACTATGAAGATGTGCTGGCCTTTGCGCTGCTTGTGCTCATCCTCATATTCCGGCCTGCCGGTCTGCTCGGCAAGGCCGCGATTCAGAAGGTGTAGCCCCATGAATGTCACAATGAGAATACTGCTTCGTTCCCTTATGGTCGGCGCATGGTTTGTGTTGCTGACCTTCCCCGTGCTCTGCGTCAAGGTGGCCGCGCGTCAGCATACGGTAACCGTCCTGTGGGAGCGCGCCCTCGGCATGTTTGTCGTGATGATCGGCTGCTCCCTGCTCTGGATGTGGTATTTCCATCGCAAGGAGCACGGATCGGAATCCGGGCCGTCCGCCGTGAGCGCCGCCCTGGCCGGACTTTCTGAAAAATGGCACGGCCTGACCTCCAACCGTATCTTTTCCTCTTCCGGCATAGGGGCGCTACTGGCCGTGGGCGTGTTGCTGCCGCTGGTCGGCTCCATGTACCAGACCACCATTTTTGCCAACGCGTTCCTCTATGTCATGCTGGCATTGGGGCTGAACATCGCTGTGGGCATCGCCGGGCAGCTGGTGCTGGGCTATGCCGCGTTCTACGCCATTGGCGCGTATACATACGGCCTGCTCAACCAGTATTTCGGCCTGGGCTTCTGGGCCTGCCTGCCCGTGGGCGGCCTTATGGCCGCGTTGGCCGGGCTGCTGCTCGGTTTTCCTGTACTGCGCCTTCAGGGGGATTATCTGGCCATTGTTACCCTCGGCTTTGGGGAAATCGTGCGCCTGCTGCTTAACAACCTGCGCGATCTCACCGGCGGTTCCCAGGGGGTGGCCAATATCTCCCGCCCGGCGTTCTTCATGGATCTGACTCCCGATCAGTCCATGAACTATATGTACTACCTCACATTCGCGGCCATGATCATCACCATCATTGTGGTGGCGCGGCTCAAGAATTCGCGCGTGGGGCTGGCGCTCCAGGCTCTGCGCGATGACGAAATCGCCAGTGAAGCCATGGGCATCGACCTCAGAACCGTCAAGCTTCAGGCCTTTGCCCTCGGCTCCTGCTGGGTGGGCTTTGCCGGGGTGCTGCTGGCCGCGCGCATCAATTTCATCAGCCCGGCCAGTTTCACCTTCATGGATTCGGCCATGGTGCTGTCCATGGTGGTGCTTGGCGGCATGGGGTCTATCAGCGGCGTGGTTGTGGCCGCGCTGGTGTTGACCCTGGCGCCGGAATACCTGCGCGCGTTCTCTGAGTATCGCAGGCTGCTGTTCGGGGCGCTTGTGGTATTGATGTTGATTTTCCGCCCGCAGGGCCTTATTCCCAGCCGCAAACGCGTATACAGCCCGGCGGGGGCGGCCTCCGGGCCCGCCGAAGGAGGCCGCGCATGAGCCGGAACGCAGAGCATCCCGTACTCAGGGTGAGTTCCCTGTCCCGCAATTTCGGCGGCCTGCGCGCCCTGAACGATGTGGATCTGGATATCCGCGCCGGGGAAATCGTGGCCCTTATCGGCCCCAACGGGGCGGGCAAGACCACCTTTTTCAACTGCGTCACCGGCATCTATGTGCCTACGGAAGGGGACGTATTCGCCTGCCGTCCCGGCATGGAGACGCCCGCCCGGCTCAACGGCATGAAGCCGTTCCGCATCACCGAACTGGGGCTGGCCCGCACCTTCCAGAACATCCGCCTTTTTTCCAGCATGACCGTGCTGGAGAATGTCATGATCGGACGTCACTGCCGGACGAAGGCGGGCGTCCTCGGGGCCATCCTGCGTGACGGGAAAACGCGCGCCGAAGAACAGGACAGCGTGGATCGCGCTTACGAACTTTTGAAGGAACTCAATCTGGAGGCGCACTGGAAGGAAGAGGCCCGCAACCTGCCCTACGGGGCACAGCGCCGCCTTGAAATCGCCCGCGCTCTGGCCACAGACCCCTTTCTGCTGCTGCTGGATGAACCCGCGGCGGGCATGAACCCGCAGGAGACGCTGGAGCTCAAGGAGCTGGTGCTGGAACTGCGGGAGAAGTTCACGCTCTCCGTGCTGCTCATTGAACACGACATGGGCATGGTCATGTCCTTGTCCGACCGCATTTTCGTCATGGAATACGGGTCGCGCATTGCCGCCGGGACGCCGGAGGAAATCCGCCACAACCCCGAAGTTATCCGCGCCTATCTTGGGGAGTCTGACAATGCTTGAGCTTCGCGACGTATGCACCTTTTACGGCAACATTCCCGCGTTGCACGGCATCAGCCTCAAAGTGAACGAGGGCGAAATCGTCACCCTGATCGGGGCCAACGGGGCGGGTAAAACCACCACCCTGATGACGGTTTGCGGCGGCATCCAGCCCCGCAGCGGCGAGATTCTCTATGAGGGCACGCCCATCCAGCGCATGCGGCCCAACCAGATCGTGCGCCTGGGCATCAGCCAGGTGCCGGAAGGCCGTTTGATCTTTCCCGAGCTGACCGTGCAGGAGAATCTGGACCTTGGCGCCTTTCTGCGTAACGACAAGGAGGGCATCCGGCGGGATATGGACTACATTTTCTCGCTCTTTCCCATCCTTGCCCAGCGCCGCCGTCAGGCAGGCGGCACACTTTCCGGCGGGGAGCAGCAAATGCTGGCCATTTCCCGCGCGATCATGGGGCGGCCCCGTCTGCTGCTGCTGGACGAACCCTCTCTCGGGCTGGCGCCGATCATCATCCAGCAGATATTCAGCATTATCCAGAAGATCAACCATGACGGAACCACCGTGTTTCTGGTGGAGCAGAACGCCAACCAGGCGCTCAAGATCGCCCATCGCGGCTATGTGATGGAAAACGGGCGTGTGGTCATGGAGAACAGCGCGGAAGCCCTGCTCAACGACCAGTCCGTGCGCCGCGCCTATCTCGGCATGTAGGTTGTTATGGCGTCTTCCATTATGATCATAGACGATGAGGAGGGCATACGTCTCTCGCTGCGCGGTATACTCGAAGACGAGGGCTATGCCGTGGAAGAGGCGTCGTCCGCTGAAGAAGGGCTGCAAAAGGCCGAAGCTTCTCCTCCCGATATGATTTTTCTGGACATCTGGCTGCCGGGCATGGACGGCCTGGAGGCGCTGGACATGTTCAAACTGCGTTTTCCGGATCTTCCTGTGGTCATGATCTCCGGCCACGGCAATATCGAGACGGCGGTAGACGCGTTGCGGCGCGGGGCGCATGATTTTATCGAGAAGCCCCTCTCGCTGGAGAAAGTTCTTCTGCTCGTCCAGCATACGCTGGAAATGGGGGAATTGCGCCGGGAAAACAAGGCCTTGCGCGCCGCCATGGAGCAGAGTGAAGACGAGATCATCGGGCAGTCTCCGGCCATGACCGAGTTCCGGCAGGAGCTGGCGCACGTGGCCCCTACCGACGCCTGGGTCCTGATCACCGGAGAGAACGGCACAGGCAAGGAGCTTGCCGCGCGGGCCGTGCATCGCAACAGCAGAAGGGCGGACGCTCCGCTGGTGGCCGTAAATTGCGCGGCCATTCCCGAGGAATTGATCGAAAGCGAGCTGTTCGGCCACGAAAAGGGGGCCTTTACCGGTGCGGACAGTTCACGGGCGGGCAAGTTTGAACTGGCGCACAAAGGCACGTTGTTCCTTGACGAAATCGGGGATATGAGCCTCAAGACCCAGGCCAAGATTCTGCGCATTCTTCAGGAACAGAGTTTTGAGCGCGTGGGGGGCATGCATACGCTCAAGGTGGACGTGCGCGTCATTGCCGCGACCAACAAAAACCTTGAGCAGGCTATTGCGCGCGGTGAATTCCGAGCTGACCTGTATTATCGGCTGAGAGTGTTTCCGCTTCGCCTGCCTCCCCTGCGGGATCGGACCGAGGATATCCCCCTGCTGCTGGCCGCGTTCGCCGCGCGCATGAACCGGCGCGGGCTTACGCCGCCGCTCTTCTCCGCCACTGCTGTGGAGGCGTTGAAGCGCTGGCCCTGGCCCGGCAACGTGCGTGAGCTGGCGCATCTTGTGGAGCGGCTGAGCATTCTGCATCCCGGCGCTGTCGTTGATGCTTCCGGGCTTCCGGCGGAAATGCGGAACCGTGCGGCGGATGCCGCGGAAGCCGCCGCTTCCGCGCGAGCAGCCGGAAAGGGAACCTCCCATCCGCCTGCCATGGTCAACCCGGAAATGAAAAGAACCGGACTGGAGCATCTTCTGGACATGGATTTCAAGAGTGCGAAAGCCTTGTTTGAAACATGGTATCTGGAAAAAAAGCTGGAAGAGGCCGGGGGCAATATCACCCGCCTGGCCGAACTTGTCGGGCTTGAACGCAGTTATGTACACCGTAAACTGAAGGCCGGACGTTCCGGAGAACATAAGACTCGTTAATGCGCCCTGGCTTAATTGGCCAGGGGGCAGTAAAAAGCACGGTGCCGGACGGATATTCCGGGCAACAGCCCTCCCGCGACGAGGCGCGGGAGGACAGGGCGGGCGGAGAACAGTTGTGGCGATCAATGAAGCGGCTATCAGGGCCAGACAGAAGCAGTATGAAAACACGGTCATTGATTTTGTGAAGAGCCGGAAAGGGCACTTTCTGGCCATGACTGACGATCAGGCCTTTCTTTCCGTAGTGCGAACCGTGTTGGTCAAAGACCTGGGGTTGACCGCTCCGGATTTGCTGAGCTGGATTCCCGAACCGGGCCAGATGCTCAAGGAGTTTCGCAAGGCGGACGAAGCCGGCCCGAATATCGTCGTGTTCATGGAGCGCATGATTCAGGGGCAGGATCTCACCTTTCTGGTGCGTCAGCTGAAACTGGCCTATCCCAAGATTTATATTGTGGTGTTGACAGTGGAAATCGAACAGGCCCGTCTTATGTACCTGCACGAGGTGGGCGCGGACAATTTCATCACCAAGCCTGTTTCTCCCAATACCATTATCGAAAAGCTGGCGTTTACGCTCAAGCCGCAAAGCAAGCTCGGCCAGGTGCTGGATCTGGCCAAGGGGCTGCTGGCCAAGGGCGATGCGGAGAAAGCCAGGGAAGTGGCGCGGCAGGTGCTGGAACTCAAGCCGGGCAGTGCCGCGGGCTACATCGTGATGGGTGACGCGGAAAGGCTGCTGGGCAACACGCAGGCCGCGAAGGAAGCATATATCGCGGCTAGCGACAACGCCGACCTGTATCTTGAACCTCTGCACAAGCTGGCGGATCTGGCGCGGGAAACCGGGGATACGGAGGGCTGCTACGAATATCTGGAAAAGCTGGATCGTCTGTCTCCCTTCAACTCCGAGCGCAAGCTGAGCATGGGCGAACTGCTGCTGAAAAAGGGCGACATGGCCAGGGCCGAAGAGATGTTCAATGCCGCTGTCGCCCAGGTGATCAAGGATGCCATGATGCTTATCGGCAATGTGGCGGAACGCGTTGCCGCCGCCTATGGCGACAAGAATCCTGAACAGGCGGTCATGTTCCTGCGCAAGGCTCTGGATGCCAAGGGCAAAAACCTGACCAGGGATGACGTCAAGCTGTTCAACAAGCTCGGCATCGCGCTGCGCCAGCAGGGAAAGTGGGAAGAAGCCGTGGAGGAATACCGCAAGGCGCTGCATGTGGCTCCGAGAGATGAAAATCTTTACTATAACATAGGAATGGCGTACGCTGAGGGACGACAGTTCCGCAATGCCCGTTTGAGCATGGCGGAAGCGTTGAAGATAAATCCGGACATTACCCGCATATCAGCGGGCATAGCGTACAATATCGGTTTCGTATTTATGCAGTCGGAGGCCCGCGATCAGGCCCGGCGCTGTTTTGAAACCGCACTCGAACTCAACCCCGGCATGGAGCAGGCGCAACGCGCGTTGCTCAAGCTGAACCTTTGACGGGGCATTGCGTGGCTGACAAACACAAGACCATCAAGACTATCGCGGAGATCAACGCGCGTATTCGTCAGGGCAAGGCTGTGGTGCTCACGGCGGAAGCCATGACCAAGGCCGTGCGTGACATGGGGCCGGAACTTGCGGCCAGAGAAGTGGACGTTGTGACCACGGGCACGTTTTCTCCCATGTGCTCTTCCGGCCTGTTTTTCAATTTTGGCCAGCCCGAACCTCCGGTGATTCGTGCCTCGCGTATCTGGCTCAACAATGTGCCCTGCGCGGGCGGCGTCGCCGCTGTGGACGGTTTTATCGGCGCAACGGAACCGACCGAGGACGATCCGCTGAACAAGGTGCATCCCGGCCGTTTCAAATACGGCGGCGGGCATGTGATCGAGGATCTCGCCCTGGGGCGTACCGTGCATCTTCGGGCCGAGAGTTACGGCACGGACTGCTATCCGCGCCGCGCTCTTGAGCGGGATGTGACCTTGGCCGACTTGCCCTGGGCGCAGCTTGTCAACCCGCGTAACTGCTACCAGAACTATAACGTGGCGGTAAACGCGGGGAAAAAGCTCATCTATACCTACATGGGGCCGCTCAAGCCCGGTATGCGCAATGCCAACTACGCCACGGCGGGCTGCCTTTCTCCGCTGCTCAATGACCCGTATTTGCGCACCATAGGCATGGGGACGCGTATTTTCCTCGGTGGAGGTGTGGGCTACGTCATCGGCGCGGGGAGCCAGCATGTGGTCGAACCGAAGCGCGCGCCCAACGGCATCCCGCTGGCCGGTTCCGGCACGCTCATGCTCAAGGGCGATCTCAAGGGCATGGACGGCCGCTATCTGCGCGGGCACTCTTTCCTGGGGTACGGCTGTACTCTGGCCGTGGGCGTGGGCATTCCCATCCCTGTACTCAATGCGGAAATGGCGGCGTTCACCGGCGTTTCCGACGCGGATATCCTGCTGCCCGTCAAGGATTATGGCCTTGATTACCCCAACGGCGTCAGCCGCATAATCAGGCACGTCAGTTATGAAGAATTGCGCTCCGGGAAGATTGAGATCGAGGGGCAGGAGATAGAAACTTCTCCCTTGACTTCGTATACCATGTCCCGTGAGGTGGCGGAAAGGCTCAAGAGCTGGATTGAGGCGGGAGAATTTCTGCTGACCGAACCGCTGGAGGCCATTCCTTCGCGCTGAGGGGCAGTGCGAAGGTTTGAGCGCTGGGTTTTCCTGTTCGAGTTCTCTCTTCCTTCGTTCCCTGTATAACCTTGCCCGTTTCCACTTACGATCGAGCAGCTCCAGCAAAAAAGGCGTGTTACGGAATATCTGGAAGTAGAAGCTCATCTTGCAGCGGAAGGAGACAGAGAAATAGGCTTACTGGCGTATCTGCTGTGCAATGATACGTTACGGCCTGGGGCATCGCTTTTTTGGGATGAGCCGGAAACGAATCTGAACCCGAAGCTTGTTAAAAAACTTGCGGAGGTTTTGGTCGAGCTTTCAAACGTTATGCAAATAACGCTTGCCACGCATAGCCTCTTTTTGTTGCGTGAATTGGAGATTTTGCAAGAGCAAAATAAGAATTCCAATATCAGGTATTTCGGTTTGCATTTTACTGGAAGTGGTGGCGTAAGTGTTGAAAAGGGAGATAGTATAGATGATATAGGTGATATTATTGCACTTGATGAATCCATCATGCAATCCAATCGTTACATGTAAATCTCATATGAAGAATAAAACACAAGAATATATTGATCCCCATCCGATGGTCATGGACAGTCATTCGAGGCCGCGCTCCATTCCGTGGGAAATTCGTGACGCGTAAGGTCTGTGTCAACTCACGATTTTCGAGGTTGCTGGCAAAATCAGCAAAGCAATAGCGGCGACGCCCCGGGCCAGGCAGAAGTTCTGTCACGTTGCTCTGCTTTGAAAAATTTGCCCGAACACGGCCCGGCAGAACATATCCATACGTATACAGGCGGTGAGTAAGGCCCGTGAGGCGGGAAGGGAACCCCCATCCGCGTCTCTTTTTGTGAAATTGTAGCGGATTCTCTGGACTTGTTGACGATTCTGTGCTTCACTGTACAAGGTTTCAGGACTGTCATGCGGGCGTCTTTCACGAAACTCCCCGTCAAGACGCTGTCCGTCCTTCTGCGCTGCTGCGGCCCGTTCTCGGGCCGTTCTTTGCGCGTGGAGGCGCGGCAACACTCCACCAAGAGGACAACTCTATGGCAAGCATCAGGCTCGATCAGGTTCGGGACGCGGGCTTCCTTCATGAAGTGGAAGAAGAGAGCGGCCAGAACATTTCCACCTGCTACCAGTGCGGCAACTGCACCGCCGGGTGTCCCGGCGCCGGTTTCTACGACCGGCAGGTGAGTCAGATCATGCGGGCCGTGCAGCTTGGTTTGAAGGACGAAGCTCTGCGCAACAAGTCGCTGTGGCTCTGCCTTTCCTGCTCCACCTGCACAGCGCGCTGTCCCAATAACATTGATGTGGCCCGCGTCATGGAGACGCTGCGGCACATGGCCCGGCGCGAGGGCCTCGTCCAGGATCGGCCCATCGAGTCGTTCTGGAAGTCTTTCCTTGACACGGTGAAGCTGACCGGCCGTTCTTTCGAGATCGGCGTCATGGCCGACTACATGATGCGCACCGGCCGGGGCTGGGGCAACATGGACATGGCTCCCGCCGCGCTGCTCAAGGGTAAACTGCCCTTCCTGCCCAGCTGCATTCAGGGGCGTGATGAAGTCGCCCGCATTTTCAAGCGCTATGCTGAAACGAAGAAGGAGGGCCGGCAGTGAAGCTCGCCTATTATCCCGGTTGCTCCGGCCACGGCACCTCAAAGGAATACGAATCCTCCACCCGCGCCGTGTGCAGGGCACTCGGCCTTGAATTTGCTGAAATAGAGGATTGGAACTGCTGCGGCTCCACCCCGGCCCATGCCATGGACACCGTATTGTCCGGAGCTTTGGCGGCCCGTAACTTCAAGCAGGTAGCGCGCACCGGCGCAACGGGCGTGGTGACGCCCTGCCCGAGTTGCCTTGCCAACCTCAAGCTGGCCCGTCATCGCATGCAGGATGCGTCGTTCAAGTCCAAGGTGGACGCCCTGCTGGACACCCCTACTGTGGAAAATGCGGCGGAACTGCCTGAAACCTATTCCGTGCTTCAGATCATCCTGGAGCGGATCGGGCCGGAAGCCATCAAGTCCCGTGTGACGCTCCCGCTGGAAGGCGTGAAGATCGCCACGTATTACGGCTGCCTGATGAGCCGCCCCGCCGACGTGATGCAGTTTGACGATCCGGAAAATCCCACCGCCATGGACAAAATCATGGAAGCCCTCGGGGCCGAAGTGGTGGATTTTCCGCTCAAGACGGAATGCTGCGGCGCGGCCATGGGCGTGGCCCGGCAGGACGTGACCGGATCGCTTTCCGGCCGCATTCTGTCCACGGCCAGGGCGTTTGGCGCGGATGCCGTGGTGACGGCCTGCCCGCTCTGCCACATGAATCTGGATTTGCGGCAGGGGCAGGCGGAGCGTCAGATGCGTCTCAAGTTCAGGCTGCCCGTGTTCTACTATACGCAGCTCATGGGGCTGGCCTTCGGCCTGCCTGATGATACGTTGAAGCTGGACAAGCTCGCCGTGGACCCCGCGCCTTTCCTCCAACTCGTCGCCAAACGCCGCAAGGCGCGGATCGATGCCGCCGCCGAAGCGGCCCGCGCCGCGATGGGGAAGGCTGAATCCGAAGAAGGAGCCGCGTCATGAAGATAGGCGTTTTTGTCTGCCACTGCGGCAGTAATATTGAAGCCACGGTGGACACGGCCGAGGTGGCGCGCATCGCGCTGACCTATCCCGATGTGGCCCATGCGGAAGATTCCATGTACACCTGCTCCGAACCGGGGCAGGACAATATCGTGGACGCCATCAAAAAGTACGGTCTGGACGGTGTGGTGGTGGCCTCCTGCTCGCCGCGCATGCACGAGCAGACCTTCCGCCGCACGGTGGAGGCCCTCCAGGACGGGGATCCTGTCATCGTGTTCCCGGATGTGGACTACACCGACAGGTCCGGGGATATGGGGGAGATATACGATGGATTTCTGCTGATTGACCGGTTCTGGCAGCGGGTGTCGGACACGCCCCTGGACTTCGTGCCGCTGCGGCTGGACCGGAAGGAATATCCGGAGTTTGAGCAGGCTTTGGACCGCTGCAAGGACATTGTCAATTACCTCAATGAGACGCTGGACGGGCAGTATGAGATCAGCCACGAGCTGGCCCGGATGTATGAATACTTTGATTATCAGCTCATTCGCATCAAGCTGGGCCGCAATAAAGAAGCCCTGGAGCACCTCCAGGGTATGTTCGGCGAGCTTCAGGACGCCCGTGTCCAGGAGGCGGCCTACGCCCAGCAGCTGGCGGCGCTCCAGGAGACCAACCGGCAGCTCCAGGAGGACCTGGACAACGCCGGGAACCTGGACCTCATCGAGGACATCGCCCGGGATCAGCTGGGCCTGGTAAGGGACGGGGAGAAGGTCTTCCGATACAGTAAATAGCAGTACAAGG
>OFFF01002220.1_pt1 | contig 11192 bp, 10 predicted proteins | sample 1521301 | NCBI WGS metagenome assembly OFFF01 (sample SAMEA3504101, study PRJEB24116) | mouse gut metagenome | biome: mouse gut; feature: mouse-associated habitat; material: faeces | place: Denmark | collected 2011
CCCTGCCGTACCAGTCGGGAAAATCCAGAGCCGCGGCCAGTGTGTCGTGCAGCATTTCATTATTCAGGATGTTTTCCCCGTCTAATATACATATACGCATATTTATTCCTCTCCATACAAAAGTTCAAAAGATTCATAGTGGTCTTCCGTATAATAAATCAGTCCGTCGTTGGAAAAAACGATCCGCTTGGCGCCGCGCCTGTCAGCCCCCAGCGTGTCGATGTCGCACTCCGTATAAACACGTCCTTCCTTCTCCGGCAGCAGCCCTTCGTAATTGCCGAAACGGCTTCCGCCGATGCACTTGCCCGGCGCATAAGGTTCCAGGCCCCCGCCTTCCCATCCCAGGGCTTTTGCCTCTTTTTTCGTGATAAAATTGGATGGGAGATGACCGTACGTAAAGATGTATTGCGCCACCTCATCCCTGGATGTGTAAACGCCGTCTTCCTGCAGTTCGGAGTCTTCGTCTGATGTAGTCTGATGCGGAATATCATCGGATTCCTGGGAAGATTCATCTATCTTCGGATTTTCTTCATCTTCGGACTGCGCTGCATCTGAAGTTTTACCTGACAGCGCAGAACTGCCGGCTTTTTCGGCAGATTCCGGCGCAGCGCCGCAACCTGACAAAGTAAATGCCAATAAAAATACAAGGAAATACTGCAGCCATTTTTTCATTGTCGCATGCTTCCATAAAATTCGGTTCATATACATTCATCCTCCATATTGCAAAATTCCAATCATATACCGGAAATTGATAAAGGTATTGTAGCATGTTGGAAATGTGGTGTAAACAGCGATGTGGCGGTTAAGAAAACATTTAGGAAATATTTAGTTATTTGTTATGATTCATGCGGCAGCTTGTACTGCGCTTCTCGATGTTCGGCCGGCAGGATGGGCGAAAAAGAGGGAAGAACGATTTTAAGTACGCTCTTCCCCGTCTTTTAGTCCGCTTTCTTTTCTCATTTCAAATGATCTCTATTTTTCACTATGTTATAAAACCGCTCCAGATCCGCACTGGTTGTTATTTTGAAATTCCTTTCTTCCCCGGGAATCATGGCAATATTCATTCCAGCCATAACCGCAGGTTCTGTGGAGCCATTAATCTTCAATATCTTCTCCGGTAAAAGTCTTTCGTTGGCTTCATAATACTTACCCAGCCGGAACACTTCCGGGGCCTGTCCGGCATAAATCTCATTTCGTTTCAGCAATGAATCCACGGATTTTCCGTCTTTGCTTCGGTATACCGTATCTTTCATCGGCAATACCGGGAGAACTCCGTCGTATCCGCAAATTGCATTCAGGCACTCGGTAATCTGCTTGTCAGAAAGTAACGGGCGTGCCGCATCATGAATAAAAATACAATCCGAATCATCCGCATATTTTCGGATGTCTTTTAAACCATTCACAATCGAAAGCTGACGACTGCTTCCTGGGCTGGAAAATCCTTTAAATTTTTTTCTTATATCTGAAGCCGAAAGCCAGGACTCTATTTGTTTTTGCCAGAGGGGAGCCGCAACAATATGGATTGCATGGATTTTGTTATGGTTTGACAAAGATTCCATACAGTAAGAAATAACAGGTTTTCCATGAACTTCTATGTATTGCTTAGGTATGTCCAGGCCTAGTCTCACACCTGTACCTCCAGATAATATTAATGCAATATTCATGTATTATCTCCTATACTTTGAACCAATCCTAAAAATGGATTTTATATTCAGCTTTCATTTTCACCAATTCTCATAAATCATTTTACAGATTGATAAAATCAAAAACGTAATTCTCGGATATTCTGCAATGTCTCACCATATGGCCTGCCTTTGCCAAACAGCAATGTAGTCCCGAGTACAAATCCTCTCACTCCTTTTGGGGCAAACTCTACAATTTTATCCGCGCTACAGGCCCCATCCCAGTAAAGCTCAAAGTCCATATCCTCCCTCATTGACAAGAGTTTTGTGATTTTTTTCCCCACATACGGAAGATACATCTGTCCCGCATTTCCCGGATTCACTGACATAACCAGTACCTTTTTGACGATCCGCAGCATCTCCATAACCGTTTCCACGCTGGTCCCCGGATTAATTGCAATGCCAGGTACCATACCTGCGTTGATGATCTTCTGTAAAGTGGTAGACGGATGGTATTCCGCTTCCGGATGGATATAAACAGTATCTCCTCTGCGCAGATTCCGTAAGAACAGCTCGATATTATTATTCGGATGCTCAATCATTAAATGAACATCCAGAGGTTTCTGTGTCGCGCCGACTATGTATTTCATGTCATTCAGCGACATCGCGAAGTTCGGTACATATCGTCCGTCCATAATGTCTATATGAAACGAATCAATGCCGCCTTTATCCAGATTTTTTACTTCCGTCTCCAGACTTCCATAATCAGCACACATCATTGATGCTGTCAGTTCAAAATACATCTCCACATCCGCCTCTCCTGTCTAAAGTATCTCTCTAACTTTTGTCGTCCTATTGAAAAACGGGTCTTCAATTACCAGATTCAAGAAATCTTCATCCTCAATTTTCAGCACATGAATCATAGAAAGAAAACGCTCATCTAATGATTGATTCTTTTTCTGCTCTTTTGCCGGACACAATTCCAAATAAGTCCTGAAATATTCCAAAATCCCCTTCTGCACTCTTAGGAAACACTGAATATCGTGTTCTGACCGGCTTTCTTTAGCATAGATCGGCTTACCCTTACTGTCAAATCCCTGTACAGAAGGAAACGGGGCCGTCAACAGAGTTTCCAATATATAATAATTATCAAACACTGCATTTGTTTCCATCTCATCCTTCGTATAAAACGACTGGATATCCAAATCCCATGCTTCCGTCTGCTCCTTTTCCAGGCGCAGGAAATATAATCCTTTTAAATGATGCTTTGTCAGTCTCTGCATGTACATCTGAACTGTTCCTTTAGCCACAAAGTCAAAAAATGCCACATCGCCGTCTGTAGTATTCAGTCCATCTATATACTCCATGTAATTTCTGCGCGCTTCACAGGCACGTTCTAATATAAGAGACTTATATTTCATTATGCCGGATTCACCAGACTGCAAATCTGTTTCATCGTATGCAGGCTCTATTCCAAAACGTTCTCTGACGCATTCTTTTGCAGAACCACTGAATTTCATACTCTCAACATAACGGATATCTGCATCCTTCTCCATTCCTGCGCGTACCGCTGCCGTCCTTGACGTCAAAAAATAGGTACTCTTCTGATCCGGTTCAACTTCCTGATACAATCTTCGAATAAAATAGCCGTCTCTTGCGCAAAACCATATATTTTCCAGGTTATGTTTCCGCACCTTTTTCCGAAACCAGATTATAAATTCTGTAATCAACGGAGCACAGAATAAGTATCCAATTGATTCTGCATCCATTACCCGGATCTTCCTGTCTGTTGTTTCAAATTGGAACGGGCTGTTAAAAACGCGAGAAACAAACATACCGATCTTCAGCCGCCCTGACAGGTCTTCCATACATCCGGCCAATCCCAGGTATCCAGAAGCCTCCAGTAAATCAAATCCGCTGTGCAGCCTACAGGTTTTAATCCCTTCCTTTTCCGGGCATTCTATATCTGCAATTGAATCGTCTCCGATGTGAAGCCATCGTGTTTCTCCGATTTTGGTTCTCAGTGCATGAAACAGCCCCTGGCCTTTACTCTTTTTAAAGTCACTGGAGCTTATAACTGTGCATGCTGGTGTAAAGCCGCATTTTTTTAAAATTTTCTCCAATTTCTTTTGATTGTAATAGGAATCGGATACTACATATACATCTTTTCCTTTTTCACATGCGTATTGAAGCATACTGCATACATCTTTTCTTGGAACTAACATTCCATAATCCGTCTGCCATTCCAACTCTGCAAGATTTTCCGGAGTAATCCCTGTCTGTGGCTCACACTTTAACATTTCTTCGTAAATCTCTGCCAAAGACGGAGCTGAATATTGAGACAGTTTTTTCTCAGCTCCAATACGCTTTTTGCAAAAATCTTCAATCAAAATTCCTGTATCTTTCAGCCTGCAGTCTACATACCTGCATACATCCTCCGCCATCAGCGTCTGCCGCATCACAAGCGTGTCAAACAAATCAAAGCTCACTGTTTCTGCATAGTCAATTCTCTGCATCAATTCTTTTTTAGAAATTCCTTCAATATGCATAAAGTCACAGGAAACAGATTCATCTGATAAAAGGTTTTTCCCCCGTATATCCATCAAATCGATTTTACTTTTGCGGCAAACGTCTCCAATCCGCTTTGCAATAATGCAGCAGGATGCGGGACGCGCCACGGCTATGATAACTGCAGCCCGGTCGGCTGCTTCGCGTAAAGAGATGACAGGCTTCTCATAAAACATGCCCTCCTCCTGAAACCCATCCAGCAGGCCGATGATTTCAAGATAGCCGTCTAAATGCGCCAATGCCCTCCCTGTCTCTGCCCCCAGGCCATACAATGCGGCTTTTTTCCCTTTATACTTTTTAAAAAGATCCTGCTGGCTTTTGCTGTCCGGCTTTCCTTCTGTACTCATTTTTAAGAATCCTGTGTCAATGCTTTTTTTACATAATCGAGTTGCAATAATTTATTCTTTACCTGCTCTACATCCAGCCTGGTAGCATTATCCGATGTAAATTCCATCCCTTCTGTAAGCGTGATTTTTCCTTTTTCATAATATTTTTCATAATTCAAATCGCGGTTATCTGCGGGCACACGGTAAAAATCACCCAAATCAAGTGCATTTCTGTATTCCTCTTTTGTCAAAAGAGTTTCCGACTTTTTCTCTCCATGGCGGATTCCTATGTAATGAATCTCATTTTTGTCTTCAAACAATTCCCGGACAGCCTGCGCCAGCGTTTCGATCGTGCATGCAGGAGCCTTCTGCACCATAATGTCTCCCGGCATGGCATGTTCAAAGGCAAATAACACCAGATCCACCGCTTCTTCAAGGCTCATAAGGAATCTTGTCATCGTCGGATCTGTAATCGTAATGGATTTCCCGGCCCTAATCTGTTCAATAAACAGCGGTATGACTGACCCCCGCGAACACATAACATTTCCATAGCGGGTTCCGCATATCAGGGTATTCTCCGTTGTCTTTGATTTTGCAACAAAGACACGTTCCATCATCGCTTTGCTTATACCCATTGCGTTAATAGGATATGCCGCTTTGTCGGTGGAAAGGCACACGACCTTTTTCACCCCTGCACGTATAGCCGCCCTTAATACATTTTCTGTACCATAAACATTCGTCTTTACTGCTTCCATTGGAAAAAATTCACAGGAAGGAACCTGCTTTAATGCCGCAGCGCTGAAAATAAAATCGACCCCGTCTATTGCATCTTCTATGCTGTCAATATCTCGAACATTTCCAATATAAAATTTAATTTTGGAATTGTTATATTCTTTGCGCATGTCATCCTGCTTTTTTTCATCTCTGGAGAACACACGGATTTCACCAATGTCTGTGTCTAAAAATCTATTAAGGACTGCATGTCCAAATGATCCTGTTCCCCCTGTAATCATCAGAGTTTTTCCTGTAAATATACCCATTACATTTTCCTCCAAATTTTATCATCTATGATTCTTGTATAGCTCTGAATGATTCTGATCACAGTGGACGAAACATGATCCGTATCATAATCCGGCACTACGTCTCCAACATTCCTCATTTCGAATAAATGTACTGCCATTTCTACTGACTGCAGCAAAGATTCTCCTGTAATCCCTCCTATAATAAAACAGCCCTTATCCAGACTCTCCGGCCTTTCTGTTGAAGTCCGTATACACACAGCCGGGAAGCGACTTACAGCAGCCTCCTCCGGGATTGTTCCGCTATCGGAAACAACACAATAGGCATTGTGCATCAACTTACTGTAATCTGTAAAACAAAACGGGCGCATCGGTTTTACAAGCGAGTGAAATTTATATTGCCTTTCTGATATCCACTTTGCACTCCTGGGATGGAGGGAATATATGACCGGAATCTGATATGTCTCTGCCATGATATTCACTGCTTCCATCAGACTTTCAAAATTTTTTATATTATCAATATTTTCCTCCCTGTGCGCTGACAGAACGATATACCGTCCCTGTTCCAACTGCAGCTTCTCCAGAATACAGCTGGCTGTTATTTCCTTTTCATGTGCCTTTATGACTTCTTTCATTGGCGAACCGGTCACATAAATGTGCTCTTTGCGCACACCTTCCGCTATCAGATAACGCCTTGCGTGTTCCGTGTAAGGCAGGTTTACGTCTGAAATATGATCCACAATCCTCCGGTTTGTCTCTTCTGGAAGGTTTTCATCAAAACACCGGTTCCCGGCTTCCATATGAAATATTGGTATCTTCAGCCTCTTCGCGGAAATGGCGGCAAGTGCAGAATTGGTATCCCCTAAAATCAGAAGCGCATCCGGTTTTTCCTGAGTCATCACCGTGTATGATTTCGATATAATACTGCCGATTGTCTCACCTAAATCTGCTCCGGATACCCCGAGATAGTAATCCGGCCTGCGGATACCAAGGTCTTCATAAAAAATATCGTTCAGCCGTTCATCATAATTCTGCCCAGTATGTACAAACACATGCTCAAAGAATATATCCGCCTTTTTTATAATCTCCGAAAGTCTGATCAGCTCCGGCCTAGTTCCTGCAATCGTCATTACTTTAAGCTTCTTCATCTTATATAACGCCTCCTAGTACTGCATACTGCCTGTATAGCTGCGGATGCGCAGATATCCATTCTGCCATCTCCATTACCATTGTTTCATAATCCGGAATTTCAAGCGAACCTTTACCACCTGTATCCAACAGCGTTTTATCACTGCTGATTTCTGTATTGCTTTGTATCTGAATTGGTTTCTTTCTGCAATGCTGGTTGAAAAGCATCAGCAGATCATGTTTGCTTATAAAATGATTATTTACCAGATGGTACAGACCTGTCCTTGGAAAATGTGCGTCTGCCGCGACAGCTTTCGCAAGCTGCAAGGTCGTAACGCCGGACCAGATTACCCTTTCATATCCTTCCACCGTATCTTCCTGGGACATGAACCAATGAAACAGACCGGTACCGTTTTCTTTCAGTTCAGGTCCCACAATGGAAGTTCTGATCGATAAATTCCTTGTATCTGTCACTTCTCCCAATGCCTTACTCCGACCATAATAAGACAGAGCGTCCGGGATATCTGTCTCTACATACTTTCCGCGGGTGCCCTCAAATACACAATCACTGCTGATATGAATCAATTTCGCTTTTCGATTCCACAGATTTTCCGCTAGGAAATGTGGCAATACACTATTAAGCAGTATTCCATCTGACAGATTTCTATCCACAGCACGGTTCAATATTCCAATCGCATTAATCACGTAATCAAACTCATCCGCATTCAATGCATGTAAAACAGAGCTCTTATCTCTTGCATCCCCACAAATCGTTTCGCATGATAAGCTGCTCTTTTCTCTTGCAAACCCCCGCACCGCATTTCCCTGTTCTATCAAATACTGCGCGATCATGTGTCCTGCCATGCCGTTCACGCCTAAAATCAAATATTTCATTTCTGTCCCCTTGTTCTTCAAATGTAAACATCCAATCAAACCACTGAAAAAACATTTTTCTTTCAAATCTGCTCTCCCGGTGTTACATAATCTGTATTGATACCATACAGACCATTGCACATCTCGCAGGCCGATAAATGCCCTTTCTCCGTATATCCCCATAGGTATTCAAAAACTATTTCCTTTGGTATGTCCTTCCTAAATTCCAAATAGTCTGCTGTATCCAATTCTCCAAAGGACATTCCTGCCATATATGCACAAAGACATTTTGTCAACCTGCCGTCAATATAGCCATCGCAATGGCTGTGGCAGATACATTGTTCAAAGAGATTGTTATTTCCAGATTCCCGCTTCTGCTCCCTCCACATTTTGAACCAGTGTTCATGTATGTTTTCAACGAAAGGTACGTCCTTTTTGCAGCAAATCTTTCTTAGCTGATCTGTTTTGACCATATCATTGCTATATTTTGTAATTTCAAACAAAATATGATATCTATGCGCTGTATCAAGCAGCTTGTCATTCGGAATGAGCGTTCCGTTTGAGACTACCCGCACAGAACCTATCTGGTTTCCGTAATGCCGCATCATATATTCCAAATATCTATCAAGGTCCCGGAACAAAAGAGGTTCCCCTCCTGTAATTGCAAGAGAATTTATAAAATCTATTTTTGTAAAGAGACGATCTATATCTGCAGTCAGTACATCCAAGTTATACATTTCTTTTATTTTTTGATGCGGCATCCTTTGAGAACATTCCCGGCATTTTAACGTACAGTTTTTGCTGACACATATCGTCAGGTTCTCCATATATATTTTGTTTTCATGAAAAAACAAATATGGTTTCAAATGCCATTCCAGAAAATCTTCCATTAAAAAAAGGTTCTGTCCCCACCTCCATCCCTGTCCCATAAAATAATGAATCAATGGAACCGCTGTACTTCTTTCAAGCGCTATAATCAATATACTGTCCTCTTTGTTGACTGTCTGGATTTCTGCGGGATCATTTATCTCTATTCCTCTATAGTTTTTGAGTTTCTCAAATTGTCTATCAAAGAGAGCTTTAACCCCCCCCCCAATTTTTTCTATTCCTGCCTTTCCTACATGCCCCACACCATATATGCAGATATCTTTCCTCGCCAGAAGTTGTTTAAAATATTCCAACTCCTTCCCTTTACACGTCCATTTCATTCCCTAAATCTCCCCGCACTGTATCGCAACAGGCACTCTGTTTGCATTAAAATCTGCCCATCCGGCGCATCGTTTGCATAGCTGTACATAGCCCAAATCATTATAATTCAGCATAAACTCCAATAGTTCTTTCTTTCGTTCCTGTTTCATTCCGTTTAAGTCAAACCATGCACTGTCTGTTTCTTCATGTATCCCTGCCCGCTCTGCAAATCTGGCAAAATTACAGGCATACAGCCTTCCATTCTCGTAGTAATGCCACGGATTATTACAATGATCGAAACGCTCTGTAAGTTCTTCCTGCTTCATGTTGGAATAGTCCGTATCGAAAATCCCAAGAGAAAACCAATCCTTTACTGTATTGTCAATCCATTGCACATGATGCGTTTCCAACTGGCTGATGATTTCTTCCCGATGATCCAGTTTTTTAGGAATTGTCTGGGTATAATTATCCAAAATAACCGTCATTCTATATTTTTCCATGCACCGGCACATTTCGTCTGACGGAACTATTGTTCCATTCAGTACAGTTTCAAATACATCTATTTTTGACCTGTAATGAAGTCCGATATATTCAATCAATTCCTGCAAGTGTCCATATAACAACGGTTCTCCTCCTGAAATCTGATAGCGGAATGTAAAATCAATCCATTTAAAGAAAAGGTCAATATCCTGACAGGCTTCATTCAAATCCCGTGTCTCAAACTTTTTGATAAATGGCGTAAAATTTAGACAATCGAGGCATCGCAGGTTGCATACATCGCTGGGTATATAGCAGCCGGAAGATAAAATAATTTTATCTTGTGTATACAATGCATAGACTGGCAGGTATATTTCATTCAGATGCACCCGAAATATATCCCAGCGGAAAAAATCCATATTTTCCACATATCCGGCCTGACGTAAACGAATGACTGTCTGCTCGCAATCCAATTCCTTCATTGCCACAATAATCACATGTTTCTCCTCACGGCTTTGGAACAGAATATCCGATGAAAATACCTTCTTCCCTTCGAATCCGTCAGCCTGCTTTCTGGAATCTCTGTCAAGAAATCCATCAACCATATCTGATAAACCAGACATACAGAGCATATCAAAAAAAATTTTTCCATACTCTCCAGCACCATAGATGTATAGTCTGTTCCTTTGCTCAAAATGCCTTCCCAGACTATCAAATTGATGACCTTTTCTCGTCCACTTCATTTATATCTGTCTCCTCTCACACTGAATAGCAGGTTTGCACCAATGCTTATTTGTATTGATCCAGCCATTGCACATTCGACAAAACTCCATGTATCCTTTCTCGCAGCAGCGCAACCGAAACTCTATCAGTTCTTTTTTCTTTTCCGGCGAAAACAGATTCAGATCATACGTCTCGTCATCCCCAGCTTCACAAATCCCTGCTTTTGAAGCATACATTGCATAATTACATGAAGAGATTTTCCCATGCCACAGCGACGACCATGGCACTTCACATTCCAGATATTTCTTCTGTATTGCATACTGTACAGATTCCATTTCCCCGCTCTTATCCGGCATATACATCCGCATCCATGTTTCTACATGATTATCTGCAAAGGAAATCCCATGTTCTTTCAATTTAAAGTATGTCCTTTCATAAATCTCATCTATTTCCGGCACAGACATTCTGTAATCGTCCAGAAACACGTATATATCTTTTCTTTTCAAAATTTCACATATTCGTTCATCCGGTATGATCGTTCCATTGGTCACGATTTCAAACCTCAGGATTTTTTTCCGGTAATTCTGATCAATATATTCAATCAAAGGAATTAAGTTCTTATACAGCAGTGGTTCTCCCCCGGTAATCTGAAAGCGATATACCAAGTCTACCGCATTAAAAAATAAATCTACATCCTCCTTCAATGTTTCTAACGATTCCACATAATGCTTTTTAATATAGGGCGTAAAATTCAGGCAATCCCGGCAATTTAAGTTACATACTGTTGTGGGTAGCATACTTTCAGATGCAAAAAATACCATATCATGTATATATGCAAAATAAATTGATAAATATTGATGCATGAAATACATTCCCTTAAGTACAATCGTATCCTCGCCAAGCCTTTCTTTTACTAGGCTGCATATCTCCTCTCCAATCTTATTCAGCGTACCTGCAACAACGAAATATTTTTCTTTTTTCATTGTAAAAAAATCTTCGGGCGATAATACCTCATAACCTGATATACCCTCTTTCTGTTTTTTCTTATCTTTATCCACAAAATAGATTTTCCAACCAACCCACGGCTGAATCGCATGCAGAATTTCTAAAAGCTCACTTGCAACTCCACCGGCACCATAAATAAAAATATTTTCTTTCCCCTTTAGCAAATATCCGATCTCATCGAATTCATGGCCTTTATTTTTCCACTTCATTTATTTTCCTCCTTCTGCATTGCCCATACATCCCCTTGATATAAAAATTTCATA
>OFFF01002221.1_pt1 | contig 11190 bp, 8 predicted proteins | sample 1521301 | NCBI WGS metagenome assembly OFFF01 (sample SAMEA3504101, study PRJEB24116) | mouse gut metagenome | biome: mouse gut; feature: mouse-associated habitat; material: faeces | place: Denmark | collected 2011
TCTCCTGGATGGCCTGTTTCAGTTTTGTTTTTACCTCCGCCTGGGTCTTGCCCAAGACGTTCTTGTAGATTGTCTTGCCCGTTTCCAGGTCTCTTCCGGCGGTGTAACGGCCCTCCCATCGACTGTCTGGCCGCTTGCGGATACTGCCCTCGCCGTTGGCTCTGCGTTTTGCCATTCGTATCGCCTCCATTCAGCGACACAACATACCACACCTCAGAGTGAATAGCCAGGGGCTTAGGGCAGAGTTATCAGTTTGTTATCAATTAGCTCTTCCCCTGAAAAATCCTCTTTTCATTGTTTACTGCGTATCAAATTTTGCGTTCCGTGTAACTGCCAGTTCTCTTTGTATACACTGGTGCTTGTATACACTGGTGCAATCCGTAGACTGATTACACCTTTGCTGACAACCGCCCACAAAGCCTTAACACGGGGCTTTGCTCTCTGACCAGGTCCTCGGTGCTGTCCCCCCAGCAAACCCGCACACAGTGGCTTACAGGCCGAAACATGGGAGATTCACCGGGCTGTTGGCATCTTCTTTTTCTCTGCACTACATTGCAGTCTCAGTTTTCTCCCTTTTGCAGAAAAGCCGGAAATTCCTTGGCTGAGCCACTGGTGGCCCCACTGAACTTGTTGCCGCCGTAAGCGCCACTGGTGTTCAGATGTCAAAGCAGGAGCCACGCCCTATAAAGTGGCGCCATTGACAGATGGAACAAAATTTTTGAAAACATAGGAATTTTGCTCCAAAACTCCCGTATCCCGTCTCCCCGGCCCGCACTGCGGGACGGTGTGAACCGGCGGGGCGGTGTAAGACGCCACGCTTTTATCCTGCTTCCTTTTCCTCCCCCTGGTTCACTTCGGCGTTTGGCGTGTTGCTGAACCCATCAGACGGTAAATACTGAAAAGGTTATTTCAGCAGAACACTGACAAACCGCTGCAGCATAGCCGCGGCCTCGGCGCGGGTGGTTATACGGGAGGGGGCCAGCATCCCATTTGGCAGACCGCTGATGATGCCGGAATCCACCGCCCAGGCCACAGCGTCCTGAGCCCAAGGGGACACCGAGGCGGTATCAGAAAATCCGGTCAGGCTGTCCCGACCTCCAGTACTCATATTCAGGAGCTGGGCGTAACGGAACAGCATGACGGCCAACTGTTCCCGTGTGATCTCGTCGTTGGGGCCAAAGCGTCCGCCTCCATAGCCGCTGACAATGCCTGCCTCTGCGGCCCAGGCGATACCCTGCTCATACCAGGCGCCCTTTGCTACATCCGCAAATACAGATTCAGTTTTCTGTGTACCGGCGTCCTCCAGACGGAAGAGCACAGTGGCTAGCATCCCACGGCTCAGGGGCAGGCTGGGTGCGAAGGCGTTCTGGCTGACCCCGGCAAACAGTTCCCGGCCCGCCGCGAAGTCTACGGCAGAGGCATACCATGCGGAGCTGTTTACATCGCTGAAGGGATTGGTATAGTTCACAACCTTGACAGAGGCGTTCTGCTCCAGGAGGAATTTAGCACGGCCTTCTTCCAAAATGGCCTTCTTGATGACCACCTCCCGGCCGTCGGCATGGACTACCACCACCAGCTGTCCCTGTTTGACATTGGGGATCGTGACCAACTGCGGACCCTTGCTGTCTTTGGGGAGCGTGACGATATAGGTATCTCCGTGGCCGGACGTCTCCACCTTCACCAACGGCTGATTTGGCTGTTCCGTCTTACCGCCGGAGGGGGGATTGCCGCCGGAGGAGCTGCCTCCGGAACTGTTGCCGCCGGAGGGACGGGAGTAGTTGGGGTCGTCCTTTTTTGCGTCTCTGGTGTAGAACACCTGGATGGTGTCACCGCTGTGCAGAGGACAGGCGCCCATATAGATATCAGGAATCCTGCCGTTAACCCGGTACATCCAGCCGGAGTCATCGCCATATTCCTTCTCGGCCAGCGCCCCATGGGGGCCGGAGATGGCCTTGATATAGGTGCCTTTTACTCGGGTAGCGGTGCAGCCGTTGTCCGTCAGCATACGGGTAAACACATCATAGACGGTGGAACTCTCATCCAAATTGCTGAGGGTCGTTGGGGCAATCCAGACGGTCCCATCCAGTCCGATGAGGGAGAAAGACACATTATTCAGCACTTCCGTCACTGGGATGGCGCTCTCCGGGTCCCGGGTGCCCCGGACCACGATCATATCCCCTTGGACCTGTGCCGCACGAGCCATCCGTCGGGCCTCCGGCTGGGCAGTGGCGCTGGTGGTCACTTCCTGGTAATAGAGCTTGTCCAGACCGGCGTACTGGGCGTACCGGTACGGGTCGCTGAGATACAGCGCCCCGTACCGCCCCAGAGTCTCGCTGGACAGCCGACTGGTAATGGTAACGGCCTTGGCCTCGGTCTGGCGGGTGACGATCAGATTTTCATGGCTGATGACGTTGGGATTGCTGGACTTGAACAGCCGCCACAGCTCCAGGTCCTCCCAACCCTCTATGGGCACGGGGACGATGCCCCGGCCTATCCTTTCCGAATTTGTATGGACCCAAACCAGTTTGCCGTCCTGCTCATAGACCTCAAAGAACGGGGTCAAGTCGGTACGCACGTTGTCTTTGGTGGTGTTGTTTCCCTTGAGACCGTCGAAATAGGCGGCCTTGACCCGCTCCATCAGGGCTAATTCCCTGTTGATCTCCTCTTGGGTCAGAGCGGGCACCTTGACCTGGAATGTCCGGGAAGTGGTAACACTGGTATCCTTATCATGAAGGGTAACAGTGATGGTCCCTTCCGTGTTCTCCTGACTTGGGCCGGGACGGTAGACCTCCACTCTGGCGGCGTTGTTCACATCCGGGGCTTTGAGGACCTCGCTGTTGCTGGTTGTGATGGTGACAGGATAATATTTGCCGTCTACCCCGAAATCCCGGGTGGTGGGGAGCTGGATGTCGTTAGTTGCGGTATAGACGCCATTTGCATCTGGTGTCAGCCTTTCCCCGATTACTGCGTCGGTGATGCCAGCTTTTTCAAAGCCGGCATCCAGCTTGGCCAGCAGACCGATTCTGATTTGCTCCTCCTGGGAGGCATCCAGCGCCTTGACGGTAACAGAGTAGGTGTTGACCAGGGTGATGGGCGCTTCGCCGTTATTGGTGAGCTGGAAATTGAATGTGGCGGTGAGGGTAACTTGCTGATCTGCCTGTCCCCGCTTGACCACCCCCACATAGGGGTCGAATAGCGTATCAGCAGTAGACTGGTTTTTGCCGCTGATGGAGATAACATTCTCGTCGGAGGACTGCCAGGAGATCAGCGTCCACCTTTTATCGTCAATTACCTTGGGCAGGGACAGATCCTCTGTCACAGGAGCGGTCGTGTCAAGGACGACCTTGCTGGAAATTTCCTCCCGCATGACGTCAGTGACCTTATCTACGTCCCAATAGACGGTAACCGGCACCGTCGCTTCCTGTGTCTGGCCGTCTTTGACCAAGGTAAAGGTCACCTTATAACTGCCAGATCTGATGGCAGGCGTGGTGTTGGGATTAACGTAGAAATAAGTGATATCGCCGTTATCAGCGATGCCCGCGCCGCCGTAGACCTCTTCTACCTTTTTGACGGATGCGATGAAGCCCTCCAGCTTCTGACTCGCCAAATACTGCTCCAGCACTTTGTTTACGTTGGTATCCCGCCCGGAAACAGGGGACATGGTGTACCATTTCAAAGCATCTTCCAGCGTCTTGTCGGTTACAGGAGGCTGAGGGTCGGGGGTTACTGTCCCGGCAGGTCTCACAAGGGAAGGACTGCTGGGAAACTTGTCCTCATTCTGATAGCGGAACGTGAAGGAGAGATGCTTCCCCTCCATATCCGCCGGAATGACAAGCTCTTGGCCGGTTTGGATATTCTTCCAGGTCGTGTCCGCGGTGGTATCTTTACATCTCCATTGTACCATTACCGGGAAAACATCATAGTCCAGTTCACCGCCGCCCAGGACATTGATCTTCGCTTTGACCGTTTCGTCCACGGCCACATTTCCGCTAATCTCCACAGTGGTGATGAAGGGCCAGACGGTGATTTCGATCTCATCAGAATACCCTCCTGCCGTGGCCGTTACAGTGGCTTTGCCGGCTTTTAGAATGCTGACCGTCTGTGTGCTTTTGTTTGTGTCAACATTATTCGGGTCGCTCAGTTCAATGATATCGCCGCCGTCGGTGATGTTCCAAGTGACCGGTATGGGCTCCGTATCCTGATAATTGACGGTCAGCGTGCCGGTGGGCTGCACGCCGCTGTTGGTCATGTACAGCGCACTGCCGCCGGTAATTGTGATTTTTGGGTCCTTGGGGACCAGGGCTGCCCCGGCCTGCCATGCGAGGATAGGCCAGCCACCGTTGATGTTGTTGGCATCCGTTGTGAAAGCACTGCCCAGCTTGCTGGCAAGACCATCGGCAGAGGTGATCTGTTCACAGTTTTCGGCTATTCCAGTTCCAGCACCGCTGGCTCGGGTGATATAATAGCAGTTGGATAATTGAGAAGAACTGTAGAGGAAATCTGCGATGTCAGATGCTGTTCCGCTGCCTTGAAGGTCGCCACGATTATAACAATTTGTTGCGGTGCAGTTATTTTGCAATTGTCCCGCAATGCCGCCAGAGCGGGAAGCGCCGTTAATTAAACCGGTGTTGTAGCAGTTTTCAATAGTAGTGTACTTGGCGTAACCGACAATGCCACCGACCACTCCTCTGGCCTCGCCTGTCACATTGCTCATGTTGACACAGCCAGTAATTACCGCGGTTTGTGAGGCGGTGTTTCCAGCGTACCCTGCAATACCACCAGCATAGCTGCCGGATTTTGTCGTTGTGACGCCGCCAGAAAAACTACAGTTCTCAATAGTGCCCTGCTGTATTTTACCAACGATTCCTCCAACATAGTTGTTGGAAGAGGTCACATGGCCTTCGATTTTCAAGTTTTTGATGGTTGCGCCATTTATTACACCAAACAGGCCTTGATTAGCGGCAGTAGCGTTGACCGACAGTCCACTGATAGTGTGGCCGTTACCGTCAAAAGTGCCGGCGTAGGCGCTGGCTACATATCCGTCATTGGGATTGAATGGAGTCCAATCACCGCTCAGTTCAATATCGGCGGTCAATACGACATCCAGTGTGTTTTCGCCGCTGTTGACCCTGTCCCGAAAAGCCGCCAGTTCTTCCGCTGTAGAGATGAGAATAGCGTCTTCTCCTTCCGCCGCCATCGCCGTCCCTGGCAGCAGTCCCAGAACCATAAGCAGGGCCAGTAGCAGGCTCAGTGCTCTGATTTTTGTGTTTTTTCTCATGAAAGCTCCTCCTTTTGTAGTCCCGCAAAGGGTGGTGTCCCTGCGGAGCGCAAACAAAACAGCCACGGCAGATCGTTGCTGATCCGCCGCGGCCGGCTTTTCCGCAGAGCGTTTTGGGTACGCTAACGCGAACCCTCTTGAACATCATAGGTCTTCCGGCTCGCGTGGTTCAAGACAGATGAAATCTGTCCAATGTCTGCCGCTCCGCCTTCTCAGGATCGCTCCCAATGACCGGCTCGCGCCATGAGCAACAGGCTTCCACACATACGGCAACGGGTATTGCTCCGGATTCTCACCGGATTCCCTCATCCCTGCATCTGCACATGAGCAGATACAAGGTCATGATGCTGTTTGGCAGAGAGATTATATCGCATCTGTACTGGAGTGTCAATCATCGTTGTACAGTTCGAACATCGTGTTTTATCCTTTTTTTGTTTGCTTCATATCAGATTCTGGATGCATGATTTCGTATCTCCCGACCTTTTCTTCTCCCCTTTAGGGGCAGGGGGTGCCGGGGCATAGCCCCGGCGAGTGCGGCCGGCGTATAGCCGGACGCTATGCTTGCCCTCCACGGAGGTAGATAAACCGCCCTCCAACTTCCACAAAAGCCGATGCCGCAGGGGCGGCACAAACGGGTATCAATCGCCTCAGCGGGTCTTTTTCCCGCCCCTGCCAATAAAATGGCACATGGGGCTTCACAGGGGCAACGAGGGGGGACTCTGGTGAGTTGTCGAATCTCCCAAAACCGCTTGACAACCTGGCCGGTTGGAGCTTCAATAAGGGCAGAGAGAAAAATTGCTGCTCCGCACGTTAGAGGTTTACACTTTGGTATCGACTCTCCAGTTGTCTTGGAGTTTTTTCATTGTTTTCTCCGTAGCAATTTTTGAGTGGCCTGATCCCTCCTGACCCATAACTTGACCCAGAATAGGAAAAAGACAGTGGGAACAACGGAGGAAAGAGGGCCGGAAAGTATTTGACTCCGGTGGGAAGAGTCTCCGAAAATGCCAGAAAGGCCTAAACCGAACTTCGGAGCGCAGCTCATAACCCGGAGGTTGCAGGTTCAAGTCCTGTCCCCGCAACCAATTTCACCTAAGACGGATTTCAATGTGCTTTGCATGTTGAAATCCGTTTTAGTTTCTCCAGGGGTGGCCTCGATCCGCTCAATCAGTAGATGGATAGCCTTTTCGTCTGCGCTGGCCTTCAAAACCTCCAGCCAGGCCTTGATTTGGCCAACGGTAAAGTCCGTTGGCGGCGTGGTTTCCTGGAGCTGGACAATCTCCGCCTTGATGGTCTGCATTTGTTTGCCAATGTCGGCCACTACAGCGGGCGGCAAGGCCCCTGTGGCCAGATTCTTCATAAGGGCGTCATATTCCCCCTGCTTCGCCTCTATGCGCTTCTGGAGGGCCTTGTTGAAATCCTCGACCCGGTTCTTCTCCCCGGCCTGATACTGACGCAGAGCGGCGGCGATCTTGTCCTGATTCTCTGGAGACAGGAGCTTGTGGAGGTAGTCCACAGCGGCCTTGTCCACTTCCTCCATGCGGACTGAGGGAGCGCCGCACTTTTTGGAACAGTAGTAGCGGAAATATTCATGCCCCTTGCTGACGGACCGCGCCCCGTGCATTTTTGCTCCACACTGGCAGTACACCAGGCCGCTGCACAGATACCCGGCCTTTTTCCCGGTCTGCTTTCTCTCTGTCATAATGCGCTGCACCTCCATAAACTGGGCCTTGCTGATGATCTGCGGCAAGGCGTTTTCTATTCTGATAGCGTTGGGCTTGCTCCGCCGGTCCTCCCGGCGCTCCTCCTCCTGGGGGGTGTAGATGTATGTCCCGGTGTACTTCTCATTTCGGAGCATTTCATAAATCTGTGTGTATTTGATGGGCTTGCCCCGCTTGCCGGTAATCCCGGCTGCGGCCAGCTCCTCAATGATGGCTGTGAAGCCCTCACGGTTTGCGGCGGCGTCAAATATCTTACGGACATAGCCCGCCTCCAGCTCGTTGACCACATACTCCTGATTGACCACATCATAGCCAAAGGGAGCATACCCGCCGTTGTGCTTCGCTTTCATGGCCGTCTCCCGGTGGCCCTTTTTCGTCTCGCTGGAGAGGTTGTCCAGGTAATACTCTGACAGCGACCACATAAGGGTCTTCATGATCTTCGCCTCGGCGCTGGAGCCGAAGTCCTGGGCCACGGCGATCAGCTCCACGGCCCGTTCTTTCAGCTTCTTTTCCAGGTTGACATGTTCCCCCAGGTTGCGGGCCACCCGGTCATACTTGTGGATGAGGATGGTATCAAAGCGGCCCTTATTCACATCCCGCAACAGCTTCTGGTAGGCTTTCCGGCTGGCCGTCTTGGAGCCTTTACCGCTGACTGCTTCATCTGCGTACACCTCCAGGACGGCATAGCCCTTGCCGGCCGCATACTCCCGGCAGGCCTGGACCTGGGCGTCTATGCTGGCCTCGTCCTGCTTGTCGCTGGAATACCGGGCGTATATGACTGCGTGCTTCATAATGCCTCCATTCTAGCGGAAACGATGGTCAATACCGCTCTGCTTCATAATCGCGTTGGCGGTGTGGCGAGACTTGATCTTCCCGTCCACTGTGAAGTATCTCCCACTTATGGGGCTGTACCAAATATCGTGATCACCCTTCCCGTGGCGCACGAAGTAGCAGCCATTGAGTGACAGGATGTCACGGACCGATTTCTCATACTCCGCCATTACATCGCCAGCCTCTCACAGCGCTCCGACACCATACGCAGTTGGCGGGGGGCCGGGGCCGTTCCGTTCAGTTCCAGCAGCTCGGGCACAGTGAAGCGCACCCGCTCAATGAGGGCGTCGAAGGAGCCGGATTCAAGCACCAGGCCGGGCACATCGTCGCTCTCAGCGGTCCATACACAGGCCTCCTGGTCCCATGTCAATTTAATCAATAATTCTTCCATATTTTCCTCCTTCTACCCTGTGCCCACTCGTGGGCATGGGGCTTTTTTGCTCCCCAATTTGGGGGAGTGCTTAATTTTCAGTAGCCCCCAGATTTGGGGGCTGTTCATCAGCAATTTTTCGCTCGCCAAATTTGGCGAGCGTAGTTTTCCCCGGATTTGGTGAATACCAACGTTCTCAAATTTGAGTAATTGGCTAATAGCAACCAACGGCTGGGCGCCGCAACTTGTTGCGACGGCGCAGAAACCCCTAATGTGATCCCAACTTGTTTGGAAACCAAATTAGGGTGAGTGGTACTGAGAGCGAAATTGCCCCCAGCGACGTCTTCATCATGGGGACGAAATTTCATCCCCTACTCCCCCTCCTGCGGCCCTTCTGCGCCCTCCGGGGGCGGGGTGGTGTCTGTACCCCTACCCGGCGTTTCGTCCCGTGGGGGCGGTTGGTGGGGCTCTGCGGGCGGCTGTGGTATATCTGTGCGGGGAACCGGAGAACGTCTGGTTGGTGTGGCCTGATAGCGGGGTATCTCTGTAAGTTCTTTTACTCGTTTTACTGCTTCCACCTGTCCCTCATCGTTTAGCTTCCAGAGGTCCTGCCCAATCTCATCCAACCCAGTTTTCCATACTTCAACTTCAGAAAAACGTTTCTTTACAAAGTCCCTAAATGCTTGGTCCCTTTGTGCCAAAGTATAGCCGTTCATTAACCAGTTTACATCCACATTGAGAGCGGCGGCCAATCGTTTAAACTGATCTTGTCGTGGTTCACGTTGATTTTTTTCATATCGCATTATGGTAACACCAGTTACCCCTAGTTTTTGTCCAAGTCCCTCTTGCGTTAAGTTAGCCGATTCACGAGCGGCCTTTATTCGACTTCCATAGGTATTCATTAAATCACCCCATATTACGATAACATAGAACACATCAAAAAACAACCATTTTGGAAAGATTTTTTATTTCCCTATTGACAAACAACCAAAACTGTGATATTTTATTTTTGTTCCAACCAAATCGGTTGCTTCGGAGGTGAAATAATGAAAGTAAACCGTAAAAAACTGGAGCTGGCAATGGCCCGGGCCTGCATGAATAGTGCCGACCTTCCTGCCGCTGCTGGGCTTCCACGGCCCACGGTGCAAAATGCAATCGTAGGAAAAGGAGTTAGGCCCGCCACCCTGGGCCGAATCGCTAAGGCGCTGGGCGTGGACCCCGCCGAATTGCTGGAGGAGGTGTAGATCATGGACAACATCTGCAAAATACCCGTCCGCGCTACATACACCGTTTACGAGGGCAGTTCTGAGCCGGTGATGACGGCGGCGGAGTACGCAGATATCCCGGCGGACGCTATCGCCCGGTATCTGGTGGAGCGGTGCGGTGTGGATGCTATTTTCGGGGGTGATTGATTGAGCGATACATTATCCTGGAAGCCCCCTGACTACTCCGACGCCGGCAACGCTGTCGTCCTGGTGAACGAGTACCACGGCCTTCTGGCCTTCTGTGACGCTCTGGGCTGGCTCTCCTGGGCCGGTACACACTGGGAGCAGAACGAACACCAGGCCATAGGGCGGGCCGTCAAACTGACGGAGAACATGATCATTGAGGCTGGCATTGACCTGGACAACGCCCTCCAGGAAAAGGCCGCTGCTGAACAAGCTGTCTCACGGCAGGAGGAGGGGGCCGGGGAGCGGTTGGAGCGGGCGAAAAATGCCGTCAAGCGGGCGGGCGAGTACTTCAACCACGCTAAAAAATCACGGAACCTTCCGCGCATTAAGGGCATGCTAGAGCTGTCAAAGCCTACCTTACATATTGCCGCTGACCGGCTGGACGCTGACCCATTCGCCCTCAACACCCCGGCGGGGATCGTAGACCTTCAAACGGGGAAAATAACCCCCCACGACATTGACGCCCCCTTCAAGTGGAACACGAGGATAACCAACGCCTCCCCCGGCGACCAGGGCGCTGCGGTCTGGACCGAATTTCTCCAGACAATCACCTGTGGCGACGATTCCCTAGTGGGATTTCTCCAGCAGGTGGCCGGTATGGCCGCAATCGGGAAAGTGTTCTACGAGGGGATCGTCACAGCAAACGGCGGAGGCCGCAACGGCAAAAGCACCTTTTTCAACACGATCTATGGCGTTTTGGGGACCTATGCGGGCACCATTGATTCCAATGTGCTGACTACCGACCGGCAGAACCGTGGCGCGGCCCTGGCCACGCTCCGGGGCAAGCGGCTGGTTATCGCCGCCGAGCTGGAGGAGCACCAACGCCTGAGCACATCCACGCTGAAAAAGCTGGCCAGCACCGACTACCTGACCATCGAGGAAAAATACCGCGCTCCGGAGGATATTGCACCCTCCCACACGCTGGTACTCTTCACTAACCACCTTCCCCGTGTCGGGTCCACTGACGACGGCACATGGCGGCGTATCATCGTGGTCCCGTTCAATGCCGTCATCCCAGAGGATACCGGTGTGCAGAATATGTCTGATTTGCTGGCGGAGGAGGCCGGGCCCGCTGTCCTGTCCTGGATTATTCAGGGAGCTGTGGACTTCACCCTGAACGGCTTCAAGCTCACATTCCCTGACACCGTCGCTATGGCTACTGAGGAGTACCGGAGCCGGGAAAACTGGCTGGAACGCTTCATTTCTGAGCGGTGTATCAGGGAGCCAAACGCCCGAGTGGGTGCCCGTGAGCTGTACGCCGCTTACAAGGATTGGGCACAGGACACCGGGGAATACACCCGCCGGGAAAGTGATTTTGCTGAGTCAATGAAGAAAGAAGGGTATCAAAAGATTACGCCTAAGAACAAACGGACATGGCTAGGGTTAAGGCTGGACCTCGCGAACATCTACGGAAACCCTTGTGCCGCAAGGGGTTGAGATTTTGGGTTAAGTCGTGTTAACCATGAGAACAAAACTTTTTTATATATCACTAGTGGTTCATCCGACCAGAAACACGACTTTACGAGAGCAGAAAAATTTGCT
>OFFF01002223.1_pt1 | contig 11182 bp, 5 predicted proteins | sample 1521301 | NCBI WGS metagenome assembly OFFF01 (sample SAMEA3504101, study PRJEB24116) | mouse gut metagenome | biome: mouse gut; feature: mouse-associated habitat; material: faeces | place: Denmark | collected 2011
GAGGCCCTGGGGGTGGAGACCCAGACGGGGCTGCTGGCGGACACCTGCCGGGCCGTCTGCCTGGTCATCGCCATGTTCCTATCCAGCTGGGCTTACCTGCGGCTGGGGCTGCGGGGGACCATCGGGCTGGGCCTTCTGTTTCAGGCGCTGCCCCAGTTCCTCATCCCCCTGGCGGTGGACCTAGGGAGCCTGCCGGTTTTCTTCGCCTGTAAAGCAGCCCAGGGCCTTAACGCTATGGCCTTTCCCCTCTACATTTCCACCATCACTATGTGGATCGACCGGCGGTACGCCGCCCTTTCCACTGCGATCTTCAACGGCAGTTTCGCTGCCGGTAGCGGCGTGGGCGCCTGGGTCGCCGGACTGCTGGTCCCCGCCCTAGGTTGGCGGGCCTCCTTCTACGCCATCGGCGTGATGGTGGCGGTGTTGGCGGTGCCGGTGCTGCTCTTCACCCGCGACAAACCCCCTGCGCCGGCACAGGAGACCACCACCCCGGTGCGGCAGAGCGGCGGCTACGGCTCCATCCTGCGGCAACCGGTCACCTGGCTTTTGGTGCTGGCCCTGCTGGCTAATACCTGGGTGACCCAGGCCATCACGGTGGATATGTCCGTCTATGCCAGCGGCATTGGCTACTCCTACGGGGAGACCGGCAGTTTGATGCTGGTGATCAGCGTCATCACAGTGGTTTCTTCCATCCTGGCGGGCGGAGTTTCTGACTTTCTGGCAGACCGCACCGTTCGGAAGGTCCGCAGCCGCTCCCTGGTGATGGGGGCGGGATATGTCCTCAGCGCTGTAGGCGCGGCGTTGCTGCCCTTTGCTGCTCCGGCAGGATACCTGCCTTTGCTCCTTTCCTCCTGCGCTATGATGTTCGGCGCCTCCTGGGCCGCCGGAGTGTTCTGGGCGCTGCCCTCTCAACTCTACCGCCCGGAGGACAATGTGGCGGGGACCGCCTTCTGTTCCGGGGCTTCCAACATCCCCAACCCCGTCGCCCCCATGGTGGTGGGGGTGATGCTGGGCACCCAAGGCTACTGGACCGCCGCCTGGATGACCTGCGCTGCGGCATCCGCCATCAGCCTTTTGGCAAGCATCCTCCTTTCTGGAAAGGGCCGGGAGGAAGGATGAAGCGCAAGAATGCTCCTTCCCCCCGCTGTTGGCGACTTTTGCCGATAGCGGGGGATTCTTGATTAAGCTAAAATCAGCAGAGATAAATGATGTAGCCAGCTTGTTATCATCGTTGCTAACAATTTGATAACAAACCATCGTACAGGATAAATAATATGGTTCTCCGCGACGAGTGGGAATGATTTTTACATTACTCACCGAACAAGAGCTAACTGATTTTGATTGGATCAGTTAGCTCTTATTGGTACTTTGGCTAAACAAACCCCCTGGTTCTACCAGAGGTGAATAAAAAAGCCTTAGCAAATAAAACCTCACATAAGTATAGCACAATTTGTAGAGACGCTTAAGCGTAAAAGTGTGCTGATGATTTTCGATAGACACGCAAATTTGAAGTGCAGGTATGCTTTTTCCTCCTGCACCTCCCGATGGTTAACCGCTAAAGAACCCCTATTTTATTGGGTAAATTTTTATTGAAGCAGATTCCATTGATAAAATCGCAGTAGACGATAGCAGGTAAATTGTATTATAATAAATATGTCAGCTTAATAATTGTAAATATGTGCAATAAAGACTTATGTGACAGAATCGAGGGTGACTATGGCCAAAACGTTTTATAAATTATTTGGACAGGAGTTCATGGGTTCACAAGCTGCTATGATGGCGCATGTGTTCTCCGAATTACTCACCCGCCATGCTGATCGGATTCCAGATGCGCTGCAGCAATTTAACTGTCTGGATACCACAGACTATGCACAGGATGTAGGAGCTTTACGCGCATCAGATAGCCAATTTTCCAATCAGCGGACCTTTCAAATCAATGGGCAAGTAATATGCGTGGGAACCGCTTATAATGTGGAACAAAAACGCGCTTACATTTCACAGCTTTTCAGATTGTGTGGAGAGGACGAGCGTCAGTTTGACCTTTTGGAGGAAAATGAGCTGACCAGCCCGCCAAACCCCGTCCCCGATACGCTCAGCGGCGGGAGGCGCTCTCGTGAAGGGGTGTCGTACCGCCTGTTTGGCAAGGTTTACCACTCCAATCAAGCTGAAATGATGTACCACGCTTTTGAAGAAATTTTGAACCGGTTCCCACAATTTATAGGTTGGGCAACCAAAAATCTGAAGTGTGTCTCACGGACAGACTACACTCTCCAGGAAAATCGTGGACCCGATATGCCTCGATGTTTTAGTCAGTGCCGTGTCATACCGGTTGGGGAAGAATGGATTTGTGTAGGCAGTACATACGATCACAGAGGTAAAATGAATCGCATTGACCGCTTGATCCAGCAGGTCGGACTGCCAAAGAACGTGTTTCAGCCGTTGCAGCCTGCGTCCGAGACGATGCCCGCTTCACAAACATGGATGGAACAAGCGGTTTATGCGACCATAGAGCGCCTCCAAACATCGGACTGGGCAGCGGAAGTGTTGGGACTGATCTCCCTCCCTCCCGGAGTAGAAAAGCTGCCTCTGCTGGAAGAATTGATCCGGCGGTTGGCGGAAAAACGGTCTTCTCTGCCGGTTCTCTTGTTAACCGCAACACTTGATCTCGCTTCCGGATATGTAGAAGGATTGAAACATACTTTAAGTGAATCCTCTGCTGTCCAGTTGAGCAGCTCGTCTTCTGATTTAATGTCGAAGGTCAGTATTCCGGGTGGTGTCACCGTTGCTCCGATACGCAGACTCCCCAGCTGGAGCAGGAATTTTCCCCATCTCAAAAATTCTGGAATATTCGATTCTTTTTCCAAGCCCATCTTAGTTATCATGGATGAGTCCATCTACCGCAATTGGAATTACATTTGTTCTTCTGTTCGCAGATGTTTTCCAAATGCCACCCTTCTTGGCTTAACGATAGACTGTGCACCCTCCGCTCAACTGATCAAAGAGTTTGGCCCGATGATATACACTTATTCCTGTACACAGGCACTACAGGACAGGGCAGTCAAGAGAGGATTTTATCAACAAGTTCTGGGTGTTCCGGAGGGCTTAACCGACCGAACGCAGCGGATAGCGGACTGGATTACCGCGCGGGAAAACGGGCAAAAAACCAGCGCTATGCTGCTCTGTAACGATATAGAGGCGGCGCTTTCCTTTTTTTCCAAACTACAAACCTCCTTGGACGCCAAACGTATCCGGATCCATGTGCCATATTTATTTAGAAGCTCCCAGCAAGATAGGAAACTGTACCGGCAGCTTCCGAAGGAATCCAGATGGGATGGGACGCGCTTTCCTGGGATGCTTATTGTATGCACAGCGATAATTTACAATTTATCGGTTGACACAGTTTACCTTGCGAAACAAACGGATCGGTTCACAACGCTTTCCGCTCTCTCTGCCCTGGCGATGTTCCAGAAAAACGGCCGGCTGGTGGATTTCTATGACCATTGGAGACTGCTGAAGGAAGAGGAACGTGCTCTGCTCATGGAGGAACCCCCATCCAGCATTTCCGCGCGGGACAATGGGCTGCTGAGTCCCTTGCGGCAGCAGCTGGCCGATGTCCTGTCCGAACACGAATATCACAAAATTGAGGCGATTCTTACCCAGATATCAGCTGTGTCACCTGAAGAGGGAGCGCGCATATCCAACCAGCTGGCGTTTCTGTTCCCTGCCAATATGCCCCCTGCCCCCAGGGAGGAGTATTGGGCGCAGCATCACGACCTGCTGGCCTGGAAAAGTGACCTGTGGTGTATCCTATCGCAGGATTCTGCGTGTATCTGGAAGGAGACAAATAACCTTGATACGGCGGTGCCAGAACAGAATAATCCCACTGAAAACCCGGAACAAAGTCTGGCACTGACACAAAGATCCCAGCCCGTTCCGGCTGCGCACATTGACGAAACGCCCCAGCAGCGGGGCGCTCGACTGGAACAAGCGGTCTATCAGCTGATCCGAAAGCTGTTTGAGCTGAGTGATGGGATAGAACTGAAAGTCTTACGCCGGCAACGCAGTGGTATCCAATATGGTTTTGATATCTCATTTACATATCAGGATTCCTTTGGTGTTGAGACGACCTGTGTTATAGAATGTAAAGATTATCGAGAAAGGCTGATTAAAACAGACGATGTCAGCGCGAAGCTGTCCGCTGCACAGGATACAAGGAAGCCTATCGATCATTGGATTATACTCTCGCCCAATGGTACAGCAACCAATGATTTGAACTGTGTATATCAGGAGTGGCTGGCAGAAGATAAGTGGTATCCTATTTTGGATATCCAGCTCTGGACTCCAGACAATGGCGTAGAAGAATTATTTGGACTGTTTCCTGACCTATATAGGCAATTCTACGCCTTTGACCCGCCGGAAAAAAGCGACGAAGAGCGGGGCGCGATCCTCAAAGCCTGGAAGGACAAGCTGGCACCAGTGCCGCATCTTCCACCGGCCTGGAGAAGATATCTGCATAATCCGGAATGGATGCTGACCTATCCGGAGTCAGATCTTGTCTCTCTTCAGAACTACAGAAAAACTTACCCCAACCGCGCTCCATCCAGGCTGTTAGACGGAGGAGAACAGCTGATTGACGGCTCTGCGGAGGAGTATATCTCAAAATGGCTTCAACGGGAAGACAGCTTTTACGCCCTTTTGTGGGGCGATTTTGGCGATGGCAAGAGCTTTTTTACCTATGTTCTGGCCAGATATGTGGCAAAGCAGTTCCTGCGTTCCCCGGACACCGGATGGATTCCCTTGCGGCTCTCACTTCGGATGTTGAGTGGAAACAACAAGGACGGCCGCCAGTTTTTGGAAGAGCGTCTCAAAGATTTTGATGCGAACCTCTCGTTGTGGAACCAAGTGAAGCTGGAAACGGGATACAGATTTTTCATCATTTTGGACGGATTGGATGAGATGTCCCTGGATATGAGCGATTCATCGGTGCTGGAGAACCTGAGCCGGTTGGAGCATTTGCTCACGCAATTCGATGGGTGCAAGGTACTCGTCACGTCCAGAAAGATGGAGGGCCACACAGACCCTGTCCGGAACCGTGTGCTGGAGGCCCTGCACCAACCCCTGGTGCTGCATATGGCCCCTGTAACACTGAAGGACCGCCTGACCTTTTTGGAGCGGATGGCCAATAACCCGGAGCGCAGATCCCGCCTGGAGAAGATTCGAACGACCCATGATTTAATCGGCCTGGCGGCAAAACCGCTGTTTCTTAGTATGATCGAGGCGCAGCTGGACAATCAAAATATTCACGCAATGGATATGGTGGATATCTACCAGGACTATGCACAACAAGCCCTTGCCCGCAGCTATGAGTACCATCTGGAAATGCGGGGAGACCGCACCTCACCCCAAGCGGTCCGCATGCGGATGCTTCTCATGCTGGAACAGTTGGCCCTCTGTATGCAGGAACTTGGAACAGACAGCATGAGCTTGGAGACGTTCAAAGCCAAAATCGGTCAGGATGATCTGGCGCAGAGCCTCTGGGACTGCGCGGCACAGTCTTCGCGGGCAATCGCCGAAGACGCCGACCATCGCCTTACCGGCCGCACCCTGCTGAAATGTGACAATACGGAACCGGAGAAGCGATGCTTTTTCCACCGCTCAATGAAGGAGTTCTTTATTGCCTGCGGAGTCGTACGCGCCCTGTGTCAAGAAAATGTGGATGAGATAAGGCCACTGCTGTCCCAATGCCGCCTCAGCCATGAGATTTTGGGTTTTACAGGCCAAAAACTTCGCCGCTTGGATGGCAGACAGAGCGAATCTGTAAAAAACCAGCTGGTTGAACTTGCCCACGAAATTCGGGCTGAAAGCAGCGAACAGCCCTTTTTCCTGTCAACAAACAGCGTTAGCCTTTTGCACTATGGCGGCTTTGGTCTGCCCGGAACAGATTGGAGCGGCCTGCGCCTGGATGAGGCCATATTATCTGGAGAAAAACTTTCACAGAAAAATTTTTTCGGTTCTTCTATGCGCTTTGCCCACCTGGACAACGCCGATTTGAGGGACTGCGATTTGCGTGGATGTGATTTTACAGGCGTGCAATTTGAAAAAAGCGGTCAGTTAACCTCTTTCGCTGTTTGCCCCACAGAAGATGCCATTTTGGCGCATTATCGGGACGGAGTCATTCGACGCTGGCAGATTTCCGATGGACAAAGCCGGGCCATGGCTGCACTGGAACAAACGAAATTTTGTCAAGGTCATATTTTATCAAGCCGTGATGGCCGGGAGGGACTGCTGCTATCCGATCAGTTTCAATTCTGGGAGCGCAGCACAGACCAAATCATGCTGGCCGGTTATGCTGTTTTGCGGCCGGGACTGCGGATCTTAGATCTTGGAGAAACTACCGTTTTGGCCCGGCAGGGAAGCAGGTTGTATCTGATACTGCTGGCAGACAAGTCAATTCTTTATCAGCGTGAGGTGTCCGCTGATACAAAGGCCTGCCTGATGAGCGACCGTGTCCTTATCCTCCAAGTGGGTAAAACGGAGCTGGAATTGCTGGATTTATCTGACAGAAACCCAGTATCTACAATTTATCCTCACGAAAGGCAGATATCCTGTTTATGTGCCTCCGCCCGTTCTGATACAGCGGGAATCATATTGTTTGGGGATGAGCAAGGCAATGTGGAGCGGCTTAATGTCTCTTTTAACCAGGCAACCGGACAGTGGGATTTCATACCAGGAGGTGAGATTTCTGGTTGCGAGAAACCGGTAAGAAATATTGCAATTGATGTTGCGGGAAGAGCGTATGCCGCAGCTTCTACGGGGGCAATTATCCGCTACGCATCCAGCGGCGCAGAACAATTGAGCGCAGATGCGGCATATCATTTAGAGTTGAAATGCACCGGAGCGCTCATTGAGGGGGTGCAGCCTCAAGAGCAATATCAGACTTTGAAACATGCTGGTGCAGGTTAAGACGCTCTAATATTTCGGGAAACCAGTATATTGTGTATTTAGAATCCGGTATCCGGACGAGGCCCGCCACGGCTGCGTCTTTGCCGGCCCGCCTTATGGGAGCAGGGTCAAAATTTGGTTTGCACAATTATGCTCGGAGATAATTGGCCATCTCACCGGTAAAACAAAAATAGCCCCCTACCTAAAGGGGGCTACCATTGAAAACAGACCCTTATTGCTCCTGCTCAAACCGCCCGTCGAACGGGTGGTTTCCGGTCACTCTATTTCCAGCTTCCCCAGGACCCGGAATGCGGAACCATCAAAATCCACACCGTCGGGATGCCGTTCAAAAAACTTCAGAATCAGGCCGGTCATCTCCACATTGATTTCCCGCTCCACCGGACACCCAGCATACCAGGGGTAGCCCCCCGCGCCGCTGGCCCGGTAGCTGCTGAGGCAGACGGTGAACTCCTGCTCCTCCTCCACCGGGGCGCCGTTTTGGGTCAGGGAGACCACCCGCTGGCCCTCCGGCCTGGCCGGGTCGATGACGTACTCCACCCCGGCGTAGTAGTCGTAGTTGTAGTGCTCTACCTTGGGCTTGAGGAACCGCTCCGAGACCCGGAGCCTCCCCGCCCCGTCCAGGGAAAAGTATTCCGCCGTCCGCTCCATAGCCTGCCGGAGAACCTTCCCGGTGACCCGCAGCACCGCCAGGGTGTTGGTGTAGGGGTAGGCGGTGAGGACGTCCCGGCGGCGCACCACCTGGGGGAGCCCTGCCGCGTCGTTGGCCAGGCTGCTCACCGAAAGCTCCGCCCCGGAGGCTTCCAGCTGCACCTGGTTGAAGAAGGCTGCCAGGCCGCTGCCCTCCGCCGCCATGGTCAGGGGAGCGCCGGGGAGGAGGGGCCGGTCCAGGTGGCCCACCACCACGTCCAGCCACTGGTCCACCCCCTTCTGGATGGGGGCAAAATCTCGGAGAAGGTCCTGGCCACAAGGCCCTCCGGCGGGGACGGCCCGGCTGGAGCAGCGAACCCCTGCCTCCCCCACCGCGGCGGTGATTTCCAGAAAGGCCCTGCCGGAATCGGGGGCCTGGACCACATAGGTCCCGAAAAGCTCCTGGCCGGGGATGCACAGGTGCTGGTGCCCGGTGAGAAGAATATCAAAGTCCAGCTCCTGACAGAGGCGGTAGCCCACGTTCTCGGTGCTGGCGGAGAGGACCCGCCCCGTTTCCAGGTCCCGCTCGAAGCCTCCGTGGTAGACGCAAAGGGTGACGTCGGCCTTTCCCCGCAGGGCTTCCAAGGCCCCGCAGGCGGCGGGGATGGGGTCGACTACGGTGAGACCTCCCAGGTGCTCCGGCCGTTCCCAGACCATCACATGGTCGGTAACCAGCCCCACAACCCCCACCCGCAGGCCGTTTTCCAGCCGGTGAATCTGGAAGGGGAAGGGGGTGGAGCCGTCCTCCCGGACCAGATTCTGGCAGACGCACCGGGCCCGCAGCGGGTCCAGGTACCGCCCCAGGTAGTCCATGCCGTAGTTGAAGTCGTGGTTGCCCAGGGTCACAAAGTCGTAGCCGCAGCGGTCCATCACCTGGGCAAAGCACCGGGGGTCGTCCAGGGTGTCGTGGCAGTAGGTCCCCAGGGGGGAGCCCTGGAGCAGGTCCCCCCCGTCGATGACCAGGGTGTTGCCGTCCTTCCCGAAGCGGTTGGCGCACTTAAAAAGCCCCAGCTCCTTCTCCTCCTTCCCCCGGTAGTCGGTGGGGAAGAGGAAACCGTGGAGGTCGGAGGTAAAGCAGACGCGAAAAATTTTTTCCATTCCCCTACCCCCGTGTCAGCTTGGCGCGGATCCTGGAGGAGATGGCCTCAATGACCAGAACCAGCAGGATGAGTCCCAGGAGGATGGCCCCCACCTCGTTCCAGCGGTAGGAACTCATGGCGAAGATCAGCGGGGCGCCGATGCCGCCAGCCCCCACCAGTCCCAGGACGGTGGCGTCCCGGAGGTTCATATCAAACCGGTAGATGAGGGTGGACATAAAGTCCGGGAACAGCTGGGGCAGTATCCCGTAGCGGATTTTTTGGAAGGTGGTGCAGCCGGCTGCGTCCAGAGATTCCAGGATCCGTTTGTCCAGATCCTCGATGCTTTCGATGAACATTTTGCTTACCATGCCGATGGAACAGAGAGACATGGTGAGCAGCCCGGCGAAGGGCCCCGGCCCGGTGACCCGGATGAACATCAGGCCGTAGATAAAGGCCGGGACGGTACGGATGGCGGCGATGGCAAACCGCCCCAGCAGGGCGATGGGCCGGGGCACCAGGTTGGTAGCCGAAAGAAAGGAGAAGGGCACCGAGATAACCGCCCCCACAATGGTCCCCAAAAAGGCGATGCAGAGGGTCTCCAAAAGGAGGTAGGCCACCCCGGAGGTGGTGAAGTTGAAGAGCAGCTTTGTGTCCGGGTGGAAGATGCCGGAAAGGATGTTCCCCGCCACCTCCAGGCCGCTGCCGGCGGTGGTGAAGGTTACGGTGGAGCTTGACCAGGCCATGAGCCCGGCCACCAGGAAGGCCAGCAGCAGCTTCCAGATCCAGGTCTTGGGGGCGCTTTGGTAGGCGGCTTCAATTCGTTTTTCCATGGCTGTGGCACCTCCCTCAGGTCAGACGCTTGCGGATGGCGTGGCTGATGCCCTCAATAGCCACCACCGTAACGAACAGGACAATCAGAATCATTCCCACGCTGTCGTATTCCCGCCAGCCGATCTTCTCGTTCATAATAAGACCCAGGCCACCGGCCCCCACATACCCCAGGATGGAGGCGTAGCGGACATTTCCTTCCAGACAAAAGAGGGAAACCGACAGGTAGGTGGGGAGGATCTGGGGAAGGATGGCGGCAAGGAAGGACCGGGTCCGGGTGGCCCCCAGGGCCTCCATGGCCTCAAAGGAGCCCATGTCCGCCGTCTCGATGAGCTCGAACAGCTGCTTGCCCACATAGGCGAAGGTAAAAACCGCGATGGAGCAGGTCCCCGCCATGGTCCCCAAGCCGAAAATATAGGTGGCGATTAGGGCGCACACCAGGGTGGGCAGGGTCCGCACCAGGCTGAGGAACAGCCGGACCAGCATCACCACGTAGCGGTTGGTGACCACGTTGTTGGCGGCCAGAACGGCGAAGGGCAGGGCCAAAACGGCTCCCACCGCCGACCCCAGCAGGGACATTTTAATGGTATCCAGCAGGGGGGACCAAATTTTAGCCAGGTATTTGGTGTTAGGGGGGACCATGGCAAAGAGGATATCAAAGAACCGCTTGCCCCCGGTGACCAGCACCTGAAGGCTAAAACCGGTGACCTGAACCGACACCACGGTGCAGGCCAGGAGGATTAGCAGAATGAGAGGCAGGCGGGTGAACCGCTCCTCCACCTCCTTGCCGTTGGCAAGCCGGTATTTCTTGGGCTTAAAGACGCGGTCATAAAGGCTCATGACTGCCCCTCCCCGGAGGCCCTCTCCCGATAGATATCGTCCAGCACAGCCTGGTCCACCTGGCTGGCGGGTCCGTCGTAGACGATTTCCCCCGCCCGGATGCCGATGACCCGGCTGGCGTACTCCAGGGCAAGCTCCACATGGTGGATGTTCAGCAGGATGGAGATGCCCATTTCCCGGTTGATGCGCACAAAGTCCTCCATCACCTGGCGGGCGGCGTCCAGACCCTGGGCATAGACCGCCTCGCTGAACAGCTCCCCCTCGGTGAGCTCGGGCCGGGGCGCGAACAGGCTGTCCTTGGCCGGGGCGTACCGGCGCAGAACGTCCAGCGCATTCCCCAGCAGCAGGCTCTGCTCCCTGGCCGTTTCCAGGTCGGACAGGCCCGGCTTGCCAAGGCCCGCCCACTCCGGGTCGCTCAGGTCGATGTCAGGCTCCCGGATCTCCACGCAGCCCAGGCTTTGGAGCCGGCGCAGCAGCGCTTCCCGGTCGGGGCGCAGGGCCAGCAGCTGCAGCCGTTTCATTTTGACAATGGCCATCAGCTGTTCCCTACCCTTCCGACGATGAGAGCAGCTGCCTTGTCCAGACGCTTTCTGGCGTCCTGCTTCAGCGCCTCACACCGGGCGGCATGGTCCGCCAGAGTCTGCTCTGCCTTTTTCTCCGCCTGGGCCTCGGCGTCGGCCAGCATGGACCTGGCCTCCTGTTCCGCTTTGGCACGCTGGTCCTGGACGAGCTGCCTGCCCGCCCGCTCCGCGTCGGCTACGATGGGCTTGGCCTCCTCCGCCGCC
>OFFF01002226.1_pt1 | contig 11167 bp, 10 predicted proteins | sample 1521301 | NCBI WGS metagenome assembly OFFF01 (sample SAMEA3504101, study PRJEB24116) | mouse gut metagenome | biome: mouse gut; feature: mouse-associated habitat; material: faeces | place: Denmark | collected 2011
AGTGCGGCGGTCTCCAAAACCGTTGATGGGAGTTCGATCCTCTCTTCCCCTGCTATAGAATGTCACAAGAAGGAAAAGGGTGTTGATAAATGTTGGTAAAAGGCATTTATCAGCACCTTTTTTCAAATAGAATTTGGCATAAAGGTATGGTATAAAAAGAATTGTCCTAAGGAGGAAGAAGGATGGAGGAAAGAGATCAGATCAATAGGGCTATGGAGATTCTGAGGGGCTTTGTGTCCGATCTGGCGGTGCAGGCCGGCCAGAGTCAGGAGTATGGGGAGGAGCTGTGGCGGGCAATCAGTAGCTCAGGGGGGCTTCTGCGGGAGCTGGCCTATTATCATGACTATGGAAGTTTTCTGTGTGAGTACAAGGTGGCCGGATTTACGCTGGCCGACGTGCTGGTATGGCAGGTGGACCATTTCAAGCTTTATATGGACCGCCCAGACGAGATGAACCGCTATAGGCAGCAGAGACTGTTGCTGGCAGCCTTCGACACTATGGTGAGGATGGAGAGGGATCCGGAGCCTTATCTGGAGAAGATGCGCTGTGAAACGGGGCAGGACATTCTGGGATGACTGTAGTCGAAAATAGTCGAAAAGCTGGCGGGAATGAATGGGAATGACACAAGAGATTGATCTTGCCGGCTACCACGGCCATGAGAATTTTCCGATGAACTCCCTGAAATTTAAAAGACAAAAGCACGCGCAAGAAATTCTTGGGTGCTTTTGTCAATAAAAGGGGAATTCATATATTACTATATAGGAAGGATTGGTATTTGTCAACAGTTTTTTGAAATTTTTTGTAAAAAAATCAAATATTTTAGGAGGAAAAAGAATGTTGAAGCCTATTGAGGGTACTTGGTTCGAGTTCCAGCATCACAGCAGGGTGGAAGGGAAGTATTGGAATCCGGTCTGTAAGCATTTCGACGCAGCGCAGTGGGAGGAGAAGATTGCAGAGATGGCCTCCCTCCAAATGAAGTACATAGTGCTGCTTTGCAGCAGCCTCGTGGAGGAGGCAGATCCTCAGGAAAGCGGTTTTGCGGGAATCGCGGAGAGCTATTTTCGGACAGATATCTATCCCAAGGCGGACTTCCCCTGCAGGGATCCCTTGGGGACACTCCTTGAGGCAGCGGACAAATACGGCATGAAGGTATTTGTCTCCTGCGGCTTTTACGGTGACTGGAAGAAATCTTACGTAAATAGGAACGACTCCGGCGTGCGCGCCAGAGCATTCCGCGCCATGGAGCAGCTGGTGCAGCTCTACGGCTCCCATGAGTCCTTCTATGGCTGGTATCTGCCGGACGAGGCATGTATCAACGGTCATTTTGATGAGGATTTTATTCGTTATATCAATGAATATGCAGCCAGAGGGCGCAGCCTGCTGCCGGAATCGAAGGTGCTGATCGCCCCCTATGGGACGAGGCTTCTGCAGGCGGACGATGCCTATGTGGCGCAGCTGGAGCGAATCGATGCGGACATAATCGCTTATCAGGACGAGGTGGGGGTAAGGAAGTCCCAGCCGGAGGAGACGGCGGCCTTTTATGAGGCGCTGCGCCGGGTGCATGATCTTGCGGGGCGCAGCGCTCTATGGGCGGATATGGAGCTGTTTGGGTTTGAAGGCGAGGTATATAAGAGCGCCTTGGTTCCTGCCGATATTGATAGGATCCGCCGACAGCTGGAAAGCATTTCCCCCTATGTGGACACAGTGCTGTGTTACCAGTACATGGGCCTGATGAACCGCCCGGGAACGAATGCTTTCTGCGGACATCCGGACTCCGTGGGGCTGTACGAGGATTATAGGAAGCTTTTCGGCTTTGGAAGCTGATTTTGCAGGCCGTAAAGCGAATTTTTGCAGGCCATGAGCCGGATTTTCGCAGGCCGTAAGCCGGATATTCGCGGGCCATGAGCTGGATTTTCGCAGGTCGTAAGCCGGATATTTGCAGGCCATGAGCTGGTTATTTCATGGCCTTAGCAGCATCAGAATCAGACGCAGCCGCCTTCGATGGCATCGATGGCGGCTGCGATTACGTTGTCGGCAGAGCGCAGCTGTCTTGCGGCCTCGTCTTGGGAGACGCCCGTCTTGTCCATGATGATTCGTATTGCCCGATCCTGCAGTTTTTTGTTGGTGGGAACCATGTAGGCCATATAATTGCCGCGAACCCGGCCGAAACGTACCATGGACCCGGTGGAGAGCATGTTCAGAACCATTTTTTGGGCGGTGCCGGCCTTCATGCGGGTGGAGCCGTTGATGACTTCGGGGCCTACCACTACCGATATGGATATGTCGGAGCGCAGGATCAGAGGATTCTGTTTGTTGCATGTGACGGAGACGGTTTTTGCTCCGCAGAGTCTTGCATAGTCCATGGCGCCCTTGACGCATTCTGCGGAACCGCTGGCGGACAGACCTACGCAGACATCGGGAGCATGGAACCCGTGCTCCTTCATCATGTCAGAGATTTCATCGTAATTGTCTTCGGCCTCCTCCGTAGCATCGTACAAGGCCCGGCGGCCTCCTGCCATAAGGCCGATGACGGTGTCCGCCAGACCATAGGTGGGAAGACATTCCAAGGCGTCCAGCATGCCCAGCCTTCCGGAGGTGCCTGCGCCGCAGTAAAAGATGCGGCCTCCTGCTCTCAGCGCATCGGCAAGCAGATCGATGGCGGCGGCAATGGAGTCAAGCTCCTTCTCCACTGCCCAAGCCACGGTCTTGTCCTCCTCATTGATGACTTCTGCGATCTGCCGGGCGTCCATTTTGTCGATATTTGCGGTTCTGGGATTATTGTTTTCTGTGGACAATGCTCCATAGTTCAGTCTTTCTTCCATTGCGTTCTCCTTCTTCTGTCCATGTTTTCTAGGTGCTTCCCATTTTATCATGCCTGAGTGTATGCTGCAAACAGCTTTTTTGAAAAAATCATTGACAATGGACGTAAGTCTGCATATACTATATATGAAAATGAAAATCATTCTCAAAATATGATTTTCAAAGTATGGCTGCGGAGACTTGTTCCTTGCTCCATAGCTGGGAAAAAATAGGAAAAAGGAGGTACAAATATGCCGTTGTCAATGGCTCGGAAGGGAGAGATGAGCATCATCAAGAAGGTGGGCGGAAGGCCGGAGGTTCGGAAGTTTCTGGAAAGTCTGGGATTTGTGGCGGGAGGCTCAGTGACTGTTGTGTCGGAGATGGGAGGAAATATCATAGTCAATGTAAAGGAATCCCGGGTTGCGATCGGAAAGGATATGGCGAACCGGATCATGGTATAAGGGGATTGGGCGTTGTATGGAAGGAGGCCGGTGTCGGAAGAGGCCGGAAAGGGAAGCGGAGAAGAAAGGAGAAGCGGGAGCAGGAAGGAGAAGTGGAGTAGGAAGAGAAGCGGAAGCAAGAGAAAGAAGCGGAATAGGAAGAGGATCAGAAGCAGGAGAAAGAAGCAGAGAAGGAAGAGAACCAGAAGCAGGAGAGAAGTGGAAGCAGGGAAGGAAGAGAACCAGAAGCAAGAGAAAGAAGCGGAGAAGGAAGAGAACCAGAACCAGAATCAGGAGAAAGGAGCAGAAGCAGGAAAGAGAAGCGGAAGCAGAAAAGAGAGGAGAATAAAATATGAAAACGTTGAAGGATATTGCCTGCGGGCAGACGGTCAAGGTCAGAAGACTGTCCGGAGAAGGGCCTGTGAGGAGGCGCATCATGGATATGGGGATCACGAAAGGGGTGGAGGTCTATGTGAGAAAGGTGGCGCCGCTGGGGGATCCGGTGGAGGTCACAGTGAGAGGGTACGAGCTTTCCCTGCGCAGGGCGGATGCGGAAATGATAGAGGTGGAGTGAACGCAACAAACAATAGAAGCCACGCTTCGCGAGTTTTCTATTGTCATGAATAAAAGGAAAGAAGGAAAGAGAAAATGTCGATCAAAATAGCGTTGGCAGGAAATCCAAACTGCGGCAAGACTACATTGTACAATGCCCTTACCGGCTCTAACCAGTTCGTGGGGAACTGGCCCGGCGTCACGGTGGAAAAGAAGGAGGGAAGGCTGAAGAAATCTTTTGGCGTGGATGCTCTGGGAGACATTATAGTCACGGACCTGCCGGGTATCTATTCCTTGTCTCCCTATACGCTGGAGGAGGTGGTGGCGAGGAATTATCTGATTCATGAAAAGCCGGATGTAATTATAAATATTGTGGACGGCACCAATATTGAAAGGAATCTGTACCTTTCCACGCAGATCATGGAGCTGGGGATTCCCGTGGTCATGGCGGTGAACATGGTGGATCTGATGGAGAAGGACGGAGCGGCCATACATATGGATAAGCTGGCGGAGAGACTGGGATGCCGGGTGGTGGGGATTTCCGCATTGAAGGGCACGGGTGTGGGGGAGGCAGCAGCCATGGCGGCGGCTCTGGCGGCGGAGCGGCCGGCGATGCGGCAGGTGCATGAATTCTCCCAAGAGCTTGAGGAAGCCATCTTGGCGGCGGAGGCGAAGCTGGGAGGCAGCGTGGAGGAAGGGCGGAGGAGATTTTATGCCATAAAGCTTCTGGAGAAGGATCATCAGATATCCGCTATGCTTGGCAATGCGCCCGATGTGTCTGCAGAGATAGAGGCTCTGGAGGAAGCTATGGAAGACGACACTGAGAGCATTATCGCCAACCAGCGGTATGAATACATTTCGTCTATAATGGAGGAATGCCGCATAGGGAAGGGGGCGGCAACAAAAAAAGGCAGCAGCAAGTTATCGATGTCCGATAGGATTGATAGAATAGTAACCAACAGATGGGCGGCGCTGCCGATTTTTGCGGCGGTGATGTTCTTGGTCTACTATGTTTCTGTCACTACGGTGGGGACTTACGTCACCGACTGGGCCAACGACGGATTGTTTGGAGACGGCTGGCACCTTTTGGGCATAGGGGGCGCTGACTATGCTGAGGCCTGCGATGTATATGCGAGGGACGTTCTTTTCACGGAGGAGATGAAAGAGATCGTCCGGGAGGCTGCAGCTGCGGAATGCATAGGCGCGGAAGAGGTGCTGGCAGCTGTGGGGGAGGGAAGCTTCGGAGGATTTCAGGAGGCCTATGCCTCCTACGGAGGGGCCATGACGGAGGCCGGTTTCGACATCTCCCATATCGTGGATTTGCTGCTTGAGGGGACACCGGATTCCGCCGATTACGGTATATGGGTTCCCGGCATCCCTATTCTGATGGAAAAGGGGCTGGATGCCATTGGCTGTTCGGATTGGCTCCAGAGCCTGATCCTTGACGGCATCGTGGGGGGCGTGGGGGCCGTGCTGGGCTTCGTCCCCCAGATGCTGGTGCTGTTTCTGTTTCTGGCTTTTTTGGAAGCCTGCGGATACATGGCGCGAGTGGCGTTCATTATGGATAGGCTTTTCCGGAAGTTCGGCCTTTCCGGCAAGTCCTTCATACCTATGCTCATCGGCAGCGGATGCGGTGTGCCGGGTATTATGGCTTCCCGCACCATTGAAAACGATAGGGACCGGAGGATGACTATTATAACTACAACATTTATTCCGTGCAGCGCAAAGCTGCCTGTCATCGCCCTGATCGCAACAGCGCTCTTTAACGGTTCCGGTCTGGTGGCTGCCAGTGCATACTTTCTGGGCATAGGGTCAATCGTGGTTTCGGGCATCTTATTGAAGAAGACAAGGATATTTGCAGGGGATCCCGCTCCCTTTGTAATGGAACTGCCCGCTTATCATTGGCCTACCGTGGGCAATGTTCTGCGGAGCATGTGGGAGAGGGGCCGTTCGTTTATCAGGAAGGCGGGCACTATTATATTGCTTTCTTCTATATTGATCTGGGCGGGATCATGCTTGGGCTGGGTGGACGGCGCATTTGGCTTCAGCACGGAAATGGAGCTGGCAGACAGCGTTCTGGGGGCATTCGGAAACGGGATCAAGTGGATATTCAGACCTCTGGGCTTTGACGATGCCACGGCTGCCATTGCAACCGTCATGGGGCTGGTGGCAAAAGAAGAGGTGGTGGGCGTGTTCGGGGTGCTGGACTTTGTGAGTATGACAAAGGCAGCGGCGTATTCCTTTCTGGCATTCAATCTGCTCTGTGCCCCTTGCTTTGCGGCCATCGGCGCCATCCGCAGAGAGATGAACAGCGCAAAGTGGACTTGGTTTGCAGTGGGCTATCAGTGCGGTTTCGCCTATGTTGTCTCACTTGTGATCTATCAGATGGGAAGCTTCTTTGCCGGGAACGGGAGTGTGGCGGGCATGGCCGCAGCCGTTCTGCTGGCGGCAGGGATATGCTGGATGCTGGTGCGCCCCTATAAGGAAAAAGACGCTTCTGGGGTTAAGCGAAAAGGGCTCTCCCGAAATAGGGCTTGAGTGATAATATAATAAATACATTTCCGGTCTGCCTTCGAGGGGGAGGTAAGGCCGGATTTTTTTATTTAGGTTTTGTGGGAGTTTTATTGGACTCGAAAAATAATAGTATGAATACATTCCAAGGCATTGACAAATGGAACCAAGTATAGTATGCTATAGAAACAAAACAAACATATGTTCTGTATGCAGAAAGCGCTTTGGACTATGAAAGCGCTTTTGAAGTCACATATCTGTATCGCGGAACAGCTAAGGAAAGTACTTTAAAAGTATTGAGAGGAAGTACATGACATTTTTGGAAAATAGGGGTATACTTTCTATGTATGCCATGGGAATGGGTGCAGATATAAAAGATGCACAAGGCGGAAGCTGTCTTTGAGTTTTTTGCAGCAGCCGAATTGATTGAAGAGATAGATATGGAAAGGAGCCGTTCAAATGTCGTTTATTCCGAGAGCACATGAGATCTACAAGCATTTTAAAGGAGACTTGTATCAGGTCACGGCCATTGCTGAACACAGCGAGACGGGAGAGCTGTTGGTGATATATCAGGCTATGTACGGAGATTTCAAGACATATGCCAGACCTCTTGCCATGTTCGTGGAAAGGGTGGACCGAGAGAAATACCCGGATGCCCCTCAGGAGTTCCGGTTTCAGCTGCAGGGAGCCGAGGCGGCAAGGCAGACGGCTGAGTCGGATCCGGAGAGGGATTCGGCAGAGCAGGCCGATGCAGCAGGGGGAGAACCGGCAGCCGCGGACCAGACATGGCAGGCAGAGGAACCGGCGCTGGATCCGCTGCTGCTGGAGTTTTTAGACTCCGACAGTTATGAACAGAAGCTGAACATTCTCGCAGGCCTGCATCATAGGATTACGGACGAGATGCTTACCACTATGGCCATAGCCTGCGATATTGAGATAGAAGAAGGGGACATGGAGGAACGATATGAGGCCCTGAGGGCCTGCCTTCTGACGCTGGAGCATTATGAATGCAACCGCTTGAGATAAGGGAGAGCGGCAGGGAGGGGCTCTCGGGATTCTGAACTACGGCTTGTGAGGATAGGGATTCATAAAAGGCCGGGCACTGTGTCTGGGATATGGGAGGGCGTATGGAAAAGAGTTGTTTTGCAGCAGAAGAATATTCATGTCTGCCTGCGGAGGAGTGCCTCAGGGAGCAAGAGGGGAAAATAGGGCAAAAGAAGACCATAGAGCAGGAGAAGGCCGTTGGGCAAAAGGGCTTTGCGGAAGAGGAGGAGTCCGCAGAGCAGGCGGGCCGTAAGATGGTGATAGGGGTCTCCTCCAGAGCGCTGTTTGACCTCACAGTGGAAAATGAGATTTTTGAGAGTCAGGGGCTTGAGGCGTACTGCAGATATCAGGTAGAGCATGAGCAGGACATATTGAAGCCGGGGCCCGGATTTCGTCTGATAGAGTCTCTGCTGCGGCTGAACAGATACAGCCGGAGAGGAAATCTGGTGGAAGTGGTCATCATGTCCCGCAACAGCCCGGACACTTCGCTGCGGGTGTTCAATGCCATTGAGCATTATGGTCTGAACATCACCCGGTCGGTGCTGGCAAGCGGCGCGTCTCTGGCGCCCTATCTGGCGGCATTCCAAACGGATCTTTTCTTGTCGGCGTATGAGGATGATGTGCAGTGCGCCATAGACAGCGGTATTGCAGCCGGGATCATATGTACGGAGCATAGGGCGCAGGTGATACCATGGCTGCGGGGCGGCAGGGACGGCAAGGAGGACGAGTATCAGATAAGGATTGCCTTTGACGGAGATGCGGTGATATTTACGGACGAGTCGGAGGCCATCTTCAAAGAGAAGGGGCTGAACGCATTTGAGGAGAATGAGAAGGCCCGGGCCAGAGAGCCTCTGGCGGAGGGACCGTTTGCCCATTTCCTGAAGAAGCTTTCGGATCTGCAGAGGGAGTTGGGGACGGAAGACTGTCCCATCCGCACGGCGTTGGTGACGTCCCGCAGCGCGCCTGCGCACGAGAGAGTGATACGCACTATGCGGGCCTGGAACGTGAGGGTGGACGAGGCTTTCTTTCTGGGAGGCATGCCTAAAAAAGATGTGCTGAAGGCTTTCGGCGCACAGATATTCTTTGACGATCAAAATATCCATACATCCGGCGCGGCTCAGGCAGTTCCTTCAGCGAGAGTGCCCTACAGCAGCGCCTCTGCCATGGCATGCATGGGGCTGTAAGGCCAAAGAATTTTGAAAATACAGGGAATTGGCGGAACAAATGAATGAAATATAAAAATGTGGTGGAGGGGCGTTTTGTGGAACGCCCTAATCGGTTCATAGCGAAGGTGGAAATAGGAGACAGCACGGAGAGGGTTCATGTGAAAAACACGGGCAGATGCCGGGAGCTGCTGCTGCCGGGGGCCGGCGTGTTCCTTGAGAAAAGCCACAGCCCCAAGCGTTCCACCGCCTATGATCTGGTGGCTGTGCGCAAGGGAGACCGAATCATCAACATGGATTCGCAGGCACCCAACAGGGCGGTGGGAGAATGGCTCAGGGAGGGGACGCTGTTTCCCGGCACAAAGCTGGTGCAGCCGGAGAAGACATATGGGAACTCCAGATTTGACTTCTATATAGAGACGGAAGACGATAGGATATTTCTGGAAGTGAAGGGAGTGACCTTGGAGGAGGAAGGCGTGGTTCGCTTTCCGGATGCCCCGTCGGACCGGGCTGTGAAGCATGTTCAAGAGCTGATGCAGGCGAGGCGGGCAGGGTACCGGGCAGTGGTGCTGTTCGTGGTTCAGATGGAGGGCGTAAGGTTTTTTACGCCTAATCGGGATACGCACCCGGAGTTTGCCGATGCTCTCTGCCGGGCCGCCGAGGAGGGAGTGGAGGTTCTCGCATATGACTGTCATGTAACGCCGGGGGCCATGAGGGTGAACCGGCCTGTGCTTGTTGTATTGGGGCCATCTAAAGCTTGCGGAGCGGAATTTTTAGGGGAAGCTTTAGGAGAAGGCTTCGGAGAAGAAAAGCTTAGGTTCCCTCTGGTAGAACCGTCAGGAAAAATTGCCGTTAAAGAGGGGAAATCTGTAGAAAACATTAAGGAAATCTTTAGGAAGGGGAGCCTTGGGGCTATTCCCAATTTGCTGCTAAAATGGTATGATACCAATAAGCGTGTTCTGCCTTGGCGGGAGGATCCTACCCCATACCGGGTCTGGATATCGGAGATCATGCTGCAGCAGACCAGAGTGGAGGCTGTGAAGCCGTATTTTCGGCGCTTCATGGATGCGTTTCCGGATATTGAGACCCTTGCGGAGGCGGACGAGGAGCATCTTTTGAAGCTTTGGGAGGGATTGGGCTATTATAACCGTGCCCGGAACCTGCAGAAGGCGGCAATCCAGATCATGAAGGAGCATGGCGGGAAAATGCCGGACAGCCGAAAAGGGCTGCTGGGCCTATGCGGTATCGGCAGCTATACGGCGGGGGCCATCGCGTCCATTGCCTTTGGGCGGCGCGAACCTGCAGTGGACGGGAATGTGCTGAGGGTCATTGCAAGATTCCGTCAGGATTCCCGGCTGGTGGACGATCCCAAGGTGAAGGAGGCTGTGGAGCAGGACTTGAGGGAGATCATGCCGGCAGCACGTCCCGGCGACTTCAATCAGGCTCTGATGGAGATAGGGGCCTGCGTATGCGTGCCCAACGGAGAGCCTCTTTGCGGGAGCTGCCCTCTGGCAGAAATCTGCATGGCCCATGGGACGGGAACGGAGCTGGATTATCCCCAAAAGCAGAAAAAAGCGCCTCGAAAGATTGAGGAGAGAACGATTCTGATGGTTATGGATAACGACAGAATAGCCATTAGAAGGCGGAGAGAAAAGGGGCTTTTGGCCGGAATGTACGAGTTTCCTTCCGTTGACGGTTTCTGCACGGCGGAGGAGGTGGCCGGATATCTGCGGGGGAAGGGACTTTACATTCTGCGCGTCAGGCCGCTGGAGGATGCAAAGCATGTATTCACCCATAGGGAATGGCATATGAAGGGATACATGGTCAGAGTGGACGAATTGGCATCTAAGCCCGGAGAGGGTATGCCGGAAGACTGGCTGTACATTGAACCATGGGAGATCAGGGAAAAATATCCCATTCCCTCTGCATTCGGGGCATACAAGAAATATTTGCAGGAATACGGGGAATCCTAAGGGAAGGGATTAGGGCTGCCTGAAGAGGAGTGAGAACAAAAACTGTGGTGGAACGGAGGAAAATTAAGATGAAACTATTGTCTATAGCGATCCCATGCTACAATTCCGAGGGCTATATGAGGAAATGTGTGGATTCGCTGCTGACGGGCGGTGATGACGTGGAAATCATTATCGTGGACGATGGCTCTACGAAGGACAGAACGGGGGAAATTGCCGATGAATATGCCCGGAATTTTCCGAACATCGTCAAGGCGGTGCATCAGGAGAACGGAGGCCACGGAGCCGCAGTGAACAAGGGGCTTGAGAACGCGTCAGGGCTGTATTTCAAGGTGGTGGACAGCGACGACTGGGTGAAGCAGGAGGCATATATGCAGGTGCTGGACACCCTGAGGCATCTTGCAGGAGGCAGCAGGACACTGGACATGCTGGTCTGCAATTTCGTCTATGAGAAGGAGGGGGAGAAACGCAGGAAGATCATGCACTACCGCCATATACTGCCCCGTGATACTATATTCACATGGGAGGACTGCCATCATTTCACCAAGGGGCATTACATCCTGATGCATTCCGTGATTTTTCGTACCAGACTGTTGAAGGAATGCGGGCTGAAGCTGCCGGAGCACACGTTCTATGTGGACAACCTCTATGTATTTGAACCTCTGCCCTATGTGAAGAACATGTATTA
>OFFF01002235.1_pt1 | contig 11133 bp, 9 predicted proteins | sample 1521301 | NCBI WGS metagenome assembly OFFF01 (sample SAMEA3504101, study PRJEB24116) | mouse gut metagenome | biome: mouse gut; feature: mouse-associated habitat; material: faeces | place: Denmark | collected 2011
TTGAACAGTCCAATTTGCAGTTAGAAGAACATTTAAAGCAATTAAGTACATTATATAAACATATAGCACCACAAACATACTCATTTTCGCCATTTGATAAATTGTTTAGGAACTATGGTAATATAATGAAAGGTAGTGCAACAATAGCTGGGATGGGAAATACAAACTATCCCGAAGAAAGTTATGAAGAGTTTATTGCAAAAATGATAGAGAGAAAGAAGGAAAAAATAGAAAGGGTTCTTGATTTAAAATAGAAATTGAAGTAAAAAACTTTTGTCCCATACTTGACATTAGCTGACGGCAACGGAAGAATGAGCCGGCTGCTGACTACGCTGCTTTTATACCGCAGCGGATTTTATGTAGGAAAGTATATCTCACTGGAAGCAAAAATCGCGAAAGACAAGGATCTGTACTATGACGCACTGAGCCGGTCGCAGGACGGCTGGCACGAAGGAACCGAGGATGTGATCCCATTTATAAAATATATTCTCAGCACAATCCTTGCGGCATATAAAGATTTTGCAGACCGGTTTTCGATTGTAGAGGAAAAGCTCCCGGCCATTGAAATGGTAAAAAAAGCAGCACAATATAAGATAGGAAGGTTTACAAAACAGGATATCCGGGAATTATGTCCGGCTTTGAGCGTAAGCTCCATTGAAGGCTCTTTGCGGAAATTGGTAGAGACCGGTGAGTTTAAGCGTGAAGGAACAGGAAAATCAACCTTCTATATCCGGTTAAAATAAGCCCTGCCGCAGAAGGTTTTCCCTTAAACGCACAGTGATTCCCTTAAAAATGATATATTTTTAAGGGAATCGTCAGGTGCAGTTATCTCTTGTTTAGTATTTCTCCAGACTGTTATAAACCTGCTTTGCCTTTGGATATTTTCCTTGCTTCCGTACATTTACTCGTATTCTTCTATCGTCCATTCCTCCCGCCATTCAATCCGAACCTGCTCTCCGTCGAATTTGAGAGGAAGCCATACATAATCAGAGACTGACGAATTGATGTTCATATCTTCCACATCCTCCGCCGTAAATACAAATTCCACTTCCGGGTCAAAAATCTGTCGGAATTTTTCCTGAATCCTGTCAGAGTACTCTCCAGTTTCGAATCCTTCCATCCGGCCGATCTCCGGCTTCCAGCGATCGGCCAGTGCAATGTACAAGTCCTTCTTCCCCGGATGACGGAACACGGATGTGATCTGGGAATTGAAGGATGTTTTTGAGCCGTCATTTACATGGGGATTTCCCAAAATCTCATAAGGGCCGTTCCAATCTGCCGCCTTTGCGGCTTCCGACGGGTTGGAATAGTATCCGGTTGTACCGGACGTAATCAGATAATGCAGTCCGTTCCGGGTAAAATGTGCGGGCGCTTCCCGTGCATCCGGCGGCGCCGTGTGAAGGAAATGTTCCGTATACGTCCCTGCTGCATCTGTATACTCTTCATTGAGCTCCGCAACATAAATGCAGGTATGCGGTTTCTGGCTGATGAGATATCCTTTCTTTGTCTCAGGGTCCGCCTGCAGGTCAAAATCCCCCACCTCCAGCCCGCAGGGATTTACCTTTGGATTCGCCATTTTATATGGTCCCAGAAGAGAATCTGCCGTCAATACTGCAAAACACGGAGGTTCCCCCATGATCTTCAGCCATGCCGCATATTTTTTTGTCTTTTCATTATAGATGATATGGGGACGATCCATCATAGCTGAAGGATGAAGCGGTGATGCCGGGTCCAGCGTATCCGGCGGAATGATAATCCCCTCACTTTTCCAGTTATACAGATCCTTTGAGGAATAGCAGCGCACACCCCAATGCCATACTTGATCTTTTCCTGTTGTCTTTTCCTTATTTTCCCCGTACCAGTAAAATGTATCCCCTACGGTAATGATACTGCCCCCATGCGCCTGAATCCGGTTCCCGTCTGTGTCAAGCCAGATCCTACCGGGTTTGATAGAATGATACATAAACTTCCTCCTCGTATAACGGCATCTGGCAGAAACCTGATGCCTGATATAAAATCAACAGATTCCTCATTTACTGTTCGCTGCCATTTTTTTCTTTTCTTCTTGCCAGTTCTGCCAGAACCTCCGGCTCTTCCTCATCATACTTGTACACAAACTTAAAGCTGAGGATCACAAACGCCAGAAGGATAACCGGAAGCCATGCAAACATAAATGAAATTCCGAAAACCGTCGCTGAATTCTGCACTTCATTTGCCACATAACCAGTCAGGGCAAGAATCCACCCTACCATACCAGCCGCCAGACCATTGCTGATCTTTTGAGAAAAGGAAACGATTGCGGAGCCCATTCCTTCAATCCGCTTGTTGGTCAGATACTCGCCGTAGTCCACCGCATCTGCCGCAAGCGTATTGATCGGTACAGACAGAGGGCCTGTTGCCAGAGCGCTGATCACGGTTCCTACTGCAAGCACCGGTACATTCGCTGTCAGCGCTGCAATCCCACGCAGTATATTTCCAATAATCTGCCCCGATGCTCCAATATAGATACTTTTCTTCTTCCCAAAAAATTTCAAGGAAATGCCGGAGAGGAACATAATGCCAAGAATCGTGGGAATCAGATTGACCATATTCAGTGACGTGGTCAGCATGACATCGTTCATCACATAAGTGTAAAAATAGGTCTGCGAGCCGGAATTAATCTGAACCGCAAAATTTACAAACACAGTCATTGCTAGAGCAAAGATAAAATATTTATTCTGTACAAAGTTCTTAACGCTTTCCGCAAACGTCATGTTCTCCTCTTTTTCCGCAACCGATTCTACAGACTGTACATGCTCTTTTGTCAGTGCAAAAGAGAGCAGAAGCCCGACCGTTGTAATGATACCGTAAACGATGAAAATAGTCCTCCATGCCTTCATATCTCCGCCTAATGCGAATAAAAACGGAAAGGTCACGGAAATCCCAAGGATTGTACCGCCCAGTCCAAAGATCAGGGAATATCTTGCCAGCGCGCCGCGGCTTGGTCCGTCCTGTGTCATCAGCGGCATCAGTGCATTTTTCGCCACACCTACAATGGTATACAAAATAGAAATAAACAGGTTATATGTAACAAATGCATAGATCATTTTCATCGTGTTTGACCCATTTGCCGGAATCCAGAAGATCAGCGCCAAAGCCAGACCTGTCGGCACGCTCATCCATAACAGCCAGGGCCTCGCTTTTCCCCATTTTGTTCTCGTCCTGTCAATCAGGCTTCCCGCCAACAGGTCGGAAACCCCGTCGAATAAACGAGAAATAAAAAACATCGTTCCTACCATACCTGCCGCCAGACCTGCACTGTCCGTATAGAACATGGTCAGCACTGCTCCCAGGATGGAGTTCATTGTCCCTGGCAGCTCCCCCAGCCCATAACCCAGTTTTTCAGCTAATGTAGCCTTATGCATCTTTTCCATCTTCTTACCTCTCTTCCTGATTTTTAAATCACACAGCATACAGCTAACTTATGGAATCTGTAAAACGTCTCTCTGTGTGCTGCGTTTTATCTTGGATGGATTAAGTATAGCAGGACATCTCTCCCAAAAACAGAGTTCCCGGCGACACGTACACATGGGTTTTGCGACATCCGCAGATGTCAGAATTGACAAGCTATAATGTCGTATTTTATACTTGTAGCATATCGATTGTTGCACTATTCCCCAGGCAGGTTAAAAGGAGCAGAACTATGACATTTAAAGATATGTTTTCTCAGCAGATAAAAATGATCCCCTTAGAAAACACGTTTAAACAGCTTCACGAACAATTTCCGGAACGGAACCTGCAGCTTCCTCATTCCAGTGAATATGTAGGTGATATTTTAAAGCTGGCCTCGCAAAAAACCGGCAATTCCTTTCCAGACAAGCTGCTGGAAAACCGTCTGGAGGAGGAGCTGTTCTTCCGCAGCGGATTTGATACGGAGCTGTACCGGCATCTGCGCTATCTCCCTGCGAACTGGCATTCCCATTCTTTTCTGGAGGTGGTCTGCGTGGTAGAGGGACGGGCGGTCAACCACATTCAGGAGCAGGAGCTGCATATGTGCAAGGGCGACATCTGTATCATTGCCCCGGAGACCGTCCACGCCATCAGCGCGTTTTCCGATGACTGCATCATTATCAACATCGTTTTAAGAACCAGTACGTTTGAAAAAGTATTTTTCGGCGTGCTTTCGGATAACGACATACTCTCTGATTTTTTCACGCACACCCTGTATCATTCGAAAACACACCCTTACCTGTTCTTCCGTACAGGCGGCGATCCGGAGGTCTTTGATTTTGTATTCTATGCTTACCGGGAATTTTTGAGAAATCACCAATATAAAGAGCGTTTCCTGAATAATATTGTGGGCGCGTTTTTCATCATTCTGCTCCGCAACCACGGCTCCAATGTGATCGTACCGGAGGCGGATTCCCAGGGGCACGATGAAAATATAATATTTCTTCTGAAATATATGCAGGAAAATTATACGTCGATCACCCTGAAGGATCTGGCGGATTTTTTCAACTACAGCGAGCGGCAGATCCAGCGGATCATCAAAAACTGCACCGGGATGAGTTTCAGCCAGAATGTCCAGAAGCTGAAAATGCGCCGGGCCGCCCGTCTGCTGACGAATCCGGATCTGTCCGTCTCGGCCATAGCGGAAGAACTGGGATATATGGATTCCGGGAATTTCCGGCATATTTTCAAGAAATATTATGGAATGACGCCGGCGGAGTATCGGGAGAAGATGTAGGCTGCAAGGAATCTAAAGCCAAACTGGAGCCAAGCGAAAGGAATGACTAAAAATATGAAATATTTTCCGATGATTCATAAAGACAAAACCGCAAAGCGTCTTGAACTACTTATGAAGTGGAACCATTTGCAGCCAAAAGACCTCCAGATATATCTTGGACTGGCTTGTGTGCAGACAGTATACCGATGGATCGAGGGCATTAACATCCCGAGCGTGGATCATTTGTATGCATTGAGCAGGCTGTTTCAGGTGAATATTGACGACATGCTGGTGGGAAATGGGGATATCGTATCAACGTCCATTCAGCACAAAACAGCATTCCGGTTCATGATGTATTACACACAATTAAAGGACGCAGCTTAAATAGGTGGGAAGCTTCCTTCCTCTCAGAGGTGGATTGCCTGCAGAAATTCTGTTTCCGGAGGAAAGCAAATTGAATTTTGGATTCAATGACAATTTCCGGATAATGGATTATGATTTTTATGAAGTCAAATGTCCATGCAAGCATGGCTACTTGGCTCATTGCTTCGCAGGAATAAAATCAGCAGCTTTGTTCAGGATAAAAGGACCGTCTGAACGTAAGAGGAAAGGAGCGGATTATATGAAGTTAAGAACAGATTTTGTAACAAATTCAAGCAGCAGCAGTTTTATTATTGCCAGAAATGAGAACATTAAAGATTAGGAAAGAAAAGAATTTTATCTCGTTATTTGATGAAAAGACAGGACATTATCTCCGTACAGGTATTATCGAGAATGGCAGGGAGACAGGTGCCGATCCCTTTGCAGCATCTTTTCCGGAACTGCTGGACGTTGGCATTATGGGGCACTGCATACATGGACAGGCCGGGCTATGCATAAAAGCGGGAATAGAGTGTTATCAGGGAGGATCATATAAGAAAAATAGCAATATGGCATTGGCGGATTTTGAAAGCATCGCAAAGCAGTGTCAGGGAAAAACATATCAGTTTGCACTTGGCGGCTGCGGGGACCCAGATCAGCATGAGCATTTCAGAGAAATCCTTGAAATTTGCCGTATGACAGGCATCGTTCCTAATTTTACAAGCTCTGGCTATGGGATAACAGAAGAGCTTGCAGCGCTCTGCAGCCAATACTGCGGAGCAGTCGCAATCAGCTGGTATCGCAGCGAATATACACTGCGTGCAATCAAGAGGCTTGCAGATGCGGGAGTAAAAACAAATATACATTATGTCCTGAATAAATATACTGTCGATGAGGCAGTGGATGGATTGATTTTTCACCGATTTCCTGACGAAATTAATGCATTGATTTTTCTTTTGCATATACCAGTCGGACTTGGAAAAGAAGAGAATATGATTACCGGAGAAAACATAAAATTCAGAGAATTGTTTTCTTTGGCAGGCTCCGAAAATCCAGGATATAAAATAGGATTTGATTCTTGTACAGTACCCGCGTTAATTCATAATTCCGGAAATATCGATTTAAACAGTCTTGATACATGTGAAGGAGCCAGGTGGTCCGCATATATTTCCCCCGATCTGAAAATGATGCCGTGCAGCTTCGACAATGAGGATATGAGGTGGGCTGTCGATCTAAGAAGCCATACAATTAAAGAAGCCTGGATGAGCAGTGAATTTGAGGATTTCCGTTCCCGTTTAAAAATGTCCTGCCCTGAATGTACGGAGAGGGATCTGTGTATGGGAGGATGCCCGATCAGGCCGGAAATAGTCTTGTGTGATAAAAAGTATCAGTATACTGCGTACAAAGGGGATACATTTGAGCCGATTGCGGATGTGGCTGAAAAAGGCATTGAAAAAGTAAAAACGATTCTTAACGGGAAGGAACCGGTATTGGTGTAACCTCATGAGCCAAGTACCCATGAAAGCATGGCTGCTTGGCTCGTTCGGTTTTAAAGACTTTTATCACTTCAACACGATCTCCATGATTTCCAGCCCGTCGGATTCTTCTGCTTTCAATCTCAATTCCCGTTCCCCTGCCGGCGCCGAGATTGGGGCAGACACCGTTCGGATTCTGCCTGGTGTTCCTGCCGTCTCTAGCGTTCCCGCTTCCACATCATCCAGCAGGATCTTAAGCCGGCCGCTTCCGGCGCAGGTACATACAATCTCAGACCATGGAGCGTCCTGTTTCACATATCGGAAAATGATTTCGTCCCCCGGTGAAATACAGGTCAGCTTTTCTTGGGACGCGTCTGTTTTCACCTCACCGGACACTGCTGCCCCTTCCGGCGATATGCTGTTTTGCGTTTCACCGTCCTCATCTTCCACCCCAATATACACCGTCCCCTTCAGTCCGCATGCCTGATACCCATATATCGTTTCCCCGGGCGCGAACGGTTCTCCGACCCCCTGGGATGTCATTTTCACCTCGTCAATGGTTCCGTCCGCATGGATCGTGATCGGCTCAATACAAAGTCTCCGATGCTGCTGCACGCCCCGGCTGCAGCGATGGTAAAATACGTACCACTGCCCGTTGACGCATTCGATCGAACCATGGTTGTTCCAGCTTGCGGGATCGCAGTCCCCATTGTCGATGATAATTCCCCGGTAGGTAAAAGGCCCGAGGGGCGATTTGCCAGTGGAATAGCCGAGGGCCGTGGGTTTTCCCCGCTCCATATCGGCGTACACGTAATAATAGGTATCTCCGATCTTTCTCATGGAAGATCCTTCATGGAAAAAATGCTCCTCCTCCGTGACCAGGTTGTCCCGGATCTCTTCCGGATCAAATGACACCATGTCCGCGTTCAGTTTGACACCGTGGGAAAATAACTGCCCCCAGTAATAGTAAGCCTGCCCGTCGTCGTCAATGAATACAGCCGGGTCGATTCCTCCGCAGGGGAGCTGCACCGGATCGGTAAAGGGCCCCTCCGGCCGGTCGGAAACCGCAACTCCTTCGCTGTCATCCGGCATGCAGAAATAGAGGTAATATGTTCCGCCGCGTTCCAGGCAATCCGGTGCAAACAGCAATGGGGGCTTTTCCTTTTCCCCTTCCTGTTCAAATTTTTCTTTCATGTCGTCTCCGTTTTCCCGGGCGGATTCCAGCATTTTCCGAATAAACGGCGTGGGCCTGGACCAGTCGATTCCGGGATATCTGGGCGCTTCGGGATCGTTGTACCAGGGAACCTGCTGCCCGGTGAACGCCACCTCGTGGATCGTCCAGTTTTCCATGTCCGGCGTGGATACTACGTGGTATTTTTCACTGCAGAATACATCCTCCCGGTCGTCAAAGCTTCCGTAGATATAGAGTTTTCCGTCCGGCATCACATGCGCCTCGCTGTCCGGTACATGGTATTTGGGCGGGAGCACAGGGTTTCTCATGTTTTTGAAATGTTCCATTTTTTTGCGGCCTCCTTGTGGTAATCATAAGGATAGTATAGCATCCCACGCAAAAAAACTGCAGTGCAGAAGCTGACATGACACGGTATAAAAGATGACATAATTTTTCACGCCAAACATGCCTATCACGATTCCGGAATTGATCAGGCCGGAACCCGCAAAAATCATGACCGGCGACACCGCGCAGTATGCCAATAGGCAAGCTATACACGGCAGCCCCGTGACAAATAGATAACGGACCCGGAGCGAAAGCTTTTCCACCTTATCCGCACATGCGATAAAAGGCACCTGGATAATTGCGGAAATGAACCCGTCTATTCCCAGGTCTGAAACCGATCCCCCCACATTTTCCAAAATCGCTGTTTTTAAATGGTTCATCGGTGCGATTGCCAGCCCGATCAGAAACAGCAAATAGCGGAGTGCTGCACAAGTCTCAGGCGCAGCACTCCGCTTTGGTTTTTACTTTAGTTCGTATTATTCCCCGGCAGCTTCCTGTGCCTTCATCTCTTCAATCTCTTTCCTGTGTACCTCCGCCGGATTCTTTTTCAGACAGATCAGTTGGATTACTGCGAAAATAACCGGAATCCCAAATCGTGTAGCGTTGATCGCGAAAAGTGCGCTTGCAGGTTCCTGCCCGATGGCATTGGGTATATAGCCGGATACGGCCAGGATTGCCAGAATGCCGGTATTGACCACGGTGGTTCCGCATTTTTCGGCAAAGCCTTTGATAGAAGCGATCACTCCGTTTGAACTCCTGCGGGTCTTCCACTGCATAAAGTCAATGGCATCAATGGTCAGGATTGACATCAGCGCAAGCTGCGGGGTAGTCACCAGATTCACCAGGCCGGAGAGCACGAGCATCAGCATCACATTATATTTTCCAAAGAAAAACAGCAGTAAATACAGGATTCCGCTTACAATCAGAGTAAAAATATATACCCTTTGCCCTGTCCTGAAGATTTTAAGCATGAGCGGGAACAGGAAGGTGATTGCGATAAATCCGGTCACGGTCAGCATTAAAAAAAACGGGGTAATCAACCCGGGATTTTCCAGATAATACATGAGATAGTATACCGCTGTTCCAAAATTCAGTCCGTACCCAATGAAAAACGTAAGCCATACAATCAGCAGCGGCCAGAGTTCTTTTTCCCCCAGCACTCTGAAGATATCCTTTGCATTTGCTTTTTCTTCCGACTGCACGACATACTTTTCTTCCGAAGTCCTGAACAATCCCCAGAAGGTCACACACGACATCAGGCCGAATACAAGCATCATCGGTACATATCCATTATCTATGCGGAATACATTTTCAAAAAATGCCTTCATCTGCGGAGTGAAGGATGAGGCGATAGAAAATGCTGCCGTATTCAGTATTGCGCCAAAATGGATCACATGGTTTCTCTCACTGTCACTTTTCACGCAGGCCGGCAGGAGCGCCACATGGGGCATGGTATACATGGTCCTGGTCATGCCGAAGCCCATATACACAATTAAGAAAAAAACAGCCTTTGCCATGGTGGGCAGGTTTGGGTTTACCCACATCAGCGTGGAAAAGATTGTCAGAAGCACCGGTGCCGGAATCAGCCATGGACGGTAACGCCCCCATTTCGTATTGGTCCGGTCGGCGATCACGCCCATCATAGGATCATTCACTGCATCCCACAAGCTGGAAATAAACATGATCACTGAGCAGCTTGCCGCCGGCAGAAGCATCGTATCCGTCATAAACGGAGATATAAAAGTTGCCGCGACCGCAGCCATAATAGCTGCCGGGCCGTAGGCGGAGGTTGCATAAAAAAATGTAAATGCCGGGGTTGCTTCTTTTTTCGTTGTCTGTAAAGGTTTGTTTGACATCCTTTCTCTCTCCTCTCATTTTTAGAAAACAGGTATCGGATTTTATGTATCTGTAAATCCCAGGATTACTATAGCAATTTGATCATCCGATAAACAGCACGAAAAATGACATTGGCCCGAAAATAAGTGACAACCCGGAATACGCATGGTATGATTAAGGCAGAACTTTTTTTGGAGGGCGCGCTATGAAACCTTATAAACAGAGCTGCTACAACTTCAGCACTATGTACTCTCCACGCAGTGCGGACAATATGGATTTTAAAATTGAGGATTATCTCAGAGAATTGTATCTACAGTCCCATAATAAGGACTGTTCTATTGCGGAAGCACCGGAAGCCGGGCACAGAGTGGAGGTGAATCATGAGGCAGAGATCAACCGTGAGATTCAGGAGCGCTTTCACATCCATTTCCAAATTGACCATAAACTGGAGGAATCCTTCATCGCTTCCGGGGATGACCTTCTGATTGCAAGGCATCTGCGTTATCTTCCGCCTTTCCTCCACACCCACAACTTCTTCGAGATTGCCTGTCTGGTAGAAGGAGCCTGCAGTCACTACATTAACGGCCAGCAGCAGCATTTATCTCAGGGGGATATACTGATCATGGCGCCGGGAACCATCCATGCCATCCATGCCGCCGATGACGACTGCCTGCTGATCAATATTCTGATCCGGTCCAGCACATTTAACTCGGCATTTTTAAATACATTGACCAACAAAACGATTCTGGGAGATTTTTTTCGAAAAACACTTTATCATAATAAAGAGCATTCCTATCTTTTATTCCATGCAGGGCATGACGAAAGCCTGTTCCGAATCCTGGAATATCTCTATCGTGAGGAATGCTCTGATAAACGATACAAAAATGCGGTAAAAAATCAGATTGCAGAGCTGTTCTTTTCCCTTCTGCTCCGCAGCCATGAGAAGGATGTATTTATTCCGAACCCAACCGGAGAAAATGACGAGCCTGATTTCGTGTTTCTGCTGAAATATATGGAGCACAATTACCAGAGCATCAGCCTGAAAGAAATGGCAGATTTTTTTCATTACAGCGAGCGGCATCTGATCCGGCTGATCCAAGACTATACCGGGATGAGTTTTTCCAAAAATATCCGGCAGATCCGGCTCAATCACGCGGCCGCGCTGCTGGAAGGGAGTGAACTGTCTGTGAGTGAGATCTCCGAACAGGTCGGATATTCCAATGTCAGCCATTTCCGGAAGC
>OFFF01002241.1_pt1 | contig 11101 bp, 9 predicted proteins | sample 1521301 | NCBI WGS metagenome assembly OFFF01 (sample SAMEA3504101, study PRJEB24116) | mouse gut metagenome | biome: mouse gut; feature: mouse-associated habitat; material: faeces | place: Denmark | collected 2011
GCGCCATCAGCTATGGCCATATCGGCGCGGATCTGATTACCATGTGCTCCATGCTGCGCATCCCCGTGTGCATGCACAATGTGCCTGAGGACAAGGTTTTCCGGCCCGCGGCATGGAACGCTTTCGGCATGGACAAGGAAGGCCAGGACTACCGCGCGTGCGCGGCTTACGGGCCTATGTACAAGTAAGGTATGAGAAGTAGATAAAGGTATCAGGGAAGACGGCAGAGTGCCCAAGATGGGCATCCTGCCGTTTTCTTCATCTCACCAGGGCAGCGCGGATAGAAAAAACAGAGAAATCGGGACAGAAAGATTCATATCAAAAATAGGACTACCATTTGCCGCCCGTTTCGTGTATAATGGACAGTAATTGCACGAACATTATTTTGTCAAGGAGGAGAAAGCATGTTAATAGGAGGAATCGAGGCAGGCGGCACGAAGATGGTATGCGCGGTGGGGGACGAGAATGGCGTCGTCAAGGACAGGACATCCTTCCCCACAAGGCAGCCGGAGGAGACTTTCGCGGATATGATAGCCTATTACAGGAACTGGGACATCCAGGCGCTGGGCATCGGGTGCTTCGGCCCATTGGACCTGAACAGGCAGTCCAGGACCTACGGCTATATCACCAAGACGCCCAAGCCCGGCTGGGGGAACTGCGACATCGTGGGAGCCTTCAAGGACGCCCTGGGCGTGCCCGTAGGGTTTGACACGGACGTGAACGGCGCGGTGCTGGGAGAGGTGACCTGGGGCGCGGCCAAGGGCCTGGACAGCGCCATCTATATCACCATCGGCACGGGCGTGGGCGTAGGCGTCTATGTGAACGGCGGGCTGCTGCACGGGCTGGTGCATCCGGAGGGGGGACATATCCTGCTGATCAGGCATCCCAAGGATACCTATGAAGGGAAATGCCCTTTCCATAAAAACTGCGTGGAAGGCCTGGCCGCAGGGCCGTCCATCGAGGCCCGCTGGGGCAAAAAGGCCGCAGAGCTGGCGGACAGGGACGAGGTATGGGAGATGGAGGCCTATTACATCGCCCAGGCCATTACAGACTACATATTGTCGTACTCCCCGCAGAAGATTATCCTCTGGGGCGGCGTCATGCACCAGGAGAAGCTCTTCGGCATGGTCAGGAAGGAAGTGCTGAACCTGCTGAACGGCTATGTGGCCCATGAGATGATCACGGAGCACATCGATCAGTACATCGTGCCGCCTGCGCTGGGGGAGGATCCCGGGATTATGGGCGCGATTAAGCTGGGGCTGGATGCGCTGGGGTAAGCTCCTGACGCTTGGCAAAAATCAAAATATTTTAATTTAGGAGAAAATGAGATGACAGAAAAGAATCAGGTGCGGGAGCTGCTGTTATTGAATCCTGTGTGTACCCATAATATCTGGGGCGGCTCAAAGCTGCGTGAGATGTTCGGCTATCCGGTGGAGGGAGATGACCTGGGAGAGTGCTGGGGAATCTCCGCCCACCCGGAGGGGGACGGGACTGTCCGCAGCGGGTCATATGAGGGGAAGACGCTGTCCTGGCTCTGGGCGGAGCATCCGGAGCTTTTCGGGAACCTGCCCTATGACAGGTATCCCCTGCTGACGAAGATCATCGATGCTCAGGACGACCTGAGCATCCAGGTGCATCCGGACGATGCCTACGCGCAGGTCCACGAGAACGGCAGTCTGGGCAAGACGGAGTGCTGGTTCATCTGTGACTGCAAGGATGACGCTACCATCGTCATCGGCCACAATGCCGGGACGAAGGAAGAGCTGGAGGAAATGGTGCGGGAAGGGAAATGGACGGAGCTGATCCGGGAGATTCCCATCCACAAAGGAGACTTCCTCCAGATCGACCCCGGCACGGTGCACGCCATCAAGGCCCACACCCTGATACTGGAGACCCAGCAGAACAGCGCCATCACCTACAGGCTCTATGACTACGGCCGTCTCCAGAACGGCAAGAGCCGCGAGCTCCATATCGACAAGAGCCTGGACGTGATCACGGTTCCGGCCAAGAGCGCCCAGGAGAGCGTGAAATCCATCAGCGCATTGGAGAAGAATGAGCTGAACCGCATTTATGTCTGCGAGAAATATACAGTTTTCAAGGCAGATATAGACGGCACAGCGTCATTTGAACAGAGCTATCCCTTCCTGGCGGCATCCGTCCTGGAGGGCGAGGGATGCGTGGACGGAGTGGAAGTGCGCATCGGAGACCATTTCATCATTCCAAACGGCTACGGGAAAGTGGAGATGAAGGGCAAGATGAGCCTGATCCTCTCTACAGTGGAAGGATGAAACAGTAAATCCGCATAGGACTCAGGATGGAAACCGGCTCTAAAGCAGAGCCGGTTTCCGTAATATCCGCCAGAGGCGGACGGAAGGGAGCAGAATGAGTACATTTCGATATGCCATACTGGGAGCCGCCAAGATAGCGGCGAAATTCTGTCAGGCCGCATCCATGGTGAAGGACTGCCAGGTCTGCGCCGTGGCCAGCAAGAGCCTGGAGCGGGCGAAAGTTTTCGCCGGAAAGAACGGCATCCCAAAGGCCTACGGCAGCTATGAGGAGCTTCTGGACAGGGAAAAGCCGGACTGCGCCTACATTGCCGTGACGGCCAACGACCATTACCGCCTGGCCATGATGTGCGTGGAGCGGGGCGTCCCCGTGCTCTGCGAGAAGGCCATGTTCCAGAACAGCGCGGAGGCGGAGAGCCTCTTTGCCCAGGCGAGGGAACGGGGCGTCTTCGTCATGGAGGCCATGTGGAGCCGCTTCCTGCCCACCACGAAGAGGGTAAAGCTGTGGCTGGCCCAGGACAGAATCGGAATTCCGGAGATTTCCCAGCTTTCCATCGGATTCATTGCGCCGGAGGGAGCGGACAACCGCTATTTCAATCCGGAGCTTGGCGGCGGAGCGGCCAGGGACATCACGGTCTACGCCTATGAAATCACCACATATGTCCTGGAGCAGGAAATCCGGAAAATGGAGGTCTCCGCGGTCCGAGGCGACACGGGCGTGGATATCAATAACCACATATCCATCGAATTCCAGCACACCCTGGCGGATCTGGCTACCAGCTTCGTGGCGAACATGGATTCCGGGATGGCGCTGTACGGCAGGAAGGGAAAGATTTTATGGCCCAATCCCCACTTTTCCTCGGAATGCTTCCTGTATGACCAGGATGGGACATTGGTGGAGCATTTCGTAGACAAAGAGACGGAGAACGGTTTCACCTATGAGCTGGAGGAGACGATCCGCTGCATCGGGCAGGGGCTTCTGGAGAGCCCGGTGGTTCCCTGGAAGGATACGCTGGAATGCGCCCGGCTCTTCGACAGGATAGACGGCTGCTGCGCGGAGCGCTAAGCTTCCGCCTTGCGGCCTGTAAGGAGAGCCGGACAGTAAATTGGATTTATCATTTACGAGGCACTGATTGTATCGACAATGGATGTTTCTTTCATTTTCCTGATGGGATTACTTACTGCCAAAATTACTGCAATGGCTACAACAATAATAATGATGCCAAGTTCAACCAGGGGAACACTCCATGCATCGCCCCAGTGATAGGTTATAAGTTTGCTAAATAAAATCTTGTTGCAAATGATTCCCAAAACGCTGCCGCAGATAATACCTGTGACTGCATAAGTAGATGCTTCGGCAACAATCATTTTAGCCAGTTGCCTGTTACTTAATCCAATCGCTCGAAAGGCTCCATATTGCTTCATTTTTGCAGCCACACTCATGGCTATGCTATTTATGATATTGCATAGCGTAATCAATGCAATCAATACTAAAAAGCCATAGATGAAAAGACCAAAACAATAGTAAGCTCCGCGGGTGTTGCTATTACCCATTCGCTCATCAGAAAAAATGTACTGTGAGCCTACCAAACTGTGAATATCCCTGACATCATTTTCCGTTGCATTTTTAGATAACTGTATGTCAATGATAGTATAATCCGTTTCTCCCGTTAATTTCCGAAAGGTATCTTCGGAACAAATTAGTTTTCCAACTCCCGGGCTATTGTTAAACGGACATTGCGATACCACACCGACAATCTCCAAATCTGCCTGACTTCCATTCAGATTTAAGGTAATGACATTGCCCGCCTCAATGTTGTTTTGTGAATCAAAGACGATAAGTCCTGTATTGTTTTCACTTTGTGCTTTTTCCAGGCTGCCAGACAAGAGATAATCCTTAGCCCAATCGAATTGCATATCTTCATAGGAAATAAGGTCAACAGCTTTTTCCTCACCATTTACGATTACGGGAACATTGTAAGCGAACATTCTCCCATAAGCATTTTTTACGGCGGAATTTTGCCGCAATTCCTCAATATATTCAGCTTTTACCGAGCAGGTGTTTTCTGGGCTGATAACAGATATATCGGCGGTCCACGGCTGTAAAGGCGTCAATGTGTGATTCATAAAATCAATTGTCACTGAAAATGCAAGAAAGAGAATAATACTTACCGAAAAAGAGCCAATCATTAAAATAAAATTCTTTTTGCTTGCTTTCGCATGATGAATACCAAGAGAAGTTTCTATCTTGAAAAATTTGGTATTCGCCGCTTTTTTTACAGGCTGCAGGTCATTTGCGTTTCCAGATACCGCTGCCAAAGGAGAAACTTTGGATGCTTTCTTAGCGGGAGAACGGGCAGCAAGGAGAACGGTCAGCAGACCGACAACAATACCCGCTATAACACTTGGATAGCTTATGCTAAAAGCAGGCATACCGCCAAAAAATTCCGGACTAAGCTGCCGTAAAATAAAACACAATACCCAAATCAATACAATACCACCGGCAACGCCAAGCGGAATCGCAAAGCGACACCAATTCAAAGCCTCTTTGCGTACTAACCGCATAACTTGTTTCGGCGTTGTCCCTATGCAGCGCACCATTCCAAAAAACTCTGTTCTTTGTGCCACATTGCTGTTCATACTGCTTGTAATCATCAATACGCCTGCAATCAGAACAAGGATAAATAATATGGCAGCAACAGCATATACCTGTAACATAAAAGAATTGCTGCTCTGTCCTAACAGCCCAAGCAATTCTGTGTTTTCGGACACCTGCTCATCGGATAATCCAAACTGCTGCTTAATCTCAGCTATGCTGCTCTGAATATTTCGGGTACTCTTAAATTTCAATAAGCGCATTGTGTAGTCAGCAGGATTACTGCTTGTCCCATCTGGGTAAATGGCACGAAAACTTTCCGTTGTCAAACATACGCCATATGAGTCTCTGCTCATGATTCCTACCGTGTTATTCATAAACCCCGATATTGTGTATGCTCTTTCGCTCCCATCGGGCATAGTGATAACAATTTGTTCTCCGATTTCTAAATGCAGCATATTTTTTGCATTATTTGTTACCAGTGCTTCGTCTCCGTTTGCAGGAAATGAGCCCTTATCCAATGCAGCAAAAATTTCAGTAACGGCACTTTCATTGCTTCCGCATACCGCTACATTTTTCCCCGACAAAGTGTAGCCTTGCCCACCCCGATAATTAAAAACTCCGTAATCGGCTGCGGCAGCTACCTCTGGGCGGGAAGCTATTAGCTTTGCATCTTCATCGCTTATGTTTCTTATTCCAATATGCCAATTTCCATTTTCCTGCTGTGTCTGCAAAATCTGTCCTCTGATAAACATATCTGCCATACCGAAAATAGCTGTTACCAGAAAGACCGCCAATACAATACAAATAATAGACATACGATTTTGCTTTCGGCGTACTTTTGCAGAAATAGGAACAAGGTCAAGATAACTTTTCATTCGCATTACCTCCCAAGTCTGTCAGTACGCCGTCTATGACACGCAATACACGGTCAACCATAGAAGTAAGACTGTTGTTGTGCGTAATCATAAGAATTGTCTGTTGGTAATGTCTGGATGCTTTTGTCAGCAAATCAATAACATCCTGGCTATTTTTGCTATCCAGATTGCCTGTCGGCTCGTCCGCAAGAATCAACTTCGGTTTTGTAATCAATGCCCTGCCGATAGCGGCACGCTGCTGCTGACCGCCGGAAAGCTGGCTTGGCAAATGGTTTCTTCGGTCTGTTAAGCCAAGCAATTCTAATATTTCTTCTACATCAGAGACTTTCGGTTTGCGATAATCCAAAAGAAGCGGAAATACTATATTCTGTTCAACCGTCAATTCAGATACAAGCTGAAAAGACTGAAAAATAAAACCGATATTTCTCCTTCTGAAAATCGTGCGTTCCTCTTCTTTCATTGTAAAGAGATTATTACCGTCTATCGTAATCACGCCAGAAGTAGGAACATCCAATGCACCGATGCAGTTTAGCAGCGTGCTTTTTCCAGAGCCAGATTCACCGACGACAGCAACAAATTCTCCTTTTTCCAGAGAAAAGGACACATCTTTTAAGGCATCAACCTTTACCGCACCCGTTCCGTATGTTTTGCATAATTTTTGTACTTTCAATATTTCCATATATTTAAGTACCTCCTTTCCAGGTAAAGGATAACACCCCAACATTACAAACAGATGAATTTGAGCTTACGATTCTGTAAGGAAAGACAAGGTAAAGGTTGTTCCCTGTAACCGCTCACTTTGGACAGAAAGAATACCGCCTTGTCCCTCGACAATCGCCTTCGCTAATGGCAGTCCAAGTCCAATCCCCTGACTGCCTGAAGTGTTCTTGCTTCGGTAAAACCTCTTAAATATGTGGTGTATATCCTCCTGGGCAATACCGTGTCCGTTATCTGTAATGAATATCCGGATCATAGCGGGAGTCCGTTCCCACGATATGGTGATTTTCCCGCCCGCATCAGTATGGTCAAGTGCGTTTTTGACAATGTTGCCAACGGCTTCGCCCGTCCACTCAATATCGCAATAAAGCATTTGGTCCCAATCGCCATTTATCACAATTTCTTTTTTTTCATGGTTTGCCCGTGTTGTCAATTCGCTGATTGCGTGACTGAGAATATTAGGGATACTGTAATTGGATTTTTCAAAATAGATGCTGCCTGCATCTATTCTTGTGATTTTCAGCATTGATTGAATAAGCTGCTCAATCCTCCTTAATGCAGTTCCTGACTTAAAGGAAAATTCTTTGACCGTTTCGGGGTTATCTGGCTCATTCTCAATAATTTCCTGATACATCTGTAGTGCCGATAGGGGCGTTTTTAATTGATGGGATATATCAGAAATTGTATTTTTAAGAAACTCCTTTGTCTTTTGTTCCGTATCATTTTTTGCTTGAAGCATAGTAGCCAGTTGGTCAACAGAAGCTAAGAGCTGATAAACAGTTCCCTCATTGGACTGCGGCAGGTGAACAGTATAGTTTCCATCTATATAGTCCTTAATGATGTTTTCTGATTTCCTATACAGTCTTTCCCTGCGGTACAAAAACAGCATAGTACCCAAAAACAGAAGCAGCGTCCATAGAAATAACATCACAGACAGGGATATCAGCATTGTATTTTTAACAGTAGAAACATAAGGCAAATTTTCTATATCCGTGTTGTTTGAAAGACCAATTTCGGTTAAAAACTTATTTCCTGCAGTGTCTGCTTCCGTATTCGTTAAGGCTGTTGCAATTACTTCCTTTGAAACACCTTCTTCCAGTAAAGAAGTTACAATCGCATTATCGTGTGTTAGAAACATTTCTTTTGCAGCCGCCGTTTGCGTGTATATCAGTGTTAAGCCTATCAGAAAAAGCAGAGGAACGAGGGCAGCAACGAAAATGCAATACCAACGGTTATGCTTATCATGTAACAGGCTCATTCGTCCACCTCTTTCCACTGATAGCCAAATCCACGGACTGTCAATAAATGCTCTGGATGTGATGGGTCTGTTTCTACTTTCTCACGCAGCCGCCGCACATAGACGGAAAGGGTGTTGTTGTCTACATAATCTCCAGTGCTGTCCCATAGCTCGTCTAAAATAATATCTCTTGTTATGATACGGTTTGCATTCTTTACCAACAGGCATATTAAACGGTATTCTGCGGCTGTAAGCTCTAATGTCTTTCCTTTTAACAAGACACGGCTGCCTAAAAGGTCTATCTTAATATCGCCACATTCCATAACTGTTCCTGTTCCTTGATTTGACAATCCTGCCCGCCGCAGCAACGCTCGGATGCGTGAACATAGCTCGCCCAGCTTAAACGGCTTTGTTATGTAGTCATCACCGCCGCAATCCAGGCCACGGATAATGCTGACTTCTTCATCGGAAGCTGTCAGAAAAATAATCGGTATCCGGCTTCCGTTCTTACGTACCTTTTCACATATCTCAAAACCTGTTCCGTCCGGCAATGTGACATCAAGAATCAGCATATCGTATTTTTCTATCTCTGGCAAATAAGTCAGAGCTTCCTGCACGGAACGGACAAAATCGACATCAAAGCCATTTTTCTTCAGCGAATATTGCAGTCCGTCTATCAAACTTACATCATCTTCTAATAATAAAATTCTATTCTTCATAATTCGTTGCCTTTCTCCGTTTATCAATGGGCTTTTTGCCGCTTGGGGAATAATTCGTATATACATTATAGCCGTTTGAACAAATTATATCAATCACTCAAAAATAACATGCCGCCCGTCAATTCTGTCATCGGAAGATAATTTAGTACGATATATTTGTTGCCGGACAGAGAAAATTGTTGTGGAAAAATCCCGGGGAATGGTTTATGATGGATAGGCAACAAAAGAATTCTGTACGGGAGGAATGACGAGGAGAAATGAGTTCGAGACCAATTCGTATTATTATCGTAGGCATGGGGGTCAGGTCCATGATTTACGCCCGTGAAGCATTGGCGCACCCGGATTTGTTCCAGATTGTGGGGGTGGTGGACGTGAACCCGGAACGGGTGCAGACGGCCCGGAAGACCTTCGGGATACCCGAGGAGCATTGCTTCTCCTCCGTGGCGGAGCTGGTGGCGGTGCCGAAGTTCGCGGACGGCGTCATCAACGGGACCATGGATCAGCAGCATGTGCCCACATCCCTGCACCTGCTGCGGCACGGGTATGACATCCTGCTGGAAAAGCCCTTTGCGGTGAACATGTATGAGGCGGAGCAGCTATTGACCTGCGAGCATGTGACGGACAGGCATATCATGGTCTGCCATGTGCTGCGCTATGCTCCCTTTTACCGGAGAATCAGGGAAATCCTCACGGCAGGGGAAATCGGCAGGGTGGTGGACATCCGGATGGCGGAGCAGGTGAGCTATTTCCATGAGTCCGTGTCCTATGTGAGGGGAAAGTACGCCTCCCCGGAGATATGCGGCTCGGGGATGCTGCTGTCCAAATCCTGCCACGATATCGACATCATGACCTGGCTCATGCGGGGGAACGATCCCGTCAGCGTGTCCAGCGTGGGAAATGTGTTCCAGTTCAAGCCTGAGATGGCTCCTGAGGGCGCGGGGAACTACTGTCTGGTGGACTGTCCCGTGGAGCGGACATGCCCTTACTCGGCCAGGTGCCTGTATATCGAGCATCCCCAGCGCTGGACAGGCAATATCTGGCACGATATCGGATACGAAAAGATCTCAGAGGAGGAGAAGGTGGCGGTCTTGAGCGACCCGGAGAACCCTTTCAGCCGCTGCGCCTACCGCTGCAACCTGCAGATCGTGGATCATCAGTCCATGCTGGTGTGCTTCGCCGACGGGGCCACGGGGACATTCTCCATGAACGGAGGCTCCTCCGCGTCGGGCAGGCATATCCATATCACGGGCACCAGGGGAGAGATTTACGGAATCTTTGAGGAAGAGTGCTTCAAGGTGCACCGCATCGCGCCGGATGCCCCCGGCGGCAGGACGACAGAGGTGGTGGACGTGTCCGAAGACCAGCACGGGAACGCCCACGGAGGCGGAGACCAGGCCATCATCCATGATTTCGTCACGCTGCTCCAGGGCCGGGAGCCATCCCCCTGCTGTACCACCCTGGACGATTCCATGACCGGCCACAGGCTGGTGTTCCGGGCGGAGGAATCCAGGAAGAGGAACGGGGCCATGGTCACGGTCTGAGGCTGGAATAAACTTCCCCGCGCTCTGCTCGGTAAAGCTCTGATCGAAGCAAGCTACAGGCAGGAAGCGTCTCTCAGGAGGCGCTTTTTTCCGCGGCTGCGCCTTTTCTTCTCCGCCCCGGCAGCTGGACCAGGATGATGGCCAGGAAGGTCAGGGCGCAGCCTGCCAGCTCCCTGGCACTCAGGGTCTGGTGCAGGAGCAGCCATCCGGCGAGGGCGGAGATGACGGATTCCAGGCTCATGATCAGGGAGGCCACCGCTGGGTTCAGGTCCTTCTGCCCGATGATCTGGAAGGTATAGCCCAGGCCGCTGGAGAGGGCACCGGCGTATACGATGGGCATCCAGGCCGCAAGGATGCTGCCGAAATCCGGGCGCTCGAACAGAAGCATACAGATGGCGCCCAGGACGGCGTTGGTCAGTGTCTGGACGCAGGAGAGCTTCACGCCGTCCACCAGGGGCGAGAAATGGTCCACCGACAGAATCTGGACAGAGAAGACGACCGCACAGGCGAAGAGATAGATATCGCCTGTCTGCAGACGGAAGTCCCCCTTCGTCATGCAGAGCAGATACATGCCCAGAGCGGCCAGCGCCACGGCAGTCCAGATGCGCAGGCCGATTTTCTTGCCCAGGAAAATCCCCAGCAGGGGCACGATTACCATGTACAGCGCGCTGATGAAGCCCGCCTTGCCTACGGTGGTCTCCCTCACGCCGAACTGCTGCAGGGTGCTTCCGCCGAACAGGCAGATGCCGCAGCAGATGCCCCCGATAAGCAGGAGCCTATGATTCTTCCTCCGGTCTGCGGGCTCCTGCGGCCTTTTGCAGCGCCTGTCTAAGACCGCCGCCATGGGCAGCAGCACCAACAGGGCGACGATGTTGCGGGCGGCGATGAAGGTAAAGGGGCCTACATAGTCCATTCCCACGCTCTGGGCCACAAAAGTAAAGCCCCATATCAGGGCGGCGGCAAACAGGATGGCGGATTGTCTCAATGCGGTTTTGTTTATCATGTCTTTTGTCCTTCTGGCTTATAGAATCTTTTTGTGAGAAGCCAAAGAACAGTATAGCACAAATGTTTTCAAAGAATCAATGCGAAAATGTCTTTCCCGAAAAAGGAGCGGCTGGGGCGGCTCTG
>OFFF01002244.1_pt1 | contig 11098 bp, 5 predicted proteins | sample 1521301 | NCBI WGS metagenome assembly OFFF01 (sample SAMEA3504101, study PRJEB24116) | mouse gut metagenome | biome: mouse gut; feature: mouse-associated habitat; material: faeces | place: Denmark | collected 2011
CCGCCTGCCGCTTCCGACGGCACAGTCAGCCTCACCGTCTGGGGCGCCGAAGAGGACGAAGAGCTGCTTCGTCAGATCATTGAAGGGTTTCAGGAGGAATACCGCCAGGAAGCGGACTTTTTGATTACATACCAGCCACAGAGCGAAAGCCACTGCACCGACGCCCTCATGGCGGATCTGGAAAACGGCGCCGATGTGTTCGCGTTCGCCGATGACCAGCTGAACACCCTCGTGGCCGCCGGTGCACTGGACCCGGTGGAAAATGCCGGGGCAGTACAGAAAGCCAGTCTGCCGGAGGCGGTTTCCGCCGCATCCGTGAATGATACCTTGTATGCCTATCCCCTGACCGCGGACAACGGCTACTTTTTATATTACAACAAGCAGTATTTCACAGAGGAAGATATCAAATCCTGGGACCGGATGCTGGACATTGCCGCCGGCCACAACAAAAAGGTTTCCATGGAATGGTCTTCCGGATGGTATGTGTATTCCTTTTTCGGCAATACCGGCCTTACCGTGGGGCTGAATGACGATGGAATCACCAATTACTGCACCTGGAACAGTACGGAGAATGCCATCAAGGGAACAGATGTGGCAAAGGCCATGGCAGATATGGCGGAACACCCGGGCTTTATCAGCACCGATGACGCCGGATTTCTGGAAGGGGTCTTAAGCGGGCAGATTGCGGCAGGCGTCAGCGGCGTCTGGAATGCGGTTGCGCTGGAAAACGCCTGGGGCAGCAATTTCGGGGCGGCAAAACTGCCCTCCTACACCTGCGCCGGACAGCAGATTCAGATGGCCTCCTTTTCCGGCTACAAGCTGGTGGGCGTGAACGCTTACTCCCGGCAGGGCGCATGGGCCGTAAAACTGGCTGAATGGATTACAAATGAAGAAAACCAGGAACTCCGCTTTCAGCTGCGCGGCCAGGGTCCGGCCAATATCAACGCCGCTTCTTCAGAGCAGGTTCAGAATTTCCCTGCCATTGCGGCGCTGCTGGAACAGTCGGAATTTTCGTATGTACAGCGGATCGGGGGAAATTTCTGGGATCCGGTAACTGCCTTTACCACGGAAATTCTGGGGGGAAGTCCCTCGGGGGCAAGTCTCCAGGAACTGCTGGACACCATGGTTGAGGGAATCACGGCTCCCTGACCTCTCCCCCAGCCCCTGATACCATTATCCACATCCCACTTAAAGGAGTCCTCTTACCATGAAAAATATCAGTTTAAAGCATCGTTTGATTATCCCCATTGCCTTCCTGGGCATAGTGGCACTGCTGTCAAATATTCTTTCCATTGTCAATATCCGCAATGTAAATGCCAGCTCCTCCAATATCGCCGATAATTATATGGAAGGAAAAAGCCGGCTGGCCGAAATCTGCCAGTCTGCCATGAATATTCACAAAATGGCCCTGAGCCATATCGTTGCAACGGATTACGATACCATGATTGTTCTGGTCCGGCAGATCAAGGCAGACGAGGCGCTTCTGGATGACATGCTTGCGGAATATGAAGCCTATGTGAGCCCCGAAGACCGTCCCCGGTATGAATCCCTTCTTTCCAACTATGATTCTTTCCGGCACGCACTGGTGCGCCTGGTCTGTGCCAGCGCCAGCCACAAGACCCAGGATGCCTATGCCCTGGCCAACGGCGATGTGGCATCCTTCGCCGATGCCATGGATGCCGATATCGATGCCCTCAACGCTTCCATCAGTCAGCAGACCCTGGACGCAAGATCCCATCTGGCCGCTGTGTATCTTTTGTCCCTGGTGGTAGGCATAGTTGCGGCCATTGTCTGTATCATACTGGTATTTGCTGACGTAAAACTGATTACCAGCTATGTTGTCCTGCCTCTCAAAAGCATGCTGAAAACCATTCAGGAAAGTTCGGGGAGCATCAATCACATGACCGGTGAAGTGTTAAAAAAGACAAGAGTTTCCAGAAAAAGCGCCGCCGGGCTCTCTGCCCTGGCAGGCCAGCTTTCCTCCACGTTCCGGGAAGTTGCCGGCAATGTATCCGCCATCAATGACAGCGCAGGAACTGTAAGCCAGGATGTCCGCACCATGGCCCAGGAGTGCAGCTCCATCTCTGCCTACACGGTCCAGATGAATACCCGCGCAGACGCCATGCAGCAGTCCGCCCTGAGCAGCGCCCAGATTACCGGGGTAAAGACAGAAGAAATCATGCGTTCCCTCAATGATGCCATCGAAAAAAGCAAGAGTGTAAACCAGATCAAAAACCTGACCGGTGAAATTCTTGCCATCGCCCAGCAGACCAGGCTGATCTCCCTGAACGCTTCCGTGGAGGCCGCCAACGCAGGTCCTGCAGGAAAGGGCTTTGCCATGGTTGCCAGAGAGGTCAGGGAACTCTCCAATTCCACCCAGGAGACTGCAAACCGCATCCAGGATATGAACAATGTGGTCACTGCCGCCGTATCCAATCTTTCCGAGAATGCCCGGAATCTGGTTGATTATATGAGCCATTCCGTGCTTCAGGAATTCCAGGCATTCGTTCAGTCCGGCAGCCAGTATAAGGAGGATGCGGCCTACATTCGCGGAATCATGGACGAATTCCATGAGCGGACCCAGCGCCTGAACCAGTCCATGGCCGGGATTGCGGATTCCATCGGCACCATCACAAGGGCGGTGGGCGAAGGCGCCTCCGGAATTGCAGGCATGGCAGACAGCACCAAAAATCTTGCCGCCGACATGGAAGATATCACACAGCACATGGGAGCCAACCAGGAAGTGGTGGCCGGTCTGGAAGAAAAGACCGTCATGTTTGACAATCTGTAAGAAAATCTGCGCCGCAGTGCGATCCCCGCGGAGCGTAATCGAGTAGGGGAACGCCCTTCTCCACTACTCGCCGCGCGGGGCGCGTGCAGCTTTCGCTCCCCTGCGCATACAAAGAAACCGGAGAGGACCACATGTAAGTTCTCCTCTCCGGTTTCCATAGCATTCAGCTTCGGGATTTCACTCCCTGCTGTCATCAGCGCCTCTCGTTTACATAAATCTGAGCCCTGCTCTGTATGATCTTTGCCACTTCCTGGGCGCTCTTCTGCCCGGAAAAATACGAAGGCATTTCCTCGTTAATAATGTTGGTGATATCCGTATTGCTGTAGTAGCAGTTGTTTATGGAGAAAATATAATTGACCAGCTTATCTACCTGGGCCTGGGTCATGGGCTCCAGTAAGATATCCTCCCCATTAATATAGTAATAATCGTCATGTTCCACTTTATTGCCGTTTTCATCCAGGTAATAGGGCTTCTGTGTCGCTTCCTGGGCATCTTCCATAAAGTACTTCATCTGAATAGGCAGGCCCCAGCTCAGCTCCGACTGGTACTCGTCTGTCAGATAATACCGCAGAAATTCCCACGCACCTTCCGTATAGCTGGATTTTGCCGAAATGGCAAAGGATTCGCCGGCAGCCACATAGGCCCCCATCCCGCTTTCCGTGGGGAATCCGATATAGGAAACCTCTTCTCCGAAGTTTCCGTTTATGGAATAGTTCACACTCCTCAGGTCACTGATATACAGATATGCCAAAATGGTTCTGTTGTCACGGTACTGGGTCTCATAATCCCTCCAGTAATCTTCACTGTACTCCGGTTCTTCCAGTGTCTCGGGAAGTTCCCTGGCAAATTCCATCAGATCGATAAAACTCTGGGAGTCAAAATTACATTTTCCGCTGGCTACATCAATGAAATCCGCACCGCAATAATCCATCACCGTACTCATGAAGGATTCCCGTGTCATTTCCCCTAACATCCGGGTTCCCTCCGGCAGTTCTGCCTGCAGCTGCTTCATGTCCTCCATGGTCCAGGAAGTCCTGTCACCCACAATGGATTCCTTGCCGATCATGGTACTTGCCCTGAAATACGGTATCACATAATACAATTTTCCATCTACCGAATATGCATCCAGAACGCTCTGCACAAACTCTATCTGGGATATTTCCTCATCCTCTTCCATCAGTTTTCCGATATCCGCCAGCAGTCCCTTTGCCACGTAATTCTCTGTGGGAAGGCCATCCGTGAGCAGAATATCCGGCATGTTGCCTGATGTAATGTCATTGTTCAGCTGGGTGTATCCGGCCTGATAATCATCATAAGTATTATAACTGTCATATTCCTTCAGCGTGATACGGTATTTTTCATTGCTGCGGTTAAACTCCACCACCTTCTGTTTGATATCCCCGTCGATATAATTTGCCGCCAGCACCAGAACAGATTTGTCAGGAATGTCCTTGGGATCCACATAGGTGAAAAGACCTGCCTCCATACCATCCTCATAGGTTTCCCGGAATATGCCAATAAACGAAGTATCTGTCAGCTCAACCAGGGAGCTGAAATCCGCAATATTTACATCGGAGTTGACAAAATTCATCTTCTCTGTCACATCCGCATCCCCGATTTTATATGTATACACCCCCCGGGTATTGGTATAAATTAAATCGGAGCTGGTTCCCGCGGATATGGTGTTATATCCGCCCCATGCCATGGAAGAAGGAATTTCACTGGACTGGCCCACGGCATCCGTCTGCGGGTCATACGTGGCCACATACTGCTTTGTCCAGCTGTCGTCATAATACATCATCAGAAAGGTTCCGTCCCCCCGGGCCATAAGGTTCCCGTTGGAGAGCATCTGGGAAAGTTCATCCGGCAGTTCCTTCCGGTCAGATACGTTTCCCTGGCCATCCACTGTCATCTTATAATAGGAATTTCCTGACAGCATTATGGTCAGCGTTCCATCTGCCGCCACTGTGAACCCGTTTACATAAAGATATTCATCTTCCGAGCTGTCCGCACCTGCCAGCTCCTTTTCCCACTCAAAAGTGCCGTCCATATTCCAGCAGCTGATATAATTTTTCTGGACTGAAGTATATTCCGGACTATACGTTTCATAATAATAATTCCTTATGCCATATAACTTTCCGTCCTGCCCACACGCAAAATTTCCGTAATTGGAATTCTCATACACCTCTGTCGCCGGCATATCCACTTCGCTGTCCAAATCGGCTGCGTCTTCCCCGGACTCCGTGTCCTCTCCTTCTTCCGATCCGCTCCCGCCTTCCGGTTCCGTGCCTTCTCCGCCTTCCTCCGATCCGCTCTCACCTTCCGGTTCCGTGCCTTCTCCGCCTTCCTCCGATCCGCTCTCGCCTTCCGGTTCCGTGCCTTCTCCGCCTTCCTCCGATCCGCTCTCGCCTTCCGGTTCCGTGCCTTCTCCGCCTTCTTCCGGTTCCGCACCCTCTTCGTCTCCAGGCTCCGCTGCTGCGCCGCCCTCAGGTACGGCCGACCGCGCCATAGGATTCACGTTGCCGCTCTGCGATTTCCAATCCGGCAGCTCCAGATTTACCTGCTGTAAATCGGTTCCATCCTCCTTCATGGATATGAGCCGGATATCTTCCTTACTGCCTTCTTCGGACCAGTGGTAAACACGCATCACCATATAAACTCTTTCATCCTTTACGAAAGAGTTCATGACATAACAATCTTCTCCCTCCATATCCGGCAATTCAAATTTCTGGAACTTATAGACATGCTCTTTGGCCAGTGCGGCATTTTCGTTTTTATCCCCGCCCTTACCGCAGGCACTCAATGCCAGCATAGTGCAGGCAAGCCCCAGGCCTATCATTCTCTTTCTCCAATTTTTTCTCACAATTCTCCTCCCTCATCTTCCTTCTTTCGATCCCGTTCCCTCTTCTCCTTCTTTTTCCGTTCTTTTTTCACACGCTCCTTTTTCACATGTTCTGTTTTCTCCCGCTTTCCCCAGAAACGCTTCTTCTCCTTCCGTGGTTCGCCGGATGTCTCTTCTCCCGCGTCCGTTTCCCGGGAATCTGTCTCTTCCTGACTTCCTTCCTCCGGAATCGTCTCTCCCGGCTCTTCCGGATATTCTTCCTTCTGATCCGGATTCCAGGGCTCTTCCTCCGGAATCATCTCTCCCGGCTCTTCCGGATATTCTTCCTCCTGGTCCGGATTCCAGGGCCCTTCCTCCGGAATCATCTCTCCCGGCTCTTCCGGATATTCTTCCTCCTGGTCCGGATTCCAGGGCCCTTCTTCCGGATCCGCCCCTTCCAGGCTTCCTTCCTCCGGAATCAGTTCTCCCGCACCATTCCTTCCAGACTCCGTTTCTTCCAAAATTCCATCCTCGAAATCTATTTTCCCAATCGCTTCCCGGTCCTTTTTCTGCTTCTTATTTTTCCGTTTCCCCTGCTTCTCTTCCCGTGCCCTCTCCACGCGGCGCTCCGCTTTGTCCATGAGCATCAGTCTTACATCCCGCAATGTCCAGCCCTTATGTTTCCACCAGATACAGAAGAACACCAGCGCCAGTATCAGGGCATACGCCAGAAACAAAAGCTCAAATAAAGTCATCAGCGCGAGAATATCCTCATATCCCCTGGCAATATTTTCCCAATAAGGGTAAATGATCGCCTTGCCGTTCATGGAACGCACGCCAAACAGAGTCAGAAGCTGCAGCCGGGACAGAAAAGAATATCTTGTGGTATTTTCCAGAACCTCCGTCTCTTTCTCGTCTGCCCCCAGGCTTTCCCGGATAAAGTTCTCGGCAAAACCCGTCACCGGATTGGGCATCACAATCTCATAGTGATTGATACCGTGGCTGGTGCCCAGTTCCGAAAGTGTCTGATAGGAGACATATACCAGCGTGGAATCCAGTCCCGCCGCTTCCGCCAAATGACCCGACGGCCTCTCCACCACTCCGGTCACAATATGGGGAACTCCGCCGATCTCCACCGTCATACCCGCCACATCATTGGATCCAAAGAGCTGCCATGCCGCATCCTCATCTATGACACAGTAGTCCTGCATCAGGTCATTTCCCGAAAAATAGGCCCCATGGAGCAGCTTCAGCGGATGAAACAGGAAGAAATCCCCCCCAATGCCGATGGCATCCGCAGTCAGACTGGTCTTTCCCGAAGACAGAGTCACCTGGCCATCCGCGCTGTAGGCATCTGCCCACAGCCTGGCGCCGGGATTCCCGGATTCCTGCACCACGGAAGCATCCACCAGGGCAGAATCCACCGTATGTTCAAAATCAATAATGCTGTCCTGTGTAACGCCCGCCCCGACTGAGAAAAAACAGCTCACCTGGGAGGCATTCCCTTTATCGCTCCATCTGGAGGCAGCTGTCTGGGAAAGCTGGCTGCGGCCCAAATAGTTCGTAGTAATAAGCAGGATCAGGAAGATCACAAAGGATATCCCTCCGCTGATACCCAATACTATTTTTTTCATCACTTACCTCTTTTCCAGCAGGCTTAGCCGTTATTTTCGTTCAGTCTGACCTGCTTGCCTGCCTCCACAGGTTTCGTGGATGTGGTAATCACAAATTCATATCCGTAAAGCGCCCCGCTGATTGCAGACTGGGTGTCGTCACTTGCCAGCACCTCCACATCCACACGGCTGGCAATATAGCGCGTGCTCAGGGGGCCCGGTTTGGACTCCACAATCAGGATAAACTTGCCGTTATTATCCTCACGGATGGCACTGTTGGGCACAATATAATCATAGTTCGCGCTCTTCTGTCCCACCGATACATTCAGATTCTGTCCCGCTGTCACATTTCCGCTGATGTCAAAGGTCAGCAGTTTCTTCTGTCCGGGTTCCGCGGGATCCGGCTTCATACTGGCCAGGGTCACATTGACATCATCAAATCTCCAGGCATTCACCAGTTCCGCCACATCCCCCACAGACAGACGCTTTGCCTGCTCATTGGTCACGGAAAAACTCATGGTATATCCCTTTCCTTCCGGCTGCAGTACCGCCACAGGAGCGGACACGTCTATCTCTTTTCCTGCCGTCACGTTTAACGCCGTCACAGTGCCGGCAATGGGCGCCTTAATGACGGCATCCACGGCCTTTTCGGTTAATTCGTCCACAACCTTTTGCTGATCGTTAATATTTTTCAGAAGTCCCACCAGATCCGCTTCCTTGCTGAAGCTGGCCAGAAGCTCCGTCAGGGCACTGGAGGCATCCTCTTTCTCCGTGTTTGCCTTATCCCGGGCAGCGCTTAAGTCTGCCTTCTCATTGTTCAGCGCATCCCTGTAGCTGGTATCCGGAGTCTCTGCCTGCTTGTTTGCCAGCACACGCTGGGCTTCTGCCAGGTTTTCCTCGCAGATTCTTTTATCATTCAGGGCTTTTTGATATTCCGCGTCCCTTTGATTCAGTATATCCAGGGCCGCTTTACGATCTGCCTCAATACTATTCTCAGCCGCCGCCAGTGCATCCTGGGCCGCTTTCAGATTTGTCTCAGCCTCCGCCTGCAGGGCAGAAGCCGCCGTCACACTGTCCTCCCCGGTTCCGCTCAAACGCTCCAGCTCCACTTCCTCGTCCGGTGTCAGTGTCTCATTATTATTCTTCCTTGTCTCCAGTTCCGTTTTTCGGTTCAGCCTGGCCGTATAACCGTTTCTGGCTTCCTCCACCGCAGTCTCACAGGCTGTCACCATATCCTGGGCCGCTTTTACCGCACTGTTTACCGATTCCAGGGTGGCCTGGGCCGCCGCCAGATTGGCCTCTGCCGTCGGAACCGCATTCGTGGCCTTCTCCAGTTCTGCCTGGGCATTGTTCACTGCCACCTGTTCCGCAAAGGTATCCACCGTGGTATCGTTGCTGAGTTTGCCCAGTTCCGCGTCAATCTCTGAAATCCTGTTGCTATATCCTTTTATCACATCTTCCAGCTGGTCAATTTTCCTGTTATAATTGTCAATCTGTGTCAGCTTGGACTCCGCAGACGTGGTATTTCCGCTCTCCACCCTGTCCACCAGGCCCGCACTGCTCTCTGCGGACAGAATGGCCTTCTGGTATTCGTTCTGATAGGTCTCCAGCTGCTTCCTGGCTTCTTTCAGCTCCTCGCTCTCCTCATCCTCCAGATACATGAGCACCGCGTCTTTCTCCACGGTATCGCCCACTTTCACCGCCACGCCGGCAACCTTTCTGGATTCCTTTACTTCCAGATTATAAGGATCGCTGCTCTCCACCACACCTGATCCCCTGATTTTGGCCGTTATGGAACCCGACTGCACATACTGCGTCGCCACTTCCGGCAGGGAGTAGTTCATAATGGTGTTGGAGAAAAAGGTAAGTACCAGCATCACGGACAAAAACACAATCGCCGCGGTCTTTACCCATTCCCTTTTTTTCTTTCCGTTCTCGTTCATCGCTCTACCTCTCCTCAATATATTAACTTGCTAATTTCTTTCGCTTTTTGCCTGCGCCCTTCCGGAAGCGCGCCGTACCGGCTTCCTTCCCTGTCAGCCTTTGATTCCGCCCTGATATGTAATTCCATCCACCAGATATTCTTCCCCATACAAAAATATCAGCAGACTGGGAACCATATATATGGTAGCCACCGCAAACGCCAGCCCGATCTCCCCTGCATTGATTTTGCTCAGGAAAACCGACAGGGGATGCGTCTCCGCATCTGTCAGCAGAATCAATGGCTGCTCCACCATATTCCAGTAATCTATGAACACAAGAATGGCCGCGGAGCAAATGGCTCCCTTACAGAGAGGCATACAGATCCGTCTGTAAATCTGCCACTCTCCCGCGCCGTCTATCTGCGCTGCCTCCATCACCGATTCCGGAATCCTGCGCATGAACTTTGTCAGCAGAAACACCGCAAAAGGTGACATGACGCCCGGCAGCCAGATGGCCCAGTTGGTATCCAGAAGGTTAAACCAGTCGCTGACCAGGTAGTTGGGAACCAAAGTCACCTGATAGGGCATCAGCATCAGTATAATATACATGAAAAATATAATTTCCCGGATTCTGCCCCTGTACCTGGCAAATCCGTATGATGCCAGCGATGCCACAAGCAGCTGGAATACCACAATGGGCCCCACCAGAATCACGGAATTCCAGAATTTCAGCAGATATTCGGGACTTTTGAACAACACTGTAACATACTGGCTGAAGGAAACCATATCGGGAATAAATTTCAGATTCACCCGCTCCGCTATGTAAACCTTTCCTCCATTGGCATCCGTGGCAAACACGGTACCGTAATTGGCTGATATCTCGGATGCCGACATAAAGGAATTGGTTATTGTCAGTACGATGGGCATCAGGAAAAGTATTGCAAAAAATGCCGCCACCACAGTGGCAAGCGCAATTTTGGCTGTCTGCACACGTTTCCTCCGCATTGCGGCCTGCCGGTCCAGGGCAGCCAGGTCCTCCCATTGTCCCTGCATCTTTGCATTTTCCGAATTGGATTTTCTCCAATTTTTCATCCCTCCACATCCTTTCCGAAATGATTCTCCGCGATAAACAATATTCCGATAATCACGATCATTACCATTGACATCAGTATCGCTGCCGCCGACAATGTCTGGTAATCCAGGGAGCGGAATTTATTATTCATAAAATGCTGGAGCGTGTAAATGGAATCATATGGATAATCCCCCGTCAGCAGATAAACTTCCCGGAATATCTTGAAGGAATTGATCAGGGACATAATCGTCACAAACAACAGGGAGGAGGACAGGTAACGGATTTTAATATGAAAAAAAGTCTGCAGCGGCGTAGCGCTCTCCAGTGTCGCCACCTCCAGAATATCCTTGGGGATGCTTGCCAGTGCAGCCATAAATAAAATCATGTTGTAACCCAGATTTTTCCAGAGAAACAGAATCACGATCACAATCAGGGCATAATCCGATTTCATCCAGTCAATTTTCGCCCCGCCTAACTTCGCCAGCACCTCATTGATGGCACCGTTATAGTGAAACAGCACCTGCCAGATCAGCACAATGGATGCCACCGGCACCATCATGGGACTTAAGAAAAAAGTTCGGAACTGACTCCGGAAAGGCAGCTTTGCTTCCAGCACAATGGCCAGCAGAAGGGAGAGAACCACTGCCAGGGGCACTGCCACTGCCGCAAAGACAAATGTATTTCGAACAGCCGTTCGGAATGACATATTTTCCACTATACTGTTAAAATTATCCAGAAACACAAAATTACCGCTGATGGGATTATCCACCAGGGAGTAATATATGACTACCATAAAAGGAAGTATGAAAAACAGCATTACACCCAGAAAGCTGGGGGCGATATACAGCCCCGAGCTTATTTTGAGCCTCCGGGTTCTCC
>OFFF01002245.1_pt1 | contig 11095 bp, 8 predicted proteins | sample 1521301 | NCBI WGS metagenome assembly OFFF01 (sample SAMEA3504101, study PRJEB24116) | mouse gut metagenome | biome: mouse gut; feature: mouse-associated habitat; material: faeces | place: Denmark | collected 2011
TTTTTGGTGAGGAAAAATTTCATGTGGTACTACTTTTTCTCTCATCTAGGGATTACGTCCTGCAAAAAGACGCGGTGGAGGTCAAAAGACGGTATCAATATCTGTCCGCAATCCTGTCGGACAGGGACCATGCGAAAGAGCGGACCCTGTTCGGGTATTCCGGACAGATAACGAAGGAGTATGATCGTCTCAGCGACTATGCGAACCAGAAGGAGGCTGCCATCGACAAGAAGAGATATGCCAATATGAAGAGCGGCTCGCTGACCATGGTCATGCTGGCAGTGATTATCATGCTGCTGCTCCTTCCCGCCCTGAGCAGCGGGAAGCTGTCGAACGGGTTATATGTGGGACTTGTGACCTCTATTTTGAACCTTGTCCAAGGCATGTCGTGGAATCTGTCAGGCATCATGCAGGGGGTTGCGGATTTCAATGCGTACCTGAAGGATGTGAACGTTTTTTGGGCCATGGAGGAGAAAGAGGACGCCGCTGCGGAACCGTTGAAGATTCCGGGATTCCGGGTGGAATCGATTGAATTCAGGAAGGTGTCCTTCCGCTATCCGGGGCGGGAGGAGTATGTGCTCAGGGACTGCTCGTTTGTGCTCCGGGGAAATAAGTGCTATGCGGTGGTGGGCAGGAACGGCGCGGGCAAATCCACGCTCACGAAGCTGCTGACCGGATTGTACGAGGAGTATCAGGGGCAGATTCTGATCAATGGAAAGGACTTGCGGGAATACCGATATGGGGAGCTGAAGTGGATGTTCTCTGTGGTGTTCCAGGATTTCGCCCGGTATGCTTTGTCGTTCCGGGACAATATCCTGGTGGGGAACGTGAAGGAGGACAAGGAGCAGCTGCTGGAGCAGGTCATGGAAAAAATGGAATTGGGAGCCTGTGTACAGGAGCTGCCTTGGGGGTTAGACAGCAAGCTGGGGAAACTGGAGAAGGACGGCGTGGATCTGTCCGGAGGCCAGTGGCAGAAATTAGCGATTGCAAGGCTTTTGTACAGCAAAGCCCCAATCAACATCCTGGACGAGCCTACCGCGGCCCTGGATCCCAAAGGGGAGGCAAAGGTGTATGAGATGTTCTGGCAGGTCACAATGGAAGGAGAGCGCTCCAAGGAAGAAGGGATTTCCAAGGAAGAAGCGCATTCCATGGAAAAGTTCACGATTCTGATCACGCACAGGTTGGGCGCTGCGCGCATGGCGGACGAGATTCTGGTATTGGATCAGGGAAAGATTGTCGAGCAGGGGACGCATAAAGCTTTGATTGGATTGGAGAACGGGCTTTATAAGGAGATGTTCGACAGTCAGAGGTGTTGGTATGAGACATAAGAATTTTATTTACAATAATCTGGTGGGCATAAGGCTTCTGTACAGGATGTTCCCGAAAAGCATTATCTTATACTCGGTATTGCAGATGCTGCACGGCGTTTCCTGGGTCTTGCAGGTCATGAGCGTACAGTATTTTTTTGACGGGATTTCAGAGAATGGGGGAGATATACTACCTCTTGTGGTCAAAATACTGCTGTTAGGAGCGGCATATGCTTTTGCGCAGACTATGAACGGCGTGGCGAACTGTTACGGGCAGATTCTGAACCGAAAGGTCATAAAAGAGACCAATAAGGTTCTGTTCAGGACGATTGACAGGAAGGATGCGATTGCCTTTGAATATGCGGAGGAACTGGATTTCTGCATCCATGTCCTGACTGTGGCGGCTTATGGCGCGATTATCGCCATGCTGGTCTATTATGTGCTGGCGGGCATCATTTCCGTGGGGGCGTTTGCGGCGGTCTTTGCTGCGCTCCGTGAGTTTTACGGGTTCATGGACGAAGTGATATCCGAGCGCCTGGCCATCGCCATAGAAAATATGGCCATGGTAAAGAACTACCTTGCGTTCATAGGGGAGGATCCGGGGGAACAGGAGCAGATTGCACTGCCTGAAAAGTTCGAGATACGGCTGGAGGATGTGTCTTTTGCCTACCCGCAGTCTGGGACAGAGGGAGAGAAGTTCGTGCTTTCGGATATCAATCTGCGGATTCCCTGGGGGCAGACGGTTGCTTTGGTAGGAGAGAACGGAAGCGGGAAAAGCACGCTGTGCCATATCATTGCGGGGCTGTATTCGCCTACAAAGGGGACGGTTTCCTATGAGGGCGTGCAGAAGGGCGCCGGACGGATTGTAAGGAATTGTCTACAAATAACTGCTGCAAGTTTATGGCAATTTTTATTGTATTTCCGGGCTTTTGCCTGAAGCAATTGCAGCAGTTATTTTCCGACAATTCCTAAGGGGAATCTCTGCGGTTTTTCAGAAGTTCTGCCGTTACAGCATGTCGCTGGGGGAGAATATCAGGATTAGTGACGCTGCCGGCGATAAGTCTGCGGACAGGCTGAATCGGATTTGTGATGACGTTGGCGTAGTCCCTGGATGGGCTGGGGGAATGGACGGCATGCTGGGAAGAGAGTTCGGAGGGACGGAACTTTCCGGAGGCCAATGGCAGCGGATCGCAATCGCAAGAGGGATATACAGGAACAACAGCCTTTTGATTCTGGACGAACCTACGGCTGCCATAGATGCCCTGGAAGAGAAGTACCTGTATGAGGAATTTGGCAGACTGTCGCGGAACTGCACTTCGATTATCGTGACCCACCGCTCAGCTTTGGCAGCTTTTTTCTGTTTTCTGACGATTCCGGAGTCACAAGTATAAAAGAATGTCATTTCTATATTTTCGTTCTCCAATATCCCTGCCATAAATTTCGGATATAAGACCAGAGTAGTATTGACAAAACTTTAAGACTGTGGTAGTATATGTTTGTGGCCACTACTACAGTCTTAAAAAGGAGGTGTTGCGGAATGGACGTGAAGCTGTTCGATTCCGAACTGAAAGTGATGTCCGTCCTCTGGCGTGACGGCGATGTTCCGGCCAAGCATATTGCAAAACAGCTTACCGAAGAATTGGGGTGGAATGTAAATACCACCTATACCCTGATCAAGCGCTGCATGAAGAAGGGGGCAATCGAACGCTCTGACCCCGGCTTCATGTGCCATGCGCTCGTTCCCAAAGAGGAAGTTCAGGAGGCAGAGACAAACGAACTGATTGACAAAATGTATGACGGCTCCGTTGACAAGCTGTTTGCGGCGTTGCTGGGACGGAAAAAACTGAGCGCCGCACAGATTGAAAAACTGAAACAGATTGTGGACGATCTGGAGTGAGGTGATGTGAATGAGTTTGGTGCAAATGAGCTTTGCCGGAGGCGTGATGATTCTAGCCGTCATCGTAATACGCGCCCTGGCGATCAATTTGTTGCCCAAAAAGACTTTTGGGGTGCTTTGGGGAATGGCGGTGGTGCGGCTGATGGTTCCTTTTTCAGTTCCGTCCGCGCTCAGTGTGTATACATTGTTAGGCGGCAATGCATCTGCCATGGACATTGCCAAAACCCCGCAGAACGTCCCCATGCTGACCATTGGCACGGCAGGCCAGCCCGGAAGCGCTTCGGACGCTGTCTCCGTGTGGACGGTCATATGGGCGGCTGGCATGCTGGTCTGTGCTGTATTTTTTGTCACAGCATATTGGAAGTGCCGACAGGAATTTCAGGCATCCCTGCCGGTGGAGAATGACTTTATCGGAAACTGGTTAGATGCCCATCCACAGAGACGAAAGATTTCTGTTCGGCAGTCCGGCCGTTTCTCAGCCCCGCTCACTTACGGTCTGTTCCGGCCTGTGATTTTGATGCCGACATCTACCAAATGGGAAGACACGGAGTCGCTGCAATATGTGTTGGCTCACGAATATGTGCATATCCGGCGTTTTGACAGCATCATGAAATTCTTGCTGATTGTGGCGCTGTGTGCGCATTGGTTCAATCCTCTGGCATGGGCCATGTATATCCTGGCCAACCGGGATATTGAATTATCCTGCGATGAAGCCGTTGTACGGCTGTTCGGGGAAAATACGAAAGCGGCCTATGCGCGGACGTTGATCAGCATGGAAGAGACTCGGAACGGCCTGACCCCTCTGTGTAACCATTTTGGCAAAAATGCGATTGAAGAAAGGATAACTGCAATTATGAAAATCAGGAAAATTACAATATTCTCATTTGTTCTGGCGGGTTTTATCGTTATTGGGACTGCGACAGCATTTGCCACCTCTGCGAACGCGCAGCAGGCTGAAGCTGTGGAACAGGATGGTAAAAATGAAATTATTTTCAAGCCGGATTCCGTTCCTCCGGTTACGGAAAGCGCTGGTGCCTTTTTCAAGGAAGACGGTAAGACCGCCGGTACTGACACAAATGTCGCGCCCACGGCTGTCCCGGTGCAGTCGGACGAAATTCATGGCGCACCCGTAGAAAAAACCGGTGCGGCAGATGAACTGCCTGAAAGCAATGTAATATACTTTGGCACAGAAGCAGAGCGGGATGAGCATTTCCGCGCATTGGATGCTAATACAGAAAAAGGCCTGGATCGCTATGCGGGATTTGAGGAAATGTATGAGGGCATAGATACTTCCGCGCCTGTGACGTATATTGTGAGGTGAAATCCGGCGCAAGGAAAAAATGAAACGAATGGATGAAATACACGGCTTTGAGCGGAAGATTCTATGAGTTCGGCGGCATCTATACGAATCCTCTGGACGAGGATACCGCCTACGCAATTAACAGTATTTTGGCATTGGATGATGGTAAGCTTATAATATGTTTTAATGATAAGGCGGTTAGGCACTTTTGGGCTTAACTGCCTTGTCTGCTTTCTTCCGGGTGAAGTATCAGTCGGACGGCGGCCTTGATGTGAAAGCGCGATATGCTTGATGAGAGCATCACTTTAATGACATCTGGATAGGCTCTCGGAATTTCAGGGAACGAAATCCGGCATCGGGTCAGGAAAGGTGCCCGGAAAAGCGGAGGAATCGGCAGAGGCGCTTTCCGGAAAGCCGCAAGATAAGCCGCCTGGAGATTTCGAGAGACTAGGATGGCTAGGGAGGAGAGGGCGGTGAGTGTAGGTAAACTGCAAAGCCTAATTGTAAACTATAGGGAAAATATGGTTGACAATCGTCCGTTCCTTCGCTATAATCAAAATGCATCCCGTTCTGCTGATATCGGAAAATGTCCGGACAGCATGGCGGGAAAGTGATTGATTGGACAAGGGGATATTTATGAAGACCAGAGAAATGACCGTAACCGCCTTGTTGGCGACCCTGTTGGCCGTGTTTGGCATGTTCAAGCTGCCCAGCATCATTCCAGGCTGCGAGTTCCAGCTTTCGGCGCCTTTTGCCGTGTGCATTGCGGCTTGTTTCGGCTTCAAGAGATATCTCAAGATAGGCATCCTGGCCAGCGTCATCAACCTGATTCTGGGCACCCATACCGTAGTGAACGTCAGCATAGCCATGATATTCCGGCTGGTGGCAGGAGGAACCCTGGCGATTTTCGGCGTGAATCCGGTGACCATCGTCGTCAGCGGCCCGCTGGGGACAGTGGTCGGGCGGGTGGTGCTGGGAGGCATCTCCGGCACGGATTCCCTGGCGCTGATTGTGGCGGCCGTGCCGGGCATGGTGTTCACGGCTGTGGGCGCGGCTGTGATGTACCCGGTGATGAAGCGCCTGGTGCGCAGAGAGACCGCTGTGATGACACAGCCCTGACATCTACGCGGAAAGCATTGACCTCGCTAATGTGTGGGACTGCCCCGCGATTCAGCTGCATGGCTGAATCGATATCCGGTTGCCCACAGCGCAGAGGTGGGGTATTGATATAGCAGTTCTGACATCTGCGAGGAAAGCATTGGTTCTCGCTAATGTATGTGGCTGCCGCGCGATTCAGCTGCATGGCTGAATCGATATCCGGTCGCCTACGGCGCAAAGGTGGAGAATTGACATAACAAGATACAGAGGAAACAAAATGAATCGATACAGCATCAAAATGAGAGCATCGAACAAAGAAGAAGGCCATATCTCCGGGGCGGAAAAAATCATCCCGGAGGAAGAGCTGGAGCAGTACTGCGCGCGGCTCCTGTCCAGGGCCCTGCGGCACAGCAAGGGAAAGCCTGATTTCATCAATCTGAAGATCGAGGCCGTGAGGGAAGAGGAAATCCTCCACCTCCCGGCGCTGGAAGTGACTACGATAGCGACTTCCACCCCGGAAGAAGGCATGGCGGTGGTGCTGGATTATCTGCGCAGGCTGGGGCTGGAGCGGGCGGAGGAGATTCTGGCTCTCTGGAAGCAGAGCTACTGCATGCGAGGAGCCATGCTGCTGGACGCGGACACTCTCCGGCGGCTGGAGCCGGACAGAGACCGGGGCATCCGCGCCACCTATATGGACATGGAGACGGAGGACGCGGAAAAGCAGTCCGCCTGCGGGGGCAAGAACCACTTCAACGAAGCGCTTGTGCTGGCCACGAAGGTGGTGAACCATCCCAACATCCTGGCGGAACTGTGCATTTCCGACGATCCTGACTATGTCACCGGCTATATCGCCTCCAAAGAGTTCGGCTACGTGCGCATCACCACGCTGAAAGGACTGGGCAGCCCTCTGGGCGGGCGCATCTTTCTGTTCCGGGGAGGGGAAGGGGAGCGGGACGACTGCATCCGTTACCTTCAGCAGCAGAAGGTGTTGGTCCATGTGGGCGGCAAGGCATCGATGCCTGCCCTCCCATAGCGGGGTGTCCTTATGTGGTTCTTGAAATCGGATGTACATACATAAATACACTCCCTTTTCTGAAAAGTGTTCCCGCTGCTCCATAACGCCAATTCGGAACCGGCTTTATTCATTTAGGAATTGTCGGAAAATAACTGATGCAACTTGTTTAGAAGAAAGCCCGGAAATACAAGGAAAACGGCTATCAACTCGCATCAGTTATTTGTAGACAATTCCTTAGGACGATAATATACACATCAAATGCTTTATTATACACTTAAAATGTATATTTACAAGCCTATTTTTACCGGGTACACAATTTCGGAAAGGGAGTAAATATATACATAAAAATGTTAGAAAATAATTGGAATTTCATCATACCGCTATGTCCGAAATCTATCGCACTGATTCATGTCAGTGAACCGGAGCGCAGGCATGCTTTCAAAACAGTCATGCTTTCAAAAAAAGAAAAGAGACGATACAACGGCATCAGAAAATAGATACGAAATAAAAAGATTCTATTACGGAAGAAAGGTGAACAAAACCTGTGGATAAATGGAAACGAATGGAAGGGGAGCTGCAAGCCCTTCGGGAACAGCACCTGTACCGCGAAATCAAGGTAATCGAGAGCCCCCAGCGCTCCCATGTCCGGTACCGGGACAGGGACATGCTGATGCTGGCCTCCAACTCCTACCTGGATCTCTGTGACGAAGCCCAGGTGAAAGCATACGCGGCAAAGGTTCTGATGGAGTACGGCACAGGCTCCGGCGGTTCCCGGCTCACCCCCGGAACCGGCATCTGCCATATCCGATTGGAGGATGCCCTGGCCCGGTTCAAGGGCCGGGAGGCGGCAATCGTGTTCAACACGGGCTTTGCGGCCAACAGCGGCGTCATCCCCTGCTTGTGCAGGCAAGGGGACGTCATCTACAGCGACGAGCTGAACCATGCCAGCATCATCGATGGGTGCAGGCAGTCCAGGGCGGAGACCGTGGTCTACCGGCACAACGACATGGCGGATCTGGAGCGGAAGATTCGGGAGCGCCCGGGAAGACAGGGGCTGATCGTCAGCGATGGGGTCTTCAGCATGGACGGAGACATCGTGGATCTGCCGGGGCTCGTGGAGCTGGCTGACGCTTACGGCCTGCTTTCCATGATAGACGAAGCCCACGCCACCGGCGTGATTGGAGCCACAGGCCGGGGCTGTGAGGAACATTTCCGCATGGAGGGCCGGGTGGACGTCCTCATGGGGACCCTCAGCAAGGCCATCGGCGCGGAGGGCGGTTATGTCTGCGGCTCCCATACCCTGACGGAATACCTCAAGAACAAGGCCCGGAGCTATATTTTCTCCACCTCCCTTTCCCCCGTGACCATGGCGGCGGCAAAGCGGGCCCTGGAGCTGATAGAGGAGGAGCCCTGGCGGGTGGAGCGGCTGCAGGAGAACATCAGCTTCTTCTGCGGCCGGCTTCGGGAGCACGGCGTGGAAGCGGCTTCGGAGACTGCCATCATACCGATTCGGATCGGAGAGGAAGAGAAGGCCGTAAAGGTTTCCGAAAGGCTGCTGGAACAGGGATTCTTCATCCCCGCCATCCGCTATCCCACGGTGAAAAAAGGGGAAGCCATGCTGCGTGCGGCGCTGATGGCCACCCACACGAAGGAAGAGCTGGCAGCCGCAGCCGCGGCCATAGCCAGGACGATTGCCCTGGCTTAGCCCCGGACACACAGAGCATGGAAAGACTGAAACATATTGAGCTTTTGCCTAAATTTTTGAGAACATCATTAGAGAATATTCCAAATGAGACTACACACATTTTGTCATATGAATAAATATCAGTTTATAGAGCCGTTAAGCTGTTGCAGGTTATGTGGATTTTGTAGAAATATACATTATATGTTTTAATTTATGCACTGGGAACACTTTTCCGAAAAGGGACAAATTGCTCTCAAAACATACGAATTATCCGGAAAGGAGTAACTATCATGGGCATAGTAGAAGAATTAAAAGAAAAGGCGCTCACCACCGGGGACATCTCCCGGGAGGAAGCGCTGTTGCTGGCGGAGGCTCCCCTGGAGGAGCTGGCGGCCGCGGCGGAGGAGATTCGCAGAAAAAAGTGCGGCCAGGGCTTTGACCTGTGCACCATTGTCAACGGCAAATGCGGCCGATGTCCCGAGGACTGCAAATATTGTGCCCAGAGCGCCCACTACCAGGCCAAGTGCACGGAAGCCTACGGCCTTCTGCCCACGGAAAAGCTCCTGGAGGGAGCCAGGCGGGCCAAGGCCGGAGGGGCGCTTCGCTATTCCATCGTCACCTCCGGCAGAAGGCTTTCTGACCGTGAGGTGGAGCAGGTCTGCGAAAGCATCCGCGCCATCCGGCAGGACACCGGCATCCAGGTCTGCGTGTCCTTCGGCCTGCTGGAGGAAGGGCAGTTCCGGAAAATAAAGGAAGCGGGCGCTTCCCGGGTGCACTGCAACCTGGAATCCTCTGCCGGGTTCTTCCCGAAGATATGCACCACCCATACCTACCAGGACAAAATCGATACCCTGAAAGCGGCCCGGAGGGCAGGCCTGTCCGTCTGCTCCGGCGGCATCCTGGGGCTGGGGGAGACCATGGAAGACCGCATCGACATGGTGCTCACTGCCAGGGAGCTGGGGGTGAAGTCCATTCCCGTCAACTTACTGAACCCCATCCCCGGCACGCCCCTGGAGCACAGGAAGCCCCTGGCCGGTCAGGAGGCCAGGCGCTGCGTGGCCCTCTTCCGTTTCCTGATTCCGGACGCATCCATCCGGCTTGCGGGAGGGAGAGGGCTTCTGGACGACAAAGGAGAGCAGTGCTTTCAGAGCGGCGCCAATGCGTCCATCTCCGGGGACATGCTGACCACGGCGGGAATCACGGTGGAGAGAGATTCGGAAATGGTGCGTAATCTGGGATTCGAGGTGAGACTTTGCAATGAGTGAAGGAAGGACGGACGGAATCGAAAAAGGATTAAGAAAGGCGAAGAAAATCTTCATCGTGGGAACCGGCACGGATGTGGGCAAGACCTATGTGACCGGCCTGATCCTGAAGAAGCTGAGGGAAAGCGGCAGGCCCGCAGGCTACTATAAGGCGGCCATGAGCGGCAACGTGCGCAGGAGCAACGGCACCCTGGTTCCGGGGGACGCCCTCCATGTGAAGGAGGTATCCGGCATCCACCAGCCCCTGGAGCAGATGTGCCCCTATGTCTATGAGCATGCGGTGTCGCCCCACCTGGCCTCCAGGCTGGAGGGGAATCCGGTGGCGCTTGACATGGTGGAGAAGGGATTCCGGGAAGTGTGCAGGGAGTACGACTACGTGACCATGGAGGGCAGCGGCGGCATCCTCTGCCCGGTCTGCTTCGACGGGACGGAGATCTGGCTGGAGGACGTAATCGCCAGGCTGGAGCTGTCCTGCCTGCTGGTCGCCGACGCAGGGCTGGGCACCATCAACAATGTGGTGCTGACCGCGGAATACATGCGCTCCCGGGGCATCCCCTTAAAGGGCATCCTCTTCAACCGTTTCCACCCGGGAAATGTCATGGAAGAGGACAACGTGCGGATGTGCCGGCACCGGACAGGGCTGAAGGTCATCGCCTGCGTGGAGGAAGGGGCAGAGGAGCTTGCCCTGGACGGCGATGCGCTGGCGGCGCTGTATGAGGAATGACTTTGGGTTTGATGCGTTGGTGATGACAAGTGCCTTGAAAGCAGAAAAAGATATCATTATATTTGAGAAAGAAGGGAACCCCATATGATCTGGTATCCATACCAACAGATGAAGACGATGAAAGCGCCCTATGAAATCATAGACGCAGAAGGCGTGTATTTATATACGGAAAACCAGAAACTGATCGACTCCGTGTCCTCCTGGTGGAGCGTGATCCACGGCTATAAGCACCCTGCCCTGACGGAGGCCATCAAGTCTCAGGCAGACCGCTTCTCCCATGTGATGCTGGGCGGCCTGACCCATGAACCGGTGCGGAAGCTGGCGGAGAAGCTGCAGGAGTGGCTGCCGGGAGACTTGGACTATTGCTTCTTCTCGGATTCCGGCAGCGTGGCGGTGGAGGTGGCCCTGAAGATGGCGCTGCAGTATTACGTGAACCGGGGGGACTGGAAGCGGACGAAAGTCCTGTCCCTGACCCATGCCTACCACGGGGACACCTTCAAGGCAATGGAAGTGGGGGACGACGAGGACTATCATTTCATCCTGGAAGCCTACGGGGAGAAGAAGGATGTAATCCACATCCCCACCCGGATCGACGCGCTGGAGGAGGCCTTCGCCCGCTGCCATGAGGAGCTGAACTGCTTCATCGTGGAGCCGCTGCTCCAGGGGGCGGGGGGCATGCGGATGTACGACATATCCTTCCTTCGCCGGGCCAGGGAGCTGTGCGACCAATACGGCGTCCTGCTTGTCTTCGACGAAGTGGCCACCGGCTTCGGGCGGACGGGGAACCGCTTCGTGGCAGACCTGGTGC
>OFFF01002249.1_pt1 | contig 11083 bp, 8 predicted proteins | sample 1521301 | NCBI WGS metagenome assembly OFFF01 (sample SAMEA3504101, study PRJEB24116) | mouse gut metagenome | biome: mouse gut; feature: mouse-associated habitat; material: faeces | place: Denmark | collected 2011
GGCGTGCAAGTAGCCATAGTCATAGGCGGCGGCAATATTTTCCGCGGCGTGCAGGGAGCGGCAAAAGGCTTCGACCGCGTGAAAGGCGACCAGATGGGCATGCTCGCCACCGTGATAAACTCGCTCGCGCTCAGCTCGGCCCTCGAAGCCGAAGGATGCGCGTCGCAGGTGTTCACGGCACTTAACATGTATCCCATAGGCGACTACTACAGCAGCCGCAAGGCCATAGAAGCCATGGAGCGGGGCGTGGTGGCCATCGTAGCCGGCGGCACGGGCAATCCGTTCTTCACCACCGACACGGGCGCCGCACTCCGCGCGGTGGAAATCGGCGCAGACGCCATGTTCAAAGGCACACGCGTCGACGGCATCTACACCGCCGACCCCGAAAAAGACCCGTCGGCCACGAAATTCGACCGCATAAGCTACGACGAAGTGGTGGCACGCGGACTGCGCGTCATGGACCTCACGGCCACAGCCCTCTGCAAGGAAAACGGCATGCCCATAGTGGTGTTCGACATGGACACCCCCGGCAATCTCGCCCGCGTGCTCGACGGCGAGAACATAGGCACCGTCGTCTATTAAGAGCTCTAAGATTCGTACAAACACCAAACAATACCAACCATGACCGACGTCAACACCTACCTCGACCCCGCCCGCGAAAAAATGGAACTGGCAGTGGCCTATCTCGACGAAGCCCTCGCCCACATCCGCGCCGGCAAGGCCAATGCCAAAATCCTCGACGGCATCCGCGTGGAATACTACGGCAGCCTCGTGCCCCTGAGCAATGTGGCCAACATAAGCGTGCCCGACGCGCGCACCATCGCCATCACACCATGGGAAAAACCCATGTTCAAGGAAATCGAGAAAGCCATCATCAACTCCGAACTCGGCATCACTCCCGAAAACAACGGTGAAATTATCCGTTTGGGTATTCCGCCATTGACAGAGGAACGCCGCAAGCAACTGGCCAAACAATGTAAAGGCGAAGGCGAAACCGCAAAAGTAAGTATACGCAACGCACGCCGTGACGCTATAGACACACTGAAAAAGGCCGTTAAAGAGGGTATGCCCGAAGACGAGCAAAAGAATGCGGAAGCCAAACTTCAGAAAGTACACGATAAATATATCGCGAAGATTGAAGAACTTCTGGCAGAGAAAGATAAAGAAATTATGACGGTTTAATGAAGAACTTAAAATAATGAAGCAATAATAATGAAGAAGGAAGAATTGTCCTGCACAGCCTTGCTTTTGTCCGTGCGGTCCAATTCCTCTTTCTTCATTTTTCATTCTTCATTTTAATTTATGAAAGGACTAGTAATAAAAAACACAGGCAGCTGGTATCTTGTCAAAACAGAAGACGGACGTACCATCGAATGCAAGATCAAAGGAAATTTCCGTTTAAAGGGTATTCGGAGTACCAATCCCATTGCTGTAGGAGATTATGTACAAATCATTATCAACAATGAAGGAACCGCCTTCATCAGTGAGATAGAAGACCGCAAGAACTATATCATCCGGCGCGCCTCCAACCTTTCCAAACAATCGCACATACTGGCAGCCAATCTGGATCAATGTATGCTGATTGTTACAATTAATTATCCCGAAACCTCAACTATATTCATTGACCGTTTTCTAGCCACCGCGGAAGCATACCGTGTACCCGTCAAACTGATATTCAATAAGACAGACAGGTATAATGAGGATGATACACGCTATATGGATGCTCTGATAAACCTGTACACATACATCGGTTACCCTTGCTTCAAAGTTTCCGCACTGAACAACATAGGTACAGATGAAGTGAAAAAAGACCTGGAAGGGAAGGTCACTTTGCTTTCCGGCAACTCAGGAGTAGGGAAATCAACATTAATCAACGCCATTTTACCTGAACAAACTTTGAAAACAGGTGAAATATCCGATTACCATAACAAGGGAATGCATACCACAACCTTTTCCGAAATGTTCCCGATAGACGGCGGCGGATACATCATCGACACTCCGGGTATCAAAGGTTTCGGAACATTCGATATGGAAGAAGAGGAAGTAGGACATTACTTTAAAGAAATATTTGAATATTCCGCTCATTGCAAGTATGGAAACTGCACCCATAGGCACGAGCCCGGATGCGCCGTACGCGATGCAGTGGAGAAACATCTAATCAGCGAGTCACGCTATACTTCTTACCTGAATATGTTGGAAGACAAGGAAGAAGGCAAGTATCGCGCCGCTTACTAAAAACCACAACTTTATGAAAAAACACCTCTTAGCTATTGCACTGTTTGCATTATGCACCACCGGGCTGAATGCCGCTTCTCCTAAAAAAGTAGCTCCTGAAAAAAAAGGAGTAGAAACCATTAACCGTGCCACAGCCGAAGCACATATCGGCTTTTTGGCCTGTGACGAACTGGAAGGACGCGAAGCCGGATGGAAAGGTGGACGCATTGCAGGCAATTATATCATTTCCTGCCTGAAACAGATGGGAATAAAGCCACTGGACGGAGACTATATACAGCCCTTTGACGTGTATCATGCTGAACGGCAAGTGAAAGGGAAACGCTGGCAAGTACATCCCGATTCTATTGCGGAACTGAAAAAAGTGGTACATCAAAAATTGGCATTACGTAATATCTTAGGTAAAATAGAAGGAAAGAATCCAAATGAAATTGTCATTATCGGTGCACATTACGACCACATAGGCTACGATCCGATGCTGGAAGGAGATCAGATTTATAACGGTGCAGATGATAATGCATCAGGCGTTCAAGCCGTATTACAGGTAGCCCGTGCTTTTCTTGCTACCGGCGAGCAGCCGGAACGTACCGTTATCTTCGCTTTTTGGGATGGTGAGGAAAAGGGATTGCTGGGCTCCCGTTATTTCGCCATGAACTATCCGGATATTAAAAAGGTAAAAGGCTATCTGAACTATGACATGATAGGACGTAACAACCGGGAGGACCAGCCCGATTATTTCGTTTACTTCTATACCGCAGCCCATCAGGCCTTCGGTGACTGGCTGAAAAAAGATATTGAGGATTACCGCTTGCAGTTATCCCCTGACTACCGGGCTTGGGACAATCCGGTGGGAGGCAGCGACAACGGCACGTTCGCCAAACTGGGAATACCTATTATATGGTATCACACTGATGCCCATCCCGATTATCACCTTCCGGGAGATGAAACACAGAAAATCAATTGGCTGAAGATAGTCGATATAACCAAAGCCTCTTTCCTTGCGATGTGGAAACTGGCAAACGAAAAAAAATATTAAAAAAGAACGTGGCGTTTAAACTGAACGCCACGTTTTTTTATCTAATCTTACATTAACGTATTTATTAAACCCATATAGAAAGGCACATGAACAAACGAATCAAATGGGGCATCATTATATTAATCGGAGCCGGCTTGGCCGGACTAGGCATCTATCAATTTACCCCTCACGAAAATGAAGAACTGACAGCCGCCGACGCGTTGCCTAAAGAAAACAAGCAACGCACATTGAAAGTCAATGCACAAGTCATAAAACCACACTTGCTGACAGATGAAATATTGGTGACCGGACGCCTGGTTCCTGACGAAGAAGTGAGTTTGTCTTTTGAAACCTCCGGAAAGATCACCGATATTTTTTTCACAGAAGGCACATTGGTAAAACGAGGAGAATTACTTGCCAAAGTAAACGACCGGCAGTTACAGGCTCAGTTAAAACGTCTGGAAGCACAAATACCTTTAGCCGAAGACCGTGTGTTCCGCCAAAACGCCCTGCTAAAACGAGATGCGGTCAGTAAAGAAGCATACGAACAGGTAAAAACCGAACTTGCCACCCTTAACGCTGATATCGAAAATATCAAAGCCAACATTGACATGACCGAACTCCGCGCACCATTCGACGGTATCATCGGATTGAGGCAGGTCAGTACGGGAGCATACGCCTCCCCCACCACTGTAGTAGCCAGACTGACCAAAGTGACTCCATTGAAAGTAGAGTTCGCTGTACCGGAACGTTATGCCCGGGAAATTAAAAAAGGGACTAACCTAGAGTTCAAAGTAGAAGGAAGGCTGGATACCTATCATGCACAGGTTTATGCAACCGAATCCAGTATAGATATGGAAACCCATTCATTGAACATCCGTGCCATCTACCCCAACCGCAACGGCGAACTGCTGGCAGGCAGATATGCAGATATTCAATTAAAACAAAAAGAAATAGAAGATGCGATAGCGATTCCATCCGAAGCGATTGTCCCCGAAATGGGTAAAAATAAAGTATTTGTTTATCGTAGCGGAGTTGCAGACCCTGTAGATGTTATTATAGGACTCCGTACCGAAGCCGAAGTACAGATTGTACGAGGATTGTCTGTGGGTGATACCATCCTGACATCGGGTACACTGCAATTACGTAAGGGAATGCCTGTGGAACTTCAGGCCATTAACTAACAACTAAAAAAATACTTTTATGAATATTTCCGAACTTAGTATCCGTAGGCCTGTGCTTGCCACCGTGCTTACCATCATCATATTACTTTTCGGACTGATCGGTTACAATACATTGGGAGTCCGCGAATATCCTTCGGTAGATAATCCGATCATCTCTGTTACCTGTAGTTACTCGGGTGCCAATGCCGATGTAATCGAGAATCAGATAACCGAGCCTTTGGAACAAAACATCAACGGTATTCCGGGAATCCGTTCTTTGTCCAGTGTCAGCCAACAAGGGCAATGCCGTATCACAGTGGAATTTGAATTATCCGTCGATTTGGAAACTGCCGCCAATGACGTACGTGACAAAGTGTCCCGCGCACAACGTTACCTGCCACGCGACTGTGACCCTCCTACTGTATCCAAGGCTGATGCCGATGCAACGCCTATCCTGATGGTAGCTATCCAAAGTGACAGCCGCTCTCTGTTGGAACTGAGTGAAATAGCAGACTTGACCGTAAAAGAACAACTGCAAACCATTTCGGATGTAAGCAGCGTATCTATTTGGGGAGAAAAACGTTATTCCATGCGCCTATGGCTCGACCCCACCAAGATGGCAGGATATGGCATTACTCCGGTAGATGTAAAGAACGCGATAACCAATGAAAATATAGAACTCCCCTCGGGCAGCATTGAAGGTAATACCGTAGAATTGACCTTACGCACCATGGGACAAATGCACACCGCTAAAGAATTCAATAACATCATATTAAAAGAAGTAGGCGGAAGAGTGGTCCGTTTCAGCGATATCGGTTACGCCGAACTAGGTCCGGCAGATATCAAGAGTTACATGAAAATGAACGGAGTGCCGATGGTAGGTGTCGTTGTCATTCCACAACCCGGTGCCAACCATATCGAAATCGCCGATGCCGTATACCAGCGTATGGAGCAGATGAAGAAGGACTTGCCCGACGATGTGAAATACAGCTATGGCTTTGACAACACTAAGTTTATCCGCGCTTCCATTGATGAAGTAAAAAGTACGGTGTATGAAGCGTTCGTACTGGTTATCATCATCATTTTCCTGTTCTTGCGCGACTGGCGCGTGACACTGATTCCCTGCATCGTGATTCCGGTTTCATTGATCGGAGCTTTCTTTGTGATGTACATAGCAGGTTTCTCCATCAATGTGCTGACCATGCTGGCGGTGGTATTGTCCGTAGGTTTGGTAGTGGATGACGCCATCGTTATGACAGAGAATATCTATATCCGCATAGAACGAGGTATGCGTCCGTTCGAAGCAGGAATAGAAGGGGCAAAAGAAATTTTCTTCGCTGTTATCTCCACCACTATCACCTTGGTGGCAGTGTTCCTGCCCATCGTATTTATGGAAGGAACCAGCGGACGTCTGTTCCGTGAGTTCAGTTTCGTTGTGGCAGGTTCGGTCATCATTTCTTCCTTTGCCGCATTAACGTTCACCCCTATGCTGGCAACCAAGCTATTGATAAAACGGGAAAAACAGGGATGGTTCTACCAAAAGACAGAGCCTTTCTTTGAAGGTATGAACCGCATATATGCCCGTTCACTGAACGCTTTTCTTAAAAGACGCATATGGGCAATACCTGTTACAGTGATTATGTTGATAGCCATCGGAGTACTTTGGGTCCAGATACCCGCTGAAATGGCTCCGATGGAAGACCGGTCGCAAATAAGTATCAATACCCGTGCAGCCGAAGGCGCCAGCTATGAATACATCCGTGATTATACGGAAGATATCAACAATCTGGTAGATTCTATTATACCCGATGCCGAATCTGTAACCGCACGTGTTTCCAGTGGCAGTGGAAATATACGTATCACATTGAAAGATATCAAAGATCGTGATTACACCCAGATGGAAGTTGCCGAACGTATCTCACAGGCCATCCGCAACAAGACGAAAGCACGTGCCTTTGTGCAACAACAGTCTTCTTTCGGCGGACGGAGAGGAAGTATGCCCGTACAATATGTACTACAAGCTGTCAGTATAGAAAAACTGGAGAAAGTATTACCGGCTTTTTTAAGCAAAGTATATGACAACCCTACTTTCCAGATGGCGGACGTGGACCTGAAGTTCAGCAGCCCGGAAATGAGAGTGAATATTAACCGTGATAAGGCAGGTACAATGGGAGCCACCGTGCGTGATATAGCCGAAACACTGCAATACGGTCTCAGCGGACAACGTATGGGCTATTTTTATATGAATGGAAAACAATATGAGATTTTGGGTCAGATAAACCGCCAACAACGTAATACACCGGCCAATATCAAATCTATTTACATACGAAGCGACAAAGGGGAAATGATTCAATTGGACAATCTGGTAGAATTTGTAGAATCCGTAGCTCCTCCTAAATTGTACCACTACAACCGTTTTATTTCCGCTACCGTATCTGCCGGACTGGCAGATGGAAAGACCATCGGACAAGGCTTGGAAGAAATGGATAAAATCGCCGCCCAGACTTTGGACGAAACTTTCCGTACCGCCTTGTCGGGAGACTCCAAAGACTATCGGGAAAGTTCATCCAGCCTGATGTTTGCTTTCATTCTGGCATTGATACTTATCTATCTTATTCTGGCGGCACAGTTCGAAAGTTTCAAGGACCCTTTCATCATCATGCTTACCGTTCCTCTGGCCATTGCAGGAGCACTGATTTTCATGTATGCCGGTGGCATTACCATGAACATATTCAGCCAGATCGGTATTATTATGCTGATTGGTCTGGTAGCAAAGAATGGTATCTTGATTGTGGAATTTGCCAATCAGAAACAAGAATCCGGTGAAAACAAGATGCAGGCCATACGGGATGCCGCTTTGCAACGCTTGCGCCCTATTCTCATGACAAGTGCCTCTACCGTATTAGGCTTGATCCCGCTGGCATTCGCAACAGGAGAAGGCGCCAACCAACGTATCGCCATGGGTACGGCTGTTGTGGGAGGAATGTTAGTATCTACTTTCCTGACCATGTATATCGTACCGGCTATTTATAGTTATATATCTACCAACCGAAACGTTAAAACAGAAACTGTATGAAACGAATCATTATAACTTTATGTATCTGTACTGCATGGGTGGCTTCCACCTATGCGCAATATCCTTATACGCTGAAAAAATGTCTGGAGGAAGGACTTGCAAACAATTATTCCATACGTATCACCCGTAATGAAGAACAGATCAGCCATAACAATGCCACATTAGCAAATGCCGGTTATCTGCCGACTGTTGATTTGTCTGCCGGATATACAGGAACGTTGGACAATACGGATACCAAGAGTAGAAGTACAGGCACTACAGCCAGTGAACGAAACATCTACGACCAAACCTTAAAGGCCGGACTGGATGTAAACTGGACTCTGTTCGACGGATTCAATATCAGCACCACCTACAAAAAACTGAAGGAACTGGAACGCCAGGGAGAAACCAACACGCGTATTACCCTTGAAGACTTCATAGCGGGACTCACTGCCGAATACTATAATTATGTACAACAGGAAATACGTCTGAAGAACTTCCTTTACGCTGTGTCTTTATCCAAAGAACGCCTGCGCATTGTAGAAGAACGATACCATATCGGTAATTTTTCCCGGCTGGATTATCAACAAGCCAAAGTGGACTTCAATGCAGACAGTGCACAATATATGAAACAACAGGAACTGGTGGTTACCTCACGTATCAACCTGAACGAGTTAATGGCCGTACAGGAAGTCAACCGACCGCTACGTGTCAATGACTCCATTATAACAGTGAATGATGCGCTGAATTACGATGAATTATGGGAATCCACCCTCAAGACGAATGCCAACCTGCTGAAAGCTGATCAAAATACAACAATTGCCCAATTGGATTACCGTCAGGTTCTATCCCGTAATTATCCCTATGTGAAATTGAACGCCGGTTATGGCTATACATTCAACAAATATGAAACAAACGCCACCAGCCGGAGAAGCAATTGGGGACTAAACGGAGGAATTACCGTAGGCATTAACCTATGGGATGGTAACCGTCGCCGTGAAAAGCGCAATGCCAGCCTGCAAATACGTAACTCGCAACTGGAAAGAGAACAGCTGGAATTGGGCTTGAAAGCGGATTTAAGCAATCTGTGGCAGGCCTATCGCAATAATTTACGTTTATTAAATTTGGAACGCCAGAATCTGGTTGCCGCCCGTGAAAACCATGAAATAGCCAAAGAACGTTATCTGTTGGGAGATCTCTCCGGTATCGAGATGCGTGAAGCCCAAAAGAGCCTGCTTGATGCGGAAGAACGTATTTTGTCTGCTGAATATAACACCAAAGTCTGTGAAATTTCCCTGCTCCAACTAAGTGGAAGAATAACGAAATATCTCGAATAATCGTTATAGCCTTTACTTATAGCTTGTAATTCAGGGCAGTTATCCGTACCTTTGCACACAATTATCACTAAATATGTTGTAAAAAGATATGGGATTATTTATCAAGAAGCCTTTTGCTGCATTACAAGCCGAAGCCAATGAATCTGGAAACAAGACCCTGAAAAGAGTCTTGGGACCATGGAGCTTGATCGCATTAGGAGTAGGTGTTATCATCGGTGCCGGATTATTCTCCATCACCGGAACAGTAGCCGCAGGATACACAGGGCCTGCCATTACTTTATCTTTCGCCATAGCGGCAATAGGTTGTTGCTTTGCCGGTTTATGTTATGCCGAGTTTGCTTCCATGATACCTGTAGCAGGTAGTGCTTATACATACTCATATGCTACAATGGGCGAACTTATAGCATGGATTATCGGCTGGGATCTAGTATTGGAATATACTGTTGCCGCTACTACCGTCAGTATCAGCTGGAGCAGATATCTCGTTGTTTTTCTGGAAGGAGTGGGGATAAATATCCCCCATGCACTTGCTGCTTGTCCCTGGGACGGAGGTATTGTGAATATACCAGCCGCACTGATTGTAGTGCTGATGAGTATTTTTCTGATTCGTGGAACAGAAGGAAGTTCTATCTTTAACGGCTTCATTGTGTTCCTGAAAGTGGCAGTGATTCTTATTTTCGTTGTATTAGGATGGAAATACATTAATGCAGAGAATTATGTTCCTTATATCCCTGCCAATACTGGTACTTTAGGCGAGTTCGGATTCTCGGGTGTATTGCGTGGAGCAGCGATTGTATTTTTCGCCTTTCTTGGTTTTGATGCCGTAAGTACAGCCGCTCAGGAAACAAAAAATCCGAAACGGGATATGCCCGTCGGCATTCTAGGTTCCCTGCTGATTTGCACCATTCTTTATATGGTGTTTGCTTACGTAATGACGGGAGTTGCCCATTATTCTGACTTTGCAGGACAACAAGGTATCGCACCTGTTGCCGTAGCGATTGACCACATGGGACATGCAGATGCCACAGGAGTAATTCATCCGGATTATCCGTGGTTGAACCGGGCCATCGTACTGGCTATCCTGTTTGGTTACTGCTCGGTTATTATGGTAACTTTGCTAGGACAAAGCCGTGTATTTCTAAGTATGAGCCGCGACGGACTGTTGCCTCCTTTCTTTTCAAAGATTCACGAGAAATACCGGACACCGGCACACAGTAATTTGTTATTCATGGTCATTGTAGGAGGGCTGGCAGCATTTGTTCCGGCACGTGTAGCCGGAGAAATGACCAGTATAGGTACCTTATTCGCCTTCACATTGGTTTGCGCGGCAGTATTGATCGTGCGTAAAAGTATGCCTGACGTACATCGTGCCTTTAAAACTCCTTTTGTTCCCACGGTACCGATTCTGGGCATCCTTACCTGCCTTTGTATGATGTTGTTTCTTCCGGCTGACACTTGGATCCGATTGGTATTATGGATGCTGATAGGTCTGGATGTTTATGCCTGCTATGGAGTAAAACACAGCAAACTGGAACATAACGTAAAACGACGCAAAGGACTCACCATATTGAATATGACAGGAATCGCCCTGTCTGTACTTTCAGTTATTACAGGATTGTGGCATCAACAGACAGTAGGCTGGGAAGAAGACAAGACATTGCTCGCTATTTCGTTCGTCTTTGCGTTCACACATTGCGCATTCTATATGGTACGTATCTGGAAACAGACATCCGAGAAGAAGAAGTAAGCGTTTTCCACACGCTATCTGTTTCCATAACTTTCATTCACCGTAAGGGGGTAAATTCAATCCACCCCCTACCGTGAATAAAGTTATCATAGTTTCATACCCATCGGTTCTGAACCCATAATCAAGCCTTATAACCTATGAAAGTCTTAAGTTATCCATAGTAGAAAGAACATTTAAAAAACTTCTTCAAAAATGTTTTTAGCTACTACCACAGTATTTCCTTCAGGAATTGAGGAATAGAATCCTGTTTCTTTAGTCCATGCTTCTTCCAAGGTATAAAAATCAAGTTCCTCCGGTTGCTTTCCATCCAGGACACAAGCTAAATAATCAAAATAAGCCTTCCATCTCATAAAATAGAAATCTTTCAAAATGCCATTCCATTCTTTATGAGCATAATCACGAAGTCCGCCTTGATCTGCCGCTACACGATTTCCCCATGTAGTAATCTGAACACGTGCATTCCATTCGTATAATGCTTTACCCCAATTCGGGATAAAATAGCGATTAGTTGCATGTTAAGACAGATACATGAAT
>OFFF01002251.1_pt1 | contig 11076 bp, 14 predicted proteins | sample 1521301 | NCBI WGS metagenome assembly OFFF01 (sample SAMEA3504101, study PRJEB24116) | mouse gut metagenome | biome: mouse gut; feature: mouse-associated habitat; material: faeces | place: Denmark | collected 2011
CCAACCGGGCCGCCGGACTGGTTACCGGCCTGGCGGTGACCGCCATCATTCAAAGCTCCTCAGCGGCCACGGTGATGGTGGTGGGCTTTGTGAACTCCGGCCTGATGAGCCTGAAACAGGCCATCAACGTGATCATGGGGGCCAACATCGGCACCACGGTCACCGCCTGGCTGCTGAGCCTGGCCGGAATCGACAGCGGCAATGTGCTGGTCAAGCTGTTGAAGCCCTCCTCCTTCACCCCCGTCCTGGCCCTGATCGGCATTATTCTGTATATGTCCGGCAAAAACACCAAGAGGCAGGACACGGGGACCATCCTGCTGGGCTTTGCCACCCTGATGTTCGGCATGGAGACGATGTCCGGGGCGGTGGCCGGCCTGGGGAAGGTTCCCGCCTTCCAGAACCTGTTCCTCCTGTTCCGCAACCCCCTCCTGGGGCTGCTGGCGGGGGCGGTGCTCACCGCCGTCATCCAGTCCAGCTCCGCCTCGGTGGGTATTTTGCAGGCCCTGGCCGTCACCGGGCAGGTGTCCTACAGCGCCGCCATCCCCATCATCATGGGGCAGAACATCGGCACCTGCGTCACCGCTATGCTCTCCTCCGTGGGGGCCAACCGGAACGCCAAGCGGGCCGCCCTGGTCCACCTGTCCTTCAACGTCATCGGCTCGGCGGTGTGGCTGACCGTCTTCTGGGCGGTCCAGGCGGTCCTCCGCCCGCCCCTGCTGGACCAGTCCGCGTCCCTGTTCGGCATCGCCGCCGCCCACTCCGTCTTTAACATCCTGTGCACCCTGCTGCTCCTGCCCCTGTCCGGGGTGCTGGAGCGGCTGGTGGTGGGGATGCTGCCCGACGACAGCCAGCCGGAGGAGCGGATCGAGCTGGACCGCCGCCTGCTGGCCACCCCGCCCATCGCCCTAGAGCGCTGCCGGGAGGTGTCGGCCGACATGGCCCGGACCGCCGGGGACTCCCTGCGGAAGGCGCTGTCCGCCCTGCACGGGTACTCGCCGGAGCTTTTGGAGTCGGTGCGTAAGATGGAGAAGAAGACGGACTACTATGAGGACATCCTGGGGGCCTATCTGGTGGAGCTGAGCGGGCTGCCCATCAGCGGGGCGGACAGCGCCCAGGCGGCCAAGCTGCTGAAGCTGATCGGCGACCTGGAGCGGCTCTCCGACCATGCGGTCAACCTGGCGGAGTCGGCGGAGGAGCTCCGCCAGAAGGACGCCCAGTTCACCCCGGAAGCCATGGGGGAGCTGGACCTGCTCACTGAGGCGGTGCTGGAGATTTTGGACATGGCGCTGAACTCCTTCCTGAACAACGACCTGGAGGCCGCCGCCCGGGTGGAGCCCCTGGAGGAGGTCATCGACCGGCTGAAAGAACAGCTGCGCACCAACCACATCCTGCGCCTCCAGCAGGGCGGCTGCACCATCGACGCCGGCTTTATCTGGTCCGACCTGCTCACCAATCTGGAGCGGACCGCCGACCACTGCTCCAATATCGCCGAGTGCGTCCTGGACCTGGGCCACCACGCCGCCGCCCTCCACGAGCCCCAGAGCGTCAGCCAGGAGTTCCGCCGGAACTTCAAAATGTTCGCGGAGAAGTACGCCCTGGAGGGCAGAGGAGGGGCGGGCCGCTGAGAGCCTGCTGCGTCCACAAGCTCCGACGGCCGTCTGAAAGGCCCTTTTGCCCCCGCGTTCTCGCTTATGAAAACAGGTTCTAACTCCAGCTGAAAAAAGCGGCCTGAATCCCTCCCATGCTACAGGGGGGATTGGGGCCGCCTTTTATGGCTTCGGCCTGGAAAAACGGGCTTTCCATGGCGGAATCCCCCCGTTTGGAAGACGGCCCCAGGCGTCCCATTCTTTTTTCTGGAAAAAGAAGAAAAGTATTGAATTCCAGCCATATAATATGATATACTGAGTTAACGAGCCAGCCGTGCGCAATACTCAAAAAAAGTGAGGATGTTATCGATGCGAAAAAGTATTAAAACCATGGTATTTTATCGGATCGCCGCAGCGCTTCTGTCCATTCTGCTGTTCAGCGGAGTAACCACCTTCAATCTGATCCGGATCGACCGGATGCAGGCGCGGAATGCCGGTACAGTCGCCCTGCTGAACCGGGCCCAGGCCGCCGAAACCGCCCATTACAAGTGGTCCAGCAACCTGAGCAACGCCCTGTACGCCGGGGGGAGCTTCCCGGGGACGGACGATACCCAGTGCGTCCTGGGCCAGTGGATCTATGGGGAAGCCGGGACGGACGACAAGGAGGTTCTGGCCCTTCGGGATGAGATCAAGCCCATCCACAAGGAGCTCCACCAGTCCGTGGGCGAGGTGCAGGAGATGATGGCCACCAGCCCGGCCAGGGCCCAGGCCTATTATCAGGACACCATCCAGGCCAATCTGGCCACTCTGGTGGGAAAGCTGGACCAGGTGATCGAGCGGGGGACCACCCTGAACACCGACAGCACCCAGCAGATGGCGTCCACCATCATGTGGATGCAGGGGATTACCGCCATCTGTCTGGTGCTGGCCCTGTTCTGCCTGGTCAGCCTGGTGCTGTACGTATTGAAGAATGTGCTCGCCCCCATCCTCCAGATCACCCGGCAGGTCCAGCCCCTCCAGGAGGGCAAGCTGGATTTGGCCCTGGAGCACCGCACCAACGACGAGCTGGGCGATTTGTCCAACGCCCTGGAGAAGTCTATGGAGCTGATCCGCGGCTACATCTGGGACCTGGACCGGCTGATGGAGCAGCTGTCCCAGGGCAACTTCAACGCCAAGACCTCTACCACCTTTATCGGTGACTTCCGCTCCATTGAGGAGGCCATCGACCGGCTGACCACTACCCTGTCCGCCACAATCTCCAATATCTATCAGGCCGAGCTCCGGGTGTCCGGCAACGCGGAGCAGCTGTCCAACGGCGCCCAGACCCTGGCTCAGGGCGCCACCGAGCAGGCCAGCGCCGTGGAGGAGCTGTACGCCACTTTGGACAGCCTGTCCAAGAGCGCCGCCCAGAATGTGAACACCGCCGCCGAAGCCCAGGAGAACGCCCGCATGACCGGCGAGCAGGTGACCATCAGCGGCAAGCAGATGGAGGAGATGGTGGCCGCCATGAAGGACATCACCGAGGCCTCCCAGCAGATCGAGAAAATCATCGCCACCATCGAGGATATCGCCTTCCAGACCAACATCCTGGCGCTGAACGCCGCTGTGGAAGCCGCCCGGGCCGGCTCCGCCGGCAAGGGCTTCGCCGTGGTGGCCGACGAGGTGCGCAACCTGGCTTCCAAGTCCGACGAAGCCGCCAAGGCCACCAAGGGCCTTATTGAGAACTCCGTCCAGGCCACCGGCCGGGGCAGCCGGATTGTCACCGAGGTGTCCGCCACCCTGAGCAAGACCCTGGAGCTGGTGACCCGGTCCAACTCCGCCATCAGCGAAATCGTTACCGCTGTCAAGAACGACGCCGAGTCCATCGCCCAGGTGACCGAGGGCATTGGACAGATCTCCGCCGTGGTCCAGAGCAACTCCGCCAGCAGCGAGGAGTCCGCCGCCGTCAGCTCTGAGCTGTTCGCCCAGGTCAAGGTGATGGAGGAGCAGGTCAAGCGGTTCAAGCTCAAGGCCCGGTAAAGTACATCAGGATACCCCATGATAACCAAAGGAGGAGTTTTCATGAATAAGACGATTGCCGCTCCCAACGCCCCCGCCGCGGTAGGCCCCTACTGCCACGCCAAGCTGGCCGGCGGCACGCTGTACACCTCTGGACAGCTGGGCCTGATCCCGGCCACCGGCGAGCTGGCCCAGGGGGTGGAGGCCCAGGCCGCCCAGGCTCTGGACAACCTGAAGGCCGTGCTGGAAGCTGCCGGAATGGGGCTGGAGGATGTGGTCAAGACCACCGTCTTCCTGGCGGATATGAACGATTTTGCCGCCATCAACGCCGTTTATGCCAAATACTTCCCCGGCGAGGCCCCTGCCCGCTCCTGCGTCCAGGTCGCGGCCCTGCCCAAGGGCGGCCTGTTCGAGATCGAAGCCGTGGCGGTAAAATAAGCCATGATACAAAAACACCCGAGAAATCATTTCTCGGGTGTTTTTCTTATCTTCTGCCCAAATATCGGGACGTGCGCTCCGTGTAAAGGATGTAGCCCCCTCCGAACATCCTCCTCATATGCTCCTCCTCCTGTAAAATTTGGAGATGCAGCATTACCGCTGCCCAGAGCGAAATCACAAGCAGGGGGATGTTGAAAAACAAAAGGCACATGGACAGGTACAGCAGGTCAAAGCCAACAAAGGCGGGATTTCTGCTCCACTGATAGATGCCGGAGGTGATCAATTCTGTTTTTTCCTCTGGGATGCCCACCCTCCAACTGGTTTTCATTGTAATGACCGCCAGCCCGAAGATGGCGATGGCCAAAACGCCTGTCAGCAGCCCAATTATTCTGACCCACTCCGCCGGCGGGTTTTTCACGGCAAAAATACTGCATACGATGGCTACAATGACAAGCACGTTGGCCAAGCTCATGATTTTTTCCGTAATCAGCACCTTTGGCGGCTTATTTCCAATTCCCGCCTGGTTCGTTTTGATGGAGCGACTGTTCTGCGATATCAGCTTGAAGACATAAAATCCATAGAATACAAGCAGAATCGCGGCCGCCGATAGTTGAAATACCATCTTGACTCCTCCTGCAAACCTCTGTCAGGGGGTTCCCTTCCGGTCGATTTCCTCCTTGGACTCCCGGCCCTGGCGCAGCAGCTCCTCCAGGCCCGCCCGGTCCCCGGCGGCGATGGCCTGCCGGGTCTGGTCCATGGCGGAGATCAGCTGGTCGATCTCAGACAGCAGGGCTTCCTGGTTCATCAGGAACAGCTCCGCCCAGACCGACTCATTGAGACAGGCCACCCGGGTCATGTCCCTGTAGCTGCCGCCGGCGAAGCCCAGGCACCGCTGGGAAGCCGGGCTTTTCACGTAGCAGTTGGACACCACGTGGGCCAGCTGGGAGGTGTGGGCGATCATTCGGTCGTGGGCCTGGGGGCCGCAGACCTCAATCCGCTGGAAGCCCACCTGGCGGAACAGGCCGCTCAGCTCCTCGATATCGCCCTCCGCCGTGGCGGCGGTGGGGGTCAGGACCATGCTGGCCCCCTGGAACAGATCCGGGAAGGAGCGGCCATACCCCGCCTTTTCCAGGCCTGCCATGGGGTGGCCGCCGGTGTACCGCAGGCCGTATTCCAGCGCCAGAGGAGCAACCTCCTCCACTACCGCCGTTTTCACCCCCACCAGGTCCACCACCTGGGCCCCGCGCTTCATCAGCGGAATGGCCCGGCGGAGGTATTGGATGGTGGCCTGGGGGTAGAGCACCGGAATCAGCAGGTCGCACTGGGACAGCAGAGCGTCGCCGGCGATGCCGTCGATGGCGCCGTCGGCCAGGGCCTTCTCCGCCACCGACCGGGTGCGGTTCCAGCCCCAGACCCTGTGGTCCGTGTACTTTTTCAGGGCCTTCGCCATGGAGCCGCCCTCCAGCCCCAGGCCCGCCACCACAATCAGCTTTCCCATAGTTATGCTCCTTTGCCGTCCAAACGGAGGCACAGCTGGCCTCCGCCCTGTAATTCGCTGGGTTAAAGCAGGTTAATTATAGCGTCCAGACCGTTGGAATGTCAAGATGGAAATACATTGGGGAAATTGATAAAGGACCAGAGGTCCTAAATTACCCTCGGCCAGCTTGGAGCGATTTACAAAATCTTTCAAAATCAGGAGGACGGCCGCAGCCGCCCTCCTGTTGTTAGGGCTTGTTTGAAACATGTCAATACGCCCAAACGGCGGTCTTTTTTCCGCCATACTGCCCCAATTTTTCTTGAAATACATCCAGTATTCCTGCAAAAAATTGTGTTTGACTGGCGGAAAAATTCCTCACCGTTGTGCATATTTCCATTTTTCAAACAGCGCCTAATCATCGTCATCCAAAGCAAACAGCGGATTGTTGTCCGCATCAATGCTTGGCATAGGTTTTGTGCTCCCTGTGTGCTGATAGGCGTGGATATCAGCGCCGTCACTGATGTCATGATCCATAAAAGTACCGTTATCCACAAGCGGCTGCAGCGCCTGGATGATAAAATACTCACCCCAACTGGTACCGCCATTGACAGGGGCTGTAAGGTTTAGCTCGGACAGCTCCTCAAAATTTTTAATATCAGAAGGAGAATAGCACGTCTTTGTCAACATGGCCTCTGGAATCAGCCTCGCATACCGTTCATACACGTCGGCTCTGAGGTACGCATAGGCGCGGTGGCCATCAGATATTTTCTGGCTCAGCCTTTCGCGCAAGTCTTTTGATTCTTCATTCGCGGTAAACTTTTCCGCTAATTTTTGCATCAGACTCTTGGGGTAGAGATCCTGCAATCGTTGCTGGATTACTTCTGTCTCACTGTTTATTGTGCCGCCATTGTATATCAAACCGCCCTTTTTCTCTATCGCGCGAATATGGTGGGAATAATAATACCTTTTAGCCTGCAAACCGAGATAGGGCGGATAAGCCGGCAGGGGCTGCCCCTCCGCAATCTTCTTTTTGATGTCGGACAAGACGCCGAAAGAGATATATGGGCCTACAATGAGACAAAATACAATCCGTGAAAACCCAAATGTCAACAGTGAAGTTAAGCTTTTCGCTAAATAGAGCTTATCGACCCTCGGGTTCAACGTGTTGGGGCATATGTAATAGCTGCTCGACCTTCTGATATCCAGGACGCAGTCAAAAATCACGATGGCTATCAAAAGGAGTTGCAAAACAGCCCCCTGCTGTAAGGAAAGCACCCCCAGCAGAAGAAAGAAAATCAAATAGATTATGGAATTTACTTTCGGATGAAACAATCCAAACAGGAGGGCATAAAAAATCCCTTTCAAAAGCAATACGCCCAGACTAAACGCGACAACAATGGCAATAATCCCGATAATCAGATAATGCAAAGCATATCACTCCACTTCAAATACGATCTCGCCTTTGGCGCGCAGCTCGTCCAGGGCATCCAATGTAAATTTGGAGGCAGGTACATCGTTTGCCGCGTCCGCCATCCGCCATTTCTGCATGTCGTCCAGAAAATAGAGCTGAAATGAGATGGTTACTACCTCTGAGGCGGCGGCCGGCATGGAAAATTTCAGCTTTCCTCCGACAAACCGCAGCTGGCCCTCGTCCACAGCCCGCTCCTTTACTCCGTCAACGCCTTCGATGGCAATGCCCGCCCATTCATCAATGGACATTCTGCCCGCTACCGTGCTTCTGATAGCGTCTTGCGCGGCGTTTAACGCAACATCCCGCGCCTCCTCCACAAAGGGGGCGATGACAGCCGTCAGCGCGCCTTTGGCGACAGCCGTCAGCGCGCCCGCAACCAACAATGACATACAGCTCCCTCCTACGCGCTGATTGCCAGCCGCAGCTCCTCTGTTGTGGAAACCTCGGCGCCAACCTCCAGACCTTTTACCTTCGCCAGAATATCAGCGGGAATCTCGCTCTCATCAACGGCTTTGGTGTAAACAACCTCTTCCCACTCTCGGGTCATTGTGTTCTTGTAATAATATTTGGATTTATTCCGGAAGCCGTCCACGGCCTGGGTGATAAAGGTTCTTGTGCCATCGGGCGTCAGGCCCAGCACCTCTTTAATTTTGTTTACAGCCTTTTTAATCCATCCAACAATGTTTTTCCAGAACACCAAAAGGCCGGTGATCAGAGCCCCTGACAGAGCCAGTATAACAGCGATAGCAATCATTTTGGCAGCACTCCTCCAAACTGTTCTTTTACATAGTCCTCGCTGACTGTCCGCCGGGAGGCCTGCTCCCCCAAGCCGCTGTTGTCAGCCTTGCTGGAAATAATTCGTTCAATGGCTTCCGCAAAGCAGGCGTGGCAAACGAGTTTTTCCTCCCGCCTCGCCGCCCGAAGGGACGCGTTGAGCACAGCGTTTGAAATGTCCGCCCCCGATACGCCGCTATAGTCCGCCGCCAGCTTTTGGATGTCAGCGTCTGTAGGCATTTTTCGGGGGATATACATGCGCCACAGCCTGCGCCGATTCTCCTCATCGGGAAGCTCAAACTTGATATGCGCCGGTATTCTGCGGATAAACGCGGGGTCGTAGTTGGTGATAAAGTTTGTGGCGAACAGGATCAGGTCGTCATAGTCGTTGATTAGGACAAGGAGGACCGACCGGGTCTGGTTTACGCTCACATCCGTGGAGTTTGACATATTCGTCACACGCCGGCTCAGCAGCGCGTCCGCCTCGTCAAAGAATATGATCGACTGGGAATCCTTCGCGTACTGAAACATCGCCACAAGGTTCTTCGCTGTTTCCCCCACATACTTCGATTCAATCTGCGAGTAATCCACGATCAGAAGCTTTTTTCCCAGTTGGTGCGCGATGGCATGGGCAGCCATGCTCTTCCCAGTTCCGGGATGCCCGTAAAGGTTGATTCCGGCCCGGTTCTGCTTCTTGTGCGTCGCCCCCAGCCCCCACTGGTCAAACAACAGCTCACGCTTCCCATACAGCGCAAGCACATCCTGTATGGCGTCGTATGTATCGTGGTTAAGGATGATATCATCGAAGGTATACCCCGGCTCCTCAGCCTGAAACAGCGTGAACCCTTCCGCCTGGGGGGAAGGATTGCCAGCATGAGGGCCAGGGGGCTTCTCCGCTGGGGCGGCAATACGTTTACCAAGCGGCATGTTTCCCTCCCGCCATTCTCAAGAAGCCCATTATAACAGCTTTTCCGCGTCCGGGCCGGGAACATAATTGGAGCAGGTATGGCAAGCGGTGGTGGCCGCGCCGTTCCGCTTCGTACATCTCCCTCTCGCGCTGGCTTGGAATTCATAGCCGGAATTGGAGTTTACATACTTCATCTGGGCGTCCCCAATCCAGAATTTACAGAATACGCAGTCCTTAGTCCGTTTGGGGTGGTGTGTATACCGTGACATTTCCTATCTCCTCCACATAATAAATTTTTTGTCATTCTGAAAACGGTTGTGCTGTTTCGCATTATACCATGTAAACCTCTTACAGTCAATATAAATACCTCATTTAGATGTTTCTTGCAGCCGGTTATTCTGGATAAAATAGCAAGGGGTGGTCGAATGGACTATAAGAGGTTAGGGGAGCGAATCCGGGAAGAGCGCCTGCGGCTGCGGCTCACCCAGGCCCAGCTCGCGGAAGCGGTTGACATATCGGATACCTACATGGGCGCAATCGAGCGCGGCGAGCGGAGCCTGACGCTGGACACACTGGTGCGTCTCGTCAACCGGCTGGGCGTGACGGTGGACTACCTGTTGGCTGACTCTGTATCCGACAGTGACGCCAACATTTTGGAGCAGTTCAAGCAGGTCATAGACCAGCAGCCATTGGAGCGGAAGCAAATGGCGGTCAATGTGCTGCGGACGATCTTCTCCTACTTTGATGATACGGAAGGGGCGTAGGGGCTACGCCCCTTCCACCTTTCCAGCTCGAAGCCCCCTCACAAAGTCAACGTCATCCATCAGCTTCCTCACAGCAGCGTTGGCCAGCAGCTCCACCGGTACCGAGTACTCGGCCGAGAGCGCATGCAGCCTGTCATAGAGCATAGGGTCGGTGAGCGGAACGGAAAATGGTCCTCTCTCAAACATAACTTCCCTCCAATCTTCTTATGATTGTATTGTAAGCTAGGCTTTGCCATTGCGGGTATGCTGCCAGCAGACTTTTTAGAATTTCTCCTTGCCATATGTCTGGAAAGCCACTATAATGTCACCAGATATAGTCGACGCACTTGAGAAGAGGTAAAAAGGAGGGGAGGAAAAATGGCGCGGGGCAAGGCGGAGGATGCAGGCGGGCTGACGCCCGCCAAAGACGACAACGCCGCCCTGTGCCATTTTGGCCGCCGAACTTTACCGATTTTCAAGTGTGTCGACTATAAAGCAAGGGGGCGGTCCGCGTGATCTTCCATAAGCCTGCAAAATCCAAAGCCTTCACCCCTCCGGTGGAAAAATCCTCTCTGATTCGGGGGGCCACCTCAGATAGACTCCACGCCCAAATCAAAGGGGCAAACAGTTTTTCGGAGTTTTGGGAGCGGTACAAGAGACAGATCGTCCATCAGCCTTTATCTGAGTATCTGTGTGGGCTGCTGGACGAAAAGGGGCTGAAACGGTCGGACGTCGTTGTAAAGACAGGGCTTGACAAGGCATATGTCTACCAAATCTTCGCGGGCAAGAAGCATCCATCCAGAGATAAGCTGATTACCATCGCCTTCGGGATGAAATTGAGCGAGGAGGAGGCACAGAGGATGCTCAAATTATCCGGCCACCGGGCGTTATGGCCAAGGGATGAGCGCGACGCCCTGCTTCTGTTCGCGGTTCAGCGCGGGATGTCCCTGGAGGAGGTCCATACCGAGCTGGAACGCTACGGGCTTGCTCCTCTGGCCGCGCCCATTCAATGACGATGATTTTAACCCCTCGGCCCGGGAATATCCCTCATAGTTCTAATTAGGGGGTACTCCGCAACCCTGTTCAAAAGAAAGTTGAGGGCAAAAGCGTGGAAAAGAGCCCAAAACAGGCTTTATAACCTTATCGAAACAAGGAAATATGGGGAAAGCATGGTCCATTCCTGACCGCATATAGAGGTGACAATTTGTCAAGTGCAAGGGTTTTGATATACTTTCTGCAAAAAACCTTGCACTTTGAACTCCCATTTTTGCCCCCTAACCCTTGCAGGGCAATGGCTTTGAGGTTGCGGAGTACTCCCTAATTAAGGGGGGGGTGGATAAGCGATGAATGGCGAAAGAAGCCTCGTCACCTACCACATAGGGGAGTATGGACATATCCGGCTCAAAGTTGCGGAGATGTTGGATAGCCGTAACATCACCAGGAATCGTTTAAAAACTCTCACCGGTATCAAATACGAGATCATCGACCGATATTACAAGGCCAAAAGTGTGGAGTGGGTCGACCTCGATTTTCTTGCGAAAGTTTGCTACGTGCTGGATTGTAAGGTGGAAGACCTTCTGGAATACGTGGAGCCCTCTTAATGCCGCCTTGCGAAAAGAATCCCCCAGTCACGGCTACGCCGTGCCAGCCCCCTTTAACAAGGGGGCCTTTTGGAGCAGGAC